>WNFD01000519.1_pt1 | contig 60207 bp, 60 predicted proteins | sample 5400491 | NCBI WGS metagenome assembly WNFD01 (sample SAMN13153343, study PRJNA577476) | soil metagenome | isolation source: 120 cm saprolite under Douglas fir tree site 2 hole 2 replicate 2 | place: USA:California | collected 2015-04-18 | reverse complement strand
TTTCGTTCGGTAGGAAGGTGGCGGTTCTGGCCGGAGGAGGCGCTCTGGGAGGTATGCCCGTAGTCTGTGGCGGTGGGCATGATGATGGCCGTCAGTTTCGAGCGGTATGGCCGGCTCTACTACGTGGACCCCGGGCCTTACATACCTGCCGTGGGGGAGCAGGTGCTCGTGCCCACCGACGCGGGTCCCGAGGTGGCTCAGTGCGTGTGGGCGCCCCAGTGGGTGGACGAAGAGATCACCGGCTTGCCGGTCTGTGCCGGGCTGGCCGCCGACGAGCACCTGGCCAGGGACGAGGCCAACCGGGGCCGGCGCGCCGAGGCCAGGGTGGCGGCCAGGCGCCTGGTCCGCGAGCACGGTCTGCCCATGAAGGTCATCGGCGTGGACTACGTGGATGCTTCGAACGTTTTCACGGTGTACTTCAGCGCGCCCGGGCGGGTCGATTTCCGTGCCCTCGTCCGCGACCTGGCCGGCAGGCTGCGCGGCCGGGTCGAGCTGCGGCAGATCGGCCCCCGGGACGAGGCGAGGCTGCAGGGCGGCATCGGGCCGTGCGGCCGTGACCTGTGCTGCTCCACATTCCTCAAGGATTTCGAGCCGGTCTCCGTGCGGATGGCCAAGGACCAGGACCTGCCGGTCAACCCGCTGCGGATTGCGGGCGCCTGCGGGCGGTTGATGTGCTGCCTCAAATATGAGCATCCGCTGTACCAGGAGTTCCGCGAGAAGGCCCCCGCGCTGGGGGAGTCGGTGGAGACCCCGGACGGCCCTGGCGTCGTGACCGGGCACAACGTGCCGGGCGACAAGGTCGTCGTGAAACTGACCAGGGACGGCAGGAAGACTGCCTGCTCGCGGGCCAGCGTCTGCGGTTCCCGTAAGGCCTATGAGTCCACGTACGGCGACGGCCCGCAGCCAGGGGCGTCCGGTGGCGGCTGCGGCGGGCCTGCTGGTGGGGCTGCCGGGGTCGGCGGGGCTGGTGGGACGGCTTCTGGTGGGGCGGCTCCTGGTCCGGCTGCCTCGGGTGGGGTCGCCGGCGGGGCGGCTGGGTGACGAACCCGGTCCGGGGAGCGCTCAATATCGCTGCCCGCGTGGTGGTGACGGCTGGGCTGCTGGCTGGGTGCGCCGCCGCTCCAGCGGCCGGGCACCCGGTGGCAGCCGGAACCGGCCCGCACCGGCCGCCCGCGTCCGCCACTCCGGCGCCGGTCCTGCCGCTGGCTCCACCACCTGTGACGCTGGCCGGCTACTACGCGCAGAAGCTGCGCTGGCAGGCCTGCGCCAAGGGGTTCCAGTGCGCGCGGCTGCTGGTCCCCTTCGACTACGGCCGGCCCTCGGAGCGCCGGTTCTCGCTGCCGGTGATCCGGCTCCCCGTCACAGATCCGGGTCAGCGGATCGGGTCACTGGTGATCAACCCGGGCGGGCCGGGCGACTCCGGGGTCGGCTACGCGCTGCAGGCCCGCAGCATGATCTCCGCCGCTGTGCGGGCCCAGTTCGACGTCGTCGGATTCGACCCGCGCGGGGTGGGCGGCAGTGTGCCGGCCGTGCACTGCATGACCGGGCCGCAGCTGGACAGGTACTACGAGACCGACGACACCCCAGCCAACCTCGGGCAGCTGGCTTCGGTCGTCTCGGAGAGCAGGCTCTTCGCCAGCGGATGCGAGCGCGACTCCAGGGCGCTGCTGCCCTACGTGGGCACGCCGAACGCCGCCCGGGACATGGATGTGCTGCGCGCCGCGCTCGGTGACAGCAAGCTCAGCTACCTCGGCAAGTCGTACGGCACCTACCTGGGCACCTGGTACGCGCAGCTGTTCCCGGCCCACGTCCGCGCGCTCGTGCTCGACGGGGCCATCGACCCGGCCGCCTCCTCCTTGGGCATGAACGTCGTCCAGGGTCAGGGGTTCGAGGTCGCGCTGCGCTCGTTCACCGCCAACTGCATGACGCGCACGGACTGCCCGCTGGGGCATGGCGGCAACGTGAGCGCCGGCCTCGCGCGCCTTCAGGCCCTCATCACCAGGGCCACCAGCCACCCGCTGCTCAGCAACCTCGGGGATGGGCGGCCCGCAGACGGGGCCCTGTTGCTGAATGGCGTCGTTTCCGCGCTGTACAACAGGTCAGACTGGCCGACGCTGCGTTCTGCGCTCCAGGCCGCGTTTACCGGCGACGGGACCATCCTGGTCGAGCTCGGCGACCTGCTCTACCAGCGAGGCCCCGGCGGCACGTACACCAACCTGGCGGACGCGAACATGGCCGTGGACTGCCTGGATCGTCCGTGGCCACGGGGGCTTGCGGCCTGGGGTTCGGCCGCTGCCACCGCCGCGAAAGTGGCGCCCCAGTTCGGCCAGGCCATCATGTGGGGCAGCCTGCCGTGCGCCTACTGGCCGGTGCCATCACCGGCGCTGCCGGCCATCCGGGCCGCGGGCGCCCCGCCGATCCTCGTCATCGGCAACAAGCGGGATCCCGCCACGCCATACCGCTGGGCCGTGGCCCTCGCGGGCGACATGGCGTCCGGAGTGCTCCTAGGCTGGAACGGCGACGGCCACACCGCGTACATGATGGGCAGCTCGTGCGTGGACGGGATCGTCAACCAGTACCTGCTCAGCCTGGTGACGCCGCGCAGCGGCACCCTCTGCCCCTAGCCCGAGCCAGGCCCCACGACGCGCCGCCATGACCGCGGTGGATCACTGGCCATCTATGACCAGCGATCAACCGCGATCAAGGAAACAATGCCGGGTCCGAGGCGAGTAAGGGGCCGGTAGACTCTTGGCGCTGCCGTCGGCGGCAGCGCGCCGCCTTAGCTCAGTCGGTCAGAGCGACGCACTCGTAATGCGTAGGTCCCCGGTTCGATTCCGGGAGGCGGCTCCAGGTAGATAGGTATTAGCCGAACACGTCGTTCGACGGCGTGGAACGGGTTGTGGAACGAATAGCCCGCGCTGGGTTATCGTTGCGCCATGGCCACCACCGGGCGAGGCCACATCGAGCGACTGCCGAGCGGGGCTTTCCGTGTCCACGTCTACGCCGGAACCGACCCAGTCACCGGTCGGCCGCGTCGCCTTAGAGAGACCTGCCCGGACGAGGCGACCGCCGCCGCGGCGCTCGGGCGATTGCTGAAAGAGGCCGACGGCGGCCGGTTCCCTAACCGGGCCGCGACTCTCGGCCAGGCGCTCGACAAGTACCTGGAAGTCACCGACCTGGAACTATCGACCAAAGAAGCACACCAGGGCTATATCCGCCGCACCATCGGCCCGGTACTCGGGGATGTGAAGGTCCGGAAACTCGGCGCGGATTCGCTCGATGGACTGTACACGGCGCTGAAGAAGTGTTCACGGCTCTGTGGCAGGCTCCCGAAGACCGAGCACCAAACCGCAGGTGCGCACGCCTGCGACCAGCGGTGCGGACCGCTTCGGGATCACCGCACCGTCCGGCCCCACACATGCGACAGCCGATGCCGTCCGCACGTGTGCAAGCCGATGAGCCCGGCGACGATCCTGCGGATCCACTCGATCATCTCCGCCGCCCTGGACCTCGCCGTCCGGTACGAGTGGACAGACCGCAACGTCGCCAAGAACGCCCGGCCACCGCACCCACGCAAGCGCGAGCCAGACCCGCCAAGCCCGGAACAAGCCGCGCGGCTGCTCAACCTCGTCTGGGCCGAAGACGAGGAGTTCGGCCTCTATCTGTGGACCGCGTTCACCACCGGAGCCCGGCGCGGAGAAGTGACCGCCCTGCGGGAAAACCGGTTCGACTTCACCCACCAGCAGGTGCGGGTCTCCGCCAACTACATCGTCAAGCAAGGCAACCGCATCGAGAAACCACCTAAGGCAGGTGACGGGCGCCTGCTGTCGCTGGACCTGCTCACCTGCGAGCTGTTCCGCGAGTGGTTCCAGCGCCGCCGCACCCAGGCGGCCAGCGTCGCCGTCCAGGTGGCAGAAGACGCATACACGTTCTCCCCTGACCCTGCGGGCCGGACGCCATGGAACCCTGACACCATGACCCACCGATATCGCCGATACGCCCGCAGGATCGGCATTGCCAGCTCGCTGAAGGAACTCCGGCACTACTCCGCGACTCAACTCCTGACAGCAGGTACCGACCTGAACACCGTCGCCGGACGCCTCGGTCACGCCGAAGGCTCCACCACTCTGAAGTTCTACGCCCAGTTCACCCGGCCCGCCGACCAGCACGCCGCCGCGGTCATCCCGGCCCAGCTCGATAGCCTCCGCAAAAGAGAACGGCTCCGCGACCTGTACCGCCAGGCGCCACCCGGCCACGACCCCGGCCACCTTGCCAGCACCCTCGGGCCGCTCGCCGGGCTCGACCATGAAACGGCGCTGAGACTCCTTACAGAATTCCCTGCGGACCGATAGTCGCTTCGGCCGACTGTTCCCGTGCGGGTACATAACGCAGCAGCGCGATGTCTCCGATCATCCTGGTTTCCACCAAGTGCATCCTGCGTCGCGGTCCATCAGGGAAGAGGCCTGAATTCACGAATCGGGGTGCTTTGGCGTCCCCGAGGAAGAACGGAGCCACAGCTAGATGGATTTCGTCAACGAGGTCGGCTTGAAGGAACTGCGTGTGAATTGTGCCGCCACCTTCGACCATTAGCCTGTGTATGTTACGAGTACCGAGGTCTTCGAGCATCGCCGAGACATCGACGGTGGTCTGACCGAGACTGCATACTTCGGCAAGGTCGCCCAGGCGACAACGAACCTTGTCCACCGCAGATGCCGGGCAATACACGAGCTTGGCTCCGCCGTAATGCCAGAACTTCAAGCTTGGGTCAAGGTCACCGGTCACGGTCACGGTCAACTTGAGAGGATAGGGCGGCAGGCCATGCGCTTCACGATCGGCACGCCGATCCGCTGAATTCACCAGCAGCCGGGGGTTGTCCTTTCGCATGGTAGACGCACCTATAAGGATAGCGTCGCAGCCAGCGCGCACTTCGTCCACGCGGTCCAGATCTTCGTTGTTGGACAAGATCAGCCTGTCCGGCGATGTGTCATCGATATAGCCGTCAATTGACATTGCACAGCTAAGAAGTACATAGGGACGGTTGGCCATGGCGTGTCCTCTGATCGGAACTAGGTGCGGGTTGGGTTGGCAGCGAGCGTTTCTCTAGGAATGAAACTGGTCAGCGCTCCTCGGAATTCCGCAACCACAGGTACCTTCGCCCAGCGTGTAAGGTCGTTATCTAGCTCTGCGAGTTCGTAAATGATACGGCCTGATCCGGTCTCCTCTGCGATGGCCAGAGACTGGAGCCCAGCAGTCGCGGCACACTCCGGGTCATTCGCCCCGGAGTGAGCTAGGGCCTCTCTGGCAAGGTATACGCCGCGGTCTCGCCGGTAGCTCGGAGGAAGGTCCCGGATGGCCTGCTGGAATACCGCTGCGGCCCGTTCGTGCTTGCCTAGAACCGAAAGGCAACGTGCCCGCTGAACATCGATATAAGCACCGTCCAGCCATGTGGCCCACGTTGACTCCTGCGCGTGCTCGAGCTCGCCGATCAGGCCGCGAGCTTCATCGAGAGCCCGCAGGCTGGCCGTGCTTCCGCCGCTGAGTGCATGACCGTGCGCTTCGTACGTCCGGGCCGTCGCCTGAAGCCGGCTCCTCGGCACAGCCATCGTAGCTGCGGCGTCAGCGAGATCAACGGCGCTCACAGGGTCATGCATGTCGCCGGCGAGCTGGCTCTTGCGCGCCATGACATAGACCGCCATCTCCCGGTCCTCAACGGCATGAGCCCACTCCAGCGATCGGTCGAGCCAGTACTGCGCTTGCCGGAAATCGCCCGAATCCTGGTGGAGCCAACCGGCGAACTCGGCAAATTCCGCTTGAAGATGCAACAGCACTCGCCGATCGGTGCCCTGCCGTTCCGAACGCAGCCTCTGAATAAGACGGATATAGCTCTGGACTGCCGGAATGATGTGCCCGGGACCCAGCAAGTTATCGGACTCGACAAATGCCTTTCGAACGTTGCGCAAATGCTCGATGGGGGCAACGTCTTCTCTGTCGGCGGCGATTAACGTACCTGACCTCAGCAGGGACGGCACGGCGAGCCCAGCTGTAGCGGCAACTCCGCCGAGAAGGATTGCCCGCCGCGGTACGGTCACCCAGACAATCCTTCCGTCGGCACTCCGGCACGGAATCGTGATCCCGTCCGCACCTGCCTCCGACGCTGCCGCAACCTCCGCTGCGACGTCTACATCTCTGGTGTGGGCTGATGTGCGCTGGGATCGAGCGAACACGTTCGCTCGATCGGTCTCCTCTCTGGCGAACAGCTCAGACAGCGCCCCGCTGGCCTGAAGGGCCGTGTCACATCTGGCGGCGGCCGTTGGGGAACCGGGACGCTCGCCGCGTTCAATCTGGCCCAGGTACCCGAAGTCGTAATACGTCAGCTGACTCAACCTGCGGAGTGACATGCATCGCTCTTGACGCAGTCTCCGCAGCGCGGCGCCGAATGTCTCTGACGTTGTCGCTCCTCGTCAGTCTCTTGTGCGCTGGACGTGTGGGCTCACTCATGCTCACTGCTCACATCTAGCCGCAAACACTAGGTTATCGGTGTCCTGGGTGCATGCCTCGTACAGACGTCATTGGTTCCATAGCGGACTTGCGGGCAGCGCTTGCCGAGGCCGAGCGACGGATCGACATCCTCATGGTTGCCCGCCGCCGTCAGCTAGCTGCTGCTCGATCGCATCAAGCCGAGAAGTAATCGCAGTAACCACGTCCTTCAGAGCGGCCACCTCGGCCAGCACCGGGTCGTCGGCATCGGGATCTTCGGGCGTGTGGCCCTCGGCGACGGCCCGCAGGTAACCCGGCGGCCAGCCGAGTGCCTGGGACAGGGCGGCGAGGGTCCGGTCGCTGCGGCGGCGCTGGGCGCTGTTGTACAGCAGCTCGCGGATCGTCATGGGCGCCAGGCGGGATCGCTGGACGAGTTCGGCCTGGGTCATGTCGAGATCGGCGAGCCGCGCCTTCATCGCATCGGCTACCGCGGCCCAGTCCCTGGCCATCACGTCCCTTCCTGGCCGTGCTGATTTCAGCTCTAACGCTAGTGCCGATCCTCTCTGGCCGCACTCTCGCCACCTGTCTGTTGACATTAGCTCTAACCTTGGCTCTAATATAAGAGCCAACATTGGCACTGATGCCAGAACGAACGCCTGGGAGGAGCCGTCCTTGACTGACGAGCGTGTGGAGGTACCGCTGCCTGGGGCCGCGTTGCCGCCGCAACTACTGGAAGCACTAGCCCGGGGGGTGGCGGCGGCTTTCGCCCCGCCACAGCCCGCGCCTTCCGTCCCCGGAGAGACTGTCGATTTCCTGACTGCCGGGCAGTTTGCGGGACGGCTGGGGGTTTCCCGGGAGACGGTCCGGCGGCTGGCCATCGCCAACGTGCTGCCCTGCACGGTGGTGTGCCGGGGGAGCAGGAAGACGACCCGCCGCTACCCGCGGCGGTTCGCAGACGACTTCGCCGCCAGCGGCCAGGACGTGAGCGACCTGGCCGAGTTCGCGGCCCGGTGGCGAGCCCGGATGGCCTCGGCCGACTCCGGCCCGGGGCGCTGAGGCGGGATGGCCCGGTCGGCATGAGCGGCAACGTCGTCTACACGCTGCACCTGTGGCCGCCGCTCGGGCACGCGGCGCATTACACCGGCTCGACGCCTGAGCGGAGGCTAGCCCGGCGGCTGACCGACCATGCGCTGGGCCGCGGTGCCCGGCTGACCCAGGTCCAGGTCGAACGGGGCGGCTACTGGGTCCTCGCCCAGACCCAGCCCGGTGGCCGGGCCACTGAACGACGGCTCAAGCAGCACGGCGCCACCCGCCGGTGCGAGGTCTGCAAGGCGGCCGGAGCTTACCAGTCCGGTGAGCTGACCGCGCCCGAGGCCCTTGCCCGTGCTGGCTGGGACCGGTCCAACGAGGTGCAGCGCTCCCTGCTGCTGGACATCTTCGGCATCCCCCAGCTACCCGAAGTGCGCTCTGCGGACGCTCGCGAGGCGGCCGCGAAGCCTCCGGCGGTGACCGCCACGCAGCACTCCGCGCTGCGGTCCCAGATCTCAGCCCCACGCGCGGAACAGCCGCAGAGCTGGCCCTGGCCGGGGCGGTCCGCACCCGCGCCCGGCCCCGAGCTGGACGCCGTGGTCGAGGAGCTGATCCAGGGCTGGGTCACCCCGCAACCCGACGCGCAACCCCAGCCAGAACCGCTCTTGGAGGCCGGCCTGTGACCCCGCACCAACCGATCAAGGTAACCCAACCCCGAACTGGAGGCAGAAGCACAATGACCAGCACCAACCCCATCACGCTGCCCGAACAGCCCAGCGACCCGGCACTGTTCGAGCCGCTGACCACCGGTGAGAACACAATCCTCAACGCCCACCTGACCTCGGGCTGGTACAAGCAGGCCGCCGTCTACCCGTCGCTGTCCGAGCCGTGGCAGGAAACCAGCGGGCTGCTGGCCGACCTGCATGCCGCGTGGATGACCAACTTCGAGGCCAGCCAAGCGGCCAAGCGGCGGGCCGAGGTGGCCGCCCCGGAACCGGACGCCGAGCTGCCCGAGCCGGAGGCCGGCGCATGAGCTTCCCTGACGATTCCCCAGTCGAGCCCGAAGCGGCCGACCCGGACGCGCCGATCCCTTACACGCTGACCCCGAAAGCCGAGGCGTACCTGGCCGGTCTCCCCACCGAACTAAGCCCGGCTGAGCCGGAACCGGAGGCATCACTATGACCGTCACCGCCGCCGAGCATACGGAGAGCACGACGACCACCGGCACCGTCTCGCACACGATCGAGGACGACGGCCCGCCGAACTGGCGTGACTACCTGGCCGACGCCGTCGGTGCCCGGCTCCACGTTGTGGACACGCCCACCGGCCGCACGATCACCAACGTCATCAGGAGGGCCAGGCCGCGGCGCCAGCGCCCGCCCGGCTCGGGCCTGGTCTCGGCCGGGATGTTCCTACTCGGCCTGCTGGACGCCGGCCTCCTGTATGTGGTGTACGCGGCACAGTACGCGTTCATCTTTTCCCAGAAGCACGAGCATATCGCCGCCCAGGTCCAGGCCCTCGCGCTGGACGGGGCCATGGTCATTTTCTCGGTGCTGGCCCTCGGGCTGGCCCGTAAGGGCCTGGGCGCCCCGGCCGAGCGGGCCGCCATCGTGGTCTGTGCCGCAGCGTCTGCGTTCATGAACTGGACGGCCGCCGATCAGGCCAGCCTGCGGTCCGTGGCCGTCTACGTGGCCGCGCCTATCCTGCTGGCCCTGACCACCGACCGGACTATCTCGGTGGTCCGGCGCCACGTCCTGGGCATGAAGGACGACGCCAGCCCGTGGGCCAAGCTGGGCCGGGGGCTGGCCCGCCTGGCGCTGTACACGCTCCGTGCCGTGGTGGACCTCAAGGGCACCCGGCGCGGTGTGAAGGCCGCCATCCTGGCCGCCGCGCCCCTGCCCGACGTTGAGCCCAGCACCCTCGACGTGGATGTCCTGGGCGGCCTCCGTGCGGAGCTGGCGGGCACCCGTCAGGCCGTGGACGACATGACCGGTCGTCTCGGCTTGACCACCTCGGCCGTGGACGCGGCCATGGTGGCCCTGGACGGCGTGACAGGGCGTATTGCCCGCTTGGAGCTGGCGGCCGGTCCGGACGCCTACCCGACCAAGAAGGCCCACGTGCTGGCCCTGTACCGGGCCAGCGCCGACTACGGTCAGCGCGGCGCGGCCGGAGCTGCGGCCAAGGCCCTGGCCGAGGCGGCCGGGGTCGCGGCCAGCACGGCCCGCGCGTACGTGTACGAGGAACTAGCCAGGCGCCAGAGCGCGGAGGAGGGCAAGTGAAGATCGCTGACATGCTGCTCCGGGGCCTGGCCCGGCTGGCCCTCGGGCTCCTCCACCTCGCGTGGTGGGGCTTGTCCTACCCGCTGGGGGACCTGGTGGCCATCGTCCTGGTGGCCGCGCTGTTCTGGCGATTCAACCTGAGCGCCCGCGCCATGGAGCGCAACCGGGCCCGCGCCATGCGCTGGCGGGCCCGGTGCCGCCTGCGGCCCGGCCCGGGGTTCGCATCCCTGGCCGAGCTGGGGACCCAGTGGAGCCGGATGGCCGCCGCCCACCGCGGCGGCCGGGTCCGGCCCGGCCTGACCTGGACCCAGCGCATGGTGGCCACCGCGGCCACCGCCTACGCACTGCGGCTGGGCCGCGCCCAGTGGGGTAAGCGCGTATTCGGCTCCATGGAGGCCAACTGGCTGCTGATCGCCCCGCCGCGTAAGCACAAGTCCGGCATGCTCGCGGACATGCTCCTGGACTGGCCGGGCGCGGCCATCGCCACGTCCACCCGGATTGACCTGTTCCACCTGACGGCCGGGGCGCGCTGGCGGCACGGTCCGGTGTTCGTGTTCAACCCGTACCAGGTGGGCGGGGTGCCCTCCTCGTTTGGGTGGGACGTGGTATCCGGGTGCGAGGACCCGGCGGAGGCGTTCATCCGCGCCGACAGCATCATCGGGCCAAGGACGGAAACCGGGGACATGGCCTGGTGGCAGGACAAGGCCGCGATCGCGCTGGCCGCGCTCCTGCATGCGGCTGCCCTGTCGGGGCGGACCGTGCTGGACATCTGGGACTGGGCCAACCGCGAGGGCGACGCCATCGGCGGGTCCGCCCTGGCACGCCACCCGGCTGCGTCCCGCCAGCTCCGCAGCGTGTTCGCGGAAGCCACCCGGGAGGGCCGGTCCCCGGACTCCATCCGCATGACCATGGCCAAGTCCCTGACCTGGGTGGCGGACCCGGCCGTGGCCGCCATGGTCCACGGCCCGGCCGCCCGGCCGTTCGACGCTGACACGTTCGCCGCGTCCTGCGGCACGCTGTACATGATCGCGCCCGGCGCGGCCGGGGCCACCATCGCGCCGCTGTTCCGGTGCTTCACCGACTATGTGCAGCGCATGGCCAGCCTGTCCGGTTCCCGCCGGCCCGCCGGGAAGCTGGACCCGCCCCTCCTGCTCGCGCTGGACGAGGCCCGCCAGATCGTCCGCGTCCCGCTGGACCTGTGGCTGGCCGACTCGGCCGGCAAGGGCATCACCATCGTGGCCGTGGCCCACGGCCTTGGTCAGCTCCGCGAGGGCTGGGGGGCAGACGGCGCGGCCACGATCTGGGACACCACGAACAAGATCATCATGCCGGGCGTGACCGACTCGGCCTGCCTGGACGCGGTGTCCGACGTCTGCGGCACTGTGGGCATGATCGAGGGGGAGCGCCGGGTCCAGGTCCCGGCCGTCCCGCCGGCATTCGTGCGGCGCCTCCCCCGGCGCCGCGCCCTCATCCTGGAGGGAGACCTGGCCCCCGTGGTGGTCAAGGTCCGCCCGGCCTGGGCCAGGCTGACGGCCCGCCTCCGGCTCCAGGCCGCCCCGCCGGTCCTCGGCGCCGCCCTGGATGCGGCCTGGGACACCGAGATCCCGGCGCCGGCCTGGGTCACCGGGACGCCGGACCTTACCGGCGTGCTGGCTGGTCTCCCGGCCGCCCCGGCCGGGCTCCCTGGCCACCAGGACGAGGAGGGCACCACCGCGTGACCGGCACACCGGACACCACCCCCGGGGGGGAGGACCCGGCGGCCGAGGCGCGGCGCCTCCAGGAAGAACTAGAGCGCGCCCGCCAGGCCGGGTCCCCCATCCCGTACGAGACGCTGGCCGCCCTGGCGGCCCGCCTGTCCGACCTCGGGGGGAAGGTCCGCCACCTGGACGCCGTGGTGGACCGCTCCGGCCTGGTCATGGCGAAAGACATCCGGGGCCGCGTCGGCCGCCTGACGGCCGAGGTCGACGCCATCGGCGCCCGCCTCCAGGACGTGGAGGACCAGGTGGCCGAGCTGGCCAGCAAGGGCGCCCGCGTCCCGGCACCCAACTGGTCCGCCATGGACCAGTCCACCCGCGCAGCCGAGCTGGCCAGGCTGTCGGAATGGGTGGACCAGGTCCTGGTCCCGTCCCAGGCGTGGCCGCGCGATAAGGAGCTGCGGCCGTGCTGGCGGGCACACTGGCCCGTGATCTGGGAGCTGGGCGTGGTCTGGTCGGAGTGGCGCCGCGTGTACGGGCGCGAGGCACCCGAACTGGCCGGGGCGCTGGAGATGGAGGGGCGCTGGCTCCCCGGCGCCCTGGAACGCGTCCACCGCACCCTAGCCGACTGCCGCCCCCACGAATGCATCCTGGCCGCCACGGCGCCCCGGCGGCCCACGTAGAGTCCCCTCCTGAGCCACATTGGACCCCCGCGCCTCAAGCTGGGCCGGGGATCCTGCCATGTCGGTAGCCCGGCTTTACACTCGGTAAAGGCGGAGGGTCCGGAGGTGTTTCCAGTGGCCGCGGCCGAGGACTGTAAGCGGGCGGAGGCCCTGCGTCGGCGCGTGCCCGCCTATGCGCTCATCCGTGCCATGGTGACCCAGGACCAGGACGCGGCCGTCCTCCTGGTGGACCAGGCCCGGACGGCCGGGTCCCTGGACCTCCTGGCCTTCAACATGGCCAGCGTGGCCGCCCAGGCCCTATTGGCCTCTGAGGGGTACGACCTGGAGCGGGTGCTGGCCGCGCTGGACTACTGGATGGAGTCCGCGTCTAGCGGCGTGCCCAGCGCCAAGCGTGCCCGGGACGCTGCAGCATGACTGCCCCCGCCGCACACACCGAGGCGGGCGAGGCCCTGGCCGCGTTCGCGCTCATCCGCGCCTACGCGGCCCGGGACATGTACACCGCGCGTCACATCCTCGCACGCTGGGACACCCGCGACCGGGCCGCATCGTTCGCGGCCGTAGTCGCCAGCTCGGCCGCAACGCTCCTCCACCGGACGGCCGGGGCCGACCGGGACCGCGTCCTGGCGCTGGCGGACGAGGCCCTGGAGATCTACCAGGGGCTGATCCTGCGGGACCGCCACCAGGTGGCCTAGCTCCTGTACGGATCTACTTCCGTACAGGGCTCTGTGGCGTCTGGCTTGGTTCTTAAGAATCGCGCGCACGGACGTGTAGAAGCGCTGGGTTGTCGGTCCGGGTTACTGGCCAACGACCAGACGGTCAACGGCAACAAGGCTGGCCAGGGGATCGGGTGAGCCTGTAAGCCGGTCTTGAGTAGGCGTCAGAGATCGCCGATGGACTTCTCCTTACCATCTGGAGGCAAGGCGGTCACTGACGGTCGGTACCGCAGGCCAGCAAGCCCATATGGGTCGGCTGCGGCCAGGCTGGCTCGGTGCCGTTGCTGCACCTTGGTGCTGCACATCGCCAACTTGACGCTTTAAGTGTCAGCGGGTTCTCCGGCCAGCAGCTTGACGTCAACTAGCGTTAATGTTCGGGATTGCGCTACTGGCCGTGGCGAGATTGATGAATACAGAGCTGACAGTCACCATCAGTGAAGAACAGATCACGCGTAGATTTTTGGCCATACTCGTGCCTCCCTTCCTGGCCTGCATGAGTCCCGCCGATATCTGCGCAAAAGTCGCCACGGCCAGTAGCAACCCAACGGCAGGCACGCCGAGGCTCAGATCAAGTATAGCTGGGCGCTTGGTCGCAGATCGTACTACCAGCTTGGAAGATCGGTATGGTTCCATCTCGCTCGACGTGCTCATACATAGGCCCTGGTCACGAACACCCAATGATCCGCTGATGACCGTGAGGCCCCTTGGGTCATCGCGGTATCTGGCCCGTGCGTGGCCCGCGCCAGAAGTTGCAGCTTTTACTCACAGCGCCGGTTAGCCCCAGCGCGTGATCAGCTCCGCTCCGCCATCGCCAGTCCCGCCACGATGGCCCGGGCCACCGGCGAGGGATCCGACCCGTCCAGCGCGAACCCGTCGCGGACATGCACAGCGGGCTGGGCGATCATCCGCGGCGCGGTGCCCCGGTGCGGCCAGGTCGCGGTATGCACCACGAACGGATGGCACAACAAGACATCCCCGGCCTTGCCTGTCGCGTGCGCGACCGGCCTGCACAGCACCGACGGCCGCCAGAACTCCGCATCAGCGCTGGTGCCTGCCTCACCGTAGCGCGCCAGGAACTCCGGGACATGCAGATGCGACCCGCACACCAGCCGGGTCGGCGCGTCATCCGGGCCGACGTCGGACAACAGCAGCAGCGCCAGCAGCCCGCGCGCCCGGGACCGGACGTTGACCCAGTACCCGCCGGGCCCGTCGTAGCTGCCCTCAATGTGATAGCCGGCACCGGCCCGGTCCTCCGACGGGAACCGGACCACCACCGCGCCGCCGGCATCCACCTGCGGCGTCCACCGGCCCGGGCCGATCAGCTCGTCATAGGCAGCGGTCAGGGCCGGCGACATACCCGCGGTGGCGAACGGGCCGCCGATCAGGCTGTCGACGTGCGCCAGCGGCGGCCAGGAAGCAGGATCGTCCTCGCGGACGCCCCGCTCACCCAGCGCCGCCCAGATCATCTCCCGGCAGGCCGCCGCCGTGGCCGCATCGAACGCACCGCGGACAGCAACATAGCCATCCCGGACGAAACCCTCTATGTCAAGGCCCACCGGCCCATTCTGGGGCTGTCCCCACAACAGGTCATCTCAATTACGCTCCACCAGCGGCAAGCGATCGATCCGGATCCTTGCTGTGGACCTGACCAGTCACGGTCAAACCCCACCCTGGCATTGCATGAACTACCTCTCTATGTCACTCTCTATGTGAGGATGTCAGGAGTACTGAGCCCACGTAAGTCTGCGGGCCACTAAGCATGGGTCTTCACCACACGGCTACATGAGCAACTACTGTAACAGTGTTCTCCAGGCAGCTGTGGCGGCTGCCTGGGTTGTGACTGCGGGTATGCGCGGGAGTTATTTCCAAGATTTTCGCGTGAACCGGGCCCCCAGACTGGGGGACGTGCTCACGAACACGAATGGTGCCCCGGAGTGCAGCATTGCCATGCTTGCGCTGGTGGCGAAGTACCGGAAGGGGATGATGCCAGATTTAAATCCTAGCAGTACAGGACTTTCGTCCCTGGTGTGCCCTGCACGGCAGACTTGTCCTTCTGACAAAGAAAGGAGACCGGCATGAGACTCCCCGGAAAACTACGCATGCTCGCGGTAATGATGCTTCTCGTCGGGGCAGGGACCGGCGCCGCCGTAGCAACCGCTCCCGCAGCTTTCGCGCAGGAGGTTGTCAACATCTGCTGGGACCACCACTGCCAGAACCTATGGAACAACAACAGGTCCAGCGGTGCGCCGGTCAAGTTCTACCAAGCTGGCGGGAACAACCTGGAAAACAAGTGGCAGATCTACGAGATAGGCACGGTCAACGGACAGAACTGCACCACGAACTGCTGGCCTTTCGCGCCTGGGTCCGGACTGAATACCCGGTATAACAACAACATAGTCTGGCAGTTCGTATACTACAATGACCCACGCTGGTGCCAGGATCAGTCGAACTATAACGCCAATACCGATATCGGCATGCTGCAGATCCGAGCCTGCAACTCGGCCAGCTCCCGGCAGTGGTTCGTCCAAAGCACCTACGACTACCTCGTTCCGGTGTACGCATCCAACCTCCGGTACATCGACACGGGGCTCGCGAACAACCCGGTGCTCGTGGGTGACGACAACGGTAACGTCAGCAACGGTGCACAGATCTGGATGGGCACCCCGCTCATGGTGAATCAGCTTCAATGGTTCTTCACGACTCCTACGTGACCTGTGACAGTGAATATACGCTGAACTGCGGAAATCTTGATCTCGCGCGTTCGCGATCATGGCATTGCACGCTCGGCTGTAGCGTCTCGTGGCCACCGGGAACCATTCGATGCTGCACGTAGGCTGCACGCGCCAGTGACAGAACGCCGTCAAGCTCGCTCCCTTATCCGGACGAGACTCGGCCCAGCGGCAGCGCCGCTGGGCCGGTCACCTGACCAGACTGCCAGAAGATCAGGCCGTAGGGTAGCTGCGTGGAAAGCGATCGCCCGTGGACTGCTCCCACGGAACACGTCGTTGTAGGTAGAAAGTGGAAGTACGCCCCGCCTCCCTGGCTTATGTATGAAGCGGTCGTTGGTGACATCGAGCAGTGGCTCTCACTTCTGACCGGCGAGGTCGCACCAAGGGTGGCCGCTTCACGACGATCCGATGCCGTGCTTCTTAAACCTTGGGTGGATTCGGCCGTAAGGGCCGTGGAGCTCTGGATCGAGCAGGATGGCTACGGCTCTGCGATCACGGTGCTTGCCTACGGCGAGGTTCCGCAGCTTCCCGACGAGACCACACGCTGGGTTAGGTACCGGCTGGGCACGATCTTCGGCGCGGCCCTGCGCGAGTGGGTGGATGAGCCACACCAATAGCGGCAAAACGGTCCCGAACCGTTCGCCCGGCCGCCAGCCTGCCCCGTCCAACCTGATAGGTGCCAATGGCTTTGCCGTGGGAGGGCGCAGTCTAGGGTGGCGCGTGCGCCATCCCGAAGGGACGCGACCAACGGGAGCGCCCTAGACGGCGTGCTTTCACGGCGAAAGAATCGTCGGCGCCGTTGGACGGGTCACCCGCACTGATCGGCTAAGCGCGGTGCCGGAGACCCCGTGACGGCGAGCAACCACCGGCCTGCGGGAAGCGGGGACAGCCGCCCGGCGTCGGCCGCCGCGCCCGGCAGCGCCCCCGGCGCGAGAGGGCGGGGCACAGCCGACGCCCTGGCGTGGATCTCCCCCGCACATTTCCCGCTGAGCCCCTGGCCCTGGTGGTCTTGCTCGCTTCGTCCCACGCTCTCAGTCGTCAGGCACTTCGCGTCTCCGGCCTCGATCCCTGCGCGCGGGCATGGCCCGCGCCTGGCGGGAGCCGCAGGCGAGCGCCCTTGACACCGTAGAGAAAGTTGTCACAGGGCACAACAATTGCAACAATTGCAACTGCAACAACAACTGCGACAGGCTCTGCGGCGTCTACAGCCCCGCCTCCGCCTCGGCCGCCTCGGCCTCGGGCACACTGGCCTGAGGGCCGCCCCATTCCGGCGTGGCCGGTCCCTGGACCCAGGCGGATGGCGTCCCGGGCTCGGGGGCGCTCAGCTCGGCCGCCGTGTACGCCTCGCGGTTGGCCTCCCGCTGCGCCTCGTCCTCGGCCGCCTCGGCCTGAGCCGCCTTGCGAGCGGCCAGCTCCTCCAGGCGAGCCTCCGTGGCCGGGCTCACGGTGGACGCGTCCAGCTCGGGGCGCTGGTCCACGGCCGCGTCCAGGCCCCCGGCCACAGCCGCGGGCGCCTCCAGCTCGGGACCGGAACTATAAGCCTCCGGTTCCGGCCCGGCGCTGACCGGGGCGGATAGGCCAGCAGGAGTCACCGGAGTCTCCGATTCGGAGGACTTGGCCTCGGCCTCGGCCCCGCGCCGGCTCAGCTCGGCCTGGGCCAGGTCGGCCGCCTCACGCTGGGGCGCCGTGGACTCTTCCCAGGCCGCGTACACCCCGGCCGTGCCCTCCAGCTCCGTGGCGCGGGTGTTGCCAGCGTCGGCCCGTGCCTCGGCCTGGGCGGCCAGCTCGGCTTGGCCCCGGGCGCGCAGTTCCAGCGCCCGGGCCCGCGCGTCCGCCTCGGCCTGCCGCTCTGCCCTCAGCTTGGCCGAGACCTCGCGCGGAGCGGTGGCTGCCACGCGTTCGTATGCGGCCACAGTGGCCTCCAGCTCGGCCCGGGGGACAGCCCAGACGAGCTGGTTCGGGTCCCGGATCTCCAGCGCGCGGACCGCGCCCGCGTGGGCAGCGGCCAGCACGGGGTGCCCCTCGGGGACCGGCCCCACGACCTGGCGGGGGTTGGTGAGCCCGGCCGCCTCCCGGTACACCGCCGCCTGGCCGACGCGGGCCAGCCAATCCGCCTGGAGCGCTGGCGAGCCCGCGGCCGGGAAAGCGCCTAGGGTCTCCAGGACCCAGGGCTCCGGGCGCTCTGCCTGGGCGTCGGCCAGCTCCTGGCCCCGGGCGTCCAGTGCCTCCCCCAGCGCCAGACCGACCTTACGGGCCTTGGGACGGATGACCTCGGGGACCCGGGCCGCCCACGTCAAGGGCTCCAGGCGGCCCCGGGCGGTCTCTGGAGCGTCAACTGGCTCCTGGACTGGAGTGCTACTGGGGGCTGCCTCCTGCTCCGGCGCCCGGAGGATGGCCTGGCCCATGCGGTACCCGGCGGCTTCCAGGCGTCCATGCATCACGCCCGACACCGAGCGCGCGGCCGTGAAGTCACGCCCGGCGGCCTTGTCCACCACGGCGTCCAGCTCGGCCCCCGCGAGGACCGCGCCCAGGACGAGGCGCTGGAACACCGGCCGCTGGGGCTCGGCCTGGTAGCGCGCACACTCCGCCGGGGACAGGCGTTCCTGGACAGCCCGGTCCACGGCCGCGTACGCCTCGGCCCGGACGGCCGCGCTCCACATCGTGAGCAGGTGGCCGGAGTTGGTGGCGAACGCCTGGGCCTCCCGCATGGCCTCGGTCGCCGTGGTGGCGCTGGAGGCCCGGTCCAGGACCTCGGCCAGGACCGCCAGCGGATCCGCCTGAGTCGTGGGCTCCTGGCCCGGGGCCGGGCTCGGCCCGGTCACCACGTGGGCCGTGTTCGCGGCCCGGCCCCGGGTCATGGCCACATAGAACGCCTCGCGGGACAGGCTCGGGGACACGTACACGTGCGAGGTGTCCACCGTCCTGCCCTGGCTCACGTAGACATTGCCGGCATAGGCCAGCTCGGCCGAGCGGGCCAGGTAGTCCAGCGAGACCGGGAACTGGCGGGACCATGATCCGTCTGGGAGCTGGCGCCGGGCCAGGGCCACCCGGCCCCCGGCGGCCAGCGTCGTACCGTCCAGGCGCAGCGTGTCCCGGTTGGTGACCGGGCGCCCGGCCGCGTCGATCGCGGGGGAGTTCTCCCGCGCCCGCAGGAGATCCCCGGCCCCGGCGCCGTTGCCATCGGCCAGGCGGACCTCCAGCTGCTCGGGCACGCGGCCGTGACGGACCAGCTCGGCCCGCACCATGGCGGCCAGCTCGGCCGCCTCCTCGTTCGTGCCCGCCAGGAGCATGGCGTCCCGGCCCATCAGGAGGTCCACGACGTACAGGACCACCGCGTCCCGCATGGCGGCCTGGCGCTGGTTGCCGCGGACCCGCCCCCGGGCGTCGTACGCCTGGAGCGCGGCCCGCTGACCGTCGCGGAGCTGGAGGGACGCCTGGGCCTCCCACTCCGCGTCAAACCGCCGGACCTCGGCCAGCTCCCAGTGACCCAGGTCCGCCGCGATGAGCCGCATCATGCCGCCCGCGTCCACCGCGCCGAGCTGGGCCGTGTCCCCGGTCAAGATGGCGCGGGCCCCGGTGGCCCGGACCACCGAAAGGACGGCCGCCAGGTCCTCGGTGGAGACCTGGCTGGCCTCGTCCACCACCACCACGTCCTGGGGAGTCAGACGCATGGCGCCCCGGGACCCGCCATCCTCGAGGCGGCCGAGGAACTGGGCCACGTTGACGGCCTGCGTCATGCCCTCGGCGGCCATGACCCGGGCCGCGTTCGTGGACAGGGTGACGCCCACGGCCCGGCCGCCGGTCCACTGCGTCCAGGCCCGGGCGAACGCGGCCATGGTGTGCGTCTTGCCCGAGCCCGCCGGGGCCACCAGGACGGATACGGCCGTCTGTGTGGCCAGAAGCCCGGCCGCCACCTCGACCTGGGCGGAATCCAGGTCCGACAGGGCCAGCACTAGCTCGGCCTGGGCTGGGGTGACCAGCTGGGGGACCTTGCGGGCCGCCTCGCGGACCAGGTACTCCTCCAGGTCCAGGTGGGCCGGGGTGGTGTACCGCTCGGCGCCCGGCGGGGTGTACACGCTGCGGCCGTCCGACGCGCGGAGCCCGAGCGCGGACACGTCCACCACGTCCGGGGCCGGACCAAGGGCCAGGACCGCGCCCGAGGACACCGCCTCGGCCGCCAGCTCCTCGGCCAGGGCGGCCTGGTCCACCCCGGGCGCCATGGCGGGCATGGCCCGGTGAACCTCCCACAGCAGCGCGGCCCGGGTGAACGCCGCGGCCGAGCGCTGGGCGCCGTTCACCGCGCGGCGGATGACACTCCCGCGCTGTTGCGCCGACAGCACCCCGGGCCGCTCCAGGCCCTCCGGCGCGGCAAACGCGCGCACTGCTACGTGCACAGCGGACAGGGCGGCCACCTCGCGTTCGGTGGTCCGCGTCTCCCAGGCGTCCAGCTCCTCCCCGGCGCTGCCCTGCGGCATGCCGCTGCGGTCCGAGCGGCCGTGCTGCTTGGCCTTCCGGGAGGCCAGCGTGGCGTCCTGGGCCATGGCCCACAGCGTCCGCTGGCTCGGCTCCCGCCCGTACCGCTGGCGGTACTCCTCCGCCATGCGCCGCACCTCGGGAGTGATCTGCGCCCGGCGGGAGGAGAACGCGTCCATCACCGCCTGGTCCACGCCGCCGACCTCGAAGCCGTTGCCGTCCGCGCGGGGGACCAGGACGTAGCCCAGGCTGGTCAAACGCGTGGCCAGCTCCCGGGCGGCCACGGCCGCCACGGCCAGGCGCTCCTGGTAGAGAAGGGCGCCGTGCAGGGTCCGCCAGCGGGCGTCCGCCCCGTCCGCGCGCTGGGCCAGGTTGAGCACCGCGTTATGGACGTGCAGCTGGGGGTCCCCCTCCCTGGAAGTGTGCTGGAGGAACGACGCGACAACGCCCCCGGCGGTGTCGCGGTACTCCCCCGAGGTAGCCGAGTGGTACCCGGTCCGCACGTACAGGGCCCGCTCTGCTCGCGACAGCGCCGCGCCTGCTGCGGCCGTCAACGCCTCGGTGATGTCCTGGGCGTCGCGCTCCAGCGTCCCGGCCTCGGTGCGCCGGCCGCCGGCGCGGGCCTGGCGTGCTGCGACCAGCAGCGAGGCGTGCAGCACCGACACCGACTTGGCCGCGCTCACGGTGAAGTCAAAGTACGGGACCGAGTGCTGGGCCTTGGCCCGCTCGGTCACCCGGACTAGCTCCAGGTCCCGCCCCGTGGCGAACGGGTGCGCGGCCATGTGCGCGGCCACGGCCGCCTCCACGCGCTCCTCTACGGGCCGGTACTTGGCCCGCTGGCGCGCGTCCAGGCGCTGGCCGTCCGGCCCCACGCGGTCCATGTAGAGCGCCTGGAGCTGATCCGGGTCCACGTCCCCGCGGAGGCCGAGCTGGGCCGCCGCCTGGCCGCCCCACTGGCCAGGAGACTCCCCGGCCGCCTCCGCGTAATACTTCGTCCCGCCCGCATGACCGAGGGCGGCGCCCTCGGACAGGTAGCGCGGGTCGTAGCCCTTCGCCAGCGAGGTGACGCTAGTCACTGAGCGTCACCCCCTCTCCATCACGTTGGGTTAATGCATGTGTGTGAGCCTCAAACTAGTCCAAGAATAGCCTGCTCAAAGCATTATAAACGAACACGTGTTCACAGAGCCGCTAGCGTTACCAGTGCAGTGTGGAGTGCGATGGTCGGCGTGCGTGCGTCCCGAGCCTGGGCCTCGACCACTTCCCTTCCGAACCGTGGTGTCAGGTCTGGGGCATCCCGATGCGGCCGTTTGGCGTGTGCACGCCAACCAGCCGTCAGGGTGGAGGGTGGGGGCCTCGCGCCGGCTGGGGCAGGCTGCTGCCTGCCCGCGATTCCTGGCCCAGGGTTCGCAGAGGCTCCGCGCGCAAGGGTGGGGCCTCAAGATGCTTTCCGCGGAGCGGTTGGAAAGGATCTTGAGGTGCCCTTGCAGGTGGAGGAGCGGGCCCGTACGCTGCGAGGCACCCACCCGGAACGGCGGCCAGCCTGAGGCGTTTCCCCGGTGATGTAGCCCCAGATGCCAGGGCAGGGAACGCAGACAAAGGAACGCGGACCCGAGTCTGTGCAGACCTTCTGAACGATTTCAAGGCGGCGGCCCGCCGGGCCGCTCGCACCGCCGCCACGGCGGCCTCGCCTCCGCTCCCGCTAGAGCTCCCGCTGCGGCGGGCCCAACGCCGGTCGGCTGGCGCGAAAAACGAAAGCCTTGCGGGTCGCGGTCAACTGAGAAGTTCCGGGGCCGCGGCGGATTTGACAAGGGAACCCTCGCGACGGCCCAGATCGGGCTAACGCGGGCAGGCCAGAAGCCAGCCCGATCGCGTGACCAGCGTATGGGCCGTCGCCCCTTGTCAAATCCGCCACTCCGTCCGCGCGGAGCTGACGCGCCGTCGCTGACTGGCCCTCGATGATGACGCTTAAACGTCAAACCAAGGTCCTCGGCTCATACGAGTCCTTCAACTGAACCGGTCACATGTGAAGACCGTCCGACGTTAAGAATCTCAACTTCATCGATTCCGGTTAGTGAAGCCTTGAATATCAGAACTGACATAATTTGGAAAGATATTTTCCGGCTGCGGCAGGAAATATCGTCCTGACAGCCCAGATTGGGGATTGCGAGTCGTAATTCATCAAGAGCTTCTGGCCGCAGCGCGGATGGCCTCGACCAGGCCACTGCCGGGTCGGCAGTACACATACCGCGAAGCGGCCTGAACCTGCCACCGGTTGAGCGCGTCAACCCGCTCCTGGCTGAGAATGTGGAAGGCATCGGCATCGCCTGTCGAGACAATGAGAGCAGGGCCGAGCGGCAAGGCGATGGTCGTCGCCGAATCGATCCCGACGCCTTGCAGGAGTCCTATGCGACCGCCCGCTCCAACGGCCACGGCCGGTGCATCGCCGATGACGAACTCGCCAATTGGGAGCCGGGAGACCTCAAGTCCGCGGACTTCAAGATGTCTGCTCCCCAGATTGAACAGTCGCTCCAAGCTCTCACGGAAGAAAGCATCGGCATCCTTGAGTGCGAACGATGAGCGGAGGGCGTCGTCCAAGACAAGCCCAAGGCATTCTGGTCCGCCGGGGTACAGCCCGTACCGGCTTAGAAAGACTTTGGTGAGTAGATCCCGCCTATCAAGCATTGCTGTTCGAAGGTTAGTGAGGTTTTCGTGCCAAATCTTGTCGAGGAAGGCCCGGGTGTGAACGCTACGTACGAGATGTAGGACGATCACGTCCTTCAGCGTCTTAACGTGCTCCGGATGAGCAAATATGGAACCGTCCTCGCACGCGGTTATGGCCTTGCCAAGCCCATTCTCAACCGACCCCCACAGTTGCTCCAACGACTTCGATGCGTAACGAACAAAGTGGTCGATGTAGCCGCAGCCGCGCGGTCCCCTGTACGTTGGCTTCGCCTCAGGGTGACCAAGATCTACGACTTCGAGCGAGCCAGCCCGCCTATGCGGCAGAGTTGCCGCGAAGCGTTTCAAGACGACCCTCGACACCACGTGCTGCTTGGGCACGTTGTCGCCAGCATGAGGCGCCAGAACTTGAATACGGTCGATGCTCAGCACAAGTCCATGATCCCACCAGCCACTGCAACCATGTCGACCGACGAGACCTAGTGATGTCGCCACCGCAGGTCAGCCCATATATGACCTGTATCTGCCGAGGTCAAAGCATCCCCGGGTACAAGACCCGGCCTACAGGTCAGGAAGCCTGCCTAGGGATCACATTGTCGCTAAGACCACCGCCGCGCTGGACGCTCGGTCGCTTCGAGATACTGCCAGCAATCGGCAATGACCACTAGGTCGTCACCTCAGCCCTGCGACCGTGAGCGCCACCAGCCCCGAGGCCCTGTTCCGTCTCTGTTCCGGCTGATGCTGATCAGCACCGCCAAACAACACAAACCAGCAAGCAGTGAAATCCCAGCTCAGCGGGTGTAACCCTAAGTGCCGGGACTACCGCCAGAAGTTCGAGCTCTACTCCGATGCGACGGTCAGGCGGTCACGATGTCACCCGGCGGAAGCAACCGAGGAGGCCCTGGCAGGGTTCCGCGCTTCCTAGGATTTCTGCATGGCCCTGTTTCGCAAGCGGAAGCCCGCACCGACCGTCACGCCGGTACCCGCACCAACCGTCACGCCGTCGTATACGCCTACCGTCCCGCCGCTGCCCACCCCTGTCTCTAGTGGCGTAACGGCCCTCTCCCGCCCAAGCGCGTCGTGGCTTGCATACCCGACGCTTTCGCATGGCAACGCCGGAATGGTCAAGCTGTCGGGGCCGACCTACTACCGGGGCGAGATCGACGCGGCGATACGTCGTTACGGCGCGCTGGCCCTCGCCGAGTTGCGGGTCGAGACGACGGGGCAATACGCGGGCGCTGTGCGCGTCTTCGTGGACGGCCGGCAGGTCGCCTCCATTCCCCGCGGCCTAACGGACGAATACCGGGAGGTAGTGGAATCCCTCAACCGTGACGGGATAGCCGCCACCATTCATGTCGAGCTGGAGTCCGGCACCTACGTGGACGTGTGGGGTCTGTGCAAGCCCGAACGGAGACACGACGGTGAGCCGCTGCTACCTACTCAGTACCGGGAGGACATTGATCTTCTCGACGGCATCGCCTCGGCCCTAGATGAGAGCCTGAACAGTCGGGCGAAGGAGAAGAAGGTCCGTCGTAACGGGGTGCTCAGTCTTGGGTCTAAAGGTCGGTGGAGCGTGTCGGAAGGTGGCCGCGTGCTCGGGACCCTCGAGCGCAAGCCGTACAAACGGCTTCACGAGGTCATGGACGCGGGTCTCCCGCTGGACGTTGTGGTGACGATTCATCGCAGGCCGGAACGGGAGTTGGTTGCCCATGTAAGTATCCCGCCCGACGCCTAGCTGCTCCTCCTGGTCGGACCACGCGAAATCCGTGAGCAACGTCAACCTGGCGGGGCACATCGGGGGCACACCAACGCGAGATCCGTCCGGAAGCGTTGAGAACTGCCGAGATCTCAGCAGCAGGTCAGACAACATGCTGAGTGCATCAACCGAGGCCAGGAACGCCCAGGCACAAGACCCGGCCTACAGACCGACTAGCTACAGGCCTGCTGCCCCACTCCGGGGGCTTGGTTTACCGGCAGGGAGGCTGAGCGGGTACAGGCGACGTGGAACGAATCGTGGAACGAGGGACCGCGAAACTCCAGTGGGATCAGTGCATGCAGCGCTATCCGCCCTGCCGTTTGTGCAGGTAGCGGCTGCGCGGCGTACTCGCGTGCCTCTCGTAATGCGTAGGTCCCCGGTTCGATTCCGGGAGGCGGCTCCCAGCTCAGAGGCCCTTTCCGATCTTGGAGGGGGCCTCTGAGCTAACGGATCGGACTCAGGCTTTGGCGGTCAGCCGTCTTGCTAGGTCGCGTAGCTCGCCGGCTGGCGGGTCTTGCATGGTGAGCAGGTCGGAGACGAGCTGGCGGGCCAGGTCGTGGCTGCGGACTTGTTCGGGAGTGATCTCCTCGGCCTCGCGCAGCGCGCCGACCGCTTCGTGGACCTGACGGCGCTGGGCGTACGCGCGGGCAACGTCGATGAGCATCCTGGCCCGCCGTTCGGCGGACAGCCCGGTGGTGTCCACGCTGGCTGCAACTCGGAGGGCGCGACCTGCGTCGCCAAGTTCCACAGCGACCGCGATTTCATACAGTGCGACGTTGGCCGGGCCGAACTCGGTGTTGTAGTCGTTCCGACTCTCACCCAGCCGCCGGGCGATCTGGCTGGCCCGCTCAAGCTGGCCATAGGCGGCGTCGGGATCGTTCACCCGGCCGGCGATGACGGCGCGCTGCAAGGTCAGGCCACCCCACAGGGACATGGCCTGCGGATCACCTTCGTCGGCCAGTTGCCAGAGGGTGTCGGCGGCGGTATGGGCGGTCTCCTCGGCCTGGTCATAATGACGGGCGGCGAGGAACACGAACACGAGCCGGAACGCCCCGGCGGCAACGAGCATCGGGTTGCCCGCCCGCTCGGCGGCGGCCATGGCGCGGTCGGCCGCGATCCAGGCGGCTTCAGGCTCGCCCAGTTCGGCCAAGGCGGCCGAGCAGGCCTGGTAGGCCGTGGCCATCAGCTCGAATATCTCGGCTTGCTGGTCCTCGGGCGCCGCACGGGCGGCGGTTTCCAGGTCGGGGACTAGGCCGCGCAGCAAGTCGGTCAGCTCGGTGTAGTGCCCGGCGTGCGTGAGTTCCCAAGCCTTGCGGGCCTTGGTGCGAAGCGTGCTGATCGCAGGTGCGCGGCGGCTGCCGAGCATGGCGCGCAGCACATGGGCTCCAGACAGGACCAGGCGCAGGCCACCTACGCCAGGCGGTTCCTCGGTCACCGCAGCGACAACGGGCGCTTCGGCGGCCAGCTCAGCGAGCGGGATGTCGAGCGCAGTGGCGAGGGTTTCGAGCACCGACATGCGATCGACCTTGCGCACGCCGCGCTCGACCTGGGACACCCAGGCCACCGACCGGTCGATCATCCTGGCCAGCTCAGGCTGGGACAGGCCCCGGCGGCGCCGTTCAGCGGCGATCTTCCGCCCGAGGGCCTGCTGATAATCCGGCGTGCTCAAGCGTCCGTGCCCTTGCCCGTCTGCAACGTCAGCCAGTCAACCTCGGTGCTGGCCAGGTACTGGTCACGCTCAGCGAGGTAACGGCGGGTATGCAGGGCTGCCTCGTGTGCCTCGAACGCTGCCTTGTCCTGGTACAGCTCATAGAAGATCCGTTGCAGCGGCTGGCCGTCCACCAGGTGGGAGACATACACGAGCGTTCCCGGCTCGTTGGCCTTGATGGCTTCGATGGTCTCGGCCACCAGCCGGTCGTAAGCCTGGGCGCTGGTCTCGTCTTTGCACGTGAAGCGCACGAACAGACCGAACATCAGTCTCCTCCAAGTCGCGTGACGCCATGCTCGCACTCATTGTGCTGCGCCAGTACACGAAGTAACACGTACTTATTGTACGGTGCACATACTCGGAGTACGCTCAGCGTCGGCAGAGTCTGTGGACGAAGCGCACTAGCGAGGACCCATGCAGACACCAGCGTCTCGAGCACTCGCATTACGCACCAACGACGTCACCTACTCAGGCAGCGCCGAGCACATTCGCACTGTCCGCGCCGACCTGCGCGCAGTGCTCGGCGAGTGCCCCATGGCAGAGGACGTGATCCTCTGCGCTTCCGAACTCGCGGCCAACGCCGCCATCCACAGCCACTCTCGCTTGCCCGGCGGCACCTTCACCGTCCGGGCCACGATCAGCCCAGGCGACTACGCCTGGATCGAAGTCGAGGACAACGGCGGTCCCTGGACCCCCGCCAATGAGCGGGCCGGCCCGGCATCATGGACTCGAAATCGTCCGCACCCTCGCCAGCGACTGGGGCATCGACGGCGACCACACCACCCGTACCATCTGGGCAAGATTCAACTGGCCCGCCTCATGATGGCCACCAGACACACCAATCACGCACAACGGTGGATCGCCGTTGTCGATGGCCACCGGCTGCGAGAACTCCGCCGCCAACGAGGTTTAGCGCGAGAAGAGTTGGCAGGGCGAGCCGGGATCAGCCTGGACACTCTTGCCCGGCTGGAGCGGCGACAGAGCGCTTCCTGCCGCACCCGCACTCTTGCTCGGCTCGCAGCCGCCCTCGGCGAGGAGCCCTCCGCGATAGCGCTTGGCGTTGGTCAGCACACCGGCTGAGATGGTGTGGTTGGTCGTGCCTAGTGCCAGCTGATCGTTGACGGTTTGGCTTTAGGTGATGCTTGACGGTTTCTAGGGTCTGGCGATTGTGCCAGGCGATGGGTGGTCCTTCCGGGATGGATGCCAGTCAACGCGGAGGCCGCGGTGGGGGTCAATGGGGACAGGGCGGTTGCTGGCAGGACGTAACGTGAGTACTTGCCGGGATCACGACCGGGGCTGGTGCGGCAGGACGCCGATCGCACTTAGGGCCCCCTTGGGCGAGGCTATTGCGATGATCCGTTCGCTGGGTGATACCGCAGATGACGCGGAACGGTGGTGGCGGGCTTACCAGCTGGCCGAGAACGACCAGGCCGGGGAGCTTCGCGAGAGCGCCGACACGGGGGACGAGCACGCCAGGCGGCAGCTGGCCAGCTGGCTGGCCGACCGGGCCAGGACCGAGGAAGCCATCGAGGTCATCCGCCCGCTGGCCGACGCCGGGGATGACGTAGCGGACTTGTGGCTGGCCCGGTGGCTGGCTGACGGTGACCACCTCGATGAGCTGCGCCGACGGGCCGCCAGCGAAAGCTACCCCGCCCTGCATGAGCTGGCCGAGTGGCTGGCCCGTCACCAGCACCTGGATGAGCTGCGCCAACTCGTTGTCGCTCACTGGGAGCTGCTGTCGGGCTGGCTGGCCAGGCAACATGGCATGAGGGAGGCGCAGCTGGCCGCAGAACTTGGCGATGCCAAGGCCCGGCGGCGCCTGCAGAGGTGGCTGGCCAGGCTGCGCGAGCGCGCCGAAGCCGGAGACGAGCACGCCCAGGGGTTCCTGGCCGAAAACCCGGACTGGCGGGATTTCCGGGCCGAGTGGGCGGACTGATCAGGCCGGTGCTGGGCTTCCCCGGATAGGTGCCCGTGACCGCCGGTGCCGTGGCGGGGGTCAACGTGGAGCGCCCGCAGCGCGCCAGCGCGAGGACGAACGACGTTGAGGCCTGCAAGGCCCGGCGTATTCTCGGGTGGCCGGGGAACCTAGCGGGTTCATGACGGCGGAAGGCCGAACAGCGGCTCGCCGTCGCTGCCACCGAGCAGGAAGACGAACCGCTCCAGGTCCTGGCGCAGCTGGCCGATGTCATAGGCGGGGTGGCCGACGAACTCTTCCAGGGAGGCGGCCAGGCGGGCGGGATCACGGGCCAGCCAGCCGGTGAGGAATTGCAGCATTTCGGCAAGCTCCGCTGCATCGCTGGCGTCCAGTTTCATATCGGGCATGGGTTCACCGCCTTCCGGGGTGGGTGGCGTAGCCCGGGAATGGCCCAGACGGTGGCGGGCCGCCGGGCGGCCATCAGTGCGGCGCAGCCGGGCCAGCTCCACCTCGGACAACCGGGACGGCACGGTCTTGATCCGCCACCCGCCGATACTCAGGTGGCAGGTGGTGGCATCGATCCAGAGAGTGACCCTCTGCCCGGCGCGGGCCGGGCTCAGCCAGAACTGCTGTGGCCCGACGGTCATGTTCCCACTGGGCGGGACCACCCGGTCGACCTCGACCGCGTCCGGCCAGCTGACGGCCTCGGGTACTACCGCAGGCGTGTCACTTGGCCCAGGTGGCGGGCTGGTGAGGGGTTCCAGGTCCGCGGGCACCCACAGGCTCAGCGCCTCACCCTCCTGTGGTGGTGCGGGGCGGAACCGGGAGGCGGGGGTGGCCATGCCCAGCGACTGGTGCGGCCGGTCATGGTTGTATTCGTGGCGCCAGGCATCCACCGCGGCCTGGGCAGCCTCGATCGTGGCGAACGGCCCCACTTCATTGAGGAAGTCGGTTTGCAGGGTCTGATGCCAGCGCTCCACCTTGCCGATGGTGGTCGGCGAGTACGGCTTGGTGAGCAGCTGCTTGATGCCGTTCTTGCGGCAGATCCGCTCAAACAGCACCTCGGCCGGGCGGGGCTTGCCGAACCGGCCGGTGAACACCTTCCCGTTGTCGGTCAGCACCTCATCGGGGATGCCATAGGCGGCCATCGCGGCCACAAACGCCGGCAGACCGCGCGGCCGGTGGCCCGGCGCACCACCTTGGCGATCACGCAGAACCGGGAGCAATCATCCAGGCCGGAGACTAGCTTCAGTTCCGTGCCGTCGGCCAAGAACACCGAGCCGGTGACATCGAGCTGCCACAGCTGCATCGGCTCCTCGCGCTGCCAGCGCTTGTAATCCTGGCGGCGGCGTTTGCGCTAACGGGCCGGGACCAGCCCATGGCGGACCAGCACCCGGTAAACCGTGGACCTCGACGGCAGCGGGCTCACGCCTGCTTTGCCCAACTCGAACAGCAGCCGTCGCGGGCCCCACCGCGGGTGCCCGCCGCGCCACTGACAGATCAGCGCCTCAATCTCAGCACCCAGCTGCCGAGGCTGATGGACCGGACGGTGAGAATGGTCGGCCAGCCCAGCTAGCCCTTCTCGTTCATACCGGCCCAGCCAGCCATGCACCGCCTGCCGAGATACCCCGTAACGGCGGGCAACATCGCTAACCGGTGCTCCGGAGACGACCTCCATCACTGCGTGATAGCGCTGCTCCATGACGCTCAACTCCACGAGCATGGCCTGCCACCCCCTGCCGCGAACGACGTCACGACGAGGAGTGCCCAGGCGGGCCGTGTCAAGCATCAGGTGAAGCCAATGTGTCAACCATCAGTCGGAGTCGGACAGTGTGTCTCCCGGTGGGATGTGAGAACTTTCTTCACAGTCATCAAGGGCGTGCCTCCGGCACGCCGCGATCCGGCCCCAGAGGCCGGATCGGAGGCAGGAGCCGCGAAGTCATCGGGGAGAATGCGTGACTGGCGCAGGGCAGTGCCACCAGCTCCAGGGGGGAGCGGGGGCTGCTCTTCGACTCCGGGGCGGCGGCCTGCCGCGCCTTACGGGCGGGAGCCCTCCGGCGCGGCACCGCCGCCGCTCGGCTGCCCCGCACCCGCAGGCAGGTGGCGGGCGCCGTAACGGTGCCCCGATGACCGCGCCTGCAGGATCTGGCCGGGCCGTCCTCCGCGCCGGGCATCCTCTCGCCGCGCAAGATCACTGTAAAGTGCGCTCGCTAACGCTCGCGTCCTCTGGATGGCGCTATGCGCCACACTTGACAGTGATCTTCCCCGGCAAGACCTCGGCACCTAAGTTATCAGGAGGACGGGGGAAGTGGCGGGTGACGCGAGGCGGTATGGCCCCTATGCCTCTTGAAGCACTAGGCCATGAGTCATCCCTGCGACTGCAGGAACCGCAGCGTCAAAAGCGTCCCGTATCGCGGCGGCGGCGGTGGCCGTAGCCACCAACGGGTTGTCTGTGTCGATGGTTAGCGAGACTTGGAGGCGCACTCCTGAATCCGACCGGTATGTGCTCACGGAGGGATCGATAACGCGAGCGTCCAGGTCGTCAATCACAGCCTCGATCAAGTCGGTAAGCTGATCGTCCGTAAATGGGAGCGGCGGGTCGAGCATTGCTGTCACGTCTATCGTCAGCATCACTTCCCGTCCTTCCGCTGTGTTGAGCACTGACGGATCATCCAGTCCACCTTGTTCCTGAAGTGGTCTCGCAGCCTGGGTGTCTTGTGCATCGTCGTCTGGTGCCGCCCGCAACTGCAACGCATCACGTAGTAGCCCTTCCTCGTCTCCCTGGCCACGGTCCAACCATGCCCCGCAACCTCGGTGACTGCTGCGTCACGTTCCACGGCCAGAGCCATCGGCCTGTCGCCCGTGCTAACACATCTGCTAACAACGACCCTGGATGATCTCGGATGTCCCCGGGACCGAGCACATGGGGCGAGCTGGAGTCGAGTTAACCACTGGACGGCGTTGGACGGCTTTAATCCTTCTCGTAATGCGTAGGTCCCCGGTTCGATTCCGGGAGGCGGCTCCCAGGCCAGAGGCCCATTCCGATCATGGAAGGGGCCTCTGTGCTAGCGAGGGTGCCAACAGCCGCCGCCTGGTGACGCTGTCACCGGGGGACTATGCACTTTCACGGCCTGGGCGAAGATGTCGGCGGCGGCCTCGGCGGTGCGAAGGGGCCTCGCAGGTGCCCGTGGACGCATTCCACAGTCGAGATGTATCTTGCGAGTGTGCTTCAGCATGCCCGGCGGCAGATCGCCGTCCCCGGTTGGGTCCTTCTCGCCGTGGTCTGCTTGGCCACGTCTTGGGCGGTCAGGCGCCGGCGCCGCCGAGCTTCGGTGTCAACTACAGCTTGACAGCTGGCTGACGACCTGTCCGGCTCGGTCATCTTATGCCTGGTACGTCGCGGCCATTGTCTATGCCATGCGAAGCCTGAAAGCCGCAAAGGCTATGTAGCCGACTTCCCTCATGGTGCGGCGTGGGCTGCTATGCGATGTTGGTGAGAAGCGGAAGGAGCAGCCGGGATGCCGTTGGTGGAGAGCCCCGTGGAACTGGCATCACTGGCCGGCAACACCCTTGTCGCGGCAACGGTCACCGACGAATGGGAGAACGCCCACCGCAGGGTGGCCCGGCTGCTGGGGCGTGGTGATCCGGGCCGGACCAAGCTCGTGAAACAGCGGCTGGACGCAACCCGCCGCCAACTTACTGCTGCCGTATCTGCCGCGGACCTGCAGCAGGCGCAAGCTGCCCTGGCCGCGCAATGGGCGACCCGGCTGGGCGAGGATCCTGGCACCGAGGCCGACCTGCGATCTCTTGTCCGGGAGATTCAGGCGCTGCTACCCGTCCATGTGGCGGGACTGTGATCGGCTTGGTGCTGAAGCGGCATGCCCAGCAGATCCGCTAGAAGCTTCGCAACGTCCACCCAATCACCCCGGTTAAACGGGTCTGCTGACAACCGCGCTCAGGGGCCTTGGCCGACTGAGAAACATGATGTTACATTGAGTTTCTCGTGTAACACTCAGGAGGTGGCCATGGACCGGGCGGCGATCGACCGACTCGAGCAGCAGGTTGACGACGAGGTGAAGAAGCGCTTCCCGGGGGCGGTGCAGCGGGTCGCGGTGCTGCAATACGGCGACGACCCGGTGATCGAGCCAGGGGAACTGCTGGTCCGGGTGATCATCGAAGCGCCGGAGGAACGCGAGGGCCAGCAGGAGGCCCTGCAGGCGTTCGAGCACACGCACGGTCCGGCGATCAAGCAGTTCCGGAAAGATCTGTCAGCCCAGCTTCCCGAGGCCGGGCGGCTGGAGTTCCGCACCAGCGGCGACACCAATGGTCCCCGGATGGTGCTGGGCGGCAGGCCCCGCGGCTCACTGGAGGCCCACGCGCTGGAGGGCGCTGATCTCACCCCCGTGATGGCCCGCCTCGGACCCGCGGACCTGGAGACCTTGGACGCGCTGATCACCGCGGGCATAGCGTCCAGCCGCGCGGAAGCCGTCCGCTGGGCCCTGGCCCGTATCCGCGAGCGGCCCGCCTACGCGCAGCTGCGCGAGCGGGCCCGCGAGATCGAAAGGCTCAAGACCGAGTTCTAAGAGACACGCCCTAAGCTCTCGTGGCTGCCCTGAGACTGCGCAGGGTCGAGGGGCGGCGGAGTAGCCTTCACGCTCCTTGCGACGCCTCTCTTATTTAGCGGGACGCGGGCGAGGAAGAGGGTCAGGCCCAGCCCCGCCACCATCGGGGCCCACCAGCTCCACGGGCCCCGCCACGAGATCTGCGAGACGAGCGTGAGCGTCGTGGCCGCGAGTGAGGTCGCGACGAGGCGGGACCAGCTCGTCGATGCCGTTATGAGCGCCACCGCCAGCACGGGCCACAGGTAGTAGGCAACCATCACGGGCTCGAACACGGAGCGGAGCGCCAGGGCCACGGCGGCCCACCACAGCAGGTCCTGGAGAGCTTCAGGGCTCCACGGAGCCGTCTGTCGGACCGCACGCCACCGGCGGCCGACGACGAGTGCGCATCCGCAGGCCACGAGGATGGAAAGGGCCCGGGCGGGTCCGGCGGCAACCGCTCCGTTGCCCACGTGCGGGGCCAAGGAAGTCCACGCGGTGGGGTGATCGACGGCCGGCGAATTGGGCTGGCTGGTCACCGCCTTGAAGGTGGCATTCCAATTCGCCGCGGCCGCGGCGCCCAGCAGCACCGCACCAGGGGCAGCTGCCCTCGTCAGAAAGCCGGCCAGTCGCCTCGGCTCGATGACCACCAAGACGACCGGCAGCGCGAGCAGGATGAGCGGCTGCACGGCCACCGCCGCCCCGATGAGCCACGCAGATCGTCCGACCTTCGAGTCGGACAGCGCCAGGATGCCGAACAACAGCAGTCCCACCGCCACGGCGTCCTCTGGATGACCCCATCGCACCGAGACGCTCCACAGGGCAACCGCGCCCGCGGCGGCCAGCACGGCGCGCTTCGGCCGGGCCACGCCCAGGCGCTCGGCGATCGCGTCGGCGGCGAACAGCGCGACGGCGGACAGGGCGATCTCGTACGGCCCGGCGAGCAGCCACGCGCCAGGATGGGGGTTGCTCGCGCCCGCCGCCCGCAGCGAGAGCCCCGCCGCGTCGATGATGGCCACGACCGGGACGAGGATCACGGCCGCGCCGGGGAAGGTGACCAGAGCGGTGGGGCGTGTGTACAGGCCGCCCAAGTCCAGGTGCAAGAGCCGCCGAGCGGCGACCAGCGTCCCCCACAGGTCGTCCGGAAGCGACCAGTCCGACTTCCCGACCAGATGTGGTCCCCACCAGATCGTCGAGGCCATCCCGATGGCAATGAGACCGGCCGTGGCGAGCAACGGAAACAGCCGCCTGGCCAGCCACGGCGTGGGCGCGGACACCGACACGACGTCACCGCCCCAGGTCTGCACGCCGGATGACGAGAGCATAGCTTTCGCGACGGGTCGTGCGGCCCGCCGGCCCGATGGTGAGCACCGCGGCCATCGATCCGCACGAGCAGCGGGACCAGATCTCGGCGTTCGCGGAGCGGCTCAAGCTCAGCTGAGCGCCGGCGAGGCCGCCGGGGGCGCCGGCGAGGCCGCCGGGGGCGCCGGCGAGGCCGCCGGGCTCAGCGGCTCACCGGCTCGGCGTGCAGGCTCTCTTCACGCACGGCGACAGGCTGGGTGGCCGGGCGCCAGAAGTTCAGCACGTGCCGGAGGGTCTCGGTGTAGTCATCGGGATGAGCGGCCATGTCCTGCTCGACGACGGCCACCGGGCGAAACGTGATCTCCGCCAGGCGGGCCGGTGCCGCGCTGTGCGGGCGATCGGCAGTGGCGGTGAACACCCCGGCGAACTGGGCGGCCCCTTCATCGTGCATGCAGGTCACTCCGACCTCGGCGAGCGGCGATGAGATGCTCAGCTCCTCGGCGAGCCTGCGGCGGGCCGCCGCCGGGTAGTCCTCCCCCGCGTGGAGGTAACCTGCCGCCGAGGAGCCCCACCGGCCAGGCTCACGGTCCCTCGTCCAGGTCAGGCGGTGCAGCAGCAGTTCGCCCCGGCCGTTGAATATCAGCACGTGCACGGTGCGGAAGTTCGCCCGCAGGCGGAAGACGTCCCTCCGCCTGACCACTCCGATCGGCTGGTTCTGCTCATCAACCACATCGATGAGGCTGGTGAGCGACGGCGCGGCCACGTCAGCGACCCAGCGGCAGGCGAGGTGCTGACTGACCCGCGTTCCGGATCGGCGCACGTGTCTTCATAGGTGCACGGTAGGGCACGGCTTTCCAGACACGGCAGCGCAACGCCGCAGGATTCCAGATTGCCTGAGCCGGCCGGTTGCCGCCGCCCCCGGGCGCGATGCCGGCCCGCGCACAATCCAGGAATCCGGGGAAATTACCGCAACAAAAGTAACAAAAGAGGCACATGGGACTAAGTTCCGGCCGTACGATTGCGCTCCGTCCGCCAAGCAGCTAGGCGGGTAGTCCTCGCGGGGGTCGCGTGCTGGTACTGAGGCGGAGATACTCCGTGCCGGAGCACATCGCTCTGTTCGGTGCCTGTGCGGCCCCGGTGGGCGCGGTCTACCCGTTCCTGATGGCCCATACCGGTGGGCATGGACTGCCCTGCCCGCTGCGGACGCTCACCGGCGTGCCATGCCCGTTCTGCGGCATGACCACCGCGACGGTCGCTATCACGCATGGGAACTGGACGGCCGCTGCCGCCGCCAGCCCGCTCGCTTGCCTGGTCGCGGCGCTCATCGTTGGCACCGTTCCCGTGATGGTGGCGCGAGCCGTGGGCCAGATACCGACGCCGCGTCCCTGGTCGGTCGCGGCGCGACGCCGCATCGGCCGGGTCATGGCTGGCCTGATCGCACTGAGCTGGGTCTTCCAGCTGCGCCGCTACGGATTCCTCTAAGCCCCGCCCCGATACCGCCCCGATGGCGGCAATCCTCCCCCAGAAAGGTCCCCATGTCCTACGGCAATATGCCCCCGCCCCCACCGAACTACGGCGATGCTCCGCCCCCGGGCTACGGTTACGGCGGTGTTCCCGCCCCGAGCTACGCCAATTGGGGCCAGCGCGTCGGCGCCTACCTGATCGACCTCGCACCCCTCATCGTTCTGGAAATCATCGTCTTCGCGGTGGGCAATGCCGCGGTGTCGTTCCTGATCTACCTCATCTGGCTGGGTATTGTCATCTACAACCGCTGGTACCAGGCGGGCACGACCGGCCAGTCGTGGGGAAAGAAGGCGCTCGGCCTCAAGCTTGTCAGCGAGTCCACCGGCGAGCCGATCGGCCCGGGCATGGCCTTCGCCCGCGACATCTGCCACATCCTGGACTGGCTGGCCTGCTTCGTCGGCTTTCTGTTCCCGTTGTGGGACGCCAAGCGGCAGACCTTCGCCGACAAGATCATCAGCACCATCGTCATCCCGGCCTGACAACCGGGAGGCTTACCACCATGAAGGGGGTTCCGCGGCGGGTAGCCGCGGAACCCCCTTCGCGTTCGTGCCAGGACGTGTGCGACCGGTGTAACCGGCCTCAGCCGGAGTTACAGCCCTTCGTTGATGAGCCTGCCCGCCTGCTCGTACTTCTGCGGCTTGTACTTCTTGAAGTAGAACGCCGCGCCGACGCCGAGCAGGACGATCAGCAGGTCGGCCGGGCCGAGCCATTTCGCGTAGCTGTAGCCGCTGCCGAGGAAGCTGATGTTGTCGAACAGCAGGTAGACCACGAGTGCCTGGGAGACCAGCGCCAGGATCGGCGCCAGCCTGGTCTTCCACCAGTGCACCTCGTCGCGGTGGTAGCGCTCGTAGTACACCAGGATGGCCAGCGAGACCAGCGCCTGCACCGACAGGATGATGATCACGCCCATGACCGCCATCAGCCCGTAGAGCTGCAGGTAAGCCTGCGAGGCTGGGTTGTCGGTGCCAGTGAACACCGCGAACAGAACGATGATGATGGCCGCGATGACCGACTGCACGATGGACGCGATGTGCGGGCTCTTGAACTTGTGGTGCGTGCGGCCCAGCGCCGACGGCAGCAGCCCCTCACGGCCGAGTGAGTAGAAGTAGCGCGCCGTGGTGTTGTGGAACGCCATCCCGCAGGCGAACGAGCCCGTGATGATCAGGTAGCTCATCACCGATGCCACCCAGGCGCCCGCGTACTGCTTGGCCGGGGTGAGGTAGAAGCCCGCCGCGTTGCTCTGGGCCTGCGCGACGGCGGCGTGCGTGGTCGTATAGCCGCCCAGCGCCGCCCATGAGGTGAGCATGTAGAAGATCCCGAGGCCGATCACCGAGATGTAGAGGGCCCGGGGCACGATCCGCTTGGGGTCACGCGACTCTTCGCCGTAGTTCGGCGCCATCTCGAAACCCACCCAGGACCAGAACGCGAAGAACAGCCCGATGCCGACCGCCCCGGCGACGAGCCTGCCCGACGCCGGAAAGCCCTTGAACGCGTTGACCGGGTTGATCGCGCTGAACGAGGTGTGCCCGCGGGCGAACAGGTAGACGTCGAAGATGATCAGGATGAGGACCTCGCTGACCAGGCCGACCGCCAGCAGCGCGGAGGAGAGCCGGACGTCGAAGAAGGTCAGCACCGAGATCAGCAGGACCATGCCGAGAGCCAGCCAGGGCCAGCTGATGGTGACCCCGAACGCGTTCAGCTTCAGGCCGAGGAAGTAGGCGAAGCCACCGCACAGCGATGCTTCAAAAACCGAATACGCAACGAGAGACCCGTAGCCGGTGCCGATGCCGAGTTCGCGGCCGAGTCCGTGACTGATGTAGGAGTAGAAGCCGCCCGCAGTCGTCTTCTTCCTGGCCATCGCGACGTAACCGATCGAGAACACCACCAGCACGATCGTGGCGAACAGGAATGCGGCCGGCGCGCCTACGCCCTGCCCGTAGCCAACGACGATCGGGGTGTTGAAGAGCATGGCCGATATCGGGGCGGACCCGGTGACGGTCAGGAACAGGACGCCGCCGAGCCCGATCGCGTGCTTGCGGAGTTTGGGGACCTCAGCGCGCTGGGAGACGTCGTAGTCCTCCGCCATCCCTTCGAAACCGCCTACGCGCGGAAGCTCGGACCGTGCCATGAGTTCCTTCCCAGAGGGTCAACCTGCGCCAGGAGGGGAAACCGGGCCCCGCACTGCGCATGGGGTCAAACGGTTGAGAACTTGGTTGTGCTGCATATCACAGCGCGGACAGTATCAGCAGGTACCAACCCTGACAAGACCCACTGGTTCACGAAATATGAGCTTAACCTGGACCACTTGACAAGAAACGGTTGCACAAGCTAGATATTTGGTCAGACCAAACAGATCCGGACGCGGAGGTGGCAGTGGCCGAGGAGCTCATCGCCTTCGCCTCCAAGGGCGAGATGCTCGCGAAGTCCAAGCGGTTCTGGTTCTGGAACCCGGACAAGACCCAGTTCTGGATCGACTCGGGCGTCCCGTTGGTCATCGACCGGCGGGAGGGTTACTTCATCTATGACGTCGAGGGCAAGCGCCTCATCGACGTTCACCTCAACGGCGGCACGTACAACCTCGGCCACAGAAACCCCGAGGTCATCGCGGCAGTCAGCGCCGCCATGCAGCACTTCGACATCGGCAATCACCACTTCCCGTCGCTGGCCCGGACCGCGCTGGCAGAGGCGCTGGTGGCCACCGCGCCCCCCGGCCTCGGCAAGGTGGTGTTCGGCAGTGGCGGCGGGGAAGCCATCGACATCGCGCTCAAGACTGCGCGGCACGCCACCCAGAAGCGCAAGATCGTCTCGATCGCCAAGGCGTACCACGGGCACACCGGGCTCGCCGTGGCCACTGGCGACGAGCGGTTCGCGACCCTGTTCCTGGCGGACCGTCCGGAGGAGTTCCCGCACGTGCCGTTCAACGATCTCGGCGCGATGGAGGAGGCGCTGCGCGGCCGGGACGTCGCCGCGGTGATCATGGAGACGATCCCGGCGACGTACGGTTTCCCGCTGCCCGCGCCCGGCTACCTGGCGGGGGTCAAGCGGCTATGCGAACGCTACGACGCGCTGTACATCGCGGACGAGGTGCAGACCGGGCTGATGCGCACCGGTGAGCTCTGGGCGATCACCAAGCACGGCGTGGCCCCGGACATCCTGGTGACCGGCAAGGGCATCTCGGGCGGCATGTACCCGATCAGCGCGGTGCTGGTCAGCGAGGCGGCGGCCGGCTGGCTGAGCGAGGACGGCTTCGGGCACATGTCCACGTTCGGCGGCGCCGAACTCGGCTGCGTGGCCGCGCTCAAGACGCTGGAGATCACCTGCCGGCCGGAGATCAGGTCGATGGTGGCCTACATCGCCGACCTGCTCGGCGGCGGCCTGCGGCGGATCCAGGGCCGGTATCCCGGCTGGTTCACCGGGATCCGGCAGGACGGCCTCGTCATGGGGCTGGAATTTGATCATCCGCAGGGGGCCAAGTTCGTCATGAAGCGGCTGTACGAGAACGGGGTGTGGGCGATCTTCTCCACTCTCGATCCGCGGGTCCTGCAGTTCAAGCCGGGCATCCTGCTGAGCCCCGCGCTCTGCGAGGAACTGCTCGAGCGCGTCGACGTCGCCATCGGCCAGGCCGAGCGCGACGCCCGCAGCGGCCGGAGGCGGCCATGACCCGGGGGTTCGCGTTGGCCGGGTCATGTGGTCGCGCCGGCCGGGGCGGGGCGGGCCTTCGCTTCGCCTTCTGCTCTTTTACGCTCCGCCCCGCCCCGCCCCGGCCGTCGCTTTCCGGGTTCCGGGGGGGCGACCCCACGGGCCAACACGGCGACCCCCGCAGCGGCAGGCGGCTGCCATGACCGCGATCTCTGTTGACCTGCTCGGCGATCCCGCCGGGGTGCCCCGGGCGCGGGCCATGCTGCAGCGAGCGGAGTGGGCCGCGCGCGCGTTCGCCCGCTATGACAAGGCGGCGGTGGACCGGGTCGTGCACGCGGCGGCGCAGGCGGGCGCGGCCAAGGCGGCCGAGTACGCCGAGTGGGCGGTGCGCGAGACCGGGTTCGGCGTCGCCGAGCACAAAGTGATCAAGAACCTGGCGTGCAGCACGGGGGTCGTCGAGGCGTACCGGGACCACGACTACGTGACGCCGCGACTGGACCCGGCCGCCAAGATCGTCGAGGTGCCGCGGCCGGCCGGGGTCGTGCTCGCGCTGACCCCCTCGACCAACCCGGTGGCCACGGTCATGTTCAAGTGCCTGCTGGCTCTCATGACCCGCAGCGTGGTGGTCATCAGCCCGCACCCGCTGGCCCGCGAGTGCTGCGCCGACACGGCCAGGACGCTGGCCGCCGCCGCCGTCGCGGCAGGCGCGCCGGACGGGGTCATCCAAGTCGTGGACGAGCCGTCGGTACCGCTGATCAACGCGCTGATGACCGACGAGCGCACCAGCGTCATCGTGGCGACCGGCGGGGTCCCGGTCGTCCGGTCGGCCTACAGCTCGGGCACCCCGGCGATCGGCGTCGGCCCCGGCAACGTGCCCGTGCTCGTGGACGCCAGCGCCGACCTGGCGAAGGCAGCCAAGCGGATCACCGATAGCAAGAGCTTCGACAACTCGATCCTCTGCACCAACGAGTCGGTGCTGATCGTCGAGGAGCCGGCGCGGTCCACCCTGCTCCGGCACCTCAAGCAGGAGGGCGCGTATCTTCTCGACCCCGCCGAGCGGGACAAGGTCCGCCAGGCGCTGTTCCCCGACGGCCACTTCGACATCCGTTTCGTCGGCCAGGACGCCACTTGGATCGCGGCCGAAGCAGGGCTGCGCGTCCCGGGGACCACGAGGGTGCTGCTGGCCCCGTTCAGCCTGGTCGTCCCCGAGGAACCGCTGGCACGGGAGAAGCTCTGCCCGGTGCTCGGCCTGGTCACCGTGGCGACGGCGGAACGGGGGATCGACGCGGCGCGGGCGGTGCTGCGACTCGGCGGGAAAGGGCACTCGGCCGCGATCCACAGCAGCGACCCGGCCACGGTCATGGCGTACGGGGCCGCCGTGGAGGTCCTCCGGGTCGCCGTCAACGTCGGCAACAGCCTGGGCAGCGCCGGCATCGAGACCGCTCTCGCGCCGTCGATGACCGTGGGCACCGGGTTTTTCGGTCGGTCGTCGGTGGGGGAGAACCTGGAGCCCAAGCACCTCGTGCAATGGACCCGGCTGGCCTACAACAGTGACCCGGCGGAGCCGTTCGGCAATTTCGCGGGGCTCATTCCCTGGGAGTCGCCGGCCGGTCCGGTGCCGGCTTATCCATACGCGTCCAACATGGTTGGTATGGGGGGGTACGTTGCGTCGGGCGCGGGGGTGGCGGCGGGCGGACCGGGTTTTCCGGCTGGGGAGCACGGGGGTGGATGGGGAGCCGCCGACGTGGATGCGGGGGTGCGGGAGGAGATCCGGAGACTTGTTATCGAGGAACTGCGGGCGATGGCGGTGGGGGGTGGCAGGGGTGGCTGAGTTGCGGTCGTTCATCTTTTTGAATCGGCTGCAGCCGCAGACGATGTGTTATCTGGGGACGTGGGTGCGGGGGAGCTTGCCGCGGAGTGGGGTGGCGGCGCAGATCATTGAGGTCGCGCCGGGCCTGGATATTGAGCCGCTGACGGATGTGGCGCTGAAGCATGCGGGGGTCGCGGCCGGGATTTTGGTGGTGGAGCGGCAGTTCGGTTATCTGGAGATGCACGGCGGGACGGACGAGGTGCGGGCGGCGGGCGGGGCGGTGCTCGACGCGCTCGGCGCGGCGGAGGGGGACGCCATGCGGGCCGAGGTGCTCGCGTCGGAGATCATCACGATGCTCGATCCGCAGCACGCGTTCCTGATCAACCGCAACAAGATCGGCTCGATGGCGCTGGCCGGGGAATCGCTGTTCGTGCTGGAGATGCGGCCGGCCTCGTACGCGATCCTGGCCGCCAACGAGGCGGAGAAGGCGGCTCGGATCAAGGTGGTCGACTACCGCATGATCGGGGCGACCGGGCGGGTGTACCTGTCGGGGACAGAAGCGGACGTGCGCCAGGCGGCCGAGGCGGCGGAAGACGCCCTGCGGAGCCCGGCGTGACAGCGAAGCCCACTAGAACAGCGGATCCCGGCACACCGAGGAGCCCGGCATGACAGCCGAAGGCCTGGACGCGGACACGCTGCGCGCGCTCGTCCGCGAGGTGCTGCGGGAAGTGCTGCCGACGCCCGGCGCGCCGACGCCCGGCGCGCCTGCGCCGTCGGCGGTCGGGGCGCCTCCGCCAGCCGCGCCGCCGCAGGTCGGGGCGGTGTACACGGTCCGGGACGGGGTTGAGGCGGTCGAGACGGTCAGTTTGCGCACCGACCAGGAACTGGCTGCGTTCGTGTCGCGAATCCTGCACCTGTTCGAGAATCCCAAGCACCGCGATGACCTGCGGGCGGGCCGCCTGCGGTTCCGGCTGGCGGCATCCGGCCCGGCCGGGTCGGCCCGGCCGGCGCACCGCATCGAGAAGGGCGCCGTCACCGAGGCGGCGGTCAGGGACGCGGCGCGGGCCGGAGCCCGGCTGGTGCTCGGCCGGCGTGCCGTGCTGACACCCCTCGCCCGGGACCGGGCGCGGGCCGCCGGGGTCGAGATCGAGAAGGAGCGCTGATGCTTACCGCGACCGTGGTCGGGAACGTGTGGTCCACGCGCCGGCTGGGCGAGATCCCGAAGGGTGCCTTCCTCGAGGTAGAGGCGGAGGGCACCGGCCAGCGGCTCGTCGCCTTTGACGTGCTCGGCAGCGGCATCGGGGAGCGGGTCCTCGTCGCGCAGGGTTCGGTCGCGGCGGCCTGGTTCCGCGGCAAGCCGCCGCCGATCGACGCCCTGATCATCGGTTCGGTCGATCCCCCCGCGCAGGACCGCGTGGACAGCCCGCCGACATCCAACGCCGATGCCTGACCCAGGCACCGGCACCGGCCGGACACGTGTGACCGGCCTTCCCGGAGAAAGAGGAGAACGCAGTGGCCGACAACGCGATCGGAATGATCGAGACAAAGGGGTACGTCGCCGCGCTGGCGGCGGCGGACGCCATGGTCAAGGCGGCGAACGTGACGATCGTCGGCCGTGAGGACGTGGGCGACGGCCTGGTGTCGGTCACCATCGTCGGGGACGTCGGGGCGGTCAAGGCCGCCACTGAGGCGGGCGCCGAGACAGCGACGAGCGTCGGCGATCTGGTGTCTGTCCACGTGATCCCACGGCCGCATGCAGAACTCGCCAAGCACTTCACTATTCGTGGCGAGTAAGGCGGCGAGTAGGACGGCCGGTAAGGCAGCGAGCCCAGCCCCGCCGCCTGCCCCCGAGCTGCGCGTCTACCTTCTCGTCCGGGACCTGCAGCGGCAGTTCGCGGCGTACCTGGGGACGCCGACGCGTGCTCGTGGCTACCCGCCGATGCAGGGTGAGCACGCGCTCATCGTGGAGGTGGCGCCGGGCCTGGCCATCGAGCGGGTCACCGACCTGGCGCTGCGTGCGGTGCCAGCGGTCGAGCCCGGCATCCTGTTCGTGGAGCGCCAGTTCGGCGTCCTGGAGGTGCACGGCGGCGACCTGGCCGACGTGCAGCGCGCCGGGCAGGCGATCCTGGCCGGCCTGCGGGCCAGCGCGGCCGACCAGTTGCGGCCCCGGATCTTGTTCACCGACGTGATCGAGGACGTGACCGACCGGCAGGCGGTCATCATCAACCGCAACCGCAGTGGCTCCATGCTCATCCCCGGTGAGACGCTGCTGGTCTGCGAGGTCACGCCGGCGTTGTTCGCGGCAGTCGCGGCAAACGAAGCCGAACGCACAGCACCCGGCGTGACCCTCGTCGACGTGTCGATGATCGGGATGGCGGGCCGGATCTACCTGAGCGGGCCTGCCGACGACATCCGGCGGGCCCAGCAGGCCATCGCCGACGTCCTCGGCGCTGTCGAGGGCCGGGAACAGGAGTGAGGACCCGATCATGGTTAGGGCGTGCCCCGTGGATCCGCGCCTGCGGCCCCGCGCATCCGGTGAATGTGCCATTGCACGGGTTATAACCCGCACGATGGCACATTCACCGGGTTGGACGTGCCGGGCCGGGAGCGGAGGTGGGAGACCCGATGCAGCCGCATGACCTATCGGTGGGCGGTGATGTCCTGGACCGCGTCACTCGGTGTGCCAGGCAGGCCGTCAGCCGGTACGGCTGCCATCCGGCCGCCACCGTCACGCTGCTCAACGTGTCGGAGAACGCGACCTACCTGGTCGAAGACCCCGACCAGGGATTGTCCGTCCTGCGCGCGCACCGGCTTGGCTACCACACGGGGCTGGAGATCGAGTCCGAGCTGGCCTGGATGGACGCGCTGCGGGCCGAGGCGGGCGTGCGTACCCCGCGAGTGCTGCCCGCCCCTGACGGCCGCCGCGTCATGTCGGTCACCGATCCGGCCAGCGGCGAGCGGCGCGACTGCGTGCGCTTCGAGTACCTGCCCGGCAGCGAGCCGGCCGACAGCGACCTCACGCACTTCGCCGAGCTGGGCGAGATCACCGCCCGGATGCATACGCACGCCAAGCACTGGGCGCAGCCCGCCTGGTTCACCCGGTTCCAGTGGGACTACGACGCGGCGTTCGGTGCCGCGCCCCGCTGGGGGCGCTGGCAGGATGGGATCGGAGTTGGCCCGGCCGAGCGTGCGGTGCTCGGGCGGCTGGACGCCACGCTCAAGGCCCGGCTCGCCGCCTATGGCAGCGGCCAGGAGCGGTACGGCCTGGTGCACGCGGACACCCGTCTGGCCAACCTCATCGTCGATGACGGCACGGTCAGCGTCATCGATTTCGACGACTCAGGGTTCAGCTGGTTCCTGTATGACGTGGGGACGGCCGTGAGCTTCTTCGAGCACGAGCCGCATGTGCCTGCCCTCATCGACAGCTGGCTGTCGGGATACCGGCGGGCGGCCCAACTGCCTGCCGCGGACGAGGCGGAGATCTGGACGTTCATCCTGTTCCGGCGGCTGCTGCTGGTCGCCTGGATCGGCTCGCACACGGCGGTGGACATCGCCCGCGAGCTGGGCGCCGGATACACCCGCCAGAGCTGTGACCTGGCTGAGGCCTATCTGAGCCGGTACGGCGTGAACCAGCCGAGCTGAGCCGGCCCGGTCTCAGCCAGCAGGCCTGACGGCAACCGAAGGGAAAGGAGCAAGCGTGTTCACATCAATTGCTGGCCGCGCCGTCGTTGTGACCGGCGCGACCCGGGGCATCGGCAAGGGCATCGCCCGCGTGTTCGCAGGTGCGGGCGCCCGGGTGCTCATCGTCGGCCGGGACGCCGAGACGGCCAAGGCCACCGTCGCCGAGCTGTCGGCCGACGGCGCGGAGGTCTCGTCGGTGCTGGGCGACGTGGCCCGGCGGGAAGACTGCCAGCGGATCGCGGCCGCGGCCGACGAGCGCCTCGGCGGGATCGACGTGCTCTGCGCGAACGCCGGGATCTTCCCGGAGCGGCGCCTGGTGGACATGACCGACGAGGACCTCGCGCAGGTGTTCGGCACCAACTTGACGGGATGCGTTCTGTCGGTGCAGGCGTGCATCCCTGCGCTGACCCGATCCGGCCGGGGCCGGGTCGTCCTGACCTCGTCGATCACCGGGCCCATCACCGGCTTCCCCGGCTGGACGCACTACGGTGCCAGCAAGGCCGGGCAATTGGGCTTCATGCGGACGGCGGCCATCGAACTCGCGCCGAACGGCATCACGGTCAACGCGGTACTGCCCGGCAACGTGCTCACCGAAGGGCTCGCCGACCTCGGCGAGGACTACATCCGGCAGATGACCGCCGCCATTCCGCTGCGCAGGCTCGGCACCGTCGAGGAGATCGGGTACGCGGCGCTGTTCCTGGCCAGTGACGAGGCCGGGTACATCACCGGCCAGACGATCGTGGTCGACGGCGGGCAGGTGCTGCCGGAGTCGGCGGACGCCGTGGATCCGGGCTAATGGCCGATGACGGGAGCCGGCCTGCCGCCGCGGGCCGGCCTGCCGCCGGGGAGCGCACCCTGGCCGGGCGCACCCCGGAAGACGTGCGGCGGATGCTGGCCGAGCGGATCTCATCCGGGCGGCTGCGGGCCGGGCAGCGGCTCGGTGCCGAGCGCGCGCTCGCGGCCGAGCTGGGGGTCAGCCGGGCGACACTGCGCCAGGCGCTCGCGGTGCTTGAGGACGGTGGCATGGTCCGGCGCGTCCCGGGGCGCGGCGGCGGCACGTTCGTGAGCAGGGACAAGATCGAGCGGGACCTGTCCCGCGTGGTCGGGGTGCCCGCGCTGCTGCGCAGCCAGGGCGTGGTGGCCGGCACCCGGGTGATGAGCGCCCGGCTGTCAGGGGCGGACGAGCCGACGGCCCAGGCACTGCACCTGCGCCCCGGCGATCTCGTCGTCGATCTGGTGCGGATCAGGCTCGCCGACGCGATCCCGATCTCGGTGGAACACGCCATGCTGCCCGCGGACCGCTTCCCTGGCCTGCTCGAACTACCACTCGGCGGCTCGGTCTACGAACTCCTTGACGAGCATTTCGGAACCCAGCCGGAGGAGGCCGTCGAGCGGATCGAGGTCGTGCTGGCGTCACCGGATGAGGCGACGATCCTCGATGTGCAGCCCGGCGCTCCGCTGCTGGCCATCACCAGGACCACCACCGACGCCGGCGGCGAGCCGATCGAGTTCTCGCATGACCTGTTCCGCGCCGACCGCACCCGCATTGTCGTGCGCACCCCCGGCCAGGGCGGCGTCACGCGCACCACGCCGGCCCGCGGCGGGGTCATCGAACTGCGATCGCAGCAGGCGATCTGAGAGGAACTCCGATGAACAGCGATAAGCCGGTGGGGCGGATCAGGTTCATGGACCGGCAGCGGGTGAACCTCGACGGCTTCGCCGTGGAGGACACCGGTCTCGGCCTTGTCGCCCTGCGCTCCCCCGACGACCCCGAGCCCGGGCTGGTCATCTCCGGCGGCCGGGTCGTGGAGATGGACGGCGTAGCGTCCAGCAGCTTCGACTCGATCGACTTCTACATCGCCCGGCACGGTCTGGACCTGACCGCGGCCCCGGAGGCGATGGGCCTGTCCGACGTCGAGTTCGCCCGGCTCGCCGTGGCCCCCGACGTGCCCCGGGCGGAGGTGATCAGGCTCAGCGCGGGCGCCACGCCCGCCAAGCTCGCCCGGGTCCTGGCCCTGCTTACGCCCCCCGAGCTGGGCCTGGCCATGGCCAAGCTGCGGGCCAGGCGCACACCCAGCAACCAGGCGCACGTCACCAACCGGCTCGACGACCCGCTGCTGCTCGCCGCGGATTCGGCCACCGCCGCGGCGTTCGGTTTCCGGGAGATCGAGACGACGGTCCCGGTGCTCGCCGACGCACCCAGCAACGCGGTGGCCTGCCTGATCGGGGCCGCGGTGGCGGCCCAGGGAGTCCTCATCCAGTGCTCCGTGGAGGAGGCCCTCGAACTTGAGCTGGGCATGCGCGGGCTCACGTCCTATGCGGAGACCGTATCGCTGTACGGCACCGAGCAAGTCTTCACCGATGGTGACGACACGCCGTGGTCTAAGGCGTTCCTGACCTCCGCATACGCGTCGCGCGGCATGAAGATGCGGGTCTCCTCCGGGGCCGGCGCGGAAGTGCTGATGGCCGGGGCCGAGCGTAAGTCCATGCTCTACCTGGAGGCCCGCTGCGTGGCCCTCGCCCGCGCGATCGGCGCCCAGGGCGTGCAGAACGGCGGCATCGACGGAGCGAGCGTGGCCGCGTCGGTGCCGGGTGGGCTGCGCGAGCTCATGGCGGAGAACGTCATGGTGATGATGCGCAACCTGGAATCCTGCTCGGGCAACGACGCCCTGATGAGCGAGTCGGACATGCGCCGGACGTCGCGCACGCTGCCAATCGTGCTGGCCGGTTCCGACTTCGTGTTCAGCGGGTTCGGCAGCATCCAGCGCTACGACAACATGTTCGGGCCGAGCAACTTCAACGCCGAGGACATCGACGACTTCCTCGCCATGCAGCGGGACTGGGGCATCGACGGCGGCCTGCGGACGGTTCCGGCCGGGCGGATCGGGGAGCTGCGCCGCGAGGCGGCGCTGGCCTGCCGCGCCGTGTACGCCCATCTCGGCCTGGCCGACTTCACCGACGAGCACGTGGAACTGGCCGTCGATGCGGCCGGCTCGAAGGACCTGGGTGAGACCGACACGCTGGCCGTGCTCGGCGCGGCGCACGTGATCCGGGAAGGCGGCCTGACCGTCGTGGACATCGTCGCGGCCCTCGACGAGACCGGATACGAGGCGGAAGCGGAGCGGGTCGTCGAGATGACCAGGGCCCGGCTGGCCGGAGACTACCTGCAGACATCCGCCATCTTCGATGAGCAGCTACGGGTGCTGTCCCTAATCACCGATCCCAACGACTACGCCGGCCCGGGCACCGGCTACGCGCCGTCGCCGCGGCGCCAGCAGGAGATCGACGGGATCCGGCAGGCCCGCGGGGTCGAGGACCTGCGGGCCGAGCAGGCGCGGGCCGCCGTCCCGCTGCTGGCGCCGGCCGGGCCGGCCCGCCCCGGCCAGGACCCGCGCGACGTGGTGATCGGGGTCTCCCCGGCGGTCGGCCGGGATGTGTGGCGCTGCCTGTCCGGGCTCCGCGTCACCGAGGCGCTGCGCGAACTGCTCGCCGGGCTTGAGGAGGAAGGCTGCGCTGGCCGGGTGGTCCGGTTCAATGACACCGTCGACCTGGGCCGGATCGGCCTCGCGGCGGCCCGGCTGGCCGGCTCGGGGATCGGCATCGGCCTGCAGGGCAAGGGAACCGCGCTGATCCACCGCAGGGACCTGTCCCCGCTGGCCAACCTCGAACTGTATTCCGTCGCCCCGGCGGTCACCCCGGAGCTGTACCGGCTGCTGGGCGCCAACGCCGCGCGGCACGCCAAGGGCGCGACTCCCGACCCGGCCCGCAATCCGTACACCGACGAGGCGATCGAGGCGCGCTACCACACCACGGTGATCGCGCTGATGGCGCTGGAGCGGGCCTGGGTGCGGGTCGGGGCGCCAGCGGAAGAACTGTCCAGGGAGGGGCTGCAATGAGCCCGCCCGATCACCCTTCAGGGAGGGCTGCGATGACCCCGCCCGATCGCTCCCCAGAGGGTGCTGCGATGACCGAGAGCCGCTCGCTGTCCGGTAAGCCGGTCAGCGACCTCACCCTCGACGCGGTCCGGCGCGGCGAGGTCTCGCTACCTGACCTGCGGATCCATCCCGAGACGCTCGATCATCAGGCGTCGGTGGCGGAGGCGCACGGCAACCCCCAGCTCGCCGAGAACCTGCGGCGGGCCGCCGAACTGACTGTGCTGCCCGACGACGAGGTGCTGGCCATCTACGAGGCGTTGCGGCCGCACCGGTCCACGCCGCGGCAGCTCACCGCGCTCGCTGAGTCGCTGGCCGGCCGCGGTCTGCCACGCTGCGCGGCCTTGCTGACGGAGGCCGCGGAGGTCTACGCCCGCCGTGGCCTGGCCGGGTAACGACCACGCGATGACGGTCGTCGCGGGCCTGGATGTGGGCAACGCGACGACCGAGGTCGTTGTGCTGGCCAGCGGGCGTCTGCTCGGCGCCGACCGGTTGCCGACCCGCGGCCGCAAGGGATCGGCTGACTCGCTGCGCGGCGCCGCGGCCCTGGTGCGCCGGATCGAGCGGCGGCTCGGCCTGCGGGTGGACGAGGCGCGGGTCGCCCCGCTCCGGGCGGTGGACACCGCCACGCTCACCGTCCCGGACATCGCGCCGCCGACCGGGCGGCTGCGCGTGCTCGCGGCCGGGGTGGCCACGCCAGGCGGGGCGGGCGCCTGCGTGGGCGTCCCGCTGTGGCTGGACCGGCCTGACCAGCCGCCGTCCAATCCCGGTTCCGTGGTGTCTGGTTCCGTGGTGTCTGGTTCCGTGGTGTCTGGTTCCGGGCTGTCTGGTTCCGGGCTGTCTGGTTCCGGGCTGTCTGGTTCCGGGGCAGCGGGCTCCGGGCTGGCCGAGTCCGGGCTGTTCGCCCCGGCCAACGGGCCGGTGATTGCCGTGGTCCCGCCCGGCCTCGGCTATGCCCGCGCCGCGGAGCGGCTGCGCGGCCTGCGCAGCACGGGGGTGCCAGTCGGCGCTGTGCTCGTGGCCGGTGACGAGGGCGTGCTGATCGCCAACCGGCTCGACGGCCAGGTGCCCGTCATCGACCAGGTCGACCCCGCCTCGATCGAGGCCTGCACCCTGCTCGCCGTGGAGGTGCGCCAGCCCGGCCAGCCGCTGACACTCCTGGCCGACCCGGTCGCGCTGGGCGCGGCGCTGTCACTCGGCGAAGCCGAGTCCGCCGACGCGACCACGCTGAGCAGGTCGCTGCTGGACTACTCGAACGCTGTCGTCGGCCTCCAGGGCGCGGCGGCTGATGGCCACCGCTCCGGTGAGCCATGGGTGATGGCGAGCGGCGAGCGGGTGACGCTGCGCACGGCGTGCGCGAAGCTGCCCGGCTGGCCGGTGGGTGCGGTGCGTGCCCTGTCCACCCAGTCGGGACAGGTGGAGGTGGATGACCTGTTCGCGGTGGACCTGGCGGCTGTGGCGGACACGGCGACCGCCCGGCGGGGCAGCCTGGGACGGGCAGTCCTCGTCGCGTCGCTGCACCGCCTCGACCGGCACATCGATCACGCGGCGCTGCTCGGCGATCTGCTCGGCCGGCCCGTCCGCTGCGTGCTCAGCGAGCCGTCCGCAGCCCGGCTGGGAGCCTGCACCACGCCGGGTGCCCGCGGCGACGCCGTAGTCGTGGACGTGGGCGCCGGCACCCTCGACGTGATCGCCCCGGACGGCGAGGTGGTCGCGGCGGGGGCCGGTGACCTGCTCACCGCTGCGATCGCGGAGACGCTCGGCGTCCCCCGCCGCGGCGGCGATGATCGGCATGCTCGCGGTGTCCGGCCCCGCGGGGCTGCTGCCCTTCGACCGCCGGCACAGCCCCGCCGAGTGGCGGGCCGTCCGGCTGCGGCTCAAGCAGGCGGTGTTCTCGGCGAACCTGGATCGTGCACTGCGGACGCTCGGCCCGGACCTGCGGCAGGTTCTGCTGGTCGGCGGGCCTGCCGGGGACGACGAACTACTCGGCGCGGCGCTGCGCACCCTCCCGGCCGGCATACCGGCTGGCCGGGCGAGCGTCGGCGGCACACTCCCCGGCCAGCCCGTCGGCCATCGCTACGCCGTCGCCCTGGGCCTGGCCCTCAGCCAGCAGTGAGCCCTCGCGCCCTGATGCCACGAGGCTGGAGCGGCTCCGGGCTTGTCAGGACGCCGTCACGGCTAGCCCGCGAAGAGTGGACCGTAGGTGCTGCCCGAGCAGCAATTTGCGTCCAAGATCGCCCGGGGACGCCCGCCGGAGGCGGTGGCCGGGGGGAGGCGGGCGTAAGGGGACGGACCTCAGCGCCGGACCGCAGACCGGGCCAGGCTTACTGGAGCAGAATCAGGCCGCGCAGGTAGGCGGCCTGCCCGGCGTGCTGCAGATCGTCGGAGATCACGCTGACCAGCCGCACGCCGAGGGTGACCGGCGGATCCCACGACGAGTCCACAACCCGGGTGAAGTCGGCATCGGCCAGGTGCCGCACGTAGTGGATGGTCTGCTCATAGACAGCGTCGTGATACGCGGTCAGCAACTCGCCGGACTTCACCCGAACCACAGCGACCTGGTCGGCCGAGTGCCCGTAGCCGTGGTCCGCCTGCGACAGCGGCAGCCCGAACCGGTCGGCCCAGCCCTCTGCCGTCCACACCTGCCCCTTACCCGCGACGCCCGCGATGTGGTCGTCCTGGATCCGGGTCAGGTGCCAGACCAGCCAGCCGATCGAGTTCGCCTGGCTGTCCGGGCGGAAGTCCAGCTGATCGGGGGTCAGGCCGTCGACTGCTTCGTGCACGGCCTCACGGATCCTCCCGAACGCGTCGATGAGCAGGTCAGTGGCGGCGCTCACGCGGGGGTCACCTCCTGGGTAACAAATCCTGGATACCCGAACTTACGGGGGCCGCGCCGCGGCGCCCACGCCGGGGCCGGCGAGGGGCCTGGCCTGTAGCGCCCGGTGTGGTTACATTCGTCTGCATGTTCGAAGCGGCCAACATTCTCGAAGGCCTGAACGATTCTCAGCGGCAGGCCGCCACCCACGGTCCCGGGCCGCTGCTGGTACTGGCGGGCGCCGGGACCGGCAAGACACGCACGCTGGTGGCGCGGGCGGCCTGGCTGCGGGCGCAGGGCGCGGCGGCCAGCCGGATCCTGCTGCTGACGTTCACCCGCCGCGCCGCTGACGACATGCTGGCCAGGGTCGCGCCGCGGGGGGGAGGTGCGGACGAGCGGATCTGCGGCGGGACCTTCCACGCGGTGGCCCACCAGATCATCCGCGCGCACGCCGAGTCGTTCTCGCTGCCGCCGGAGTTCAGCGTCATCGACCAGGCCGACGTGGCGGACCTGCTGGACGTGCTGCGCGCCGATCACGACCTGGTCGGCGGGCAGCGGCGTGCGCCGCGGGCGGCCGTGTGCGCCGACATCTACACCCGGTGCGTGAATACCCACACGCCGGTAACCGAGGTTGTCCGGGCCAGCTACCCCTGGTGCGAAGACTTCACCGAGCAGCTGGCCGGGCTGTTCCGCGGATACGTCGCCCACAAGAGGCGGCACGGCCTCGTCGACTTCGATGACCTGCTGCTGATGTGGCGGGCCGCCCTGGCGGACGCCTCCGCCGGGCCGGTGCTGCGCGGCTTGTTCGACTCGGTCCTGGTCGATGAGTATCAGGACGTCAACGCGGTCCAGGCGGACATCGTGCGGCTCCTCCAGCCGGATGGGCGCGGCCTCACCTGTGTCGGCGACGACGCTCAGGCGGTCTATGGCTTCCGCGGCGCCGACCCGGTGCACCTGCGCAAGCTGCCCGGCACCTACCCGGGCATGGCCGTCGTCCGGCTGGACCGGAACTACCGGTCCAAGGAGGCGGTGCTGCGGCTGGCGAACGCGGTCCGCCCGCAGTCCGACGGTCTGCACCTGATGCTGACCGCTGATCGCGGTGCGGGCGCGGCCCCCGTGCTGGTCCGCTGCCATGACGAGGCCACCCAGGCGCGCGAGATCTGCGCCCGGGTGCTTGAGGCCCACGAGGCCGGCCGTGAGCTGCGGGACCAGGCGGTGCTGGTGCGCGCGGCGCAGCACAGTGACGTGCTGGAGATCGAGCTGTCGGTCCGCGGCATTCCGTTCGTCAAGTACGGCGGGCTGCGGTTCACCGAAGCCGCACACGTCAAAGACTTCCTGTCCGCCGCCCGGGTGCTCGCCAACCCGGCCGACGACATCGCCTGGTTTCGCCTGCTCCGGCTGCATGAGGGCATCGGCCCGGTGCACGCCCGGCGCATCATCGACGCGCTGAACCCGGCGGACCCGGCACCCCTGGGCCGCTGGCCGGACGCGGTCGACGCGGCGCCGCAGCGCTGGCGGCCGGCGCTGGCCGCGACCGTGGCCGGCCTCACCGCAGCCGCGGCCATGGACAAGACCGCGGACCGGGCCGCCGCGATCCTGGCCACGCTGGACGAGCCGCTGCGCGCCCGCTATCCCGACGCCGGCGTCCGGATCGCCGACCTGGAGCGGCTCGTCGATGCGGCGGCGAGCCGGCCATCGCTGCACGAGGCGCTGGTCGAGCTCGCGCTCGACCCCCCGGTCTCCAGCTCCGACCTGGCCGGGCCGCCGCGCCTGGATGAGGATTACCTGGTCATCTCCACCGTGCACTCGGCCAAGGGCCTGGAATGGCCGGTGGTGCACCTGCCCCACCTGGTCGACGGCGCGGTCCCCAGCGACATGGCGCTGGCCACTCCGCACGGGCTGGCCGAGGAGCGGCGGCTGTTCTACGTCGCCGTCACCCGGGCCCGCGACGAACTCTTCCTGTACGCGCCGCTGCGGATGCACCATCACCGGATGGCCCGGGACGACCGGCACAGCTACGGGCAGCTGAGCCGCTTCCTCGACGCGGCGGCCCTCGCCGAGTGCGAGGTCACCGAGGCCGACCCGCCGCCCCGGCTGATACCCCAGCTCGCGCCCCTCACCGCCGGGATCGACGAGGCGCTCGATTCACTGTGGGGACCGGCGTGACCGCGCCGGCGAACGTGGTCCGCTGACAAGCCGAACCCCTTGCCCCGCCCCGCGACCCCGGTAAGGATCCGGCTTCGAAGCTCAGCGGGCCCGCCATTCGTCTTCGAGCATGGCGAAGACAATTTCGTCGGTCCATTCACCTTTAACTATTTCGTTCTGTATGAAATGTGCTTCAAGGCGCATGCCGAGGCGCTCCAGAACCCGAGCGGATGCCGTGTTCCGCGCGTCGACGCGGCCGATGATGCGGTGCAGTCCGAGCTCGTCAAAGCCCAGCCGCAGCATCACCTGAGCCGCCTCCGTGGCGTACCCCTGGCCGCCATAGTCGGGATGGAAAATGTAGCCGATCTCGCCCAGCCGGTGCTCCCGGCTCCGCCAGAACAGCACGACGTCCCCGATCACGCCGCCCGTTTCCGGCAGCACCACGGCGAGGATCAGAGTGCCGCCCTCGTCGTCCAGTTCCGTCGCCGCGACCCGCTCCCGCAGAGACTTCCGTACCTCGTCGCGGTTGCGAGCGCCGAAGAGGAGGTAACGGGTCACCTCGGGCCGCGACTGGATGTCGTACAGGGCGTCGAAGTCGTCGGCCCGGTAAGGGCGCAGGGTGAGCCGGGGCGTCCTGATCGGATAGTCAGGCCTGATCATCACTCGATGGTATTGACTCCCGCCGCGCTGGTCACTCTGGTGGGGCGTCCTCGCCCAGCGGCTCCGGGACCTTGGGCAGCACCGTGTCGAAGTACGCGCTCGCCGCGGCGGTCGTGCCCACATCCCGGCCCGCGCTCTCGGACAGGTACCAGCGATGCTCCAGGATCTCGTGGAAGATCTCCGCCGGGGCCAGCCTGCCGCGCAGGCTCTCCGGGGTCGCCGCCTGCACCGCGTCGTACACCTCCTCCAGCCAGCGGCTGGCCGCCAGGGTCACGGAGACCGGGTGGCCGGCCTTCTGCTCCAGGTAGCCGCGGAAGCTGGCGATGTCGTTGAGCAGGCGGCGGGCCTGGTTCTCCTCGGCGTCGATCCCGGTGCGCAGGAAGAGCTCGCGGCGGTGCTGCCCGGACTCAGCGACCCGGGTCCGCACCCGCAGCCGGTTCCCTTCGCCGGTGCTGACGAGTTCCACTTCGTCGGCGTCGAAGCCAAGCTCGTTGAGACGGCGAAGTCGCTCGGCGATGCGGTACCGCTGCTCCTCCGGTCGCAGGATCTCCTCCCGGGTCAACTCGTCCCACAGCCGCTCATACCGGCGCGGCAGCTCGTCGGCCACCTCGAACGGATCGACCTCGGGCGGCAGCAGTTCGCCGGCCTGCAGGTCCATCAGCTCGCCACCGACCCGTTCCCAGGCCAGCTCGAGGTCCCAGCTGCGCTGGCCCGCCGTGAGCGTCGGGTGCTGCTCACTGGTCTCCGCGTCGACCAGGTAGGCCTCCAGCGCTCCCGCATCGAGGCGGAAGAGCGTGTTCGACAGGGAGCAGTCCCCCCAGAAGAAACCGGACAGGTGCAACCGGACCAGAAGCTCCACCAGGGCGTCGAGCAGCCGTTCGGTCGGCTGGCCGCCCCGCGGGTTGGAGAACAGCGCGCGGTAGGTAGTGGAGTAGTCGAGGTAGCGGGTGACCAGGATCGCGTCGGCGTCCCGGCCACGGTCAACCACGATTCCCACGACGTCGACAGCTGGCACGCTGGCTTCGGCCAGGCCGCGTAGCAGCCGGTACTCGCGCCGGGCGAGGTTCTCGTTGATGGATTTCAGCGCGTACAGTTCACCACCCTCCGCGACGAAGCGGACGATGTGACGGGAGATCCCGCGCATCCGGATCTCGACCAGCCGCTCGTCCTGCCAGTCCTCAAGCGGCTCGGACCAGGGCAGGGTCAGGAGTCCCGATGCCTCGCCGGCGGGCGGGCTGAAGACAAACCTCACGAAGCCGCTCCCGTCAGGCCGGCGAGTGTGGCGCGGAACTGGTCAGCGTCGGCATGCTGCACGTCCGCAAGGATAGCCAGCCCCTCCGGCCAGGCATGGCACGCTGCAAGACGAGTTCGGCGCCGATCCTTTCGTAGGGATCCTCAAGCTCGATGTCCTTCGCGATCGAGACACCGTCGTTGGTGATCGTCGGCGGGCCCCACTTCTTGTCCAGTACGACGTTGCGGCCCTTCGGGCCGAGGGTGACCCGGACGGCGTCGGCGAGCTTGTTCATGCCCGTCTCCAGGCCGCGCCGGGCCTGCTCATCAAACGCGATCATCTTGGGCATGTGCTGCTTCCTCCCAGTGCTGGCGCGGTTTCTTCCGGTGGCGCGGTTTCTTCCGGTGGCAGGGTTCCTCCCGGTGGCAGGGGCGCAGTCATGACTGGTCCTCCGACTGAGTTGCTGGGTGGCATGCGGTGGCGGACGGTGACCCGGCGTCGCCAGCAGCCGGGGATCCCAGGATCACGACGCCGCTGAGAGCCAGCAGCCGGCCCAGCCGGTCACGCCCCTGCCCAGACACCCACCGCAGCCCGTCGTCTCGTTTCTCCATGAGGTTCGCGGCGTAGTAGCCGGCCATGCCGCGCGGGTCCATGCCAGCGCGCTGCGCGATCTCACGCATCTCCTCGTCGCTGGCACCGCGGTGCTGGATGTCGTTGATCTCTGCCACCGAGCGGAGGACCTCGATCATGCTCTGCGAGCTCCCGGGGACCGGGATGCCGGCTGAGCGCCCTGGGGCGGGCGGGAGGTCACGCTCTATCTCGTCTGCGAATGCCCGCGCTGCGGCAGCCAGCGCTCGCACCAGCGTGATGTCCAATGAACTCTCCATTTGCTATGTGATTAAGCGTGAACACACGTTATCACGATTAAAACCGGCTAAGTCAAGTCGCGCCTGCCAGCTTTCCTGAGCACGCGACGTGCCGCGGCGAAGACGTTCATCCCCGCGCTCGCCCCGCCCTCCATGATCACCGCTCCCAGCAAAAAGCAACCCCCGCCTCGTCCTATTACTCCGGTATTTCTTCAGTGAATATGACTGAAGAAATACCGGAGATCATGGAGATCCCCCTCCCGGTTGAGTAGGCGCGATCGCGCTAGTTGAGCACAAGTACTCATGACGGCGGCACAGCTCCGGCCAAGTATGGAGATGTGCGGAAGCCGCGTAAGGCAGGCCGCCTCATGGAAATGGCGGTTGACATGCCTGAATCTGTTTCTGGGATCGCAGCGGCCGAAGCTGCTCGCACGACAGCTCCGGCCCCTGCTGGCCCTGCTGGCCCGCCCGACGTTGTTGGCGCGGTCGGCCCGGCAGGCCCGGCACCCGGCGCCGCGCCGCGCCGGCTGCCGCTGGTGGTGGAGGCGCTCGGCTACCTTGGCGCCGTATTCGCCCTCGTGGCCGGGTTCATCGCCGTACGGCAAATCTGGCCGGCCATTCCCGCCAGCGCTGAGCTTGCCTTCACCGGGGTCGCCGCCATCGCGTTGCTACTGATCGGCATCATGCTGCGGACCCTTGACCACGAGGCCTTCGGGCGGCTCCGCAGCGTCATGTGGCTGACGTCAACAGCCAGCCTCGCTGCGGCGGTTGGCCTGCTCACAGGTCCCCAGTTCTGGGATCTGGGCCCCGCCGGCCGACCCCTGGTGACGGAAGCAGTCGTCACCGCGTATGCGGTCATGCTGTGGTGGCGTTACCGCGCGACGCTTCAGCACCTAGCGATGTTCGCTGGCACGGCCGCGCTGCTCGGGACGGGCATCGCGCAGGTCTGGCCCGGCATCATCCTGCCGTGGGGCTCTGGCTTTGGCCTGTGGGTGCTGTCACTGCTGTGGGGAATTGGAGCGCACCGCGGTTATCTGGTCCCGCGAACCGCGGGCTATGCCGCGGCCGGGATCGGACTCCTGGTTGGCGCGCAGCTGACGATGGACCTGCCAGCCGGGCAGGCGCTCGCCGTCATGACCGTGGCCGGCCTGCTCGCGGCCGGAGTGGCGCTGCGCCGGGTACTCCTGCTCGGTCTCGGCGCTTCCGGCGCCATCGTGATCCTGCCGCAGATCGCCATCCGGTACCTGGCCCGAGGGGCCGGGGCAGCGGCGGCCATCTTCGCGGTAGGCCTGGTCATGCTCGGCGTCGCACTCTGGCTCGCCAGGACACGCACGAAGGCCTAGTGGTCTCTAAGAGGAGTCTTCTTTGGCTACACGTCGCCCAGGCCTGCCTGGGCGACGTGCCTCACATACCCCCCTGACAGACCACTAGCGTCGTGCATCGCCGGAGCCGATCGGACGCCCGCTGCCTGATGCTCGGGATCATCCTGTGTTCCAAGCAATCCCGGGTCAGGGGGCCAGGCCCGCCTCGTAGGCCGCGATGACCAGTTGCGCCCGGTCACGGGCCTGCAGCTTCATGAGCAGCCTGCCCACGTGCGACTTGACCGTCGCCACGGTGAGCTGCAGCCGCTGCGCGATCTCGGTGTTCGACAGCCCGGAGCCGATCAGGCAGAGCACCTCCCGTTCCCGCCCGGTTACCCCCTCCAGGTTCCGGGTGGCGGGCACGGGGCGGCGCGCGAACTCCTCGATCAGCCGACGGGTCACGGTCGGCGCGAGCAACCCCTCGCCGACCGCAATCACCCGGATCGCGGCCAGCAGGTCAGCCGGCGGCGTGTCCTTGAGCAGGAACCCGCTCGCCCCCGCGCGCAGCGCCGCGAACACGTACTCGTCCAGGTCGAATGTGGTAAGGATCAGGATCCTGGTGGTGCTGCCCGGCCCCAGGATGCGCCGCGTCGCCTGGATCCCGTCCATCTTCGGCATCCGGATGTCCATGAGGACGACGTCGGGCCGCACCCGGCGGGCGACCTCGACCGCCTCCTCGCCGGTGCCCGCCTCGCCGACCACGCGGAGATCGGGCGCGGTGTCCACGAGTACCCGGAACCCGGCGCGCACCAGGACCTGGTCGTCGGCCACGACGACGGAGATCGTCACGCGGCGGCCCCGATCGGCAAGGACGCGCTGACCCGGTAGCCGCGCCCGGGCAGCGGTCCCGCGCTGAACTCGCCACCGTACAGGGCGACCCGCTCCCGCATACCGATCAGGCCGTGCCCCTCGTCCCCGCTGCCGGCGGCCCCGGCGCCATCATCGGTCACCTCGATCGCCACCGCCTCATCGGAGTACGTGACAACCACCCGGCCATGTCCGGTGCCGGCGTGCTTCACCACGTTGGTCAGCGCCTCCTGCACGATGCGGAATGCCGCCAGGTCCACCCCGGCGGGCAACTCACGCGGCATCCCGCGCACCGCGACGTCCACCCGCAGCCCGGCCCGCTCGGCCAGGTCGGCGATGTCGGCCAGCCCGGGGGCGGACAGCATCTCGCCCGGCGTCCCGTCCCGCAGCATGCCGAGTAGCTGCCGCATCTCGCGCAGCGTGGCGCGGCTGGTCGTCTCGATCGCGTCCAGCGCCCGGGCCGCCTCGGCCGGGTTGCTGTCGATCACGTACCGGCCCACGCCCGCCTGCACCGCCACCACGCTCATGCTGTGCGCCACCACGTCGTGCAGTTCCCGGGCGATCCGCAGCCGCTCCTCGGCGACCGCCCGCCGCGCCTGATCGACCTTCGCCTCCGCCCGGCGCTCGGCCTGCTCGCGCAGGCCGTCCGCATAGGCCCGCCCGGCCCGCACCGCCCGGCCTGCCGCCCAGGCGGCCAGCAGCACGATGGCGGTGCCGGCTGCGTGGCCGAAGTTCGCCTCCACACGGGTGACTCCCGGCCCGCTCCCCGACACGTACGCCGGTGTGAGGAGGGCGAGCACGCTCAGCGTGAACAAGACCGCGCCCAGCGCGCCCACCGCGGTCCGCGCGGGCTTGACCAGCCCGATCATGTACAGGACCGCCGCCACCGCGAGCATCGGGTCCACGGTGAACCCGAGGAACACCGTCACCGCCTGAGCGGCCAGGGCGACCGCCAGCGCGGTCAGCGGCCGCCAGCGGCGGAACGCGACACCCGCCGAAGCAGCGCACACCAGGGCGATCCCGACGCCGACGGGCACGCCAAGGTGCAGCGGCACGCGGCGCGGCGTCCGGGCGGCGCCGACCAGGACGCCGGCCAGCAGCAGCGCCGCCGTCACGTCGATCGTGACGAGATTGGCGAAGGTCAGGCGGCGGGTGAGCGGCACCCGTGGCTCTTCCACGTCCTGAACGGTAACCCGGCCAGGGGCACGAAAGCGTCCTACCCTCACCTGATGAGCGAGATGGAGCACACCGCCGACCACCTGATCGTCATCGGCCGGGGCCAGCTCATCGCGGACACCCCGGTCGGCGTATTCGTGGAGCGGGGCGCGCGGTCGCACGTCGCGCTGCGCACGCCGTCGGCCTGGCGCTTGGTGTGCTGATCCGCAACGCGGCGGGGGCGTTGACCGCCGTCGTTGTGCTGCTGTTCCTCGGGCCGTCGTTCCTGCACGGCACCAGCCCGTGGGTCATCGACATCGCCAACGCCCTGCCGGCCAACGGCATCCGGCGGCTGGTGTCGCTGCATCCCTGGCCCAACGCGCCGTCCATCACCGAGGCCGTCATCGTCATCGTCGTCTACCCGGTCGTGGCGCTGGCCGCCGCGGCATATGTCATCCACCGGCGGGACGCCTGACCGGAACGCCGCAGGCTAGTGGTCTGTGAGAGGGGTCCTTTGAGCGAACGGTGTCCACCTGGGCGACGTGC
>WNFD01001163.1_pt1 | contig 60448 bp, 55 predicted proteins | sample 5400491 | NCBI WGS metagenome assembly WNFD01 (sample SAMN13153343, study PRJNA577476) | soil metagenome | isolation source: 120 cm saprolite under Douglas fir tree site 2 hole 2 replicate 2 | place: USA:California | collected 2015-04-18 | reverse complement strand
GCGACTGGATCTTTCTCGAAACGCTCTACCGGATCTATTCGACCGCCGGCTACAATATCGCCCATATCGATGTGACGGCCGCGCTCTGCGCCGAGCACGGCATCGCCTACGACCAGATCGACCGCATCGAGGCCGTCGTCAACTGGCTGGAGACCGAGTACCCGAGCCCGGTCTTCCCGAGCCGCGGCATCGAGAACCCGCCGAGCGTCGGCAGCACGCAATACTTCACCGCCTATGGCGCGGTCGCGCGCGGCTACCCGCTGTCGCGCGGCGGGCAGCCCGGCCCGGGCGAAACCGACCCGCCGGAAGTCCTCGACCTGATGCGCCGCGTCACCCTCATCCCCACGGTGCGCCGCCCGCTGTTTGGCCCGCGCATCACGATCTTCACCAAGGACGGCCGCTCGTTCACCCGCGAGGGGACCGGGCGCGAATTCATCTGGGACTTCGAGGAAGAAACCCGGCGCATCCGCCCGATCGCCCCCGGCCTCGCAATCGGCGAGGCGCAGTTCGAGCGCCTCATCGACACCTGCCGCCACCTCGAATCGGTCGAGCGTGCCGCGGACACGCTTATCGCCCTGACCATCCCGGGATAGGCGCGCTGCCTAGCTGGTAGGCAACTGTCCCGACAGCGGGGTAACAGGCATGTCGTAATCGCAAGCGTCGCAAAGCCAATCTTGTGCGAAGCTGTAAAAAATGGCTCGATAGGGCCGTAGTCCACTATGATGTTGCTTTCCTCGACATAGACGCACCAACGGGAGAGGCCACCATGCCGCAACGTGTCCAATATTCCGCTGCCATTGAGCCGTTGGTTCAGTTCATCGAGGAAACGCCGCCCGCCGAGATCGTCGATCGCACGCTGGAGAAGCTGCGCGCCGGGGTGCCGACCGGGACGATGCTGACGGCCTCCGCCCTTGCGGTGACCCGCTCCACCGAAATGCCGCCGGGCCATCACGGCGGCCCGCTGCACCCGTTGGCCGGCTTGTACGCGCTGTCGAAGCTGATTGAGCGCCTGGAGGGCGAGGACAAGTTCGTCCCGGTGCTGCAGCACGTCGCGCTCACGAATAAGCACATCAACCACCCAGCGATGGGGCCGTACGCGTTGCCGGAATTTGAGCCCTTGGATGCCGGCGGGGTCGAAGGGACCAAAGCGGCTTTCCTCATGGCGGTCGGCCGCGGCGAGTGGAACCAGGCGGACCATCTGTTTCAGTGGCTCTGGAAAAACGCACCGGCGATCGAGGGTTTTGATCTGTTGCTGACCGCCGCGATCCCGAAAAACTTCCACGATGACCATTATTTCATGTTCCCCAGCACGCTATTGCGCGCCTTCGAGACCGGCGTTCTCGACAAGGAGTATCTGCCGCAGCTCATGCGGCCGGCGGTGCGCTATGTGACCCGCAATCCGGTTGCCCCGCCGAACCCGATGCCCTCACCGTTGCCGGCGATTGACGCGTTGATCGAGGAGCATCAGCTGCTGAAGCGTGTCATGCGCCAGCGCAGCGGCGACGACGAGACGGCGGTGATCGGCGAACTCGGAGAAGCGATCGGGCGGGTTGATGTCTTTGCCGATATTCCGGTGCTGATCGCCAAGGCCCTGGTGGACGGATTGTCGCTCGAAGGGGCGGGCGAAGCCCTGTCGATCGGCGCGGCGTCACTCTTCCTGCGCTCGCTCGGCGGCAATCCGATGGATGTCCACCTTCATACGAGTGTCAATATCCGGCGCTACCTGATCCGGCTCGACGGCGTGAGCCCGCGCAACAAGCTGTTGCTGCTGTTGACGTGGCATGTCGGTCCGGAGATTCGCTCGACCGCAAGCCGGATGCAGCCGGCGCCGCAGCCGGATATGGCGGCCGTCGCCGCCCTGCCCGCCCGGACGCAGGCCGAATTGCTCGACGCGATCCAGCACAGCATCTACAACCAGCCGCCGACGGATTGGTCGACGGTCACCAATCTGGGCGTGATGCGGGCGGTGCCGGAGGTCAGGGTGACGGTCAACCTGGCAACGCAATACATGCGGAGCGGCTACGACCCGCAGGCGTTGATCGCGCGTCTCGCCGAGATCGTGTGCCACGACAATTTCACCGAGATGCACGCCTTCAAGCACCACCAGTCGGTCGTCGAAGAATTTTATGCCACCCGCGAGCCCTGGCGGTGGATGCATCTGGTGTGCGGTGCCCAGGCCGCGGCGATCTCGTTCGGCAAGAACATGGCGGTCTATGAGGAGATGGTGGAACTGTTCCACGCCGCATAACCGACCAAGACCGGCCTGAGACGAAACGGGAGGCGTTATGCCTCCCGTTTTTTTATCCCTCTATCAATCAACATCACTTCGCCATCTCCAGCTGGCGAATAATTTCCAGTTGCCCCTGCGCGTCATCAATTTCAATCTGTAACACGCGGAACCGATCCCAATTTTCGGCCGCGCTCGCTTCTTGCTTTTGCACAAGGAGTTCGATCAGCCGGTCTTGCTGCTCGATCAAGAGCGCGCGTTCTTCTGGGGTGAGCATGAGTCGGCCTCCCGTTTAGTTCTGACTGTACGGTCGCGTACACGCCTCCGCTTACAGAACAGCGCAAACCACCGACCGTTCCCGGCCGCAGCAGCGTGCGGTCAGGTGGCCATATCGCGGGATCGGTCGCCCGCGGGGAGAGGGAGGGGCCCGCGTCGGATCGGGTCACCGAGTGAGGATTTCCGCCATTGCATTGAGATATATCACTTTTCCCTTGCGCCTGGGATACGGAATGGGATGGGGGCGATGCGCCCGTTGCTCTCGCGGACACAAGTGGTGCAATAACTGGCGCTTACGCTTCGTGGCGATGGCGCCGCCACCTCCGCAAGGCCCGGCGCAGCCATCTCCACAAGGGCCGGCGCAGCGGTCCACGCCTTCGGCGGGGCGGAATGCCCGCTCGCAATCCCGCGTACGGCGAAGCTATGTCGGGCGGAATGCCCACCAGCAGTCCCGCGTAGTACGGCGAAGCCATGTCCGGTGGAATGACCACCACCACGGCCACCGTGCGCCTCAACCAGAGTCGGGGAAAGGAGTGTGGCTGCCATCGCCGCCGCTAGAACGATCCGTCGCATGGGTCTCCACCGGAAGGACAGTCCTAATCAGAGTGGGCGAAACACGCTAAAAATCGGATAAAACGGATGAGGCGGGGTCGATCAGCTCACCTTGACCAATTTTTGCAGGCTCCTGAGGCCGGGCGGGATCGGCTCGCCCTTGGCCCGGACGCGGCGGCCCCAGTTGGTGAAGCTGACTTCGCCGACATAGATGTCGCCGCGCGAATCGACGGCGAGGCCGTGCGGCGAGATGAACTGGCCGGTCTCGAGCCCGGCATGCATGTGGCCGAGCCGCGCCAGGAGTTCGCCCTTATGAGTGTAGATGCTGACCCGGGGCCCGCAATTCGGGACGTTGATGTTGACCGCCATGTCGGGGCCGATCTCACCGACATAGAAGCGCGGCGTGCGCGTGCCGGTTTCCATGCAGAGGCCAGACGCGCGGTGCATGTTGGTCCACTGCGTCTCATACTTGCCGTTGCCGTCGAACACCTGGACGCGGTGGTTCTCGCGGTCGGCGACATAGACCCAACCGTCCGGATCGCAGCAGATGTTATGCGGGATGTTGAACTGGCCGGGATCGGTGCCGGGCTCGCCCCACGCGCTCAGCCATTTCCCGTCCACCGTGAATTTGTGGATGCGAGAGTTGCCGTAGCCGTCCGAGATATAGAGGTAATCGCCCTCCGGCGACATCGCGGTGTGGGTGCACCGGTGGAACGGCTCGCCGCTCATATACGCGGAGGGCTTCCCGGGGATGCCGATGGTCAGCAGCACCTTGCCGTCGAGCGTGCAATGGCGGACCGTATGATCGGCGTCGTCGGTCAGCCAGATCGTGTCGTCCGGCGCCATGAAGACGCCGTGCGCCCGCGGGTAGATCCCCTCGCCCCACGAGCGCAGAAAATTGCCCTCGCGGTCGAACACGCACATCGGGTGCTCACCGCGATTGAACGCATAGACATTGTCGTGTCGATCGACCCCGACCGCCGCAACGTCCGCGTTGAACTCATAACCGGGCGGCAGTTTCGCCCAGCAATCGTCGACCTCGTAGCGATAGCCGTCCGTGCCCAATACGACCGCCATGGCGTGACCTCCCTTTAGCGTGCTGCGCGATTATAGAAGCCGCAGCGTCGGACTCAACGCGGGCGGGTAGTGTCTCAGTTTCAAGTTGGATGAACCCCGTGCGTCCTTCGAGACGGCCGCGGAGCCTATCCTCGGTCCGGCCGCAGGCCGGACCCGGGGGCGGCCTCCTCAGGATGAGGTTCTTTGTTAATTCCATCAGAAACTTACCTCATCCTGAGGAGCGCCCAGCGGGTGCGTCTCGAAGGACGCACGACGCGCATGTCGCGGCCAAACTGAGACTCCACCAGCGGCCGCTCGCCTTGACGGCGGGCGGCGAGAGGCTCACATTCCGAGCATGACCACGGCGACGCATCGTGCCGGCGAGCGGCGAATTACCGACCCGGGCCTCAGAAGGGCTCGGGCCGTGCTGATTCGCCACCAACCCGCCGAGGATTTTCGCGATGTCGTTATCCATGCCGCTTGGCGCCGCCCCCCACACTGACGGCGCTCCTTCCACCCTCTACATCTGTTTCTCTCTCCAGGCCCGCGCGGAACCCGGGGTGATGCCGCGCGTTGTCGAGCTGTTTGCCAAGCGCGGCCTCGTCCCGCAGAAATGGCACAGCACAGCATCGGGAGAGGCGCTGACGATCGATGTGCAAATGGCCGGGCTGGATCGCGATCTGGCCGGATACATCGCGCGCTGCATGCGCCAGATCACCGGGGTTGAGACCGTGCTGACCAGCGAAACGCGCCCCACCGGCTGAGCCGATCAGCGATGTCGTTCGCCGACCATATCCGCGCCTGCAACAATTACGACCGCGCCCGCGTCGTCCCGTTGATTGCCGGCGAGCGGCGGGTCGGCTGGCTGCGCCGCGACAACGCCGCGGCGCTCGCCCGCTTTCCGGCGGTGTTCGCGGTCGAGCCGGAGCGGGTGCAGCTGGTGGCGCGAGGCGATGTCGACGCGGTCAGCGCCGCCGTCGACGATGTGGTCGAGGCGCTCGTTACCGAGAACCGCGTCCCCAAATGGCGCAACGAGACCTTCGATGTGATGCCCAGCTGGGGCGAGGCGCCATTGTTTCGCCTCGACCGCGGCGCGGTCCCGTTTTTCGGCGTGCGCGCCTATGGAGTTGACCTCAACGGCTATCGCCGGGACCGCGGCGGGCTGCATCTCTGGGTCGGGCGGCGCGCGCCGGACAAGCGGGTGGCGCCCAACAAGCTCGACAACACCGTCGCCGGCGGGATCGGCAACGGCTATGGCGTCGCCGCCACGCTCGCCAAGGAAGCCGACGAGGAGGCCGCGATACCGGCAAGCCTGATCGAGCGCGCGGTGCCGGTCGGCGCGATCACCTACCTGATGGAAAACGACATCGGCATCCGCGACGGCGTGCTGTTCGTCTACGACCTCGAACTGCCGGCGGAATTCGTCCCGACGAACCGCGATGGCGAGATCGTCGATTTCCAGCTGATGCCGGCCCTGAGCGTCATCGAGCGCATCCGCTCGACCGACGACTTCAAGTTCGACGTGAACCTGGTCTATCTCGATTTTGCCCTGCGGCACGGGCTGATTCCGGTCGAGGATCCGGAATATCTCACGGTCGCGAGCGGGCTTCACCGCCCGTTCGATTGACAGATCGTCATTGCGAGCGCAGCGAAGCAATCTCGCGCCGCACCTGGGGGCCCATCGAGATTGCTTCGTCGCTGCGCTCCTCGCAATGACGCCTATCTCGTGCCGGCCGCAGCGATGATTTCCGCCGGAGTCATTCCGGCCTGGCGCATCGCCCGGATCGAGAGCGCGCGGTCGCGTTTGGCAAGCCGTCTTCCCTCGGCGTCGGTCAGCAGTGGATGATGGCGGTATTGCGGCGTCGGGAGGCCGAGCAGCGCCTGCAGCAGGCGGTGGATATGGGTCGCAGCGAAGAGATCGGCGCCGCGCGTCACCAGGCTCACATCTTGCAGCGCATCATCGACGGTGACCGCGAGATGATAGCTCGTCGGCGTCTCCTTGCGGGCGAGCACAACATCGCCGAGCAGCGCCGGTTGGGCCTCGACCCGCCGTCCGTCCTCACTCCAGGCGAGCGGCCCGCTGCGCGCCACGCCGGCCGCGACATCGAGGCGCAGCGCGTGATCCGGCGCCAGCCTGCGCTTCTCCGCGCGTTCCGCCGCGCCGAGATGGCGGCAGGTACCCGAATAGGGCGCGCCGATCTCGCCTTGCGGCGCACCGCCGGCGCGGCCGATCTCGGCCTGGATCGTGCGCCTTGTGCAGAAGCACGGATAGAGCAGGCCCTCTCCCTCCAGCCGCGCCAGGGCGGCGCGGTAATCGGCGAAATGCTCCGACTGCCGGCGGACCGGCCCGTCCCAGTCGAGGCCAAGCCAAGCCAGATCCTCGACGATCGCCGCCGCGTATTCGGCGCGGCAGCGGGTATGATCGATGTCCTCGAGCCGCAGCAGAAACCGGCCGCCCGCTTCTCGCGCCGCCCGCCAACCTTCGATCGCCGAGCGGACATGTCCCAGATGCAGATACCCCGTCGGGCTCGGCGCGAACCGGGTGACGATTGTGCCCTTGGAGCGGTTTTCGAACAATTTGGCTCGATTTAATAAGCACGGAGGTGAGAGGCGACCGGTGACAGCGATATCTGGGATCGGCTATGCCTCTCGCCCAGATGCCCCCGTTCTGCAAAAAGCGAGTCCTCCGATGCTGATGGCCCTGTCCGGTCCGTCCCGCCCGCCGGTTGCCGGCGGGCAGCCAACCCGCCTCGTCATTCTCCTGCACGGCCTCGGCGCCGACGGCAACGATCTGATCGGGCTGCAGCAATATTGGGGACGGATATTGCCCGAGGCGGAATTCGTCGCGCCGAATGCGCCGTTTCCTTGCGACATGGCGCCTTACGGCTATCAATGGTTCAGCGTGCAGGATCGCAGCCTGCCGGCGGTGCTGGGCGGAGTGCGCGCCGCCGCCCCGCTGCTCGATGCGTTCATCGATGAGGAGCTGCAGAAACGCGGCATCGAGGAGAGCGACGCGGCGCTGGTCGGCTTTTCACAGGGCACGATGTTGGCGCTGTTCGTCGGCTTGCGCCGCGCGAGGACGCTGGCCGGCATTCTCGGCTATTCCGGCCGGCTGATCGCGCCGGATCTGCTGGCGAGCGAATTACGCTCGCGCCCGCCGGCGCTGCTGGTGCACGGCACCGAGGACCCGATGGTGCCGTTTGAGTCGCTGGCGGCGGCGGAAGCCGCGCTCAAAGCCGCCGGGGTCCCGGTCGAGACCCTGGCCTGCGTCGGGACCGAGCATTCGATCGATCCGGAAGGGCTCAAACGCGGCGGCAGCTTCCTGCGCGAGGTGCTTAGCGCGCCGCGTCCTTGATCGCGCCCTCCAACAACGGCTTGAGCACGGCCATCATCGTCGCGGAATCCCACTCGGCGGCGCCCTCGACCCGCCCGACCACCCGGCCCTGCGCGTCGATGACGATGCTCGTCGGCAGCCCGCGCACGTTGAAGGCGTGGCCGACATCGGATTTCGGGTCGAGATAGATCTTGAGCTTCTGCAGACCCATGGCGGCGACAAACGGCCCGATCCGATCGGCCCCGGCGCGGTCCTCGGAGACCGCCGCGACGGCGAGCTTGCCATCGAGCGCAGATTGCAGGCGGTCGAGCGAGGGCATCTCCTTGAGGCAGGGCTGGCACCAGGTCGCCCACATATTGACGACAAGCGGCTTGCCCTTGAAATCGGCAAAGCTCACCGGCTTTCCGTCGGCATCGGTGAACCCGGTCTCTGGCGCTGGCTGCGGCGCGCTCTCCGGGATAAACTCGCCGAGCCTTAGCTTTTCTTCCTCGGCCGCCGCGGCCGCCGAGAGTGCGACGAGGAGCGCAACCGCGACGGTGCCGAACAAAGCTGACCGCGAGACCAATCCGAATTGGGGGGGCCGCTTCGACGGCGGCCCTGCCGCGATCATGCGCCGCATCAATGCCTCGATCGATTTCGACAAGCGGCTCTACGCCGAGGATATCGCCGGCTCTCTGGCGCATTGCGCGATGCTCGTCGCGCAGAACATCCTGACGCCGGAAGATGGCGCGGCGATTGCCAAGGGTCTAGAGCAAATCCGCGGCGAGATCGATGCCGGCGCCTTTCTCTTCAGCGAGGCGAACGAAGACATCCACCTCAACATCGAGGCGCGCCTCGCCGAGCTGATCGGCGCCGTTGCCGGGCGCCTCCACACCGCGCGCTCGCGCAACGACCAGGTCGCCACCGATTTCCGCCTCTGGGTGCGCGGCGCGATCGCGCGTGCCGATGGGGCGATGCGGGACTTGCAGGCGGCGCTGATCGACCAGGCCGAGGCGCACGCCGATTGGGTGATGCCCGGCTTCACCCATCTCCAGATCGCCCAGCCGGTGACCTTTGGCCACCATCTCCTCGCCTATGTCGAGATGATCGGGCGCGACCGCTCGCGGCTCGCCGACTGCCGGCGGCGGCTCAACGAATGCCCGCTCGGCGCCGCCGCACTTGCCGGCACCGCCTTTCCGATCGACCGCGACGCGACCGCGGCCGCGCTCGGCTTCGATCGCCCCGCGGCAAATTCATTGGATGCCGTCTCCGACCGCGACTTCGCGATCGAATTCCTCGCCGCCGCTTCGCTCGCCGGCACTCACCTGTCGCGCTTTGCCGAGGAGATCGTGCTGTGGTCGAGCGAGCCATTCGGGTTTATCAGGCTGAGCGACGCGTTCACGACCGGCAGCTCGATCATGCCGCAAAAGCGCAACCCCGACGCCGCGGAGCTGGTCCGCGCCAAGACGGGGCGGCTCAACGGCTCTCTGGTGGCGCTGCTGACGGTGATGAAGGGACTGCCGCTCGCCTATCAAAAGGATATGCAGGAAGACAAGGTCCCGGTGTTCGAAGCGGCCGACGCGCTCGAATTGTGTCTGGCCGCGACTGCCGGCATGGTTCGCGACCTGCGCCCCGACCGCGAGCGGCTGCGCGAAGCAGCGGCGCGCGGCTTCAGTACCGCGACGGACCTCGCAGACTGGCTGGTGCGCGCGCTGGGCATGCCGTTCCGCCGAGCCCACCATGTCACCGGCGAGATCGTCAAGCGTGCCGAGACGCGCGGCTCTACGCTCGCCGAAATGCCGCTCACCGAGCTGCAAACCGTCGAGCCGGCAATCACCGAGGCAGTCTATGAGGCGCTCGAGGTCGAGCGCTCGGTCGCCAGCCGCACCAGCTTTGGCGGCACCGCGCCGGCCCGGGTCCGCGAAGCCGTCGCCGCAGCGCGCAAGAGGTTCCTCGAATGAGCGGCAAGATCGCCCGGGTGCTCGTCCTGTTGCTGATCGTGCTGGCGCTCGGCGGTTGCGGCAAGAAGGGTTCGCCGCAGCCGCCGCCCGGCGAGCCCAACACCTATCCCAAGGTCTATCCGAATGCCTGAGTTCTTTCCGTATCGCGATGGCGAGCTGTTTGCCGAGGGGGTGCCGGTCGCACGCATCGCCGAGGCGGTCGGCACGCCGTTCTACCTCTATTCCGCCGGCGCGCTGGCCGCCCGCTATCACGCCTTTGTCGAGGCGTTCGCACCGGCGCGCCCGATGATCTGCTATGCCGTGAAGGCCAACGCCAACCTCGCCGTGCTGCGGGTCTTCGCGCGGCTCGGCGCCGGCGCCGACGTCGTCTCCGAAGGCGAATTGCGGCGCGCGCTCGCCGCCGGGATCCCGCCGCAACGCATCATCTTCTCCGGCGTCGGCAAGACCCGCGCCGAGCTTGGCGCTGCGCTCGGTGCCGGCATCCACCAGATAAACGTCGAGACGGTCGCCGAACTGCACCGGCTCAGCGCCGTCGCCGCAGCCCGTGGCGATACCGCTCGGGTCGCAATCCGGGTCAATCCAGATGTCGACGCGCTGACCCACGCCAAGATCGCCACCGGCAAGAAGGAAAACAAGTTCGGCATCGACATCGAGGAAGCCGGCGAGGCTTATCGACTGGCCGGTGAGTTGCCGGGCGTTGAGCCCGTCGGTCTGGCGGTGCATATCGGCTCGCAAACCGGCGGCGGGCTCGGCCCGTTCCGTGAGGCCTTTGAGCGGCTGGCCGAGCTGGTCATCGAGCTGCGCCATTTCGGGTTGGCGGTGCGCGGGGTCGATCTCGGGGGCGGCCTCGGCATCCGCTACCGCAACGAGACCCCGCCCGATATGGCCGCCTATGCCGCCTTGGTGCGCGAGGTCTTCGGTGCGCTTGATCTCGACATCGCCTGCGAGCCTGGTCGGGTGCTGGTCGGACCGGCCGGATTGCTGGTTGCCCGGGTGGTTTACGTCAAGGAGGGGGCGAGCAAGCGGTTCGTCATCCTCGATGCGGCGATGAACGACCTGATCCGACCGGCGCTGTACGATGCCTGGCACGATATCGTCCCGGTGCACCTGCCCGCGCCCGACGCGGTCCTAAGCCTGGCCGATGTCGTTGGCCCCGTGTGCGAAACCGGCGACAGATTCGCCGCCGACCGCGATCTGCCGCCGCTTGCCGAGGATGATCTGGTGGCGCTGACCTGTGCCGGGGCGTATGGCGCGGTGATGAGCTCGACCTACAACAGCCGGCTGCTGATACCCGAGGTGCTCGTGTCGGGCAGCCGGTTTGCCGTGATCCGGGCCCGGCCGAGCTATGATGCGATGCTCGGGCTGGACACCGTTCCCGATTGGCTCGCCGATCCGGTTGAGGGGCCAGGGGCGCTGCGGGCCGTTCCGGGAGGTGATGCATGACCGATCGTCCCGCCTCCCGATCATCGCCACGCCGGCTCGCCGCGCGCTTGCGGCTGGCGCGCGCCGCGCTCTTGTGGGAACGCGTGTGGCCGGCGGCCTGGCCGGCATTGTGCGTCCTCGGCATCCTTGCCGTGTTGGCACTGTTCGATGTGCTGCCGCGTTTGCCGGGGGCGGCGCATGCCGGCGTCCTCGCACTCTTCGCGATCGCGTTCGTCGGCGTGGTGGTGTGGGGCGCGCGTGCGGCCGGGGTTGCCAGGTGGCGCGATCCGGTCATGGCCCGGCGCCGCATCGAAGAGGCGAGCGGATTGCCGCATCGCCCGTTGGAGGCGCTCGCCGATCGCCCAAGCGCGCCGCTCGACGGTCCGGCTGCCATGTTGTGGGCGGCGCATCAGCGCCGGATGGCGGAAGCGGTGCGCCGGTTGCGAGTCGGCTGGCCCGCTTCGGGCCTGGCCCGGCGCGACCCCTGGGGGGTGCGCTCGGTTCTCGCCATCCTGTTGCTGCTGGGCGTGATCGACGCCGGCGCCGATTGGCGCGACCGGGTGACCCGCGCCTTTACGCCGGTGCTCGATGGCGGGCCGGCAGCGATCGCGGCGAGCTTCGATTTGTGGCTGACGCCACCGGAATACACCGGGCTCGCGCCGCAATTCCTGCGGACCGGCGACAGCGAGACCGTGCGGGTTGCCTCCGGGAGCAGCCTGCTGGCCCAGGTGCATGGCGGCAGCGCCGTGCCGCGTCTGGGGATCGACGGCGACGCGGCCGATTTCGCGGCGCTCGACAAGCAGAATTTTCGCTTCGAAGCCACCCTGACAAGCGGCAACCTGCTCACCCTGAGCCAGGGCGGGACCGTGCTTGGCCGCTGGCCGATCGCGATCATTCCCGACAACCCGCCGACGATCGGCTTCGCCCAGCCGCCCAAACCCACGCCGCGCGCCGCGCTACGCCTCGAATACCAGGCGAGCGATGATTACGGGGTCGAGAGCGCGAAGGCGGTGATCCGCCTTCAGGGCGGCGGCCCAGCGGGCGCGCACGGGGACGCAATCGAACTCGAACTGCCGTTGCCGGGTCTGCACCTCAAAGAAGCCGCGGCGGTGAGCTACCACGATCTGTCGCCGCATCCCTGGGCTGGCCTGCCGGTCGAGATCCGGCTCGTCGCGACCGATGCGCTCGGCCAGACCGGCGAGAGCGAGCCGATCCAGACCGTCCTGCCGGAACGCGTCTTTCACCATCCGGTGGCGCGCGCGATTATCGACCAGCGCAAGGAACTGGCGAAAGACCCGGGCTCCGCTGAAGCGGTCGCCGAGGTCCTTGGCGATTTGAACAATCGGCCGGCGCTCTACCGCGACGATAGCGTGGTGTATCTCGCGTTGCGGCTGGCTGGGCAGCGGCTGCGCCATATCGACGGCACGGAAGCGGTCACCGCGATCGAGCAGCTGTTGTGGGACACAGCGCTGCGCATTGAAGACGGCCATATGTCGATGGCCGAGAGCGAGCTGCGCCGGCTCCAGCAGGCGTTGCAGGACGCCCTCGCCAAGGGCGCGCCCGACCCCGAGATCGAGCGGCTGATGCAAGAGCTGCGCGAGGCGCTCGACCGCTATCTGCAAGCACTGGCGCAAGAGCTGCAACGCCATCCGAACGACGCGACGCCGCCGCTCGACCCGTCGCAGGTCCTCACCGGACGCGATCTGCAACGCATGCTCGACCGCGCCGGTGAGCTGGCCCGCAGCGGCGCTCGCGACCAGGCCCGCGAGCTCCTGTCGCAGCTGCAAAACATGCTGGAGAACCTGCGCGCCGCCCGCCCGGGCCAGGCGCAGCAGCGCGGCACCAACCAGGCGCAGCAGATGATGCGCGGCATGCAGGAATTGATGCAGCGCCAGCAGCAATTGCTCGACCGCAGCTTCCGTGCCCAGCGCCAGCAGGGTCAGCAGAACCGCAATGGGCAACCAGGGCAACAGCGTGGGCAGCAACCGGGGCAGCAGCCCGGCAACGACCAGGCCGATACTGGGGAACCCGGCGAAATGGGCGATGCCGCCGGGCAGCAGGAGGGGGTGCGCCGCACGCTCGGCGAGCTCATGCGGCAACTCGGCGACGGGATGGGCGATATTCCCGAACCGTTCGGCCGGGCCGAGCGGGCGATGCGCGATGCCACCGGCGCGTTGCAGCGTAGCCGGCCGGGCGAGGCGATCGGGCCGCAAACCGAAGCGCTCGACCAGCTGCAGCAGGCGGCGCGCGATTTTGCCCAGCAGCTCCAGCAGCGCCTCGGCAACATGTGGGGCGACCCCAATGGCGACGAGGTCGGCGCGACCGACCGCAATCCACGCGACCGGATCGAGCGCGATCCTTTCGGTCGGCCGATGTCGAATAACGGCAGTTTCGATCAGGGTGATGTTAAAATCCCCGACGAGAACATCTTGCAAAAATCACGGCGGATCCTCGATGAATTGCGCCGTCGCGCCGGTGAGCGTTTCCGACCTCCGATAGAATTGGATTACATTGAACGCTTATTAAAACGTTTTTGATCTTAGGCAGCGCTTTGCTGCGTTTACAGACAGTCGATCTTCGGTTATAGACTGACGCGTTCTGTGAGGCTTTGTTACGCGCACTTGGGGGCGCATCAGAGCCGAGCCGAACGCATCTGGTCGAAATCATCTTTAATCGGGGACGATGAATCGACGGCTTTTTCTGTCATTAATAGCCGGCACGGTGGCCTTGCCTCACGTGGTCCGCGCCATTCCATCAACGCCACCACAACCGCATCGGCTTATTCTGAATAATCCGCACACCAGCGAGAGCTTCAGCGGCATCTATCGCGACGACAACGGGCCGATCCCGCGCGTGATGGACGATCTGTCGGTCTTCCTGCGCGATTTTCATTCCGGGGAAAAGATCGACATCGATGTCGGCGTCATCGATTTCCTCAGCGGGGTCATGCAGGCCGTGGGCCAGACCAGCGCGACGATACTCTCGGCGTACCGGACGGCGGAAACCAATGCGCTGCTGGCGCACACGCATTTCGGGGTCGCGGAGAACAGCCAGCATATCTATGGCCGCGCGCTGGACGTGCATTTTGGCGACAAGCTCGCCGACGCGATGAAGGCGGCGCGTGGCATGCAGCGCGGCGGGGTGGGCTGGTATCCGCATTCCAGCTTTATGCACATCGACACCGGCCCGGTGCGCAACTGGGATCTCGACCGCGCCGGGCTCGGCACCCTGCTGGCCGGCCGGCACCGGATCCGCTTCAACAAGAAAGGCGATATGCTGGTGTCAAGCCGCGGGCATATGGTCGGCGGCAAGGTGGCGCTGGGCGAAGCTCCGCTCGGCGTACGGGACCGATTGGCGCGGCTGCGCCGGCTCGCCCGCGCCGAATACTTCGCCAGGAAGCCGTAAACCGGCCTCCCGCCGCGCCCGCGCCCTCTGGACCGGTCGGCGATACCGCCTTGACTCGGCGACTCGCGGCCGGCAGGGTCGCGACAAATTCGGCTTGGAATAACAAGCGGGAGGACGGCGCGGATGCACGGCCCGTGCGTGTCTTGGCCATTGCCGGCGAGCCGTGGCTAGCACCGGTGTCACGGCGCGGCGCGAGCCGGCCGGCGAGGCTGTCCCGCGCGCGCCTTTGCTCGAAATCCGCGACATCGCTCTACGCTTCGGCGGCATCGTCGCGCTCGACGGCGTGTCCTTCGCCATCGAGGAGGGCGAGATCTTGGGCCTCATCGGCCCGAATGGCGCCGGCAAGACGACGCTGTTCAACTGCGTCAGCCGGCTCTACACCCCCAATCGCGGCGACATCCTGTTTGAGGGTCGATCGATGCTGGCGCGTGCGCCGCACAACATCGCCGAGATCGGCATCGGGCGCACTTTCCAGAACCTCGCGCTGTTCGCCCCGCAATCCGTGCTCGACAACGTCCGTATCGGCGGTCATGCCCATAGCCGCAGCGATTTCGCCAGCGACACGTTGCGCCTGCCCTGGGTTCGCCGGCACGAGTCGGCGCTAAGCGAGACCGCCTGGTCGCTGCTCCGTATGCTCGATCTCGAAGATGTGGCGTTGCGCCCCGCCGCCGGGCTGCCGCTCGGCACGCGAAAGCGGGTCGAACTCGCCCGGGCGCTCGCCGGAAGCCCGAAACTGTTGCTGCTCGACGAGCCGGCGGGCGGGCTCAATCATGAGGAGGTCGGTGAGCTCGGCGACCTCATTCGCCGGATCCGCGACGAGCGCCAGGTCACCGTGCTGCTTGTCGAGCATCACATGAATTTGGTGATGGCGGTTTCCGACAAAGTCGTTGCCCTCGATTTCGGCCGCAAGATCGCCGAGGGCACACCCGCCGAGGTGCAGCAGGACGAGGCGGTGATCCGCGCCTATCTCGGCTCGGAACCCCGCCGATGATGCTCGAGGTGGAGCGCCTCGACGCCTTTTACGGCGAGCAGCAGGCGCTGTTCGGGGTTGGTTTCGATCTCGATGAGGGCCGGGTGCGCACTCTCTTGGGCGCCAATGGCGCCGGCAAGACGACGGTGCTGCGCGCGCTCAGCGGCATGGTGCGCCTGAGCGGTCAAATCAGCTTCTGCGGCGAGCGCATCGCGGGCTGGGCGACCGAGGACATCGTGCGCCGGGGCATTGCCCATGTCCCGGAGGGGCGCGGCACGTTTCTGCGCGTCACCGTCGAAGAGAACCTGCAGCTCGGCGCGATGACCCGCCGCGACCGCCCCGGCATCGCCGCCGACATCGAGCAGGTTTACGAGCATTTTCCGCGCCTCAGGGAGCGGCGGCTGCAGCAGGCCGGGACATTGTCCGGCGGCGAGCAGCAAATGCTGGCGGTTGGCCGCGGCCTGATGCTGCGCCCGCGGCTGATGCTGCTCGACGAACCGTCCTTTGGCCTCGCGCCGCTCGTTGTCGCGGAATTGTTCGCGATCCTGCGCCGGGTCAACCGGGAAATGGGAGTGGCGATGCTGATCGTCGAGCAGAACGCGACCCTGGCGCTCGACCTCGCCGAACATGCCTACGTCCTTGAAACCGGGCGCATCGTGATGGACGGACCGGCCGCGGTGATCGGCGCCGACGAGTCGATCCGCCGCGCCTACCTCGGGTATTAGGCAATGGAACTCCTGCTGCAGCAGGTGCTGGCGGGGCTGGCGACCGGCGGGATTTATGCCCTGATGGCGCTCGCCGTGGTGATGATCTACCAGGCGATCGACCATCTCAACTTTGCCCAGGGCGAGATGGCGATGTTTTCGACCTTCATTGCCTGGCAACTGATGCAGTGGGGCCAGCCCTATTGGGTGGCATTCGGCGCCGCGGTGATGTTGTCGTTCATCGGCGGCGTCGCGATCGAACGGGTGCTGTTCAGGCCAATCCACAACGCGCCGATCCTGAGCAGCCTTGTCGCCTTCATCGCGCTCTACAGCATCCTCAACAGCAGCGCCGGCTATCTTTTTGACTATACGATCAAGACCTTCCCGACCCCCTTCGGAAACAGGCCGTTCCTCGGCGGGTCGCTGATCGGCACGCATCAGGCCGGGATGATCGGCGTGACCCTGGGGATGCTCGGGCTGCTCTATTTGTTCTTCCGCGGGACGCGGCTCGGCCTGGCGATGCGCGCGGCCGCCGCCAATCCGGACTCGGCCCGGCTGGTTGGGATTCGGGTCGGCTGGATGACGGCGCTCGGCTGGGGCATGGCGGCGGCGATCGGCGCGGTGGCCGGCATGCTGATCGCGCCGGTGGTGTTCCTCGAGCCGAACATGATGCTCGGCGTCCTCTTATACGGCTTTGCCGGCGCCGTGCTCGGCGGGCTGACCAGCCCGGGGGGCGCGGTCGTCGGCGGCTTTCTCGTCGGCGTCATCGAGAACCTCGCCGGCACGTTCATCCCCTATTTCGGGCGCGAATTGAAGCTGACGATCGCGCTGATCCTGATCGTCGCGGTGCTGATGGTGCGGCCAAGCGGCATTTTCGGGCGGCAGGTGGTGATCCGGGTATGAGTGTGTCTTCGGAAGAGGTCGCCGCAAAGGAGGCCGTGGCGATTGTCCCGGCAGTGGCCGGCACCGGACACCGCACCCTCCTGTGGATTGCCGTGGCGGTGGTCGCCGCTTTCCTGGTCCCGCTCTTTGTCCGCGACTTTCTGACCTTCCAGCCGACCCAGGTCATGGTCTACGCGTTGGCGATTCTCGGGCTCAACCTGTTGACCGGGTTCAACGGACAATTCTCGCTCGGGCACAGCGCGTTCTACGGCATCGGCGCGTACACCACGGCGATCATGATGTCGCGCTGGGACATCCCGTATTTCTGGACATTGCCGGCGGCGGGTGCGGTGTGCTTCGCGGTGGGTTTTCTGTTTGGCCTGCCGGCGCTCCGGCTGCAAGGTCTCTACCTCGCGCTGGCCACCTTTGCGCTGGCGATCGCGATGCCGCAGATCCTCAAATTCCAGCCGCTCGAAGCCTTCACCGGCGGGGTCCAGGGGCTTGTCATCGACAAGCCCGACCCGCCGTTCGGTCTGCCGATCGATCCGGACCAGTGGCTCTATTATTTCACGCTTGTCGTGTTGCTGGTCATGTTCGCCGGGGCCGCCAACCTGGTGAAGAGCCGCACCGGGCGGGCGATCATGGCGATCCGCGACAACCCGATCGCCGCCGCGGCGATGGGCATCAACACCGCGCTCTACAAGACGCTGACCTTCGGGGTCAGCGCGCTCTACACCGGGGTCGCCGGCGCGCTCGGCGCCATCGTCGTGCAGTTCGTCGCGCCCGACAGCTTCAGTTTTCTGCTCTCGGTCTCGTTTCTGGTCGGGCTGGTGATCGGCGGCATCGGGTCGATCCCGGGATGCCTTGTCGCCGGCCTCTTCGTGCTGTTTGTGCCGAATATCGCCGAGCGCGTCTCGACCGGCTTGGCGGGGGCGGTTTATGGCGTCATCCTGCTGATCGTCATCTTCGTCATGCCGACAGGCACTGCCGGCTTTGCGCGTCTTCTTCTCGCGCGCCTGTCGCGGTCGCCAAAACCCGAAGGGAGGTCCCGATGAAGCGTCTCACTCGCCGCACCATTCTCGCCGCCGGCCCGAGCGCCCTGGCCTTTGCTTCGTTTCCGGTGCGCGCGGCCAAGAAATACGACACCGGCGCCACCGACACCGAGATCAAGATCGGCAATACCTGCTTCTACACCGGACCGGCCTCATCCTACGGCACGATCGGCAAGGCGATGGCCGCCTATTACACGATGGTCAACGAGCGGGGCGGGGTGAATGGCCGCAAGATCGTCTTTCTGTCCTACGACGACGCCTACTCGCCGCCGAAGACCGTCGAGCAGACCCGCCGGCTGGTCGAGCAGGACGGTGTGTTGCTGGATGCCGGCCCGCTCGGCACCCCGACCAACTCGGCAATCTGGCACTACATGAACCAGAAAAAGGTGCCGCAGCTGTTCGTCTCGACCGGCGCCACCAAATGGGACGACCCGACGGGCCATCCCTGGACGATCGGCTGGCAGCCCAACTACCAGAGCGAGGGGCGGGTCTATGCGACCTTCATCATGAAGGAAAAGCCCAACGGCAAGATCGGCTTCCTCTATCAGAACGATGATTTCGGCAAGGATTATCTGAAAGGCCTCAAGGACGGGCTCGGCGACAAGGCGAAGTCGATGGTCGTCGTCGAAGCGAGCTATGAAACGACCGACCCGACTGTCGACTCGCAAGTGGTCAGCATGAAGGCTGCCGGATGCGATATCTTCGTCAACACCGCGATCCCGAAATTCGCGGCCCAGGCAATCCGCAAGGCGCCGGAGATCGAATGGAAGCCGCTCCACATCCTCAGCAGCATTGGCAATTCGGTCGCCGCGACGCTGAAGCCGGCGGGTCTCGAAAACGCCAAGGATCTGGTGTCCGATTTCTACCTGAAAGACCCGAATGACACGCAGTGGAAGGACGATGCGGGCTACAAGGAATGGGTCGCGTTCATGGACAAATACTATCCCGAGGGCGACAAGAGCGACGCCGGCAACGTCTACGGCCCGTCCAACGCCGCGACCGTCGTACAGGTGCTGAAGCAATGCGGCGACGAGTTGACCCGCGAAAACGTCATGAAGCAGGCGGCGAGCCTGCATGATTTCACGGTGCCGATGCTGCTGCCGGGGATCAAGATCAACACCAGCCCGACCGACTTTTCACCGGTCAAGCAGGTTCAGATGGGGCGCTTCGACGGCGTGCAGTGGCGCCTCTTCGGCCCGCTGATCACCGGCGCGGTCACCTGATCCAGTAGAACCGAAAGTTTCCCCGTCACCCCCGCGAAAGCGGGGGTCCAGGGGGAGCCGTACAGCGGTTGCCCTGGATTCCCGCTTTCGCGGGAATGACGCAACCTGAAATCATTGGACACGGCGCTACCCGCATTTGGAATAGCCGCAGCTGGTGCACTGGTCGCAGTCTTCGAGGCGGATCAGCGCCGCTTCGCCGCATTTCGGGCATTGCCGGAGGCGCGGCCCGAGGAGCCCGAGGGTGGTGCCGGGCGGTCGGTCGGCTTCGAGGTTGACGACCTGCGCGGCGCGCTCGTCACGCCCGGGGCGGGCCGGCAAGAAGCCGATCTCGATCATGTGCCGCTCGATAACTTCGCCGATCGCAGCAAGCAGCGAGGGGACGTATTTCCCCTCGACCCAGGCGCCGCCGCGCGGGTCGAACACCGCCTTCATCTCCTCGACGACAAACGACACATCGCCGCCGCGCCGGAACACGGCGCTGATCATCCGGGTCAGCGCCACCGTCCAGGCGTAGTGCTCCATATTCTTCGAGTTGATGAAGATCTCGAACGGGCGCCGCCTGCCGTCCTGGACGATGTCGTTGAGCGTGATGTAGAGCGCGTGCTCGCTGTCCGGCCAGCGCACCTTGTAGGTCTGCCCGGGCAGCGCCTCGGGCCGGGACAGCGGCTGGGTCATGTAGACAACGCCGCCGCCCTGGTAGGCATCGGCCGGCCTGGCGGCCGCTGCCGCCGCCGGCGCCGGCAGCGGCAGCTCGGCCTGCCGTGGCGCACTCGGTTGGACCGGTTCGCCCGGACTCTCCGGTCTCGCCTCCAAGACGGCGCCGGTCACCTCATTCGGCCGGTAGGTCGTGCAGCTCTTGCAGCCAAGCGCGTAGGCCTGGGTATAGACATCCTTGAAGCGCTCGAACGGGATGTCGGCCGGCAGGTTGATTGTCTTCGAGATCGAGCTGTCGACGTGGCGCTGCACCGCCGCCTGCATGACGATGTGATCCTCGGGCGCGAGGGTCTGGACGTCGACGAAATATTCCGGCAGCGGCGCGGTTTCGCCGTGAAGCCGGCGGAAGGCGCGATAGGCGTAGTCGGTGACCTCCTCCTCACGCCGCGCGCCGTCGGGCATCAAGACGTTGCGCGTGTAGCGGAAGCTGAACACCGGTTCGAGCCCGGACGAGACATTGTCAGCAAAGAGCGAGATCGTGCCGGTCGGCGCTACCGAGGTTAAGAGCGCATTGCGGATACCGTGCTTGGCGATGGCGGCGCGGATTTCGGCGTCGAGCCCGGCGACCGTCGCGCCGGCCAGGTATTTGTCGCGATCGAACAGCGGGAAGGCGCCCTTTTCGGCGGCGAGCGCGGTCGAGGCGAGGTAGGCCGCGCGCTGGATCGTGCCGAGCCACGCCTCGGTCGCGGTGACGGCGTCGGATGAGCCGTAACGCAGGCCGCACATGATCAGCGCATCTGCGAGCCCGGTGACCCCGAGGCCGATCCGGCGCTTCTTCTGCGCCTCCTCCTGCTGCTCGCGCAGCGGAAAGCCCGAGATGTCGATGATGTTGTCCATCATCCGCACCGCGTCGGGCACGAGCTCTGCCAGCCGGTCGGTATCGAGCCGCGCCTCTCGCGTGAACGGGTCCTCGACAAACCGCGCCAGGTTCATGGAGCCGAGGAGGCACGCGCCGTACGGCGGCAGCGGCTGCTCGCCACACGGATTGGTCGCGTTGATCCGCTCGCAATACCAAAGGTTGTTCTGGCGGTTGATGCGGTCGATGAAAATGACGCCGGGCTCGGCATAGGCGTAAGTCGCGCGCATGATCTTGTCCCACAGCTCGCGCGCGGGAATAACCTTTGCCACGGTGCCGCCAAAGGAAAGCTGCCATGGGGCGTCCTCGGCGACCGCCTGCATGAAGGCGTCGGTCACCAGCACCGAGAGGTTGAACATCCTGAGGCGCCCGGGCTCGGCTTTGGCCTCGATGAAGGCCTCGATGTCGGGATGTTCGCAGGACAAGGTCGCCATCATCGCGCCGCGGCGATAGCCGGCGCTCATGATGGTTCGGCACATCGAATCCCAAACATCCATGAAGGAGAGCGGGCCCGATGCGTCGGCGCCGACCCCTTTGACGATCGTTCCCTTTGGCCGCAGAGTCGAGAAATCATAGCCGATGCCGCCCCCCTGCTGCATCGTCAGCGCGGCCTCGCGCAGATGGGCGAAGATCCCGCCCATGTCGTCGGGGATCGCCCCCATCACGAAACAGTTGAACAGCGTCACCTGACGCCCGGCGCCGGCGCCGGCGATGACCCGTCCGGCCGGCAGAAAGCGGAAATCGCCCATCGCCGCGTAAAACCGCTCGGCCCAGCGTTCGGGGTCTTTTTCCGGCACCGCGACTGCCCGCGCAACGCGCCGCCAGGTATCCTCGATCGTCTTGTCGATCGGCTCGCCCGCGATCGCTCCGTTGGCCGGCCCTTTCAGGCGGTATTTCATGTCCCAGATCTGCTGCGAGATCGAGGCGACGGTCGGCATAGACGCGGTTTCCTTTTGGCGAAACGATTTCGTTCAAATATAGATCATCGTTCCTGCTTTGTCGCCCTTCAGACCCTGCGCCTCTCGTTCCAGCGCGGCGGTGCCCGCCTCGATGCGATTTTCCAGCTCGTTCATCATCTGGCGGCGCGGCAGCCCGGGTGGGATCGGTTCGAGGAAGGCGAGGGTGATCCGCCCGGGGCGCTTGACAAAGCTGCGGCGTCCCCAAAAGAGCCCCGAATTGACCGCGGCCGGCACCACCGGCAATCCCAGCGCCTGGTAGAGCGCCGCGACGCCGGGCTGATAGGTAAGGCGCTGGCCCGGCGCTGTGCGCGTCCCCTCGGGAAAGATCACGATGGGCCGTCCCGCCGCCGCCGCTTGCCGCGCCGCTGCCACCATGGGACGCAGGGCACCGGCGCCGCCCCGCCGGTCGATCGCAATCGAGCCGGCCCGTGCGGCGTACCAGCCGTAGAACGGAACGAAGAGCAGCTCGCGTTTCAACACAACCGCGAAATCATCGAGGATGAGCGGCAGGATCAGCGTGTCCCAAGCCGATTGATGCTTCATCGCGATAATCGACGGACCGGCCGGAATGTGCTCAAGCCCGCGGATCTCGCCATCGAGCCCGACGATGGCCCGCAGGAGGGCGAGGACGCAGCGGGCCCAAAACCGGCCAAAGCGCATCACCCAGCGGCGCGGCGCCAGAAGCAGCGGCAGGCCTGCTACGCCGAGCAGTGCCGTTACACCAAAGAAGGCGATGTAGAAGGCGAGCGCGCGCAGCCGGCTCATTGCCGCGCCCGCTCTGCGGCAGTCGCGGTCGCTGCAGTCGACGCCGATTTGGGATTTATTGCATTCAGCGCCGGCCTGATCCAGGCCGCGAGGTACTTCTCGTACTCAATGATGATCAGCACCAGCGGGCCGTGCCAGCTCCACCAGCGTTCCTGGTCGAGGGGATGGGCGAACACCGGGTATGCCGTGATCGTGACCTGCGGCATCGCACGGCCGAATTCGAGCAGGCCGCGCCGCATATGGTACCAGCTGGTGACCAGGCGCAGGCTGCGATAGCCCTCCTCATGCATCCAATTCGCCGTCTCGCGCGCGTTACCGAAGGTGTTGTCGGCCTCGTGGCCCAGCACGATACAGCACGTGGCGTGCTGTGCTACCGGGCCGAGCGGGCGCAGCAGCTCCTCGCGGTCGACCCGCTGATTGACGCCCGACACGAACAGCTTCTTCGCCGTGCCCGCGGCAAGCAGCTGAAGCCCGGTTTCGAGCCGCAACCGCCCTCCGGTCAGCACCACGATCGCATCGGTCGGGGTTGACGGGTCGCCCCGGATCGACAGGCTGCTCGCGACAAAATAAGCGAGACCGCCGAACCACAACACGAAGATCGCGAGCGCGAGCAAGCCCAGCCGACGAAGTGCACGCAGCAGCCGGTGCATGGCGGTTCACGGCATGCCGGCGAGCCGGCGAAGCACGGCGGCCCTCGCGCTCACCATCGCGATCAGCCCGGCGAGCGGCACGGTCCCGGCCAGAACCCCCCAAACCCGCCAATCGGCAACCGCGCTGCTGGTGAGCGGCGCCGGCAGCTGCACGACGGCGCCGGCACCGCTCAGGGCGAGGAACGTGAGGAGGCCGGCGACGGCGCCGGCGACGCCGCCCAGCACCGCCAGCCGCAACACCCAGACCGCGAACCTTCGGGCGATATCGGAATCGGCGGCGCCGAGCACGTGCAGCAGCTCGCAGACCGATCGATCGACGATCAGGGCGCCGCGGACCGCGAACACCGCCGAACCCGCAATCGACAGCGCGGCGATGGTGATAAAGACCGCGAGGATGCCTTCGACCCGGCGCACGGCCGCGTGCATACCTTGGGCCGATCGCCGATGATCGTCGAGCCGCGACCCCGGCGCCACCGAGGCGAGCTGCCGCTGCAGCGCGGCAACATCCATCGCCCCAGTCGGATCGACGCGCAGATCGATAAGCCGCGGCACCGGCAATTCGTCAAGCGGCACCGGGCCGAGCCAGGGTTCGAGCAGCCGTGCGGTTTCTGCCGGTTCGAGCAAATGCACGGACACGATTCCGGGAGTTTGCCGGAGGAGCGCTAGGACCGTTTCGATTCTCGCCTTCGACGCTTCTGCCGGGACCTGCAGCGTCATGGTCGTGGCAAGGTCATGCTCGAAGGCAAGCAGCGTGTCGTCCAGCACGATCAGTCCGACCGCACCCAGCCCGGCGACGTAGACCAAGAGCGCGAAAATCCAGGGCAGCAAGCGCCCGGATGGGTCGGTCCCGAGCGGAAGCGCGCGCCGCGCGGCGCGCCGGTATCCGATCATTGCGCCGCGGCAGCGGCGGCGGCATCCCGCTGCATGCCGCGATCCAGGTGGAAGCGCCGATGCTCGAACCGACGGGCAAACGCAATGTCGTCGGTGGCAATCAGCACCGTCGTGCCGAGGCGGTTGATCCGCTCGAAGATGCGGACCAGCAGAAGCGCGATCTCGTCGCCGCCATTGCCGGTGGGTTCGTCGGCAATCAAGAGCTCGGGCCGGTGCACGATGGCGCGGGCGATGGCGACGCGCTGGCGCTCGCCGCCCGACAGCGTCGCGGTCCGCGCATCTTCCCGGCCCGCCAGCCCGACCCAGGCCAACAGCTCGACGACATTGTCGCGAACCTCGTGCTCCGGAGCGCCGGCAATGCGCAGCGGCAGGGCAACATTGTCGCCGGCGCTCAACGCGTCGATCAGCCACAAATCCTGAAAGACAATGCCGATCCGGCGGCGCAGCGCGGCTCGAGCGTTGCGGTCGAGCGCCGCGGTATCGGCTCCGAACAATGTGAGCGTGCCGTGGGTCGGGCGCTCGGCGAGGGTGATGAGCCGCAGCAGCGTGGTTTTGCCGGAGCCGCTGGCGCCGGTCAGGAAACAGAAGGCGCCGGCCTCCAGCGTCAGCGAAACATCGGAGATGATTTGCGCGCCGCGATCGTCGCGTTTGCCCACATGTTCGAGCTTGACCACCGCCATCTCCGCAGCTTCCGGCGCTCGCAGCCGCGACCTTGGCATAGACCGCACGGGCCCGTCCAGCCGCAGGCACGGCGCGGAAACGTAGCGTCGAAGGCTATTTCGGCAGAGGCATAGCTGGCTGAAGCATCCGGTGGGGTGCCGCGCGAGGCGTCACTTGCCCGAATTTCATGCATCGCATCATAAAAATTCTTATATGTGGTAACCACCTATAGAACATATTATTGCACTGCACCATAATTCCGCCCATATCGCTCGATAAGCAGACGCGCCCCGACAACAGAGCAGGAGCGGCGATGTCGTCCCATACCGAGCGCGAGGCCGGCTCTTCCGGACCGAAGCAGCCGCCCGGTGAGCTTGCCGCACGCACCCTGGCGATGCCGGCCGACACCAACCCGAGCGGAGACATGTTCGGCGGCTGGATCATGTCGCTGATGGATGCCGCCGGCGCGATCACCGCGACCAGCCGGGCCGGCGGCCGCGTCGTCACCGCCGCGGTCAGCAACATCGCCTTCCTTCAGCCGGTCAAGGCCGGCGACGTGGTTTGCTGCTACACCGACATTCGCAGGATTGGCCGCAGTTCGATCACGCTGGACGTAGAGGTCTGGGTGTTGCGCCAGGGGTGCGGCCCGCGGATCAAGGTAACCGCCGCCGAGTTCACTTATGTCGCCCTCGACGAATCGGGGCGCCCGCGTCAAGTCGGCGAGCCCGAGAATTCCCCCGGAAGCGAGACGCCAGCGCCGGCAGGACTATAAATCCGGTCGCCGGGCCGACGCCGGGGTGGGATCGGCGGCAAGGGTGGCAACCCGCGCCGCGATGCGATGCAGCGCGCCATCGCGAATCCCGAGCTCCTCCATATGCCGCACCGTGTTGGCGAGGTAATCGCGGCCCGAGCCGCGCCCGCCGACCGCGGCGGCGAGCAGCCGCGCCGCTTCGTCGAGCGACAACCGGCCGGCATAATCCGGCGAGGCGCGGCGCACGATACAGGCATGCGCCGCCACCGGGCCTTGCGGCGTCCGCACCATCACCCGGCGCATGCGATAGACCTGCCCGGTCATCTCGCGGGCCCAGATCCGGTCGAGCGTCTCGCCGACCCGGTCGGAGGGCAGGCGATAGACAATGCCGCGGCACGACCCGCCGCGGTCGAGCCCAAGGACCAGCCCCGGACGCTCCCGCGTGCCGCGATAATCGCGCGAATAGAGGCAGAAGCTGCGGTGGTAGCCGTGGAGAAACCCCGGCCGCGCCTCGGCGAACGCGATCTCCGGGTTCCACATCAACGAACCGTAGGCGAACACCCAGACCGGCTCGGTCCCGGCGCGCAATGCCGCGATCGCGGGCGGCATCGGATCGACCGGGTAGATCGAGACGTAGGCGCTGGCGTTTTCGACAATCGTCATTGCGAGGAGCGAAGCGACGAAGCAATCCCGGGCGGATTAGCCACCGGCGGCACGAGATTGCTTCGCTGCGCTCGCAATGACAACACGACGGATTGGCGTCAGTCGTCCCAGACACTTTTCGGCATCGGCAGATCGGCGAAATCCTTGTCGCCGAGCGGCCGCTCGAACACGATCCCGGCCATGTCGAGCAGCATCATCCATTGCCGGTCGTGCTGGGCGATATGCCAGGTCGAGCGTTCGAGCACCTCGTGCAGCCGTTGCGGCCCATAATAGGTCTGGACCGTCTGCTGGCACGATTTGTCCGGCGTCGCTTGCCACCACGCCGCGACCTTCTCGCGCACGCCGCGCCCATAGCCGGCGAGACCCGCCGTGCTCGCGATGTCCTCGGGCCGGGCGACCGCGCTCGCCAGCCCATGGCTGATGGCTGAAGAACGTGCCGCCCGCCGCTTCGACCAGCGCCTCGGGGATGCGGAACATGTGGTGGGCCACCGCGCGATATTTGCGCGGCCGGTTCGGCACTTCCTGGTCGAGCCTGTCGTCGGGCATCAGCGGGATGATGCGCAATGCCGCGTCGATGAACAGCTGCATCCGCTCGACCAGCTGCGCCGGCGACAATACCGGCGCGGCGTTTTCGTCGAGCCGCAGGAATTCGACGACCTGGGCGATGTTCTGCGCGAAGACGAATTTGTCGCCGCGCGACAGAACCGGGATCGAGCGCGCGCCGAGGCGCTGCAGCTCGGCCCGCCCGGCCGCGTCTTCCAGGACATTGATCGATTGGAACTCGATCCCACGGACCGAGAGAAACTCCTTGAGTCTCAGACAGCTGGTTCAGCCAGGCTGCCAGAACGCCTTCAATGGCTCGGTCTCGGGCATTGCGTGCGCTTCCTTTCCGCCGCGGTCTCGCGCCGCCACTTAGCCGCACCGCTGCCGCGCCGTCAACCAGCCACGCGCTGGCGGGTTGGCCACCCGGCGGTTATAACGCGCGGATGCGCCGTCCGACGCGTCTCGGCCTTGCGGTTGCCGTCCTGCTGGTCGCCATTTGCGGTGCCTACGGCGCCTTTTGGTTTGTCGTCGCCGGACGCCTCGAGGACGGCGTTACGCAGTGGGCGCAATCGCTGCGCGCGCAGAACCTCGATCTGTCGTGGCGTAGCATCCGGGTCGGCGGCTTTCCGCTGGCCTTCCGCGCCACGCTGAGCGAGGCGCGGCTGCGCGACCTTGCGGTCCCGCCAAAAGGCGAAGTGCAGGTGCCGCTGTTGTCCGGCAGCGCGGCGCCCTGGAACTTCCGGGTGTGGCAGCTGACGGCCCCGGACGGGCTGAGCGCCACGGCCAACTTTGGCGCGGGCGCCGCTGTAAAGGTGACGGCGCGGGCGGCGAGCGGCAGCGTTGCGGTAGCGGATGAAGGTGGCGGCACGCTGTGGCTCAGTGTCAGCGAGCCCGCGGCCGATGCGGGCGGGCACCTCGCCGCGCGCGACGCCGATCTGTGGCTGATTCTGCCGTCGCACCAGCCGCAGACGCATACCGAGCGCGCGGCGGGGCTCGCGCTCGATGTGCGCGGGCTGAACCTGCCGACGGTGCCGGCGCCGTTTCGCAACCCGGTCGACGAGGTCAGCCTCGGCGTTACGGTGATGGGCGAGATCCCCGCCGCCCCGGCGCGCCCGGCGGCCGCCTCCTGGCGCGATTCGGGGGGCACCATCGAGCTCGATCATGTAGCGCTGCGCTGGGGCTCGCTGACGATCAGCGGGTCCGGCACCGTGGCGCTCGACGCCGATCTCCAGCCGATCGGCGGATTTTCCGCGGCGATCGAGGGCTATGACGAGCTGCTGAAGGCGCTCGTCGCCGCCGGGCAAATCCGCGCCGGCGATGCGCGGCTCGCACAGCTCGCGCTCGGGATGCTGGCCAAGGCCGGACCGGACGGCCGCCCGGAAATCGCGACCTCGTTCACGATCCAGAATGGCGAGATGTATCTGGGCCCCGCCAAGCTCGGCAAGGCGCCGCGGATCCTCTGGGAGTGATTCCTAGGGCGTAATCTCGGGCGGGGGCTGCGGCGCCTCGGCGCGTTCGTCCATGCCATAATCGCGCAGTACCGCGGCGACGCGCAGGCGGTAGGTGCGGAAGATGCCGGTGCGGCCGGCACGTTGTGCTTCCCGATGCTCTTCCTGGCGGCGCCAGCGCGCGACCGCTGCCTCGTCGCGCCAGAACGACAATGACAGGATCTTGTCCGGATTTGTCAGGCTCTGGAAACGCTCGACCGAGATGAAGCCGTCGATCTGTTCAAGCTCGGGCCGCAGCCGCGCGGCGATGTCGAGATAGTCCTGGCGGCGCTCGGGCTCCGGCTCGACCTCGAAAATCACGGTATGCATTTGGCACCCCCCGTCTTTCCCGCGAAAGCGGGAATCTAGGCGGAAGACTCAGATGGATGCCCTGGACCCCCGCTTGCGCGGGGGTGACGATTACCACAAAACGGGTCACGCCTGCTTGGCTTCGATAATCGAGCGGCGGATCGCGCGGGTCCGGGTAAACCATTTGTGCAGGGTTTCGCCGTCGCCGCGGCGGATCGCGCGCTGGAGCGCGGTCAAATCTTCGCTGAAGCGCTGCAACAGCTCCAGCACGGCCTCGCGATTTTCGAGGAAGATGTCGCGCCACATCACCGGGTCCGAGGCGGCGATGCGGGTGAAGTCACGGAACCCGCCGGCAGAGAAGGCGACGACTTCGGACTGGAGATCCTGTCCGAGCTCGGTCGCGGTGCCGACAATCGTATAGGCGATCAGATGCGGCAGGTGCGAAGTCACCGCCAGCACCTTGTCGTGATGCTCGGCCTCCATCGTCACGACCCGCATCCCAGCGCCCTCCCACAGCGCGGTGACCCGGGCCACCGCCTCGGGCGCGGTCCCGGGCAGCGGGGTCAGGATGCACCAGCGGTCCTGGAACAGCTCGGCGAACCCGGCCTCCGGCCCGGAATGCTCGGTGCCGGCGACCGGATGGCCGGGGACGAAATGTATCCGGCTTGGCAACTCTGGCCGCAGGGCCGCGATCGCCGCGCCCTTCACCGAGCCGACATCGGTGACTATGGCACCCTCGCGCAGCGCCGGCGCGATCCGCCGGCCAATGTCGGCATAGGCCGACAGCGGCGTCGCGATCACCACGAGATCGGCGCCCGCGACGGCCACGGCGGGGTCATTGCCGGTCTCATCGGCGAGCCCGAGCCGTTGCACCACATCCAAGGTCTCGGTGCTGCGCGCGCAGGCGACGATCGTGGTCTGCGGAGAGTCGCGCCGCAACACGCGGGCCAGCGAGGATCCGATCAGCCCGACCCCGATCAGCGCGACCCGGTCGAACAATCTTGTACTCATGCCCCGGCCATGAATTCGCTCAACGCCGCCGCCACGATCTCCATCTCTTCACCGGTCCCGATCGTGATCCGCAGATGCTGCGGCAAGCCGTACCCGCCCATCTGGCGGGTCAAGATGCCGCGCGATTGCAGAAAGGCGAATGCGGCGTCGGCGTTGTGGCGGGGGTCATCCGGGAAGTGCGGCAGGACGAAATTGCCGACGCTCGGCGTCAGGGCCAGCCCGAGCGCGGTGAGGCTCTCGGAGAACCAGGGCAGCCAGCGCTGATTGTGCGCACGGGCTTGGGCGAGCGCGGCGACGTCCTCGACCGCGGCGACCCCGGCGGCGAGCGCCGGCGCGGCCACGTTGAACGGCCCGCGGATCCGGTTCAGCACATCGGCGATCGCCGGCGGGCAATAGGCCCAGCCGAGCCGCAGCCCGGCGAGCGCGTAAACCTTCGAGAAGGTCCGCAGCATCACGACGTTCTCCGCGCGATTGACCAGCGCGATCCCGGGCTCGTAGTCGTTACGGTTGACGAATTCGGCATAGGCGGCGTCGATTGCCAATACGACATGGCGCGGCAGGCCGGCATGCAGCCGCGCCATCTCCTCGGCCGACAGATAGGTCCCGGTCGGGTTGTTCGGGTTGGCGATGAAGACGATCCGGGTGCGCGGGGTCACCCGCGCGAGGAACCCATCGACATCGGCGGTCAGCGCGCGCTCGGGGACGGCAACCGGGGTCGCGCCGACCGCCTGGGCGCCGATTGGATACATCAGGAAGCCGTGCCGGCTGTAGAGCACCTCGCTGCCCGGCCCGGCATAGGCGCGCAGCAATAGGCCGATCAGCTCGTCGGAACCGGAGCCGCACACGATCCTGTCGGGATCGAGCCCGTGATGGCGGCCGAGCGCGGTACGCAATTCGGCCGCGCTGCCATCGGGATAGCGGTGGATCTCCCCGGCCAGCCCACGATAGGCGGCGACTGCCTTGGGGCTGGGCCCCAGCGCACTTTCGTTCGACGCCAGGCGGATCGGCCGCTCGATCCCGGGAGCCGTCGCCTCGCCGCCGACATAGGGCGCGATGTCGAGGATGCCCGGCCCGGGGATCGGGGCGGTCGCAGTCGTCATCGGCTCAACCTTTTGCTGCTACGGCGGCGCTATCGACCGAAGCCGGAAACTCCGAGATCGACGGGGCCGACAACTCGGCCGCGGAGAGCGGCATGGCGTACCCGCCGAACCCCAGCAGCCGGTAGAGGGCCGGCCCGAGCTGCTCGCGCAGGCGCTCGAGGCGCGGATCGGAGGCCGGCACAAACCCGTCGATCTCGATCAGGGTGTTGACCCCCTCCGCATGCTCGCAGGAGGCCATGAAGGTGCAGGGAAGGCCGAGGGCAGAGAGGGTCGAGAATATGCGGCCGCGGCTGATATCCGCCGCATTCTCGGTGGCGATCAGCGTGCGATCTCGCCCGGTCTCCCGTTGGCCGCCATGGCCGATCGCCAGCGCGTCAGCGCGGTCGGAGCGGGCGTTGCCGCGGGCGCCGAACGGCAGACGGGCAATGACGTGCGGCGCCTTGTCGTGGGTCGACAAGAGATGGCGCCACCACGGGTCGGGATCCTCTTCCTCCGGCATCGGCAGCACGCCGATGGCGGCCTGGCCCTCGGTCAGCGCGCGGATCACCTGCGCGGTCGAGCGATACGTCAGCATCGGGGTGTGGCTGCCGTAGTGGTCGCGCGCGATGTCCCAGAAACCCTGCGCTTCTGGCGGCGCATAGACCGCGATCGTGAAGGCGCCTTGCAACCGGGTCGTCGCGGCCAGCAGCTCGCGCCAAATGCGCACCAGCGTCGCCGGCGGGAACGGGCGATGATTGCGGGAGATGAGCCGGCGAATGATTTCCGCCTCGCGCGCCGGCTGGTGCGCGGCGAGGCCGTCATTGCCGCGCTTGTGCGCAGCAACGCGCGAAACAATGTTTATGCGCTCGACCAAGAGGTCCTGCAGCCTGTCGTCAATCTCGTCGATGCGTCGGCGTAACTGTTCGAGATCGGACGGGATTTCTGACATGGTTTCGATCGCTGCCGAGGACCGCGATAGTAGTAGAGTTCATAACCGCTAAAATCAAAGAAAACGTTGACATGTCTGGCCCCCGATCCATAGCTAGACGCTTCCCGCCCGCTAACGTCGGACGCGCGGCGCTCGCCGCCACCGCCCGCGTCAGCCGCGAGATTTTGACGAAAGGCGCAGCTTGTCGATCTTGACCGAACCTCTCTTACGGCCCGGCAACGACTGGCCCGGGTACCGCCTCGTCGTCGACGAGAAGCTGCGGCTCGATTGCGCGGTCGAGCTCGGCCCGTTCACGATTGCCTATCAGACCTACGGCACGCTCAACCCGGAGCGCAGCAACGCGATCCTGATCTGCCATGCCCTGACCGGCGACCAGTACGTCGCCGACCCGCATCCGATCACCGGCAACCCGGGATGGTGGAAGACGCTGGTCGGACCGGGCGGCGTGCTCGACAGCGAGCGGTATTTCCTGATCTGCGCCAACGTCGTCGGCGGCTGCATGGGCACGACCGGCCCCAAGGAAATCAACCCCGCGACTGGCGAACCCTGGGCGCTCGACTTTCCGGTACTGACGATCCGCGACATGGTGCGGGCGCAGAAGCGCCTCATTGATCATCTCGGCATCGACCAGCTGTTTTGCGTGATCGGCGGCTCGATGGGGGCCATGCAGGCGTTGCAATGGGCCTCGACCTATCCCGATTCCGTGTTCGCTTCGGTGCCGATCGCCGGCGCGGCGCGACATTCGGCGCAGAACATCGCGTTCCATGAAGTCGGCCGGCAGGCGATCATGGCCGACCCCGACTGGTGCGGCGGGCGTTATCTGAGCCTTGGCCGCAATCCCTCGCGCGGGCTTGCCGTCGCGCGGATGGCGGCGCACATCACCTATCTGTCGGAAGCGGCGCTGCACCGCAAATTCGGCCGCAACCTGCAGGACCGTCGCGCTGTGACCTACGGGTTCGATGCCGATTTCCAGGTCGAAAGCTATCTGCGCCATCAAGGCAGCACCTTTGTCGACCGGTTCGATGCCAACTCCTATCTCTACATCACCCGGGCAATGGATTATTTCGACCTCGCCGGCGAGCATGGCGGCTCGTTGCCGGCCGCCTTTGCCGGCAGCCAGCCGCGGTTCTGCATCATCTCGTTCACCAGCGACTGGCTGTTCCCGACCTCCGAGAGCCGCGCCCTGGTCCACGCCCTCAACGCGGTCGCTGCCAATGTCAGCTTTGTCGAGATCGAGACCGACAAGGGCCATGACGCGTTTTTGCTGCATGAGCCCGAACTGTTCGCGACGCTGCGCGGGTTTCTGACCGGCTGCGCGGAGCACCGCGGCGTGACGCGTTTCTGGAGAAGCGGGGGGTGAGCCGCAGCGCCGCGCTGCCGATCGAGGTCGCCGCATCGCCGGCCGCACACTCGGCCGCCGCTCCCGATGATCTGCGCAGCGATCTTCGCCTGATCGCCGACATGATCGAGCCTCACTCGCGGGTGCTCGACATCGGCTGCGGGGACGGGGCGCTGCTCGCCTATCTCGCGCGGGCGAAGGGGGTCGATGCGCGCGGTATCGAGCTCGGCCAATCTGGGGTCAATGCCTGCGTGCGCCATGGCCTGTCGGTTATCCAGGGCGACGCCGACCGCGACCTCGAAGCCTTTCCCAACGGTGCCTTCGATGTCGTCGTGCTGAGCCAGACCTTGCAGGCGACGCGCCAGCCGCGGCTGGTTCTCGAAGAGCTCTTACGGATCGGCAAGCGGGCGATCGTATCGTTTCCGAATTTCGGCTTCTGGCGGATTCGCCTCAGCCTGCTCGTTCGCGGGCGGATGCCGGTTACCGAGCTGCTCCTCAATTCCTGGTACGACACGCCGAACATCCATCTCTGCACGATCCGCGACTTTGTCGTGCTGTGCGACCGGATCGGCACCCGAATCGAGCGCAGCGTGACCCTCGACCGACACGGTCGCCCCTTCACCCTCGACCCGCGCGGCAGCCTCGCCAATTTACTGGCCGAACAAGGCGTGTTCGTGCTTTCCGGGAGCCGCGCCGCGACGGACCGATGATCCTTGCGCAAAGCGGCCGGGGTGGCCGAAATCGTCGGGCGCCGAGCGCATCCTGTGCGGCCATCTGCATCGCGCGATCGACCGCCGCTTTGCCGGCACGGTCGCCGGAAACCGCGCCGAGCATGGCGCACCAGGTCCGGCTCAACCTCCTGCCGGGTGCACGGATCAGCTTCATCTTCGAGCCGCCCGGCTACCAGCTTCACCTGTGGGAGGCCGAGAGCGGGCTGGTCACCCACACCGCCGTGTTCGACGACTGGTCCGGCCCTCCGCCGGTGCCCGCCCCTCACCCCAACCCTCTCCCCGCCGGCGGGGAGAGGGAGGGACCCGCGCGAAGCGTGGGAGGGTGAGGGGCGGGCACGGTGCGGGCCGAGATGATTGGATTTGCGCCGCGGCTTGCGCTGCTTCGCAGACCCGGCCGACCGGCCGGCGCCTAGACGCCGGTGTATTCCTCCGAGATGTCCTTGTTGGTGTAGTCCGTCAGCAGGGAGGCGGCGACGAAGCCGATGACGCCGCAAAGGAGGATATAAAACGCGATCGGCAGGCTGGAGTGATAGGTCGAGAAGAGCCAGGCCGCGATGAACGGCGAGGGACCGCCGGCGATGATCGAAGCGAGCTGATAGCCGAGCGAGGTGCCGCTGTAGCGCAGCCGCGGCGAAAAGCTCTCGGCGATCAGCGCGGCCTGCGGTCCGTAGAGGTTCATGATCGGGACCAGTGATACTGCGATGCCGAGAAAAATCAGCCCGGGTATCTTCGTATCCAGCAGACCGAAATAGACGAAGCCCCAAAACCCACTGATCACGGCGCCGATCATGTACATCCTCTTGCGGCCGACAAAGTCCGACAAATAGCCGGCAATCACCACCCAGATGAAGCCGAGGACCGCCTGCACGAGGATCGCACTCAAGATGAAATCGCGTGTGGCGCCGAGCACGGTCGTGCCGTAGGTGAAGATGAAGGTGGCGACGATGTAGCCGGGCGCCTGCTCCGGCAGCCGCACGAGCGCGGTTAGGGCGATCTGCTTGGGCTGCCGTCTGATTGCCTCCCATACCGGCACGCGCACAATACGCTCCTCGGCCAGCACCTTCCGGAAAACCGGGGTTTCGAGGATGCCCAGGCGGATCCACAGGCCGATGCCGACCATAATGATGCTGAGGAGGAACGGGATCCGCCAACCCCAAACCAGGAACTGGTCGCCGGAGAGCCAGCTGAAGAAGAGCACAGCCAGATTGGCCAGGAACAGGCCGGCCGGCCCGCCGAATTGCGGCCATGCCGAGATGAAGCCGCGGTTTTTGTTGCCGCGCGCCCACTCCATCGCCAGCAGCACCGAGCCGCCCCATTCGCCGCCGACGCCGATCCCTTGGATCAGTCTGATGAAGGTCAGCAGAACGGCGCCCCAGATGCCGATGCTGTCATAGGTCGGCACGAGACCGACGGCGACTGTGGCAAGCCCGGTGACCAGCAGCGTCGCGATCAGCGTCGCCTTGCGTCCGATCCGGTCGCCCCAATGGCCAAAAATCGCTGCCCCGATCGGCCGCCCGACAAAGCCGATAAAGAAGATTGCGAAGGCCTGCAATACGCCGACCCAGGGGTCTGACCCTGGAAAGAACAGCTTACCGAAGACCAGCCCGGTCACCTGACCGTAAAGCAGAAAATCGTACCATTCGATCGTGGTGCCGACGGTGCTGGCAATCACCGCGCGGCGCAGTTGCGCGCGATGCTCGCCCTCGGACATCGCGGGGATTGCGATCTCAGCTGTCGTCATCAGTCGTCCTCCCACTCAACCGAGCCTCCGGTACCGCAGTACGCAGGCTTCGTTAGAGGGCGATGTTATCAACGAGAGAGCGAACGGCAACAGGCACTTATCGGGCATGCCTGCCGTGCGTCATCGTTGGTTCTATCAGTGAGAAGCGGAGGCGGGTCCGCCTCCCCTCACGATCCCGCCGAAACCGCCTCCGGCCGTTCAATGCTGGTGTCGGACCGCGATTGACCGGCGTGCGGAAGATCGTAGAGGTGGCAGGCGACGATGCGCGCGTCGACGTCGCGCAGCGCCGGCTCCTCCCCGGCGCAGCGTTCCATCGCCTGCGGGCAGCGCGGGTGGAAGCGGCAACCGGAAGGCGGGTTGAGCGGGCTCGGCACCTCGCCGGGCAGGATGATCTCCTCGCGCCGCTCGTCGGGGTGGCTCGGCAGCGCCGCCGAAAACAGCGCCGCCGTGTAAGGATGCTTCGGCGTGCGGGCGAGCGCCCTTCCCTCCCCGGTCTCGACGATCTTGCCGAGATACATGACCGCGATCGTGTGGCTCATATGCGCAACAGCGGCCAGATCGTGCGCAATGAACAGATAGGCCAAGCCGAGGCGATCCTGCAGATCGCGCAACAGGTTGAGGATCTGCGCCCGGATCGACACATCGAGCGCCGATACCGGCTCGTCGAGCACGATCAATGCGGGTGACAGCGTGAGGGCGCGGGCGATCGCGATGCGCTGGCGCTGTCCGCCGGAAAATTCGTGCGGAAAGAGGTCGGCCGCACGCGCCGGCAGCCCAACCAGATCGAGCATATTCGACACGCGGTCGCGCACTTCGGCGGCCGGAAGCTGCTCGTTCGTGACCAGCGGCTCGGCGATGATGGCGCTGATGCGCATGCGCGGATTGAGCGAGGCGTACGGATCCTGGAACACCGCCTGGACCGATTTGCGGTAATGCCGGCGCCCGGCGGCATCGAGCTCCTGCAGATCGCGACCCTCGAAGCGCATCGTCCCGCCGGTCGGCACCTCAAGGCCGAGCACGAGCTTGGCCGTGGTGGTCTTGCCGCAGCCCGATTCACCGACGATCCCGAGCGTCTGCCCGCGCTCGATCGCGAACGAGATCCCGTCGACCGCGCGCACCGTGCCGCGATCGCCGCCAAAGAGGCCGCGGCGGGCGGGGAAGTGCTTGCTGAGCCCGGTGGCTTCGAGCACTCGCATCAGACCGCTCCGCTCGCGGCTCGAAAATCGCTTCCGACGGCGGAAGGTTCGGCAAGCCAGCAGCGCGCGACCCGGCCTGCCTCGGGCGCAAAGGGGGGCGGCGCGGCATCGCGACAGCGCGCAAACGCTTCCGGGCAGCGCGGCGCGAATGAGCAGCCGGCCGGCAGCGCCGAGAGGTCGGGCGGATGCCCGTCGATCGCGGTCAGGCGCTGATCAGGATCGCCCATCCGCGGGATCGAGTTGAGCAGCGCCCTCGTATAGGGGTGGGAAGGCGCATTGAAGATGCGCGAGACCGGTCCCGACTCGACCACCCGCCCGGCATACATCACCGCGAGCTGGTCGCACATCTTGGCGACGATGCCGAGATTGTGGGTGATGAAGATGAGGGCAAGGCCGTGCGCCTGCTGCAAATCGTGCAACAGCTTGAGATACTGTGCCTGGATCGTCAGGTCGAGGCTGGTGGTGGGCTCGTCGGCGATCAAGAGGCGCGGCTCGCAGGAAATGCCGATGGCGCCGACGATCCGCTGGCGCATGCCGCCCGACATCTCGTGCGGGTATTGGGTGAGCCGGGTTTCCGGCGACGGGATACGCACCGACCTCAAGAGTTCGCGCGCCCGGCTCCAGGCAGTCGGCCGGCGCTCCCCCTCATGCACCCGGATCGGCTCGGCGACCTGCTCGCCGATCGTGAACAGCGGGTTCAGCGAGACCATCGGGTCCTGCAGGATCATCGCGATCCGCTTGCCGCGAACATGGCGCATCTCGTCTTCGGATTTCTGCACGAGGTCCTCGCCCTCGAACAGCATCCGGCCGCCGACGATGCGCGCGGCGGGCGGCAGGACACGCATGATGGTCAGGGCGAGCGTGCTCTTCCCGGAACCGGACTCGCCGACGATGCCGAGGGTCTCTCCGGCATTGAGGCGCAGCGACACCTCGTCGACCGCGCGGACGGTCCGAGTGCCCTGCCCCGAGACATAATGGGTCGAAAGGTTGTCGAGTTCGAGGAGCGGCGCCGCGCTCATTCAAAGTTGCCGCAGCTGTGGGTCGAGCTTGACCCGGAGCCAATCGCCCAGAATGTTCGCCGACAGCACCATCAAGACGATGCAGCCGCCGGGGAAAACGGTCAGCCACCAATAGCCGACCATGAGGCCCTGCTTGCCGTCCGACAGCATCAGCCCCCAGGCCGGCTCCGGCGGCGGCACGCCGACGCCGAGGAATGACAGCGTTGCCTCGGTGATGATCACCACGCCGAGCATCAGCGAGGCGAGCACCGCGGCGGAGTTAATCACGTTGGGCAGGATGTGGCGCCGCATGATCGTGAATTTGGAACAGCCGGCGACGATCGCGAGCCGGACGAATTCGCGCTCCTTCAACGACAGCACCTCGCCGCGGACCACGCGGGCGTAGCGGGTCCAGTAGGTGAGCCCGAGAATGATCACGATGTTCCACATGCTCGGCCCGACGATCGCGGCGAGGAAGATCGCAAACATCAGCGGCGGCAAGGCGAGCCAGGTATCGACAAGGCGCATGATGACCTGGTCGACCCAGCCGCCGAGATAGCCCGAAATGATGCCGAGCGTCGTGCCGACGATGCCGGCGAACACGACCGCGGTGAGGCCCACCACCATCGACACGCGGGCGCCGAAGATCAGCCGCGACAGCACATCGCGCCCGAGCTGGTCGGTGCCGAGCAGGTACTGGGTGCTGCCGCCGGTCGCCCAGAATGGCGGTTTGAAGCGCGCGGTGAGACTGCCGATCTCGGGGTTGTGCGGCGCCAGCTGGTTGGCGAACACCGCGACGAGGGCGATGCCGACGAGGATCACCAAGGGGATCATCGGGACATCGCCGAGCCGCAGCGCGCGGATGGCGGTGAAGCGCGGCGCGCGTGGCGCGCGCGATGGAAGCACGATGACGTCAGCGGGGGTGCTCATGGCGTCAGCTCTCCAGCCGGATGCGCGGATCGATCACGGCATACAGGATGTCGATGAACAGGTTCACGATCACGATCATGAAGCCGCCCAGGATCACGACGCCTTGGACGATCGGGAAGTCGCGGAAGGTGATGCCCTCGTAGAGGAGCCGCCCGATGCCCGGCCAGGCGAACACCGTCTCCACCACCACGGCGACATTGACCATGATGACGAGGTTGATGCCGGCCAGCGTGAGCACCGGAATGAGGGCGTTCTTGAAGGCGTGCTTGGCGATCACCAGGGATTGCGGCAGGCCCTTGAGCCGGGCGAGCTTGATGTATTCCGAGCCCAGCACATCGAGCATCGAGGAACGGGTGAGGCGCATATGTGAGGCGGCAAAATACCAGCCGAGCGCGAAGGCCGGCATGATCAGGTGGAGCGGCGTGCCGGCGCCCGATGACGGCAGCCAGCCGAGATAAACCGAGAAAACCAGGATCAGCACCAGCCCGACCAGGAAGGAGGGCAGCGACAAGCCGAGCATCGTGAACAGCTTGCCGAAACCGTCCCAGAACCCGCCAACGCGCACCGAGGCGAGGATCCCAGCTGGAATGCCGATCACGAGCGACAGGGCCATCGCGACGAAGGCCAGCAGCAGCGAGTTGGGCAGCCGCTGGAGATAGAGCTCCATGACCGGCGTCTGGTAATAGAAAGACTGGCCGAGATCGCCGTGGGCAAGGCTCCACATAAACAGCCCGTATTGCGTCCAGAGCGGCTGGTCGAGACCGAACTGATGGTGAATGGCGGCGATGTCCGCCGCGCTCGCCCCCGGCTCGACCAAGAGCGTTGCCGGGTCGCCGGTCACCCGGACAAAGAAGAAGATCGTCAGCGAGAGCAAAAACAGCGAGAGCAGGCAGTAGCCTACCCGCCGGATGATGTACTGTCTCATGACGCCCTCGGATCCGGACCGCGTTTTACGCTGGCCATGACTATGCCTTGATCGTGATGTCTTCGAATGGGGCGGTATAGGCGAAACCGGGGATCAGGTCGAAGCACGATTCCCCGACCCGCGCGCCGACGGCATTGATGAACCCGAGCTGCCAGATCGGCGCGTAGATCGCCTTTTCGTGAACGAGCTGCTGCATCTTGTCGAGGATCGCCGCGCGCTTCTGGTGGTCGAGCTCGTCGGCTTGCTGCGGATAGAGCGCATCGATATCGGGGTAGCTGCCATAAGCGAAGGCGCCGTCCTTGACGACGAAGGCGGCAAGCCGGGTGGCGGCATTGCCGAAGGCGCCGCTCGCCCCCTGAATGACCCCGCGAGGGTATTTCTTGGCCGAATATCCGGCGAAAAAGCCGGCACGCTCGATCGGCTGCAGCTTGAGGGTGATGCCGATCGCCGCGAGGTTGTTGAGCGAGACTTCGGCCATATTCGAATACGAGCTGTCGCAGTAGAGGAGACCGGCGTCAAAACCGTTGGGATGGCCGGCTTCGGCGAGCAGCTTCTTCGCCCTGACCGGATCGTAAACCGCGTCCGGGGGCTGCCAATAATAATCGAAAGTGTAGGGGACGATGCTGCCGGTGATCTTGCAGTAACCAAGGAACAGCGCCTTGCTCATCCCCTCGCGGTCGATCGCCAGATTGACGGCCTGCCGCACCCGCACATCATACCAGGGCGATTTCGGGTCCCATTGCTCGGGGAAATAGAGCCAGTTCGGCGCCTGCAGCACGACCGGCTTGAGGGCGAGACCGGGCGTGTGCTGCAATTCCTCGGCGAGTTCGCCGCGGATCGAATAGGCGATGTCGATCTCGCTGCGCTTGAGCGCGGCCGACCGCGTCGCCTCGTCGGGGATCACCTTCATGACCAGCCGCTTGACGCTCGGAACCTTGCGCCAATAGCCCTCGAAGGCTTCGAGCACGAGTTCGACGCCCGGCGTGAACGACACGAATTTGTAGGGGCCGGCGCCGATCGGGGCTTTTTTGAAGCCTTCGTCGCCGACCTGCTCGACATATTTCTTGGGGACGATCCATCCGGCGCCGGTCGCGCTCGAATAGAAGCTCAAGAAATCGGGCCACGGCTTTTTCAGCTTGAAGCGGACATGGCTGGGGTCGGGCGTCTCGATTGCCGCCACCTGCTCCTTCATCAGATCGTGCGAGGTGCCGCGATAGCGCTCGTAGGAGAACTTCACGTCCTCCGCAGCGACGGGCTCGCCATTGTGGAACTTGGCTCCCGCGCGGATCACGAAATCGTGGGTAAGCCCGTCCTCCGACGCCGACCAGGATTCAGCCAGGCACGGTGCCTGCTGCTTGCCCGGCAGCGCTTTCACCATGGAGTCGTGCAGCGCGTAAAGCACCATATACGGCGTGATGATCCCCTGCGTCTCGGCCGGATCGAACCAGCCCGGCGCGAGCGAGACATGGATGCCGTAGGTCAGCTGCCCTTGCGGTCCGGCGGCGCTGGCGATCCCGGGGGCGCCGACGACGAACCCGAGCGTAGTCGCGGCAAGGAGGTCGCGCCGCGTCATGCTCGAACCTATCGCGCGCCCGTCGCGGTGCATCGTTGGCCTCATAGCGCCTTCATCCCGGGTGCCCCTTTACGGGCCAGAGTTGCGCCGAATGTATGCGAGCCCTCCGTCGATGTCTCGGCCATTCTAGGGGGGAGCTCATCCCCTAAAGAGCTAAGCCTTTGGAGGCTTGGGTCGGCTTGGGCCGGCGCGACCCGGGCGCGGGTCAGTCACATCTGGTGGACAAAGCCTGACGTACGAACCCGAAAGGAAATTCGGCGGGCTCGCACCGGAGCCCGCGGAGGCATGCGTGGCGGGCGCGGATTGCCTCTTGGGCACGGTAGAGACCATGCGCCGCAGCGGCAACAGGAAACCCTGCACCCAGCGTTGGCAGAACCCCGGCGGGAAAACAACAAGGGTTATAACAACAAGGGTTAGATTGACTCCGATCGGCGCCCCCCTGAACCTGCGCGAACGCACTACCGGTACCCGTCTTGCGTGGAAACATTGGCCGATCGTCGGCGATGTTTGGGCGCGGGGCCTCAGCATTGGAGCCAATACAACGGCGATGGGTGCCCTTGTCAGCGTTATTCTTCCGACATTCAATCGCGCGCATTGCGTCGGCCAGGCCATCGACAGCGCATTAAAGCAAACTCACCGCGACCTCGAAGTGATTGTCGTCGATGATGGCTCCACGGATGAAACGCTCCATTTAATCAAAGCGAAATATGGCAAACTAAAATCAATAAGGTATATATATCAGGAGAACCGTGGGGTTGCTGTCGCTAGAAATACTGCGCTTCGCGAAGCTCAAGGAGAATTTATTGCGTTCCTTGACTCGGATGACGTGTGGAGACCGTGGAAAATCGAGCTGCAGCTCGCTTGCATGGAGAAACTGCCCCATATCGGAATGATATGGACCGACATGGAAGCCGTGGGACCGGATGGCACGATCACCGACCGCCAATATCTGCGAAAGATGTACGCCGCTTATCGCCGATTCTCGACTGAGAAATCGTTCACTGAACGGCACGATCTGCCGGCGATTTCTACACAGCTGGATGCGGAGCTGACGCGCGGCGCTCTCTACGGCGGCGATATCTTTTCGCCAATGGTAACGGGAAACCTGGTGCATACCTCGACCGCGCTACTCCGCCGTGACCGGGCTGAGCGGGTCAACGGCTTCAACGAAGAGTTCCATATCGCGGGTGAAGATTACGATTTTCATTTGCGCACCTGCCGGGAAGGTCCCGTCGGCTTTATCGATCTAGCCACGATCAGGTACCAAACCGGCATGCCCGATCAATTGGTGCGACGATCGTATTGGATGGCCGAAGGTTTTCTGAAGACCGTGACGGCCACGCTGGAAACTGACGGGGATCGGATCACGCTGCCGCCGGGGATGATCAATGAAGTCCTCGCCGAGGCTAACACCTGGCTGGCGGAGACGCTGATCTCGAGGTGCGAACCTCGCAAGGCCTCGGGCTACTTGCTGCGCAGCCTATGCCATAAGCCCTGGCAGCCGCGGGCGTTCGCACAGCTGATCCTGTGCCAGCTGCCCTTTGCGCTCGCCGAGGCTTGTCGCGGTGCCTACCGCTTTGTGCGTCACCGGGGTCCGTCAGTGCTCACCGCTCACTTGCTCGGGGATCAGCTAGTCAGCGGCGCAGATGCTCTAAACCTCGCTGTCTACTGACCGCGTGCGGCGATATCGCGCCGAGGTGCCGCGCATCCGGCGCGGCACGCCGGCGGCGTGGCCGAGCGCGAGCAGGTGGCGGCGCCGCATCGCGGAGTGATCGTCCGGTGGCGCGCTCACTCAGCTCGCCTTCAGGGTGATGTCCTCGTAGGGCGCCGTATAGGGGAAGCGGGCGATCAGCGCGAACCCCGACTCCGCGACGCGCGGTCCGACCCCATTGATGAAGGCGAGCTGCCAGATCGGTGCGTAGATCACCCGCTCGACCATGATCTGCTGGATCTTGTGCAGGATTGCCTCGCGCTTCGGCTGGTCCAGCTCGACCGCCTGCTGTTGATAAAGCGCATCGATATCGGGGTAGTTGCCATAGGCGAAGACGCCACCCTTGACGAGCTGCGCCTCGATCCTGGTCGCCGCATTGCCGAAGGCGCCGGGACCGGCCTGGATCAGGTTTTTGAACTTCCTTTCGCCGTACCCCTTGATGAAGGCGGCGCGCTCGATCGGCCGCAGCTTGCAGCGGATGCCGACGGTAAGGAGGTTGTCGAGCACGGTTTCGCCAATATTCGCATAGGAGGAGTCGCAGTAATACTCGCCGGCGTCGAACCCGTTTGGGTAGCCGGCCTCGGCGAGGAGCTTCTTGGCGGCCGCAGGATCGAACACCGGAGGCGGCGGCTGCCAGAAAAATTCGTAATGATCGGGGACGATCGGATTGCCGGTGATCAGCGAATAGCCGAGGGTCAGCGCCTCGTTGCTGGTCTTGCGGTCGATCGCCAGGCTCGCGGCCCGCCGAACCCGCGCGTCGTGCCACGGCGATTTCTCGTCCCATTGGTCGGGGAAATAGAGGCAGAACACGCCCTGGACGACCGCCGGCTTCAATGTGAGGCCCGGGGTGCGGCGCAGCTCCTCGGCGAGTTCGCCGCGGATCGAATAGGCTATGTCGACCTCGCCGCCCTTCAGCGCCGCCAGCCGCGTCGCCTCGTCCGGAATGACCTTGAAGATGAGGCGCTTGACCGTTGGCGGCTTGCGCCAATAAGGCTCGAAGGCCTCGAGGGTCAGCTCGAGGCCGGGTTGGAACGAGACGAATTTGTACGGACCGGCGCCGACCGGCGCCTTCTTGAACGCCTCCTCGCCGACCTTCTCGATGTGGTTCTTCGGGACGATCCAGCCCGCGCCGGTCGCCGTGGCGTAGAAGGTCAGGAAATCGGGCCACGGTTCCTTGAGCTGGAAACGGACATGCCGAGGGTCGGGGGTCTCGACCGCGGCCACGCGGTCCTTGAGCAGATCGTGCGAGGAGCCGTGGTAGCGCTCGAACGAGAATTTGACGTCCGCGGCGGTCACCGGGTCGCCATTGTGAAATTTGCAGCCGTCGCGCAACACGAAGTCGTAGGTGCGGCCGTCCTCGCTCATTGCCCAGGATTCGGCGAGGCTCGGCGCCAATCCGTGCACCAGCCCGGGGCCCGGCATCGGCTTCACCAGCGCGTCGTGCAGCGCGTACAGCACCATGAACGGGGTGATGATCCCGGACGCCTCAGCCGGGTCGAACCAACTCGGCGCCAGCGAGACGTGGACGCCCCAGATCAGCTGGCCTTGCGGCTCGGCCGCGGCCGCGAAGCCGGCCGGGCCGGCGACGAGCCCGAGCGCGGCGAGCGCGAGAAGCTCGCGGCGCCTGAGGCCGGACACGTCCTGATCGGGGGTCGATGCGGCGCGGTGCCGAGGTGAGCGCATGACGTCTCCGTCCCAACGGCCCCTTGTCGCGGGGCCTCGCGCCCAATCTAGAACGAGGCGCGGGCGGATGTCTCGCCGTTGTTGCGATGCGCTGAGTTCAACCACGGAGGGAGTTCCGAGCCCGTCATTCCCGCGCAGGCGGGAACCCAGGGGCAGCAGCCGCGCCGCGAGCCCCTGGACCCCCGCTTTCGCGGGGGTGACAGCGAGTCCGTCAATGAACAGCGATGCTGGTTCAGCTGCCCTTGATCGTGATGTCTTCGTAGGGTCCGGTATAGGCGAAGGTCGGGATCAGCCCGAACCCCGACTCGCCGACCCGCGGCCCGACCCCGTTGATAAAGGCGAGCTGCCAGATCGGTGCGGCGAGCGTGCGCTGCTCGATCAGCTCCTGCATCTTATCGAGGATCGCGGCCCGCTTGGTATGGTCGAGTTCGACCGCCTGTTTGTCGTAGAGTTCGTCGATGTCGGGATAACTGCCATAGACATAGGCGCCACCCTTGACGGCGAAGGCGGCCATCCGGGTGGCGGCGTTGCCGAAGGCACCGCTGCCGCTCAACACCAGGTTCTTGTATTTCTTTTCGCTATAACTCTTCAGGAAAGCCGCACGCTCGATCGGCCGCAGCGTGGCGCGGACGCCGACCTCGCCGAAGTTGTTGAGGATTGCCTCGGCAACGTTCGAATAGGAGCTGTCGCAGTAGAACTCGCCGGCGTCGAAGCCGCCGGGGTGACCCGCCTCGGCCAGTAACTGCTTGGCCTTCGCCGGATCATAAAGCGGGGTTGGCGATTGCCGGTAAAATTCGAAGGCGTCCGGCACGAAGGCATTGCCCGTGAGTTTGGAAAAGCCGAGGGTCAGCGCCTGGTTGATGCTCTTGCGGTCGATCGCGAGGCTGGCTGCGCGCCGCACCCGCGCGTCATGCCAGGGCGATTTCGGGTCCCATTGATCGAGTAGCGCGACCCAAAACGGCGCCGGCGCGTCGACCGGCTTCAGGCTCAGCCCCGGCGTGCTCCGCAACTCCTCGGCAAGTTCGCCGCGGATTGAGTAGACGATATCGATTTCGCCGTTCTTCAGCGCGGCCAGCCGCGTCGCCTCCTCCTGGATCACTCGGAACACCAGCCGCTTGACGCTCGGCACCTTGCGCCAATAACCCTCGAAGGCTTCGAAGACCAACTCGACGCCGGGCGTAAACGAGACGAATTTGTAGGGACCGGCGCCGATCGGGGCTTTTTTGTAGCCGTCGTCACCGACTTTCTCGACGTATTTCTTGGGCACGATCCAGCCTGCCCCGGTGGCGCTGCCGTAAAACGTCAGAAAATCCGGCCACGCATCCTTGAGCTTGAAGCGGACATGCCGCGGGTCGGGGGTCTCGATGTCGGCCACCCGCGACGCCATCAGATCGTGCGAGGCGCCGCGATAGCGCTGAAACGAGAATTTCACGTCCTCGGAAGTCACCGGATCGCCATTGTGGAACTTGACGCCCTCGCGCAGGACGAACTCATAGGTCAGACCGTCTTCTGACGAAGACCATGATTCGGCGAGGCTCGGCGCGAGCGCCTTGCCTGGCATTGGCTTCACCATCGCGTCCTGAAGTGCGTAGAGCACCATGAACGGGGTGATCAGCCCCGATGTCTCGGCCGGGTCGAACCAAACCGGCGAGAGCGAGACATGGATGCCCCAGATGAGTTGCCCCTGCGGCCCGGCGGCGCCAGCGATTGCCGGAGCGCCAGCGACGAGCCCGAGCGCGGTCACGGCAAGGACATCCCGGCGCGTCATGCCGGTCGCATTGCCGCCGCGCGCGACATCCCCACGGTCCCAGATTGGTGAGGCCATTCCTGCTCCATGCAGCTCCTTTGGTGGAGCCTTGCGTTCAATGTAGACCCGCTATGCGCGGATGTCAGCGGGCAACTTGGGGTAGGCCGCTACAGCCCGTGCGGCTGCGGGGTGTAGACGAGCCGGCGCCGCGGCGCCCGCGCCGCTGCCGGCTTGGCGTAGATCTGCTTTGTCGCCTCGACCATCAGCACCCCGGCAAAGGTCGGAAACCAGCGTTTGCCGATCCGCTCCCAGGCGGCCGCCGAGCGCAGCATCATCCGGCTCGTCGCCGGAGGGACGAACAGCGCGGCGTCCGAACCGATCGGGGTGAACTGCTCGTCGCGCAGCAATTGCGAAAGCTGCGACATCGTGTAGGGGCGGCCCGAGCCGAACGGCGTGCGGTCGAGCCGTGCCCAGATCCCGCGCCGGTTGGGCGCCACGACCAACACGCGGCCGCCACCGGCCAGCACGCGCCAGATCTCCTTGAGCATGGCGCGGACCTCGTCACTGGTCTCGATCGCGTGCACCAGCACGACCCGATCGATCGAGTAATCGGCGAAGGGCAATTCGCCTTCATCCGCGAGCGTGACGAGATTGCGGCCCTCGGGCGGCCAGCGCAGCACCCCCAACGTGGCCGGCATCACCGCGATCGTGCGCTCGGTTTCACCACTGAGCGCCGACAGGAACGGTGTCGCGTAGCCGATGCCGAGGAGCCGCATGCCGTGCAAATCGGGCCACACCCGCTGGATCGCGCGGCGGATCATGCGGCGGGCCACCTGGCCGAGCACGCTGCGGTAGAAATCCCTCAGATCGACGACGTCGGACGCCATCACGCGATCTTATCACAGCGCCGAGACCAGCATCCTCACCGGCATCAAAGCGCCTGGCGTGCTGCCCCGCCTTCTCTCGTTCGTCGTCGCGCCTTACCGCCGCTTAGGCTCGCGACTTAGGCCCTTTGCGGCGAGGGCGGCGAGGTAGGCCTGCCAGCGCTTATCGTATTCGACGCCGAGCTGGTAGAGGTAATCCCAGGAATAGATCCCGGTATCGTGCAGATCGTCGAACTTGATCCTGACCGCGTAATTGCCGACCGGCTCAACTTCGAGGACGCCGACATGGGCGCGCTCGGCGACGATTATCTTTTCGCCAGGCCCATGCCCCTGCACCTCGGCCGACGGGCTCTCGACGCGCAGGTACTCAGCCGGAAGGTTGAAACTCCTGCCGTCGTCGTATTCGATATCGAGCCGCTTTTCGGCGCGCTTCAGCCGAAGCAACACCGGCCAAGGTGCGGGTTTGCCGGCACTCATGGCGGTAATCGCGGTGTCGGCGGGTCGCCGGTCTCCTCGGTACGCAACGGGCGCGCCTCGTCGACCAGCATGATCGGGATGCCATCGCGGATCGGGTAGGCGAGCCCGGCTTCCTCGCTGATCAGCTCCTGCGCCGCGCGGTCATAGCGCAGCGGCGCCTTGGTCAGCGGACAGACCAGGATCTCGAGGAGTTTCGGGTCGATCTCGGAGGGTTCTTCCATCGCAACCCGCCCCTTTAGTGCCGCGTCCCACCGGTTTCCTCGCTCGGCGGCTCGGTCGCGGCCATTTCGACGAGCGTCGTCAACAGCCGCGCCCGTTCGTCGGGATCTGCGGCTTCGAGCAGCGCCTGCTTCTCGCTCGGCGCGAATGGACAGGCCATCGCGAGCGAAGTGACCAGATATTCGCTCGGCGCCTTCTCGATCGCCTCGAAATCGGCCTGGATCTGGCGTTGCGCGAAATAACCTTTGAGCCCGCGGATCAGGCGCTCGCGGTCGAAATCGGGCTTGCCGGCGCGCTCGCGGTCATGGGCAAAGGGCTGCCAGTCGGGGACGACCCGGCGGTAGCCCTCCAGCAGCGGCAATTCCTCGCGGATGCGAAACCGCGACACGCCGGTCAGCGTGATCAGAAATCGCCCGTCATCGGTCTCGCTGAACTGGGTCACCCGGCCGGCGCAGCCGACCGGATAGACCGGCGGGTTGAGGCCGCCGCCGCCCCGGCCGTCATCTTGCGGGTCGCTCGGCTGCACCATACCGATCAGCCGCTCTCCGCCGAGCGCGTCGCGCGTCATCGCCAGATAGCGCGGCTCGAAGATGTTGAGCGGCAGCCGCCCGCGCGGCAGCAAGAGGACGCCGGTCAACGGAAAGATCGGCAGGATGTCGGGCAGCGCGATTTCTTCGCGCGGGCCCGGCTGGTCGCTCATGACGCGCCCATCCCCATCAGCTACCCCCTCACGAGAACATCAAGGACGACAGCCGGCGCCGGGCGCTCAAGGTCAGCGGGTCGGTCGCGCCCATGACCTCGAAGAATTTGACGAGCTGGCGCCGCGCTGCCTGCTCATCCCAGTTGCGGTCGCGCTTGAACAGGGTCAGCAGCTCGTCGATCGCCGCCTCGCGCTCGCCGGCGCCAAACAGCGCGGTCGCCAGCTCGATCCGCGCTTCGTGATCGTCCGGGTTCTGCTCGAGCCGGGCGCGCAGCTTGCCGAGCGAGCCCATCGCCTTCTGCGCCTGCTCGGCGAGTTCGAGCGCCGAGCGCGCCGCCGCTATCTCGGCGTGCTTCTCGAGCTCCTTCGGCACGCCGCCGAGCACCTGCTGCGCCTTGGCGAGCTCGCCGCGCGCGATCAGCGCGCGCGCCAGCCCGGCGAGCGCGTCGGGGTTCTCCTTGTCCTGCTGCAAGATCTGCGAGTAGAGCGCCACGGCGCTGGCATGGTCGCCGGTTTGCGCGGCTTCTTTGGCCATGGACGTCGCCTCTTCGATCGGCGACGGCCCGGCGGCCGCGCCGCCGAGGCGCTGGACGAACTGCTTGACCTGGCTCTCCGGCTGGGCGCCGACAAAACCGTCGACCGGCCGGCCGTCCTTGAAGGCATAGACCGCCGGGATCGACTGGATGCGCATCTGCTGCGCGATCTCCGGATTCTCGTCGATGTTGAGCTTGACCATGCGCACCGCGCCGTTCGCCGCGCGCACAACCTTTTCGAGGATCGGCCCCAATTGCTTGCACGGGCCGCACCACGGCGCCCAGAAATCGACGATGACCGGCTGGTCGAATGACGCGTCGACGACCTCGGCCATGAAGTTCGCCGTGGTCACGTCCGCGACCGGTGCCGCGGCAGGCCCGCCGCCGATCAAAGATTCGTTCGACATGCCGTCTTCTCCCAGGGGATGCAATGCAAAACATGGCGGCGGCGGCGCGCGATGACAAGCGTTGCGGCCAACCGGCAGTCATCGCGCGATCGCGTCGAGGTCGACAATGCGCGGCCGGTGGCCGCACCCGGCGATGAAGCGCAACAAATCGGCGGGCGCGATCGCCGTCGTGCGGTCGTTTTCGAGCGGATGGTAATTGAGCGGGTCATGGTCGAGCATCGCCCGGTCGAGCACGATGGTGACCCTACGAGCAGTGTCGTTGACCAGGGCAAACGGCGTCACGCTCCCCGGCCGCACACCCAGCGCCTCGTACAGCAATTCGGCATTGCCGAACGAAAAGCGCGGGGCGGCGAGCGCCGCGGCGAGACGCTTCAGGTCGATCGGCCGCTCTTCGAGCGCGACGACGAGCCACAGTCCGGATTTTTTGTCCTTGAGGAAGAGGCTTTTGCAATGCCCGCCCGGGAGTTTGCCGCGCAGGGAGACCGCCTCGGCGACTGTGAAGACCGGCGGATGGGCATGGGTGCGGTGCGCTATGCCCATCGCATCGAGCCGCGCGAAGAGCTGGTCCGAAGTGAACGGAGGCGGAGCCATGGGGGCCACGATGCGGCGCGGCATGAACGCTGGCAAGCCGACTCGTTTGCAAAACTGGGGGCGCGCAAGTTCTTGCATCCCCCCTCCCCCGGTATGATATGGATCGGCCGGATGCGGGCGTAGCTCAGGGGTAGAGCACAACCTTGCCAAGGTTGGGGTCGTGGGTTCGAATCCCATCGCCCGCTCCAATTTTATCAAGTGATTAGAAACGTAATAGCCGACAAGCCAATGACTCTAGCAACCATATAGCAACCAGCAATCGATGGGTTTGCCCAGCCGCTCCCGGACGGCAGCGCGGCCATCTTTCCTCCGAAGGGGAAGCGCCGGAAACTGATAGGACACGTTTGCTGTGGGAGAATTCGATGTCAGCGGCCTCGTTAGCGGGCCGCGGGCATCGCGTGCCGCTGTCGGAGGCCGCGCTCCGGACCTGACCGCGCTGGTGTTCGCCGGCCCGCGTCGGCTTTGCCGACGTCCAACATGGATTGGGCGGCCGAGCGTACCGGCTATCCGCGTGAGGTCGTCGAGATGGCATTGGCGCACGCGGTCGAGAACAAGTCGAGCGGCCTACCGGGTAACCATCCGGCGAAGGCCGCGTGAGAGGTAGGTTTTTCGGGCACGTCTTCAGACGCTCTTTTTGACGCATCTAAGGATCGAAGTTTGGTTATTTGTCCAGCCAGACGTCCTCCATGCGCCAGCCGTTGTAGACGCTGTTCACGATCGCGGTAAGCCCCTTGACATGGGGATACCGGCAGGTCCCGGAACGCGGGTAAAAGATGATCGGCCGGGCGCCGTCCTCCGCCAGCATCCGTTCGATCTCCCACACCAGCCTCCTGCGCTTCTCCGGGTAGCATCCGTTCGATCTCCCACACCAGCCTCCTGCGCTTCTCCGGGTCGGGTTCCATCGATTGCTCATCGATCCGCTGGTCCATCTGTGGGTTACAATATCCAGTATAGTTCCGGTCGGCTCCGCATACATAATTCTCGTAAAATTTTTGGTCAGGGTCGTCGAGTTCGTTTTCGCTGGTAGTGAGCCCGATAGCGTATTCCTTGCGCATGACCCGGGGATACCATTGGACGGTGTCGACGGTTTCGAGCGTGGCTTCGATGTAAATCTCCTTCAATTGGTCGATCAATAGCACCGCCGGGTCGCGATACGCAGGCAGGTCGCGAGTGGACACCTTGATCTTGAGCCTTTTGTCAAGTCCGTAGCCGAGCTTCTCCATGATCCGGCCCGCTTCGGCACGGTTCTTTGAGACGTCCGGATCGTAGCCTGGCAGCGTCTTAACCATATACGGCGGCATGCCCCAGATCCCTTCCGGCGGCGGCATCAGCGTCGCGCCGATCTGCCCCTGGCCTGCGCCGATAATGTCGACAAAGGCCTTGCGATCCAATGTCAGCGCAATCGCTCTCCGCAGATCGAGGTTGTCAAGGGGCGCCGCCGCCGGGTTGATGATCAGATCGCGGCTGACGTTCCACGGCACCACATCGCAGATCGCCTGAGGGACTTGGTTTCTTATCTCCTTCAGCAGCGGGATCGACAGGATACTCAGCTCGGTTCTGTCAAAGTTTCCGGCAGCAAACGCCAATATCTCCGTTGCCGGACTGCGGATGATCGTATACTCGATGCCGTCGAGATAGGGCCGTCCCGGCTTCCAGTAATCCGGGTTTCTGGTGAGCTTGATCGACTCGTTGGGCTTGAGCTCGACGAATTTGAACGGGCCTGTGCCGATCGGGTGCTGGCGCATCTGCGCCGGCGAGATATGGCACGGGTAGACCGGCGACCACCCCGTCGCGAGCAGCGCAATCAACGAAGGCTGCGGCCGCCTCAGGTGGAAAGTGACTTCGTAATCGCCGTTAGTGGTGACCTTGTCGAGGTTACCATACCAGGATTTGCGCGGGTTGATCCGGAACTTCTCGCTCGTCTTGCCAGCGAGCATGTCCCAGGTGCATTTGACGTCGGCGGCGGTGAACGGCTTGCCGTCATGCCACTTGACGCCTTGGCGGAGCGCGAGCCTCAGCCCAGTCCCATCATCGCTCCACGACCAGCTGGTCGCGAGGTCGGGTACGATCGATTGGAGGCTGTTCTGCGGTACGTGTTGGTCGAAGATGACGAGATTGTTGAAGACCGCCATCATCGGCCCCTCGGTAGAAAGGGTCGATTCCTCGTGGATCGACAGGCTGGCCGGGCTGTCCCGAGCCGGTATCCTGAGAATCCCGCCGGGCTTTTGCGCCAGCGCCTCGGCGACGCCGCCGGCGCCGGCCAGCAGCCCGACAACGACTGCAAACAAATGAGATTTACGCACCATTTCCGCTCCCCGGTCCGATGCATCGCGGGTTTTTATGCGGCAGCGGCTTGAGTGTCGGGCTTTTTCCAGTGCCAGGGAAGAAGCTCGTGGAGCCGGGAGGCCGGATGATCAGCGATCCGGCGCAGCACGTCGGCCAGCCAGGCCTGCGGGTCGATGTCGTTGAGCTTGGCCGTGCCGATCAGGGTGTACATGAACGCCGCCCGCTCGCCGCCGCGATCGGAGCCGGCGAACAACCATGCCCGTCGTCCGAGCGCAATCCCGCGCAGGGACCGTTCGGCGGCGTTGTTGCTGAGGCAAATGCGCCCATCATCAAGAAAGCATGCAAACGCCGCCCAGCGCTTGAGCATGTATTCCATCGCCTGGGCGACGTCGTTGTGGCGCGATAGCCTGGCGCGTTCCTCACGCATCCAGGCTTCCAGCTCGGCGACCAGCGGCGCGCTCAATTCCTGGCGCACCGCTCTGCGCTGACCGGCGCCCTGGCCATTGATCTGGCGTTCGATGTCGAACAGAGCGTCGATGCGACGGACCGCCTGCAACGCGATCGGTGAGATAACTGCCGGCGTCTTGCCCTGCGCTTTGCGCCGGGCGCTGGCAGCCAGATCGGCCAGGACGAAGAACCTGCGGCGAGCATGAACCCAACACGACGCTTCCAGAACCAGGCCAGGCCGTCCCGCCTCATAAAGCTTGTTGTATCCGCCATACGCATCGGCCTGGAAGATGCCGGCATAAGTGTGCAGATGGCGCTGGGGGTGCTCGCCGGTGCGGTCACGGGAATAATAGAACACGGCCGCCGGCGGTGCCGGGCCACCGAACGGGCGGTCATCGCGGACATACGTCCAGATCCGGCCGGTGTGGGTCTTGCCCCGCGCCAGGACCGGCACCGTGGTGTCATCGCCATGGAGGCGCTCGGCCGCCAGCACATGGGCCTCGATCAGGCTATAGATGTGAGCTTTCGATAGGTTGTCCATCCGGCTCGAGTCGGGGAAGCTGAAGTTGCTGAAGCTTTAGCATCCTCGAGGAGAGCCGGATGAACCTGCACCAGAATGCGCGCCTGACGCCGCATGGTCGAGTGCGGATTCCGATGAAGCCGGCCGGGCATTCCGATTGATGTCGGCCACCTGTTCCGATCGAAGTCGGCCGGCCGTTCCGATTGATGTCGGCCGGGGTGGCGGATCGCCCGCTGGGTTGATGTGATCTCTCCATAAACGGTTGGGTTGGGTCAAGCGGCGGCGATTTTCGGCGCCTTTTGCTTGCGCAAACTGTCGCCGCGGAGCTGGAGGCGATGGGCGTTGTGAATGATCCTGTCGAGGATGGCTGGCCGCGCGACGCCGGCCGCCGAGAAACTGAGAGCTGCCCCGCCGAGCAGAGCGGTGAAGTCGCGCCGCCTTATCCGACGGCCTTCGTCGGCTTGCGCGAATAGCCGGGTATGGTCCGAAACGCCAATGTTCGGCATGATTCCTCCCGATCGAGCGGTACCGCGTTAGAGAAGCGACAACCACTAATTGGCGACGATAATATCCCTATGCCCTTCGACCTACCAGCGGTAGCGCTGAGATGCTGCGTCGGGTAACGATTTACATCGTGGCTTCTATTCGGCAATGACCGGTTTCAAGGTGTGGGTATCGCAGGTTGGGCAAATCGGGAAGGGCCGAAAACCAGCCGTCTGACCCGTTCGTCCGCCGTAGCGGGATCGACGGCTAACCAATCCGGAGCTGTCGTTCGAATCCCGCGGACCTTTGGCCCATCGCGACCCCCAGTCTTCGCCGTGGGAACCGCTCTTCATGCCCCAAATGCGTCATTCCAGGACCACACCGTCGAACGACGAGGTCATGTGGATCACCGACATTTGCGCCGGATTTCTGCACGGCCTACGCTGCTTCTGTACCATCCACAGCTGGCGGGGAGCGGACCACATCGTCCTTCTTCCTCACGATCCCTGGCTGCAACACCGAAGGGGGGAACCGCGTGAACCGACGCGCGCAAATTCTCGCTGCCATGTTCCAGGGGGGTGGAAACATTCCTCTGCTCATGCCGGTGATGGCAGGGTTGGTTGCGCGGGGCCACCATCTTCGCATTCTTGCCGGGCCAGGCGTCCGACGGTCCCGGCTGCCGATCAGTGAGAGCCTCACACGCCGCATGGCTGCGTCGGGTGCCGAGGTCGTACCATTCCAGGAGCCCGACCGCCACCCGCACGATCGTTTGCGACCACCCAGAGGATTGATCGGTGGATGGGTGCCAAAGCAGTTCCAGACCATCACATACGAGGCGCAAACGCTTGCATGGGCGTCTGCCTGGGCTGAGAACGTAACGGCGGAATTGCGGCGCGGACCCGCCGACATCATTGTCTCCGATTACGTCTTGCTGGGCGCGCTCGCCGCCGCGGAGGCCGCGGGCGTTCCGTCGGTAGCGCTAATGCATGCGGTTGCTGAACGGCCACTGCCCGGCGTGCTACCTTATGGGCCTGGTTGGCAACCAGGTCTGGGCCTATCGGGGAAACTCCGCGACGCGATAGGTCATTTCACGCTGAATCGATTGTATCGTCGGGACGGGCTGTCGCTACTGAACGATACGCGAGTGGCGCTTGGGCTCGTCCCGCTCCGCTCGGGTTTCGAGCAATACGACCGGGCAGCGCGTGTGTTGATGCTGGTGAGTTCCTCCTTCGATTTTCCGGCCAGGCGGCTTCCGGTCAACATGCAGCATGTAGGAACACCAATCGAGGACTCCGAAGCGCCCGAGTGGCTATCTCCATGGTCTTCGAGCGAAGCGAGGCGTCCCCTTGTCATTGTATCCCTGAGCACGCTTGAGCAGGGCCAGGCATCGCTTTTGCAACGAATCTTGCTAGCACTGGGGCAGCTGGACGTTCATGGGCTCGTCACGCTTGGGCCAGCGCTCGACCCGGGCCAGTTCGCCGCACCTCCCAACGTACTACTTGAGCGGTTCGTTCCGCATTCGGCGGTGCTCCCGCATGCCGATGTGCTCGTGACACAATGCGGAATCGGTACGCTGACCAAGGGTTTGATCCATGGTGTTCCGCTCATCTGCGTGCCGCTTCTGGGTGATCAGCCGGATAATGCCGCGCGCGTGGTGGCGCGCGACGCAGGCATCAAAATTTCCAACGATGCACCGGCCGAGCAAATCAGCGCCGCCATCCAACGCGTTCTGTCAGACCAGAGGTTCCGAACCGCGGCACGGCGATTGGGTGCTGCGATGGCGCGGGACGGAGATGCTGTGGAAAATGCGGTGCAGGCGATTGAGCGCGTCCTCTGACCGGGGGTTTCAACAGTATCCGTGCCAGTGGCCTGTTCCGAATAGCGGGAGCGCGCTGCTGCTGCTCCTCCGCTTGTTGTTGCAAATTCCTTGATTTACGCTCCGATCAGGGTGACCGCTTTCTGTGTCGAACCTGGCGACTCCGTGGCGCCGCCGCGAACGGCCGGAATCGGCGCAGCCTCGCCGTCTGGGGACGCGCGGGTCAGCGGCTGCACCTGCCCCATTGCGGTCACCGCCCGATATTGAAGGTCGGGAGTCGGAAGCGTGTTGATCCTCCCTCACGGCCCGAGCAGACTTGATGTTGGTCAGCTACCGGGGAGGGAGTGCTGAGCGGAGAGCGGGTCGAACCCCGGCTCGCGGCCATTCTTTCGGCCGATGTCGCCGGGTACAACCATCTTATGGGTCGGGACGAGGTCGGCACGCTGGCTCACCCGAGCACGCCTGCGTCTTACCAAGTCTCTTTGCGATGAAAAAAAACAGGGACGATTTCGCAGAAAAAACCAAGCTCCAAATCGCGAAACGCGCGGGTTGGCTTTGCTCGTATCCTCCCTGCCGAACGCCAACGGTTGGCGCGACATCGGACGGCCAGAGTGAAATCAACATCGGCACGGCTGCGCACATCTGCGCTGCTGCGCCTCGCGGCCCGCGCTATGACGAGAACATGTCACCGGAGGAACGCTCGTCACCGAATAACGGCATCTGGATGTGCAGGGATCATGGCAAGGCCGTCGACTCAAATGATCCAGAATTCACCATCGAGCGACTGCATGAATGGAAGAGGCAGGCGGAACAAGAATCTTGGCGGCGTGTATTGCGCAACAAAGAACCGCGCGGTCCAGCAGTCGCCGGCGGCACAGAATTGGCTATTCGCCTTCGTACTGCGGCTAAGGCCGATCTCGAAGTCTTCCAGCGGTCAGGGAAATGGGCGTCCACTTCGGTTGCGCTCACACTGGGAGTAGAGGAGCTTAGCGAGCCCGCTACGACGAGGTCGCTGGCGCGGGCGGTCATGTCTCTGGACGACCTGATCCTGGTTGCCCCGCCGGGGATGGGAAAGACGACGACGTTGTTCCAGATTGCTGAGGGCGTTTTGGCCAATGATAGCGGTATACCGCTCCTGGTTCATCTCGGCGATTGGGCCACCCAAGGCGCGGCAATACTCGACTCTGTCCTCAAGCGTCTGGCGTTCCGTGGGATTTCGGAAGAGGACTTCCGGACCGTCGCCGCCGGGTCTGGCGTGCTGCTGCTGCTCGATGGCTGGAACGAGCTGGACGCAAATGCGCGGGCGCGAGCCCGAGTGCAAGTCTCGATGCTCAAGGCAGAAATACCTGCGCTCAGCCTCGTCGTCTCGACGCGCAGGCAAGCCCTTGACGTGCCTTTTGTCGGCACGCGCGTCAATCTCATGCCGCTGAATGACGAGCAGCAGATGCAAATTGCAACCGCGATGCGCGGCGAGGCAGGTGCAAGACTCGTCGATCAGGCTTGGCGCACAGCGGGTATCGACGAATTGGTGACGATCCCGCTTTATCTCACCACATTGCTCTCACTTCCTGAGAATGAGCCGTTCCCGACAACTAAAGAAGAGATCTTGCGTCGTTTCGTCACCGCGCACGAAAAAGAGGCCCGCCGGTCCGAGTCGCTTCGCGCCGTCATAGGGGGCTTCCAACAAGACTACCTGGAAAACCTGGCGCTATTCGCTACTCAAATGGCTGATACCGGCATCGCCGACACTTCCGCGCGGCAATCGATCTCCGAGACAGAGAGCCTACTGGCTGCGAACGGGCAAATTACCAGTAAACATGAGCCCAATGACGTTCTTGATGTGCTCGTGAGCAACCACGTCCTTGTGCGCGCTGGTGACACGTCGGTGTATTCGTTCCAGCACCAGCAGTTTCAGGAGTGGTACACCTCTCATTCGGTGGAACGCCGGGTCATGGCAGAGGCGTCCGATCCGGTCGCGCGCGAGGCATTCAAAGCAGAAGTTCTGAACCTTCCCGCTTGGGAAGAAGCCATACTTTTTGCGGTGGAACGTCTCGCGCGTGGCGACGCGCGCCAAACCGCGGCTTGTGGAAAAGCCATTCTTGCGGCGTTTGAAGTCGATCCGCTGCTCGCCGCTGAGATGATCTTCCACTCAACCGAACAAGTGTGGGTTCCGATTGCCGCGACAATTCAGGATCTCGTAGCCCGTTGGCACGTCCGCGGAGAGATCGATCGCGCTCTGCGCTTGATGCTTGTTTCGGGACGGCCCGAATTCTTTGATTTCGTGTGGCCGCTCATCATTAACGAAAACGAGCAGATCAGCCTAACCGCGCTGCGCAGTTGCAGGCGGTTCCGGCCATCGGTTCTGGGAAAAGATGCCGAGCGAAAAATAAAGGCCCTTCCGCCGAGAGCCAGAGTCGTGCTGTTAGATGAGATCGCAATGCACAGCGGGATGGACGGCCTCGATCTCGTCACCGACATCGCAAGTGACGATCCCGAGCCCACAGTGCAGGCATCAGTGGTCGAAGCCTTGGCATTTCGGCGAGCGGACCGCCATGTCACCAAAGTGCTGAAGAATGCAGACGAGAAGACCTATGACCTGGTCGTGCGCAAAGGCCTGGTCAAGAAGGTGAGCGATGAGCACGTCCAGAAAGGGCTCGTCGCGGCGCGCCAGCGGCAGGTCTCAGCAGGAATGTCCGCCGGGGATCGGCTGCGCTCCATCATATATGCGGATGGCGCGCCAGACCGTAGTGCCGAGCTGGCTGACATCATCAGCACGATGGAGATCGGCCAGCGAGACGCGGAAGTTCAGGTCGTGTACGAAGCCCGAAAACGCTACCCGCGTGCCGTGGCGGACGCTCTACTTAGCCGTCTGCGTGAGGACCGCGAGCTATTCTATGGTGCGGATGACATTCTTGCTTCGGCCGGGTTCGCGCTGGAGGACGACACCCTGCTGAAAGTGGGGCTGGCTGAAACAACCCGCAACGACCATCGCGCGGAAGCCGCAGCGTCGGTGCTCGGCCCGCAGGCAGTTGGCCGCATGATTGATGCGTTGCTCGATCTACAGGCTCAACTCTGGCCGGACGGAAAGTACAACCGCCCCGCAAGCGACTTCTACCAAGTCCTCCAAGGCCGGCTCGCACATACACCCGGCGCAAGCCTTGTCGCCGCCGTGCGCGCCCGCTCTGCCCGAGCGACCAACGAGCAGATGGCGTGTTTGGCCAGTCTTCTTTCGCGGCGCCCGAACGGTGACGGTGAGCGCGGCAGGCCGTACGATGCTGACGCGCTCGTGGCTATTCAAACCCTGGCGGAAGAATGGGGCGATCGCATGCTAGCCTCGCGCGATGCCAAACGGTGGCAACTGGCCAACATCGCGACGGTCGCGAGTCATGCCCCATCGGTGCGACTTCTGCCACTGCTGAAGCGCCTGCTCGACGACAATCTCCGCCGCTATCGGGCTTTCCGGGAAGAAGCGGCGGCGCAAGGCTGGCGTCAGGGCGATGCGGTCAACGAAGCGCGCACGCCGTACACGCATGAGTACCTACGCGCGTTCTTGGCCATCGACGATCCGCAGACCGCCGCCTTAATGCGCGAATATCTTACAGATGAGCATTTCGGAGCCCTGGCCGCGCAGGTGTTCGCCTCGCAATGGCTCACTGCGAACGAGCCAGCGCCCGAGAAATTCTCTTTGGGTGGCGTGGATCTCTCCCATGTAAACGAGAAAAGGGCCGTCCACGCCGCCAATCCTGACGCGACCTCTGCAGAAGCGGAAACAATATTCGCGGTGGTTGATGTTCTGATAGCGGATGGATCGACCGACGATCAGAAAAAATTGGGCGTAGCATTGGGGATCATTGCCGCCCGACTGCCACACGGGAGGCGCGACAGTACGATCGGCAAGCTCATTGAGTTGGCGCCGAGACGTGCCCGTCCCGCGTTGCTGCGGAACCTCGCTCTTTCAGGTGAAGAGGTCGACGTCAAGCTTGTCGCCGATGGGATTGCAGAGACCTTTGAAGCAGCGAAAAAAGAGACATGGATACTGACGCAGAGCGAGGGGTATGAGCTAAAGGTATGGCTGGATCTGTTGCCGTTCGTAAGCAAGCCCGTTGAAGCTCTTACGATCCTGCGCAACATGCCCCCGGCACAACGTGAGCCACGTTTTCTACACCAAATGGTGACTGCTCTTGCACATGCCCCTTCGGCCGAGGCCGAAGAGGTTTTGTTCAAACTCGCCGAGGACGATCCACGCTTTTATGTCGATCACTACTGGCGCAGGACCGCGCTGCAGTTTGGTACGCAGTCGGCGGCGCATCGGATCATTGGCCTTGCCGCTAAAGGCACGTTGCAAGGCACGGCGACAATCGAAGATTGGGCTCTAGCCCGAGAACTCGGAGCCCTGATCAGCGAATACCCGGATCTGCGAGCTCACGTGTACGAGCTGTTGAAGGACGGACCGACCACGGGAGGACTTGCGCTGCTTGCTCGCGCGATCGCCGAGAGCCCGGATGCGAATGGGTTGCTTTTGCTTGTCGGCTTCCAGAAAGACCCAAGTCATTCATTGGTCAACTGGCGAGCCATCGAAAAAGTCGTGACTGAGCAGGTGCAGCCTGCCGAGAATTGGAAGGGCGCTTACAACGTGGTGCCCGTTCCCGTCGTCGAATTGCGTCAAAAACTGCTTGCTATGACGATCGACGGCGGCCGCCAGGACGCCGCCGCCCAATGTCTTAATGCAATCGACAAGCTCAGGGATGAGCATGGCGCGCCGACAACTGAGCCGCGTCATCCCGATCTAAAATCGGGTAAGCCTTGGCCCATCCTCGCGCCTCAATAAAAGCTTTTTGCGCAGAGCTAAAACTCAAACGGTCACATTGCAGCAATTGATCACCCATTTGGGCGGAAATGCCCGCTTTCGGCGCATCATCCTCCTTGCTGCCCATCCCAGCGAAGGTCGCTTCTCCCGATCACCAGCGGCCATTCAGGCTTGGCGGCTGGAACTGGTCTTCATGCCCCTCAACAGCCATTGCCGCCAGGGCTGAGCAACGGCAAGGTCGGGTAGAGTCGGGATGTGGCGCGGTGGCGGTAGGCCGGGCATGTCTGTTTCCGCCCCTTTCGTCTGGCGGTGCCTAAGTGGCTCGACCATAGCTCCGTTTCCACATCCCTCTCATCGAACCGGACATGCGGATT
>WNFD01000604.1_pt1 | contig 60539 bp, 56 predicted proteins | sample 5400491 | NCBI WGS metagenome assembly WNFD01 (sample SAMN13153343, study PRJNA577476) | soil metagenome | isolation source: 120 cm saprolite under Douglas fir tree site 2 hole 2 replicate 2 | place: USA:California | collected 2015-04-18 | reverse complement strand
GCAGGTGAAGAAGCACCAGGCCAAGTTGCGCAAAGATTACGAATGGAAGAGAAAACGCCTCCGTGTGCGTGTCGGGGCGCTTTCCTGAACCGCAACGCCGCGTTGTCCCTGGGAGCCCCCTGCGACCATGGAGCCTGCTCTCCTCGAAGCCATCTGCGAGCATGCAGTCGGTTGTACTCGAACCCATCCGCGAGCTGGCAGTCGGTTGCACTCGAAGGCATCTGCGAGCTTGCGGTCGACTGATCTCGAAGCCCTTTGCGAGCATGCTAGAATGAGAAGTTCATGCCATAGGGGCGTAGCTCAGTGGTAGAGCAGCGGCCTTTTAAGCCGAAGGTCGTGGGTTCGATCCCCACCGCCCCTACCATGCAACTAATTGACATGCCGGGATTTGCTCTCAGACTTGGCCACATCTGGCCACAAAATCCGAGCAACTTTCTCTGCTGCGTCGCGCTGCTCTGAGCCGATCACGTGAAGATAATACCGCGACGTGGTGCTCGCGTCCGCGTGCCGCAACTGAGCCTGAGCCACTTTCAACGAAGCACCGCTTGAATGCATCAGACTTCCGTGCCCGTGCCGGAATGCGTGCATTCCACAGCGAGGAATCGAAAGCGCGTCCAGAATCGGCCAGAGCCGATGCTGTACGACCTTGTTCTCACTGTAGGGATTGCCCCGGCGATTCGAGAACAGCAACCGCTTTTCGTTGGGACGCCATGACGCGAGATAGTTTGTCAGCAATTCGGCCAGCGGCCCAGGCATCGGCACCGTCGCCACACTACGTTTGGTCTTCGGCGAGATGAGATGCCTGTACCAAGCCGAGCGCCGCACAAAAATCAACCGCTGCTCGAAATCCAGATCGTCAATCGAGAGTCCGAGAACTTCGCCAGGTCTAAGCCCCGTCATGGCCGCGAGCGCGAAGATCATGTGCCACGGCTGCGAAGCAAGCGCCAGAATTGAGCGCACCTGCTCCGCCATGAAAAACCGTCCAGGCTTGCCCGGTTTCGAGCACGGAATGACAAGATCACGTTGCTGGAATCCTGCCACACTGTAGCCCCACCTTCGCGCCATCTTGAGAACCGAAGCGAGAGTGCCGAGAACATTCAGAATAGTGTGCCGACTCCGGCCCTTCGCCAGCTTGCCGACGAACGCTTGCACCTGCTCCTGTCCTATCTCGTCCAGCCGCATAGGACCGAACGCAGGGACAAGATGAAAGCGCAGATGCGACGCCATGACTTTGGCTGTCGAAGGTTTGAGCAGATCAATCACCTGATTCCTCCAACTCTCGGCCAGCTCCGCGAACGTTGCCCGCTTCACTGGCCGATAGTCGAGACGATTGACGCGGGCAAGAAATGACAGGGCTTCCCGCTCCGCCAATCGCTTTGTAGGGAGCTGCTCGACCGTGCCGAGCAATGTAGTTCTCTCCTCCCTCTTCGTGGTTCCGTCAGCGAGCACAACATCTTCCCGCCAGCGGAGAGTCCACTGATTTCCTCTACGGCGAATACTCCCTTTCTGGTAACGTCGGCGAGCCATGTTTCCCTCTGGCCCGCTGACTCGTTGCCCTTGAGCTGGGAGCGTAGCACGGTTAGTGTTTTCCACGGGCCGAAAAACCTGGATGTGGAAGCCCCCAGCTCTGCCCTCAAAGAACTGATATACCCCGCCGTTTTCTAGCTCGACCATGACGTTTTCTCTAGCGAATTGAACCCCCGAAGGAAAGTGCAGCCTCTTTGACAATCCCAGCCGTTTTTTCCGCGCAATCTCAGCAATAGGCCGCTCCATTCAGAAGCAAACCTTCCGGCTCTCGCTCTCCCAAGTTTCCGAACGTGCCATTGAGACAAGTGGACTTCCCACAGCGCATGCATTTGGCATCCCATTGCGCCTCAAAAAACTTCCGGTCTAAGCGCCGCACACGGCGGAGTTTGATTCCCGTGAGCGAGATGTCCAGCATCCGAGAGCTAACTAACCGCCCCCAGAGCGCATGACAAGATGGGCACTCATAGCGAGAAGGCCCATCGTTCTCGCGGTTAGATTTTCGCATCAGGGACAGCCGGGCAATCTCCGCTTTGCACTCGGAGCAACCCCGCCCGGAAACCCGGCTGAAAACCTGATGCCGAATCATAGCTGTCCTCCACAGTTAGCTGTAACAGAAACGCCGAGAATGAGGCCGAAGAGCACTCCCAGCCAATCAGAGAGAACTGCAAACACCAGCGAGTGCGAGGGAAAGCCCAAATGTTCTGCAAGGAATTGGTTTTTGACGCGCACCACTGACACCCCGCCGCTGCTCCCGGCATCGGGCAGCATGCCACCCGCGAATTGTTCCGGCGTCTGCGTCATGGTGGAGACTCCGCAAAAACACGCGCACGAGCAACGTCAACGCGAACTGTGTTCGCATCGCGGCGACCCTCACGCTGTAGCTCAGAGATGAAGTGATAGCCCGGCGCATCGAGTAGTAGGTCTCCGCAAATTGGACAATGCCCAGCCCCGGCAGCACCCTCTTCGCCCGGCTCACGCTCAATCTTCGGATTGTAAAAAGCGCCAAGCGCATGAACCCGCCGAATGCTGTCAAATGCAACCTCTAACTCGACAAGTCGCGCCGGAAGAGCCTCGAAAAATTTTGAGGGATACTTCAGTGCATGACCAAGCGCGGCCTCAAACGACTTCGCCCGCTTAATGGAGATGATGAAAGACCCATCGGCGCAAATCTCGGCCCACATATCCCTGAGCACACGCTGAGAAATCCACGGCCCGACATAGACTCCATGCGCGTGAAGGTTTGTGTTTCCGCTCCCAAACTCATCGCAGTAGAAAATCCCGAAGTCTCGCCGCGAAATTCCGAGATACTTCATAATTCGTTCGCGTAACCGCTTTATGTTGTCGTTGAATCGACGAACCGCGTCCGCGGTCGGCATCTCGCCCGTGTTTCGCTTCGTGATATCCAACTTGGCCATGACTCGCGGCCGATGATCGCCAGGGCGATGCCGCAGCAAGTCTTCCACGACCGGACGCAACCGAGAATGATGAGTGAACAAGTCACGGAAGGACTTTGGCCCGCAAGTAGGGCAATAGCGATTGCCGCAGAAACACGGAGTATAGAACCTGTGTTGAGAATTTCCAGAGAAGCAGTCCCGCCGCCGCCCGATGAGGCCGCACCATGCCTGCCGACGCGCTTTGCCAGTCAACCCTTGCTCGAGAAGCAGCCGTGCTTGCTGCGCCTGCCGTTCTGGAATCCGGCCACGTAGAGGCTCGACGAAATTTCCGTGCTCATTGAAAGCCAATGGCACCGCACGCGACGGATCGCCCGGCTTACGGTTTCGCACTTGACGCCGCAACGCAGGCCGCTCGCGTTCCAGGTCGTGATCCCGCTCAGGCGAGGAAAACTCTTTGCCTGCGTCAAACCGTGTCGGATTCCAGTTGCGCCGCTCGCGGGCGAAGCGAAGATTCCTCTCCCGGTCACGCTTCGTCACAAAAGAAACGTCATGCCAAATAGCTTCCGAAAGCAGCCTATTGAATTGGAGAGTGTCGGCCACAGTTATTCTGTTTCCTCAAGTAAAGGGAAGCCGCCGCGCTCAGGCTCACACGCGGTAGCGAGCGCCGCCGATGCTTTTGCATTGGTTGCCGCGATTCGAGCCAGCCGCCGATCCGTGGCATGGAGTGCGGCAAGGATTTCAGCGCGCGAGTCCGAACTGAACTGGCTATGGGGAACGCGCCGCTTTGCGGCGCTGAGGGGCTGCGCCCCTTCGCCCGCGCCAAAACGCGAGCCGCTTCGCGTCTCGCTGTCGCGGGCTATCCGCTCGGAGAATTCCGCAGCGATTTCCAGCGCACGGCGGAAGTCACAGCCTGTCGCGCACATGACAAAATCGAACAGGTCGCCGCCGCGATTGCAGCCGAAACAAAACCAAACTTGACGGTCAGGGTGGACGTAGAAAGACGGATGACGTTCCGAATGCAGTGGACAGCAGCCGATCAATTGTCTTCCCGAACGCCGCAGTCGAATGAATCGTGCGGCGAACTCGGCAAGGTCAACGTGCGCTTTCAACTGGCGGGCGTCTAGTGGACGGTTCATCGGCACCCTCGCCTACAATCCCGGCTAATCGCCTGTTTACAGCCCGTGGAGCAATGCTCGCTCTCGCCAAAGGGTGTAGCAGCTTCATTTTCGGAAACGGCTGCATACAGCCCGTAGCTGCGGAATTCCATCGGTTCGCGTGACGCCGCGAGAGTAGAGGGCGAATGGAGGCACTCAGTTCTTACCTCCCGGCGAGATCCGGACGAGGCGAAGCTGGCGAGCTGCGCCGGCCGGCGAGCTGCGTGGTGGGGTACAAATTTCTTTCTTGCTGCGCTAGAACTCGCGTTTTTCGCGCCCGCTCTGAAACACAATCGAGAGGCTCTTACCCCTCCGGTCTCAGGCAGGATGTTGGTCGACGCTTCCGATCGCGGTGCCGATCGACAGAATGTGGGGGGTAAACTCAGGGCAGTCTTGAAAGAGCGAGACCCCGAAAACTCAGGGTATTGCGTTCTTGCGGATTTCTGGTAGGCTTTGAGCATCCTATTTTGTTTTTTTGCCTGACAGTTTCCCGGCTAAGGGCTGTCAGGCAAATTTTTTTTCACCCAGGCCGCTATTCTTCAGCGGCACTAGCTTCGCCGCTCTCACTGCCGCAACCAAAAAAAATGTTCCCAGGAAGATGCAGGGCTTCACGAAGGTCAAGAATCTCGCGTTGAACTGCAACAAGGTCGCCCCAAAGATGACCGGGCGTACAAATATGCACTTCCAGTTCGACCAAGCGCGCAATCTGTTCCGCCGTTTCTTTCCCGACCGTGCCTTCCAAGTCTGCAAGTCTGGCCTTCGCTTCTTCTTTTGAATCCGGCCAACTAAGCGAGCGCAATTTGCAGTGCGCCCGATAGAGTTTGCGAACAGCTTCGCCATGCGCGTTGGCTTTGTCCTGATTTGCGAGCGTTTCGAGCCGCTGCTTGATTCGTTCGAGACGCTCCCGCCGTCCTTCTCCGCGCGCAGGACGCAGATTCAAAAACTCCAATAGTTCGCCCATGTCCTTGCGCAGTCCCTCGAATTGCTCCGCCACTTCCCTTCTTAGCTCGTCGAGGTTTCCCGGCTCCATCTGCCCCGGTTCCTCTTCTGAGCCGGGATTCGATTCAGGGTCAACGGCAGATTCAGGATCACGATTCGACTCCGCTCTTGAACGAAAGAAGTCCAAACGTTTGCGCCCGGCATCAGTCAAAACGTACTCACGAGGCCGCTGCCGTTGGTCGCGTTCGACCAACCCTTGCGCAGTCATGCGCTCCAACAATTCCGAAGCGGTTGAAGCCCGAGTATCCAGGTCAATAGCCAGTTCTTTCGCCGTGGCAGCTTTCCCTTGCCGCCGCTCCAAATAGTCGAGCGCCGTGTGCTTCGTCAGCGGCTTGGCTTTCATGGTCTCCGTTTCAGGCACGACAACCTTCCTTCATTTCCAAAAAAAAGACCTCCGAACGCACAGAACGCGGCTCGTGCTGCCACGCACTGTTCGTTCGGAGGTCTCCGAACTCAGCCACTATATGTCGTATGTCCCGAAAATTTGTCAACAACAAAATTCCCGAAAACGCTATCTAGTTCTATTTTCAATGAGTTAACAACCAGCGAATTCTGGCAAACGAGAGAAAAGAAGTGCAATTTTTTGGACTATTCGGAACTTAGGACCATTAGAGGGGAGGCGTCGTTTGCGGGCGCGTCAACTATCCTGGTAGTGACGCACCCCTGCAGGGGGCCTCCGTAGCGATGAAGATTCTAACGCCAGTGTTCGCTTCCATTTCAATGCCTCTTCTTTGCCGTCTTCGCTGCCCGATCCACGATACCCTCCTCCGTCAGCCGTCCACGGAGACTACCCGAGTCTCACGGAATTGTTCTCGAAAGAGAGCGACCCACTGTCACACCGCTGCCCGTGTTTACACTCCGTGTGTGCACACCTCCGCTGAATCCGTTTTCGAGGTTCCCCAGGCGGCTCTTTTCAGGGGACAGAACCTTGCCTCAAGGTGGGCCATAGAATTATTCTTGCTCTGCTTCGGCGGTACTGGAGGGTTAATGACAATAGATATTGTCGGAGCCTTGCTGATTATCGTGACCGCGATTCTTGCCGACAAGGTGTCACAGAGATGGAAGAAATGGTGCTGGGCTTTATTCGTTGTGCTCGTTCTTGCGCAGGCCGGATTGCAAATCAAGTCTAAGAGGGCAGGTGAAGCGAAGGCGAGGGAGCAAGAAAGCGAAATACGGAGCCAGCACACGGACATTCAGAACCTCATGGGAGAATTGCGCAAGTCTGAGACTCAGCGGCAGGTTGATAACGCCATCCTTCGGACAAAGCTAGAAGACTATTCACAGTTGGCCCAGCTCGGGCCAGCGTTGATGAAGTTGGCGCAAACGAGCGCCGAGTTTCAACGCAAACAATATGAAACGAAGGTAACGAGCGATAAAGAGCTTTATGATCTGGCTATGAAGTCTGTCGATCAGATCAGAGAGTTTTCTAAGAAGTATTCAATGCTGGAAAGCGAAAATATGCGGCCCATCCTGGGATTCGCGCAAATGTCCGATGCGGAAAGACAGCAGAAGTGGAACGAAAACACAAACAAACTTATCCAATTGTTTTATGCCAAGCAGAGTGAGTTTCAGACCTCTATATTACCGGACGCGCTGTACGTACGGAATGAGATGCTGAGAAGAAAATTGCCCGAGCCACCGCTGGAGCCCGCTCAGAAGTCGGAAGTCAATATGGTGCTACACGGAGCACTGGCCGGAGTATACCCAGAACTTGTGTTTGCTAACTATCTAGCGCAGATGGCTAAGCCGCTTTCTCTGAAATGAGTTCCCTATACTCGACATTCTTAGACTAAATTATTTTGAGCAAAGCGTCACGAAATAGATATGGGTTCTTGCGATTGTTAGAACGGAAGCATATGTAGTGCTCCGGTCCGGGGAAATTTGCAATGGAAAACGAAGCACCTCTAACTACGAAGCCCATTTCGAACGGTTTTAAGTTGCCACGGCGGCCAATCCCGAGTCATCTAGCGTTTTAGGCAGGTGCATTCGCTTGCGCGGGAGCCTGCGCAATCGACTCTAGTTGGACTGGAATACGCGCTACCGTTTCCCAGTTATCGCCTGCTCGCCGAATTTCGACCCTGAACGTATACCGTCCCGCGCGAAATCCTGGCCCACTTGTCCGGTAAGGCGACTTATCGTCCACTTGGACACTAACCAGCCGATGCGGTGGTTGACTGTGGGTTCATTGTGCGATGCTGGGCCTGCCGCGTCGGGAGGGCTACTTGAGATGAGCCGATGCCTACTCGCAACAGTGATGTTTCTCGTTTTCTGTGCCACCTCTATTGGCAATGGAGCCCCTTCGTCGGGCATCAAGGTCGAGCCCAACAGCCAAAAGATTCTTTCACTGCTTGTGACAGTCACATCTCACGCCGAAACGCAGGTCAAGGTCGTTAAGTGGCGCCTTTCTTTTCGTCGAGCATTCTCTGCTCTTGGTCGCTAGAGAATCGTTGCCACTTACCCTTGCGCATCCGCACGTTTTTTATGACCGTGAAGTAGTCGAGTTTGTCGCTATTTTGCTCGTCGTGGGACTGAAGCGCGGGAGAATCGGACATGCGATTTAGCTCCTCGATCAGCTTCTTTTCGGCCTCGGGGTCGAGCGGCTCTTTTGGCTTGGCTTTTATGTCTCGCCAGCGCGGAAGGTATTTGTCCCAAAGGCGCGTGGTCAGGAATGACGTATCGTCCGGAGGATATTTGGCAAAATTGATTAGCCCGGTTTTTCGCTCGCCTTCAGACAATGCTGAGTAGTATTCGTTGAGCCGCTTCAGCTCGTCCTTGAACTCCGTACCATTTACGAATGTCTGGTTTTCGTTCAGAAAGAGTGGAACGATCTGTGCATGGAAATTGTCTTTCGACGTGAACACCGAACAAAACGGAAGGTAATAGAGATAAGCCAAGTCAACCTGATGGCTTGGCTTGACGTTCTTTAGCAATTGGGTGGGCAGCACGAGGCAGAAAAATAGATTAATCGTCAGGAGAAAAATGAAATAGGGAATGTACTCGCGCAGCGGTGGTCGTCGGCGTTTTATCCAATCGTCAATCACGTAATTTGTGACCTCGGGCACTCCAAGCAAATCAAGGCCGAAGCGGATCAGCCATTCCGGGTCCAAGTAATCGATGACGGTGTCGGCGATCTGCTTTGCGTCCTCAACCGACTTCGGTTTGCGCCAATGGCCCAGCTGGCCCATTACGGCCCTGACCATCGCATCGAAATTAATCCGCGTGAGGGCTCTCCGCCAGTTCTTTGCAATGTTACGTTCGACTTCCAGAAAATGGCGCTCCGTCCACCGCTCAAGCGCTTCCCGCTCCGGGCTTCGGCGATAAACGACGCCCTTTTGGTCGCCGAGTTGCACGCGTTCGCCGCCGGCCATCGCGACGCGGCCGTAAGTGGTTTTCATATCGAACTGGCGGCTCAACTCCCCTTTCAGAATTTCCATGTGGTGCACATTGGGATATGCCTGTGAATCCGGCGTGCGGTCGGCGAGGGAGCCGACCAGCTGCTCGGGCGTGCTGTTGCTGGAAATCTTCTTTTCAAGGTCGGCCAGGCATTCCACAAAGAACAGCGGAGTGATGGTGGACATATAGAAGTTGTCCATCAGGACGGCCTCATCGAGATTAAGGCTTTCGAGAGAGGACTTATCGAAGATCAGCGAAGGCCCAAGCGCCATAGATCGAATTATGCACTAGAGGGCGCACATTCGTGCGCGGTCCAGAGCCGTCACACGATAAGACCGGCAAACGATTTGACCCTTGCGATCTTCCAACGCGCAATGGATAGCTAAAACGCCTGTCGATCATCAACGCCACTTGTCCGGTTACCCGACTATACGTCCAAGTTGAATTCAGTCCTACGGCTAGCCGAGGTCGTAGTTGAATTCGCCGACGTAGTAAAGTTACAGCTCATATCGTTGAAGAGTACATACTGACGTGATATACCCTCTGGAATGACGCTCCCTGACATTCCGACCTCAGTCGCTTTTTGGGCCGGTGTAGCCACTCTGTTGAGTGCTGCTGGTGCGTGGTTCACGTTCGCTGCGACAGTCTTAAGTTCTCGTCGGGAGACGTATCAAGGCATTCGGAATCTGCTTGTCGGACTTAACGCAGAACTCGATTTGATATCGCAATGGGCGAGCGGTGGTGAAGGAGACCCCGGATACGTGCTTCCGGAAGATTTAAGGACGCTCACAAAAGAACAGAAGAACTGGTTCAATCCGAGTCGTTACATCTTCACTTTGGAAACCCCCACCCTTCAGAATCTCACAAGGTCTCAATACATCCGTCATCTGACTGCGATTGTCCAGCCACTCGTCAAATTGAATTACTCGTTCCGCCGCCTTTTTGATTTTCACGCTGATTTTCGTGACTTCGTGAACAGCAGTCCCGCCTTGTACACAAGTGTGTTCAAGAAGCTCAAGGACCCCCAGAGTGTCTATTTGCCTGCAGAGGCTGACTTCATGAATTTTGTGTTTGGAATGAATCTTAGAATGCACAAAGACCTAATCGGCGGCGAGAAGACGACAGACGAGCTTTGCTTATACAAGGCGTTCCGCTCTGCGAAGAGTGCCCTTGCACAGTTCGAAGCGCAGCTGCACGCTGAGCCGCTGCCGCGGTGGTTCTGGATATTCCACGTTCTAGCCGCGTGCCTGACAATTGCTGCAGTTTGGCAAATATTGCGTTGGTTTTCGATTTTGTAGAGTTGAACGAGCCGCTGGAGAGTCAGGAGCAATCATGGCCCATAAAGCACCACTGAAATATATCTTCTACATTGCCGCCACCCCGGAGAAGGTGTGGGAAGGCTTTGTGTCGCGAGAGTCGAACCGCATCATCTTCTCGGGCGCTGAGCTTCAAGCGGACTTTAAGCCTGGTGGGTTGCTCGCATGGGTGGGCGCGGGACCCGACGGCAAGCCCATGACCTACGTCCGAGGGAAGGTCCTGCGGTTTGAGCCGCCAAAAGTCTTTCAGTACACCTTCGCAATGGGCCAAAATGATAAGGCGTCACGCGCAACTATCGAACTAGTGCCCGAGACCGAAGCCACCAAAGTAACGGTGACGCATGACGAGTGGGCCGAGGATGACTCCACTTACGCTGCCTGCGCCGATGGATGGCCACGTATTCTTTCACGCCTGAAGACGCTGCTTGAGACCGGGAGGACATTCAAGCCGCATTGATACCAATACCCAAAGGCTAAGGAAACGCTTGTTCTGAAATCTCCCCGATCCCGCGCTATACTCGGATCACTCGACATTCCTGTCGACATCGGCGTTCCTGCCGAGAAGGAGGTGATCCAGTGAGGTACGGTTTACGTTGAAGTAGTAGAGGAGGCGCTTGTGAGGTTACCGAGCGCCTCTCTCCTTTTGTCCCGCCTGCCCGAATTCCTTGTGATCGCTTGTCACAAAGGAACACGTCGCAGGTCATCTCAATTTCGATATCCCCACTTTTCTCAAACAACTCTCTTTCCAGCAAGGGCTTGCTGAAGTCCCTTGGCCAACTTCTTCTTACCCGCGATAGAACAAGCCTTCATGGATGCCAATTTTGGCACCAATTGACACACGGAGCCGTCGAAACTCCCATAAGTCGAATTGTCGGGCCAGTGGAATCCACTTCTCTGATAAGCGCGTTCTACGTCCAATTGGCAGGCTATTCGGCCGGAACTTCTCAGAATCCCACTAAGCCCCTTTTTTTCTTGCAGTTTTACATGACTTGCCCCATAGCGCCCGCAGCCCTGTGCTCCTACACTGCTGTCCTAGCCTATCTACGCGACAAACTGCGAAATTGAATGTCATTCCCATTCGAGTCCTTCCTTGTCGCTTGTGGTGCTGCTCCGTTCCATTCAGTATTCGCCACAGGCCAGACCCAGCAACATACCTTGGAGGAAGCTCTTTGTGAATCCAATCGGCGCACTTTTTCCTGTGCCTAGTCCCACGGACTCCTCCGCGGCAGCCCATGTGCTTACTCCTGGCAGAGGCTGGCCGCCCGGACCAGAAGCCGAACAAATGGCCCCTTCTAACATCACTGCCGCCGCTTCCTCGATCCGCGTATTCCTGCTGATTGAGAATCGCCTGCTACGTGAATCGCTCGTTCGGCTCTTTCGCAGTCGCCCTGATCTTCTAGTTGTTGGATAGAGCGGACATCCGGGGGCGACAGTTCGCCGCGTGCTTGATTCTCAATGCGACGTCCTGGTCATCGACTCTTTGCAAACAAGCTGGTTCCCCGCAAATATTGCTCTTGAGCGTGGAGATCAGACCTCTCTTAGAGTCGTGGTCATCGCGATGGATTCCGACGAAGCACAATTCCTGGCGGCCGTCCGTTCCGGCGTAATGGGCTATTTGTTGCACGATGCATCTGCTTCGGACGTCGTTGCCGCGGTGCGTGCCGTCTTCCGCGGAGAGGCCGTTTGTCCTCCCCAGCTCTGTTCCACCCTTTTCCGCTGTCTTGCTCAAATGAACCGCAAGATCTCTGTCCAAAGCGCGACTCCGAGGCCCAATCTAACTTTGCGCCAGCAGCAATTGGTTGCTCTCGTCGCCAAGGGTCTCACAAATAAGGAAATCGCTTTTCACCTCAATCTCTCTGAGTTTACGGTGAGAAATCATATTCATCGAATTTTGAAACAAGTGGACGCCGTCGGCCGAAGTGAAGCTGTAGAGGCAATTCGCGCTCACGGCTACCTGATCAGTCCATAAAGACTCAAGATGCGGCGATACATACGCTCGAAACCGATTGGTGATCACCTTGGATCTGGAAGGTCTATTTCGCAGGGAGGGCAGGAGTCTGGTGAAGTTGTGCAAATGTCTTTCGAGTCTGCGCGGGTGCCCCATCCCTTCACTCTTCCCAAGGCCGATTCAGATTAGAAAGGAGGAACATACATGGCGACGCCCGTTCGAAGCCGGAGCTCGATTACGACGAACGGACTTACACATGCCCTCGTTGCGGAAAAAGCGGGCCGGGCTTCCACGTACTAAGAAAAACTCCAGTCGCGCTTACGCTGAACGCACACTGACTTTTTGATTTCCTCGCTCGCCGCTTGGGAGCCCGCTAGTTTTTGAAACTACTGGCGCGACCTCGGCCGCCCGCGCCGACCTCGCCCAAGCCGCCCACGATTTTCAGCAAAAGTTATTTGGGGGTCGGAGCTTTAGCTCCGACATAACACCGCAACGTCCAAAAACTGTCATTCCGAGCGGAGCAGGCCGACGCTTTTTCTTCCCGCTTCGCTCCTGCGAAGCGGTCGGCCTGCGCAGCGAGACCTCCGCCCCATCGCTCGCGTTTCTTGCGAGCGATGAAATCTCTCTTCGCCTTTGTCCGTGTGAGGTCGCGCTTTGACTTGGCGGGTGGCCGACCCTTACTCCTCTTCTGATTTCCATTTTCTAGTTGGCCGCTGGCTTGGCGGGCGCAGCCTGCCTGCCGGTCAGGCAGGGCAAAGGAGGCGGGAGCTTGCCGGATGCGAGGGCGTCGAGGGCGCTACGGCGGCCGGTGAGTTCAACGGGTCAGGCGGTGCTCGCGATTCTAGCAGAACCTACCTGGCCCTGTTCCCTTTTGGCTCCGTGCCAAATCGAATCTCAAAACTACCAACTGTAGTGGACCTTGTAATTTACGATTTTCTCCCCGTCGGCTGGAACCTGCACTACGAACTCCACGGTCTGGCTGTCGACTTTCTTAAAAGGATCGGAATTCTTGACGATGTCCCAGCTCGTCCAGCGGTAGAGATGCTCTACGATGCGCACCTCGACGGGCGCGGTCTTGTGATTCCGGACCTTGATTTCAAAGGATTCGTCGATCCACCGCCCATTGAAGTCCGACCGGTATTCCGTCCGGCTGCGCTCCCCAGTCATGTCAAATGCGCTGCCAGTGTACAGGCGGACGGTCTCGTCCTTTGGCGTGTGGTCAATATCGTTCTCGCCGGTGAACTCGAGCTGCCCATCGTCATCACGGCGGTAGAACCGTACTCGCCCTTTTGGAAGCGGCATACCGAGATGATTCGCGGTGCTGTTTTTGAACTCCTGCATTACCCAAACCTTCGGATTAGAGAGGGTGCCGTAACTCTCCTGCTGTCGGATGTTCTCGTACGTCCAATTCCGATAATTTTGGTCGATTTTAAATCCATCGTAAACATAGACCATTTGCGACTGAATGCCTGCGGCGCGGATAAATTCCACCTGCTTCGTTTCACGATCGTGAAGAGTCGTGGCGTGCTCTAGAGTGTAGAGGTGATACTCGTCGAAGGTTTTTTCCGTGACGGGTGGACCGAATTGCCCTCCACCCCTTCCAAACGTCGAAATCGCCCCCATTGCCATCCCCATTACCGGCGGCGGCTGGACTTTGTTCACGTCACCGGCCATCAGCTTGACGTGCGCGTCACGAAACGTCCTGCCACTTTGATTGTCCAGTGTCACCCAGCCTACGAGCTCCAGTGTATTGCCTTTCGGCGGCGCGACGGCATTGTAGCTGGCCTCCCAGTTCATACCGCCTGTCACGTAGCTGAATTCTGCTGTTGTAGCTCCCGGTTTATTCGTTTGCAGCTCCCAGGCCAGCGTGGGCTTGAGCACTGTATCGTCCGCCAGCGCCGGAAAAAGCGGCTGGCCCGGAAGCGAAAACTGCAGCTTGCCGTTTACTTCAATGACTGGCTGTTCTCCGCCGCCCTGCGTGTTCGAAGCCTGCTGCTGGTAATACTGCTGTCCGTACGCACGAATGGCGGCGTAATGGGGCACGTAGCCGCTCCGGATGATTTTGCCTTGCACCAAATGCGGGTTGGCGTCCTTGTCCGTCTGCAGGAAATCAATCGTCTTGCCTTCGTAGAGGGACAGCAGCAACTGCTGAGAGACGGGATCATTGCGGTAGTTTTGCTCTAGAATCTGGAGACGCCGGCTCGTATCGAGTGGGCGCAGGATCACAGAATCTGGCTCAAGATGCGCCGTGATGTCTGTGACTTGCACGTGGTTCACGCCCAACTTCAAATCGAGCGGCATCTTCTGCCTCACCACCGCAAATTGTTGATTGTAAATCGTCAGCGCGGGAGCTTCGCCCTTCGGCTCGTCATCTGCGCTCGCGGCCCACGCCTGGTGGGTTGGATCGAGTACTCCCCAGAGAAGGACTACACACAAACTCAAACTGCCGATTCGCTGCATGTTTTTCACGACCGCCTCCTATGCATAGCAATTGCCCCGGTTAGACGCCAACTGGTTCCCTGCTGTTGCCACCCCACCAAACGATCCTTTGGCGGATGGCCGGCCCTCGATCCCGATAAACACCTCTGGGTGGCCTACCCTTGCGGTTCTGCTTCTTGCATCTCTGCCCCATCCCGCTGCTCTCGCGGGATGAACGCTGGGGCTTTTGACTTTCTTCTTTTCTAATTTTTAATTTGACGACCATTACCCTCGTGGTACAATATCTCTGTCGACCACTGCGCCCCGGCCTAGCCGGGGCGTTTCTGTTTTAGGGCCATGTTTGTAGCGCCGGCACCCCTGCCGGCTCTTCTCAGCAAGCAATCCCAAAACTCAACTCTAAGGAGACAGTTATGCCTTCTCTCAGTGAAAAGGACCGCGTGTCCTTGTGTTCGTTCACTTTCTCGGATGGCCCACGCTCAGCCCGACAACCTACCCCGGACCGCCCCACCCACTCCGCAACCTGCCCCAAACCGAAATGCCTTCGCGCGCCACTTCGACCACAACTACCGCCTCCTCCTAAACGGCAAACCCCCTTAGAATCAACACCTACACAACCGCCCACAACTGTTGATTCTAAACCACTTACAGCAACGCTAAATCCTTTATCAGCAACCCTTACAAAAGCATGGGGGTGGGGGGAGATACTCGGATAGATACTACCGAACGCCGATTATATTGGGTTACTTCAGAGCCGCAGCGGAAGCAAATCCCAGCGCCTGCATCACCGCGTCATGCAGCGCCGGCCGCACCTGCTGGATCTTGGCATTCTCCCGCGTCGGATGCACGCGATTCGTCAGCAGCACCACAAAGAGTTGTCGGTCCGGATCGATCCAGATCGAAGTCCCGGTAAATCCGGTGTGCCCAAAGCTGTGCGCAGAAAAATAATGCCCGCTCGATCCGCCCTCAGTCGGCACCGCCCAGCCCAGCGTCCGCGTCCCGCCGGAAAGCTGCTGTGGCGTGGTGAACTGCGCAATCGTTGCGCGCCGCAAAACTCGCTGGTGCGCGTAGACACCGCCGTTCAGCAGCATTTGGCAGAACGCCGCCAGATCCGGCGCCGTGCTGAAAATTCCCGCGTGCCCTGAAACGCCGCCAATGGCAAACGCGTTTTCGTCGTGGACTTCGCCCTGCACCAGCCGGTGCCGCAAATTATTATCGATTTCCGTCGGCGCAATCTGCGGCCACAATTTTTTCGGCGGACGATACATCGTATTCTTCATGCCCAGCGGCGAAAAAATAGCGCTCTTCGCCAAGTCGTCCAAGGTTCTGCCCGTCAACCGCTCAATAATCTCCGCCATCAAAATAATTCCGAGGTCGGAGTAAATTTCCTTTGTCCCCGGTTCGTATTCCAGCGGCTCCGCAAAAATTCTCGCAAGCGTGTCCGGCTTGCCCTTCGACGTCCGCCAGTATTCCTTGAACGCCGGCAATCCCGAAGTATGCGTCAGCAAATGCCGCACCGTCACTCGATGCCGCCACTCCGCATTCGGCCCGCTAGCCCACTCGGGCAAGTACCGCTCGATCTTCGCATCGAGATCCAGCGGCACCGCGAAATCGCCTTCCGCCAATTTCGCGACGAGCGTGGTCGTCGCCACCACTTTCGTCAGCGACGCAATGTCGTACATCGTGTTCGGAATTACCGCTGCCGCCTTCGCGTCATAACTTAATTTTCCGAACGCGCGCACCGCAACTTTTCCGCGGTAACCCACCGCCAGCGTCGCACCAGGAAACGCTTTTCCCGAAATCGCTTTCTCAATCACGTCGAATGCCGGCTGCAATTGTTTTTCTTCTTTCGCATCCATCGGCTGCACCAACATCGGGTTCGCAGCCAGCTCCATTCCAAATCCCGCTTTCAAATTCACGCCCGGAATCGTCACCGGCAAATGTCCGCGCACAGGAATTTGCCCGAACAGTGCTCGCGCCACGGAAATTTGCGCGACGTCGCTGATGCCAAACGCCGCGAGCCACGTCTCCGCCTGCGGAAACTTTTCAATCAAATACGGACTCCCGAATCCCACCGTGATAATGGGCTTTTCAGTTTTGTAAAGTTGCTCCGCAAGCGCTGCCTGCTCGGCAGGAACATCCACATTTCCTTTGCGATCGCTGACACGCACAAACAAAGCGAGAATCGCCACATCGTAAGAATCCGGCGCTGGCAATTTCAAGATGCCAGCGTTCACAAATCGCGTGTCCGCGCGCAGCGTCACGACGGAATCGAATCGCGCGCGCAACTCGCGCTCCAGATCTTCTCCCGGATAAGGTTCGGGATCCGCGTAAAACGCCAGCAACAACGCGCGCGAAGGTTTTGTTGCATCGAGCGGCAAGCGGTGCGGCGTGTCGCGCAGGAGCGTGACGCCGCGATCCGAAATCTCCTGCGCTTCCTTCTGCCACGCGACGCTAGCGAATTTCTGATTGAGGGCGTTCACGTCCACGAGGCGGTTCGCATGCAAACCGAGCCGCGCTTTCGCTTGCAGAATTCGGCGCACCGAAGCGTCGAGACGCGCTTTCGAAATGCGGCCGGATTTCACGGCGGCTTGCAACGCTTCGAACGCCGCATCCGGCACCGGCGACATCAAGAGCGCGTCTATTCCAGCAACAATCGCGCGGACGGCGGCTTCGCCCGGCGCGTAACGCACGGTGATTCCGCCCATATCCATCGCATCGGTGACGATCAATCCCTGGTAGCCCATCTCGTCGCGCAGCAGCCCCGTCAAAATATTTTGCGACAGCGTTGCCGGCGTATTCGGATCGGGTTCGAGGGAAGGAACATTCAGATGTCCGGTCATGATGCTGCTCGCGCCCGAGGAAATCGCCGCGCGGAAGGGAACTAGCTCGAGAGTGTTCAAGCGAGCGCGGTCGGCTCGAATCACGGGCAAATCAATGTGCGAATCCGCGGCGGTGTCGCCGTGCCCGGGAAAATGTTTTGCGGTGGCCAGCCCGCCGTTTTCTTCGACGCCGCGCACGAAGGCGGAGACAAACTCGGAGACGCGGGCGGGGTCTTCGCCAAACGATCGCGTGTTGATGATTGGATTGGCGGGATTGTTATTCACATCCGCGTCTGGCGCATAAATCCAATGCACGCCGACGGCGCGCGATTCCAGCGCGGTTATTTTGCCCATCGTGTAGGCGTCTTTCGAATCGCCGCCGGCGGCCAGCGCCATCGCCGTTGGGAACGAAGTGCCTTCATCCAGGCGCATGGCGGTGCCGCGTTCGAAATCGGCGCCGATGAGCAGCGGCAATTTCGATTTTGACTGCAACTGGTTGTTCAACACGGCTGTGGGATACGTCTGGCTCTTCACGATTCCGAGCGACGAACCGTGCGTGACGTTGATAAATCCGCCGACATGGAGATCGTTCACGTCGTGCAAGATTTGTTGGTAGGCCGCGGCATCCGTGGAGGTAAAGCTCCCGTGGTACGTCGCGAAAAGAAGCTGTCCGATCTTTTCATCCACGGTCATTTTACGGAGCGTGGACTCCACCCAGGCATTCGCGGCGGGAGACAATTTCTTCGCGGCGTACTGGGACGCAGCGGTGCTTGCTTTCGCGGCGGATTTCTTCGCGGAGGTGCCGCGGTTTTGACTACGTGCGCTATGGGCCATAAGAAAAAAAGTTGTGACGGGAATCAAGAGCAGAGAGCGGACGCGGCGTCCTTCCATCGGTTCGAATCCCCCAGCGCCGCCCGCAGTCTGCATTTATACATAGCACACGCACATCATGGTCTCAACGCAACCGCGGCCAGCGCGTTCCAGAATACCATTGTATGGTTTGAGTAGAGGGGGACCATTTGACCGGACACAAGAGCGCGCTTACTGCTTTCTTTTCTTTCGTGATTCTTCTGGCGCTGCCCTTTCTTGCGCCCGCGCCAGTGGAGGCTTCTCCCAAACGCGCACGCCGTGCAGCGCGCGTGCAAACCGGGCTCGATGTTCTTGAAGCACAGAAGTTTGCGCCGCTTCGCGGCAAACACGTCGGGCTGATTACCAATCACACAGGCCTCGATTCACAAGGACGCAGCACGGCTGACGTTCTTTCCCGTGCGGCCGGGGTGCAGATGGTTGCGCTTTTCAGCCCGGAACACGGATTGGCCGGCCGCAACGATGAAAAAATCTCCTCAACGAAAGATCCATCGACAGGGCTCCCGGTGTATAGCTTGTACGGCGACACGCTTCGGCCGACGGAGGAAATGCTCAAAGGCATCGACGCGCTGGTCTTCGATGTCCAGGACGCGGGGGTGCGTTTTTATACCTACACGGCGACCATGGCCTATTGCATGGAGGAAGCGGCCAAGCGCAACATCGTGTTTTTCGTTCTCGATCGCCCCAATCCGCTCGGCGGTGAAATTGTCGAGGGCCCGATGCTGGACCCGGACAAAACGAATTTCGTCGGATATTTTCCGTTGCCCGTGCGGTACGGGCTGACCATTGGCGAGCTCGCGCAATTCTTCAACATCGAAAATCACATCGGCGCGGACCTGCACGTGATCGCCATGAGGAACTGGCATCGCAACTATTTCTTTGAAAGCACGGGTATCAAGTGGATTCCACCTTCGCCGAATCTCCGCACCACCAAGGGTTCCATCCTCTACCCGGGCATTGAAATCCTGCAGAACGCGGGTGTCTCCGTCGGCCGCGGGACGCAAACGCCGTTCGAGGAGTTTGGCGCGCCGTGGGTTGATGGGGAAGAAGTCGCCACAGCTCTCAATGAGCGCCGTCTTGCGGGAGTTCGTTTCGTAGGGAAGCCATTCATTCCCATCGGCGGCCCTTACAGCGGCCAGCGCTGCGGCGGTGTGTCGATGCGCATCACGGACCGCGCCGCGGTTCGCGCGATGCGCGTGGGCCTGGAAATCGCGGTTACGTTGCAGAAGCTCTATCCCAAGCAGTTCGATCCCGCGAAACTACTGTTGCTCCTCGGAAACGCGGAAACTGTCAAGCAGTTGCAGCCGGGGGTGTCACCAGAAAAAATCGTGGCCAGCTGGGCCCCCCGCCTTTCCGCTTTCGAGCAGGTCCGCCGCAAATACTTTCTCTACAAATAGAGTGGTCTTTAGTTCTGTCTGGATTCGCTATTTACATTGAAAAGCCGGGAGCCGCACGCGCATACTTGTGCCCAACTCACTAGAGGTTTGGAGAGAAAAGTTGCAGTTCCATCTGTTTTCAATCGCTCTACTAGGTCTACGGACGACGGTATCATCTTAGCTGGGGCTGGTCTCGGGTACTTGGGGAATACTTTACGGTTTGAAAGCGAAGCAATTTACAGCCTACGGGCGCGTTTCGAGCCGCGAACCGGAGAGCTTTACATCCAACTGGCGATACCGTCTATTTGTCGTCTCAATTTCCACCATCGCAGTCCTGACTTCCTTAAGATTCTTGATATGGAACTCGTGAGCAGGGTAATCCACTTGTTCGGTAACCGCTGCGAGCTCAACTGGTCGGTGCAACATCATCTAATCAGTTGATCCGACAATGCTTCCCCCTAGAGAATCGATCTGTCCTGCTCTACTCACTCAGCCCCAGCCAGGGTGGTGTTCCGTTTGAATCAACGCTCGCGAACGATTTTTAGCTATTGAGGCCCCGCAAGTGGACTTATCAAAATTGGTCGGCAAAACTGGGTTATGCGCCTGCACCTCCGAGCAGTTCGGCATGGCCGCTAGACAGTTGAAGCCGATATACTAATGCTGCCCAAGGAGTGGTACTCCTACCACGTTAAAGTCTGCAAGGAGGGAATCATGTCTCACACAACAACTATGACCTTGAAAGTTACTCTGATGGGCGTTGCCGCTGCCGCAGTATTTTCTTTTGGGCTGAACGCGACAGTTCCAGCAGGTTGGTATATGGCTGGGTCTAAACCTGCGGAGTATGAAGGGGGCGTCGATGCAAGCGCGGTATATAACGACCATTCTAGTGCCTACCTGAAATCAAAAAACCCCGCTGTCGACGGCTTCGGTACGCTGATGCAGGATTTCAGCGCTGATAAGTACGCCGGTAAGCGGATTCGGTTGAGTGCCAATGTTAAAGCAGAAGGAGTGCGGTCTTGGGCGGGCTTGTGGATGCGAGTAGATAAGCAGTCCACTTTAGTGGCCTTCGACAACATGCAAGACCGACCAAGTACGGGTACGACAGGCTGGCAAAACTATGCAGTAGTTCTGAACGTACCTCAGGACGCCACTGGAATATTCTTCGGCGTCCTGCTGACCGGACCAGGTACCGTCTGGCTAAATGGTGTCAAAGTCGAAGCGGTTGGGTCTGACATTCCAACGACAGGTGCAAGTGCAGGTACAAAAAAACGTCGCGACGAACCGACCAATCTAGACTTCACCGAGCAGTAGAAGGCGTCGGACAACTTTCGATATTTTCCCATCGCCGCGCAATCATTGCTTGCTTTTGCTGCTTAACTCCCGATAAGCGTTTTCCAGGCATGTGAATCTAGTCCGCCGGATTTGGGCCTCAATTGCGAGGCCGACGTTGGCCGTTGTATCGTTGCGTCAGCATGGAGGGACCAATGCAGAAACGCAAACTTGGAAATAGCAATTTGGAGGTTTCGGCCCTCGGACTCGGCTGTATGGGAATGAGCTTTGGCTACGGCCCGGCCGGAGACAAGCAGGAGATGATCTCAGTCATCCGGGCAGCCCTGGAACGCGGCGTCACCTTCTTCGATACAGCGGAAGTCTACGGCCCGTTCACAAACGAAGAACTGGTGGGGGAAGCCCTCGCTCCTTTCCGTGAGCAAGTGGTGATCGCCACCAAGTTCGGGTGGAAACTTGATCCTAACACTGGCAAACAGGCCGGGCTGGATAGCCGGCCCACGCACATCAAGGAGGTCGCCGAGGCTTCGCTCAAGCGACTCAGGACGGATATCATTGACCTCTTCTACCAACACCGTGTTGACCCGGATGTGCCAATCGAAGATGTGGCGGGAGCCGTGAAAGACTTAATCCAGCAAGGCAAGGTGAAGCACTTCGGCCTTTCTGAAGCAGGGGTGCAAACAATCCGTCGCGCACACGCGGTTCAGCCTGTCACGGCACTCCAGAGCGAATACTCGCTGTGGTGGAGAGAACCTGAAGCGGAAGTCCTGCCGACCCTTGAGGAACTCGGGATTGGATTCGTTCCATTTAGCCCTCTTGGCAAAGGCTTCCTCACCGGCAAGATCAACGAGAATACAACGTTCGATAGCACCGATTTCCGTAACATCGTTCCTCGCTTTACGCCGGAGGCTCGGAAAGCAAATCAGGCCTTGGTTGATCTGCTTAGCAAGCTCGCAGAACAAAAGAAGGTGACACCTGCTCAGATCGCGCTGGCTTGGCTACTGGCCCAGAAGCCATGGATTGTTCCGATCCCTGGCACAACCAAGCTGGCACGCCTCGAAGAAAATATCGGAGCAACTGCCGTCGAACTCACGCCCGAAGATCTCCGCCAAATCGGCAGCGCCATCTCAAAGATTACGCTGCAAGGCGCTCGGTACCCGGAAAATCTGCAAAAAATGGTCGGTCGCTAAGCGCGAGCAATTGTGTTCTATGGTTGCGTTACGTGCCGGACATGAGATGGAAATGATCCCACTTGCCTTGCCACTACGCGTAGTAGGAGGCCAGCATGGTTCTTTCTCGCACGGGGAAGTGCTCACCGTACCGGCAGATCCGCGAGAACTTCAACACCACGGAAGGATCGAGCCAGCCGTTCTCGGCTTCGCTGAAAAGAATCTGCAATGCTTCCTCGGGAGGGAGGGCTCCCCGGTAGGGCCGGGGGGTGGTCAATGCATCGTAGATGTCCGCGACCTGTAGAATTCTTGCTTTCAGCGGAATGTCCTCTCCGCGAAGGCCATCTGGATATCCGCTACCATCCATTTTTTCGTGATGATGCCGTATCACCGGGAGGATGCGGCGAAGCGACTTGAGAGGCTTGAACATATTTTCTCCCGTGACGGGATGCTCGCGCACGATTCTGGTCTCCTCCGCGTCCAGAGGCCCGGGTTTAAGTAGGATGCTTTCCGGCACGCCAATTTTCCCTATGTCATGAAGCCAACTGGCGATGCGGAGTTCCTGCAAGTCTTCCTCACCAAAGCCAAGGCTTTCTCCCAATTGCTCCACGTATGCCGTTAGATGCTCCGAGTGGCCATTCTTCAAGTTATGATTCGAGTCGACGCTCTGCGCCAGCGAAAACACCGCGGACTTCGCCTGCTCATCCATGTACCTCTTGAGGCGCAAAAGCATCTGGATGCGGCCGAGCGCATCCCAGAGCGATGGAGGCGTAGCCCAGATATCAATTGCGCCGGCTTCCCGTCCACGATAAATGTCCCACTGATCCGGGGAGGGTTCAGCAAAACGACCGGCGTGAGTTGAGTGAGAGGGTCTTTCTTCATCAGGCGGCAAAGTTCGAAACTGCCGATGTCCGGCAGACTATCGTGCAGAAGAACTAAATCCGGCTGCATCTGCAGGCAGCATCTGACCGCGGATTCGCCATCTGCCGCCATAGCTACATCGCACTTCTGGTTCTGCAGGAAAGATTTCAGTTCTTCAGCGGTTCGCCGAAGCAACATCCACAAGCAAGATGGCCGGATTCATGCTTCCCCCCTCGATTTGTCCGCACTAGGACGGATGAACACACCACTCCCCGCGCGAGACAGTAAGTTTTTGATGGATTGGTCTTGCTTGTGTTCTCCAATCCCTGTGTTCGGAGGAGGCTGCCTCCGCTTACCGGGAACGAGAAGGAATGAGGTGGCTTGGCAGGTAGTTGTAATGCTCATGGGATACCAATAGGGGCGGACACGTAAGTGACTATAAACTCGGGTTTTGCGGCGCGGTGAGTGAGGAATGGCCGGGAATAATTTTCATAGCGCCCGCAGTGTTTACCCGATGCCGCGCCTCCTTCCCTCCTTTCGATCCCTCTTCGCTATCTAGAATGAATTGACTCTTGCGGTTTCACTGCTGACAAGCCGTGTAATCGGAAACCTGAAAGGCTACGGAGGGGGTAGCACCTGAAAAAATCGTGGCGGGTTAGGCCCCAAGTCTTTCCGCCTTCGAACAAGTTCGCCGCAAATATTTTCTCTACAAATAGAACAAGCGCACCGGCAACCGCGAGATCCAGCCCGTGGCCGTTGTTCACTTCGGAAGCCTTGACTTGAACTGACTTGGGCACTAAACTTCCGGCTGAGACGTTCCCTCCCTAGGAATAGATTTGTGAGCCCACGCATGCGCATCTTCGTCGAGCTGGCGCTAGCAATGGGCCTTCTGGTACCAGTCGCATTGGCGCAGAAGCCCCCGGCGCCTCCGCCGCCCACACCGCCGAGCCGTCCTGCGCCTCCCACTCCCTCGAGTACGCCGCCAGGTGAACGGAGAGAGGATCTCGTGATGTTTCTCCAAGGACGCGTTGCAACCGATGACGGGACACCTGTTCCACACGATGCGTTGGTTGAGCGGGTCTGCGACGCCAGGGTACGTCAGCAGGTGTATGCAACTTCCCGCGGCGACTTCAGCATGGAATTGGGATCGATGGCCGATTCTTACCTTGACGCCAGCGGGGACAGGTCTCCGCAATATGGCCAGGCAAGCAAGGTTCCGGGGACGGGAATTTCACGACTCGAGTTAACAAATTGTGAGCTGCGGGCCACGGTTTCCGGTTTTCATTCCAGTGTCATCAGCCTTATGGATCTCACTCCCGGCAGCAGCAGCATGGATGTCGGCGCCATCGTTGTGCACAGAGCTACAAAGATCAAAGGCATGACGCTGAGCGCCGCTCCTTACAAAGCACCGAGAGATGCCAGAAGAGCGTATGAGAAAGGCCTAGAGGCCGAGAGGAACGGCAGACTTGCCGATGCACGCCAATACTTTGAAAAAGCAGTAGAGATCTATCCGAAGTACGCGAACGCCTGGTTCCAGTTGGGCGTTGTTTTGCAGAATCTAGCCCAGAAGGAATCAGCTCGCGCGGCGTATACCCACGCGACGACGATCGACAGAAAGTTCCTGCCGCCTTATCTGTCGCTCGCGTCAATGGCCTATGAGGCGGAAGATTGGACCCAGGTCCTTAACCTTACTAATCAGGTCTTGGATCTCGATCCGTTGAAATATGCCCACGTCACCGGTTTCATCCTGGATCTCGATCCGCAGGATTACGCCAAAGCTTATTTCTATAACTCGGCCGCAAATTACAAGCTCAACAAGATCGAAGACGCTGAAAGGAGCGGGCTCAAGGCGGAACGCCTGGACGTGCGCCCGCGTTTTCCACAACTGCATCTCTTGCTGGCTGAAATATTCGCTCGAAAAAACAACTATGCCACTGCAATCTCAGAGACAAAAATTTACTTGGAGTTATCTCCGCATGCGAAAAACGCGGATCAGGTACGGGAGTGGTTGGCAAAATTGGAGAAGCTGAACGGTCCAGTGTCAAGCAGCGAAAAAACCGATCAGAAGTGAGTATCGGCATTGGCTCGCAGCTCCCTGGCTAGCGAGCACGCACGCGCAGACCAGTTCGCTGACAGGGTTCGTGCCCTTGTAATGGATGAACAGAAGTTGACCGTCCACGACCCCAACAATCTGTCCGCAAAGTGCCTCAACCCTGGAAGTCGCGTAATCGGATGAAAAACTGTCTTGCCAAGATCAATGCTGATCGTGTGCAGTTCCATGGAACGCCTCCTCCGCAAGCCTCTCATACCTACACTCCAGGCTTATCAAAAGCGGCGGACCGTTCCATTAACTGACAGGCTACGGAGGGAGTCAGCTGCCCCGAGGCAGCTTTCGGTTAGGGCTGATTTCGACCTAAGGCCTTCTCTTCGTGTTCCTAGTTCTCGCTCTTCGTCAGTCTTGCAGATGTGATACATTCCTCGTCTATGCGCATCGTTTCGCTGCTGCCGTCGGCTACGGAGATTCTGTTTGCGCTCGGGTTTGACCGCGAGATTGTGGGCGTCAGTCACGAGTGCGATTTTCCAGCGAAAGCCCGCACGAAGCCGGTCGTGATTCATTCGCGGATGCCGCACGATGCTTCGCCCGCGGAGATCGATGCACTGGTCCGGGAATACGTACATCGCGGCGAGAGTTTGTATGCGGTGGATGCCGGAGTGTTAGAGACGCTGACGCCGGATCTGATCGTCACGCAGGATTTGTGCCACGTGTGCGCCGCTTCTCCCGACGATCTTGCTACTGCGCTTACGCGATTCGATCGGCGGCCGGAAGTGCTCTGCCTCAACCCCCAGGATTTGGGCGACGTGTGGCGCGACATTTTGTGGGTGGGGGAAGAAACAGCTCATGGCCCGCAAGCGGAAGCACTGCTGGAGAAAATCGGCGTTCGGCTCGGGGTTCTGGAACAGCAGATAGACTCGTCGAAAGAGCGCCCGCGCGTCGCGTTTCTCGAATGGCTGCAACCGTTCTACGTGGGCGGCCACTGGGTTCCGGAAATGATTCAACGCGCGGGCGGGGAAGATTTGTTCGGGCGTGCGCGCACGCCGTCTTTCCGGATCACTACCGAACATGTGATGGAAGCCGCGCCAGAAATCCTGCTGATAGCGCCGTGCGGGTACAGCGCCGAGCAGGCTCGCGATGAATATCGGTCGATGAGTTTCCCGGAAGAGTGGAACACCATTCCCGCGGTTCGCAATGGCCGGGTGTATGCACTCGAAGCCAACAGCTACTTTTCTCGCTCTGGGCCGCGGCTTATCACGGGTATCGAAGCGCTCGCCAAGCTATTCCAACCTGCCGTGGAAGTGAGCCGAGAGGCGGAGTCGGCCATTCTTCCTATCGCCGCCGCAGCTACGCGAAGGGCCTCCGCCTAGCCCCGGCGAGGCCATCCCGGTTTCTTGAACAACCGTCCTTGCGTCCAGTTGACAATCGTTTCTCGATATATAAGAATCTTACATGTAAGGGAGCGACCTATGATTCGAGCAGGAGTCAAGCGCGGCACGGCGGAGCTGGCGGTGCTCAGCATTCTGGAAGACGGCCCGCTCCACGGCTATGAAATGGCGCGGCGTATCGAGGAACAAACCAAGGGCGCACTGCGCTTCACCCTCGCCGCTCTTTATCCCATGCTTTATCGCATGGAACAACGCGGCTGGATTCGCGGCGCCTGGGAAACCAGCCAGTCGGGACGGCGCAAGCGCTGTTACCGCCTCACTCCGGCGGGGAAGAAGAAGCTGTCACCGTTGCGGAAGGAATGGGCGGAGCTATTTGGAGCGCTGAAGCGGCTAACAAAGGTGGCCCATGCCTGATTGGCAAAAGCTGGTCCGGCGGCGACTCTCGGGTCTCGCGGTCGATTTCAACGAAAAGGAAGAAATCCACACCGAGCTTGCCGCGCACTTGGAAGAATCGTACGAAGCGCTTTGTACCGAAGGCTTGTCGGAGCACGATGCAGTTCAGAAAACGCTTGCACAGGTCAGCGATTGGAAGGATTTGCAGAGGAAAATCTTGATCGTAAAGAGGAGGAGACACCCCATGCACAAACGTCTGCACCAGCTGTGGATTCCCGGATTCCTTTCCCTAGTGCTTTCGATGGTGCTCCTGGTGATGCTACAGAGACTCGGATTCCAGCCGCGCATCTTCTCGTGGAGCGGCCCGGGCGCCACTCTTTTTTACCTGCCATGGCTGCTGTCGCTGCCCTTATTGGGAGCCCTTGGCGCTTACATCTCTTCGCGGGCCGGGGGATCGCGGAGAACCGTACTGCTTGCCAGCGTCTTTCCCGCGCTCGCGCTTACTGGGGCGTTTCTTTCGATGTTTCCGATAGGCTTCATCCTCGGGCGGATCATCGGAAGGCAAGTCGGTTTTGGTGTTGTGGCAACCACTCTTCTGAGGGATGGGATTGGCTGGCTCCTGGTTCCGGGAGCCGCTCTTTTGGCGGGCGGGTTGCTCGTACACATTTTGTTTGGCCGACGGTCATCGTCGCAAGACGCGGTGATCGGTTAGCGAGGCGGAGAATGCCTGATTGGCAAAAACTCGTTCGTAAGGGACTCTCTGGCTTGAAGCTTGATGCTACGGAGAAGGAAGAAGTGCATGCAGAGCTCGCCGAGCACCTGGAAGAACTTTACCAAGACCACCGTCGCCAGGGCATGAGTGAGGAACTGGCCGCACAACGTGCAATGAGGCAGGTCACGGATTGGAATGATTGCAACGCCATATCCGCAATGCAAAGGAAAGAGAGGATCTGATGCACAACCGCGTACGCCAGCTTTGGTTCCCCGGCTTTCTGACACTGACACTTTCAGTGGCTCTTCTGCCGATGCTCCTGAAGCTTGGGTTGCAGCCGCGAATCGTGTCATGGAGCGGTCCCGACACGATTCTCTTTTACGTCCCATGGCTGTTGACGCTGCCACTGTTCGGCGCCCTGGGCGCCTATGTCTCACTTCACGCTGGTGGATCCGCTCGTGCGATTCTGTTCTCGGGCATCTTTCCGATGCTGTCGCTTGCCGCTTGTTTTTTCGTCATCCTCCCGCTCAGTATCGTATTGGGTCGCGGCATTGCGTTCCATCTGACACTGGCTGGGTTTCTGGGCCTCTTGGTTAGCTGGGTCGTAGCTCCCGGAGCGGCTCTGCTGATTGGCGTATTGCCCATCCAGATTCTCCATGCGCGCGAAGTGAATTCGCAGCGTGTGGCGGGCGCCTGACCAATGCGGCCAAGACGCGATTGGGAAGAGTTGGTGCGCGCGAAACTCGCTGAGCTCGCGATAGAGCACCGAGAAAAGCGCGAAGTGATCGAAGAACTCGCGGCGCACTTGGAAGAATCGTACGAATCGCTGCGAACAAAAGGTCTACCGGAACAAGCAGCCATGCAGCAAACGCTTGCGCAAGTTGCAGATTGGCAGGATTTGCGCCGAAGGATTCAAGTCGCCAGAACAAGGAAGGAGAACATCATGAACGATCGCGTCAGGCAATTGTGGCTTCCCGGTTTGCTCACCTTCGTGCTATCGATGGGCTTGCTTGAGCTGGTTCAGAAGTTCGGACCACGCCCAATCGTTCTTGATTTGGACAAGGGGACTCCGGTTCTTATGTTTTATACGAGTTGGTTGCTCACGTTACCTTTGGCTGGCGCAATAGGTGCACTGTTATCACAGCGCGCCGGGGGCTCTCCGAAGATCTTGGCTATCTCGAGCGTGTTTCCTGTTCTGCCATTCGGGGTTGTGTTCTTGATTGCCATTCCTGTGGGACTGCTGATTGGCCACAATCTGGCGCACCATATTGTGGCCGCGGCCTTTCTCACCATGATGTTTGGATGGGTTTTGGTTCCCGGCGTGGCGCTCCTTTCTGGAGGACTTCTCGTACAACTTCTTTCGCGCCGTTCAAGCTCTCCCGGCGTCACTGTGAACTGAGACCGACCGGTTCCAGCGGCGATAGAAGGGAAGTCCTGCAAGAATTAGCAGTAAACCAATTGAAGAGCGCCCTGGGCGCTGGAGCCAGATATTGAATGTGAGCGCGAGGGCGCCGGCGACGAACAGGCCGGGGACCCAGGGATAGCCCCAGCAGCGGTAGGGGCGCGGCAGATCGGGTTCTGTTTTGCGCATGCGAAAGAGAGCGACGACGGCAAAGCCGTAGAAGATCCAGCCCGCAAAGATAAACAGATTCGTAAGTTCTTCGAACGTGCCCGTGAGCGCCATCAAGCTGGCGAGAATCCCCTGAAAAATAAGCGATCGAGCTGGCGTGCGATATTTCGGGTGAATGCCGTCGGCAATTGTGAAGAAAATCCCGTCGCGGGCCATGGCGTATCCTACGCGCGCGCCGCTCAAGACCGAGGAATTCATGGAGCCGAGCGCGGAAATCACCATCGCCCAGGTGATCCACGCGGCAGCGCCGAATCCCGCGATCCGCGCCACGACGTCGGAAGCGATGTGGAGCGACGACGCCACACTGGAGAACGGCAACACTTTCAAACAGGCAGCGCTGAAAAGAAGATAGATCACGGCGACAAATCCAACGCCTCCCACCAGGGCACGCGGGAAATTCTTTTGCGGATTTTCGACTTCGGAGCCGACCAGATTCAAATCTTCCCAGCCGTCGTAGGCCCAGAGCGCGGCGGCGAGCGCGGCGAGAAACGCAGTCAAGATCGCCCCCACGCCCGCCCTCATATCCGGCCAGAAAGGGTCCGGCGGGCCCGCGGCCGGTGCGGCCGAGAAAAATGCGACCGCGATCACGATGACAACGGACATGATCTTGATGCTGGTCAGGAAAACCTGGACGGCTCCGCCGAGCCGCACGCCCAAGTAGTTCACGCCGGTCATGATGAGAATCCACAGCACGGCGAGCGGCTGCGCCCAGGTGAAGACAAAATCGTAGGGCTTGAGCCATCCGGTGAGGCCAGGGATGGCGATGTGCACGGTGAATAGCGGCGCGGCAACAACCGGGAAGATAAAACTCAGGAAGCGCATCATGCCGGCGGAAATGGAAGCTAGCGAGCTGGGCCGCCCGACAATGGAATGCGTCCAGCCGAAGAGAAATCCGTAGACAGGCCCGAATCCACGGCGCAGATAAGCGTATTCGCCGCCTGCTTCCGGAATCATGGAACCGAGTTCGGCGAACGAGAACGCGCCAAAAATCGAGAGAATGGCGCCGATAATCCATGCGGCAAAAACAATGGAAACGTTTTTGCCTTCGCGCGCCATTTCCGCGGGCTTCAGGAAAATGCCCGTGCCGATCATGGTGCCGACAACGATGGCCGCGGAGGCCCAAGCTCCCAGGCCGCGCACCAGTTCCAGGCGTTTTTCGCTCATGTCCCTTTTTCAAGTCTCCGTGAAGAGATCGAACATGTCCTTACGAAGGGCACCCGCGGCGGCGGGCGCCCCTACGAGCGCCAGATCCGGCTCACGAACCCTCCGACGGCGAACGTCACGCAAGCGCCAATGAGGACATACCACGTAAACGCTACGGACGTGAAACGAAAAACGCACAAGATGGCTGCAAGGCCTGCGAACATTCCAATCAGGGCACCGCGAGCGCCGGCGCGGGGATCGAGGGTGCCGAGCAGAAAGAGACCAAGCAGGCTGCCGAAGGGAAGCGAGGCTACTGTGAGCCCAGTTTCGAGTAGCGGGCCCCATTTTACGAGGCCGAAGCCCATGAGCACGAGGCCCCAGAGGAGAGTCATGCGGCGAGAGAGACGCAGGAACCGGGCAGGATCGGGGTTGCGACCGCGCAAACGCGAGAAATCGAGGACGCTGGAAGCAGCGAGCGAATTCAACGAGCCGCTGGCGTTGGACATGGCGACGGCAACGATGGAGGCGATCATCAAGCCTGCCAGACCGGTGGGCATTTCTTGAACGATGAAAAGAGGAAGGATGCGGTCGGTGCGTTCGCCGGGGGCCAGCAGGGGAGTGTGCTGCGCGAATATGAAAAGCAGGACGCCAATCAGCAGGAATACGGTGAATTGGATGAGGACGATGCCGCCGCTGGTGAGAAGCGCGGCGCGGCTGTCGCGCTCGTTCCTGGCAGCGAGCAGGCGCTGCACGATGGTTTGATCGGTGCCATGGCTGGCCATGGTGAGAAACGCGCCGCCGATCAGGCCAGACCAGAATGTGTATTTGCTCGCGAGGTTCCAGGAAAAATCGAAGACCTGCAACTTGTGGCCCGCGACAGCGGCAGCCTGCGTGACTTCTGCCCAGCCGCCCGGAATGCGGTGCAGCAACACGAAAAAGGTGACGGCGCTTCCGGTCAAGTAGAGGAGCAGTTGCGCTACGTCGGTCCAGATGACGGCTTTCATGCCGCCTTCGAAGGTGTAGAGGACGGTGAGGGCGATGACGAGGACGACGGCCAGCTTTTCCGAAGTGCCGAGGACGACGCTGACGACCAGAGCGATGGCGGAAACGCGGACGCCTTCGGCGATGGCGCGCGTGACGAGAAATGTGGAGGCGGCGACGGCGCGCATTCTTTCGCCAAAACGTTTTTCGATCAACGCGTAGGCGGTCAAGAATTCGCCGCGAAAATAACCGGGAAGAAGCAGCACGACAATGAGGATGCGGCCGATGAGGTAGCCGAAGACCAGCTGGAGAAAGGTGAGATTTCCGCCGTAGGAAATGGCGGGCGTGCCGATGATGGTGAGCGTTGAAGTTTCCGTGGCGACGATGGAGAACGCGAGGGCCCACCAGGGGGCCGTCCGCCCGCCAAGAAAATAATCGCGCGCGTCTTTCTGTCCGCGGCGGAAGCGAATGCCAAGGGCCGTCACGCCGAGCAGGTAGGCGATGACAATTGCCAGGTCCAATGGATGAATGCGCATGGAGCGGCTTTTCCGCAGCACGCGGTGCGCCGCGGAAAAGTGCGATGAGGATAGTGGCCTTGCATCGGCCCGTCAAGGAATCACGGCGCCGGATCAGAATATTTTCGTAACCCTGGCGGCGTAGAATCCATTCCAAACGGGCATTTTTCACGTATGCTTTTTCTGTGGAATACGTGCTGGGGTTCGATGGCGGCGGAACGAAAACGGAATGCGTGTTGATGGATTCCGCAGGAGGAATCGCTGCGCGTGGGATCGCCGGGCCCTCCAACCCAACGCGAGTTGGAGTGGAGGCGGCGACGGATGAAATTGAGAAGGCAGCGGAGCTGGCGCTGCGGGAGGCTGGAGTCGAGCGAAAGGCGATCGTGGCGTTGGGCGCAGGGTTGGCAGGTACTGCGCAGCCAGAGATGAAACAACAGATGCAAGCGTCATTGGAAGGAGCATTCCCCGGAATCACTGTGACGATACTCACAGATTTGGAAGCAGCATTGGCAGCCGCTGGGAATGGAGCTGCGATCCTGCTGGTGGCGGGAACCGGGTCCGCGGCCCTCGCTCGCGACGAGCAAGGAAAAATCTGGCGGGCCGGGGGATACGGCCCGCCGTTCAGTGATGAAGGGAGTGCTTACGATATCGGCAGCCGGGCCGTTGCCAGAGCGATGAAAGAGCGTGAAGAGCAGGGGGCGGAGTCGGTTTTGGGAAAGAAGATTCTCGAACGATTTGCGTGCAACGTGTGGCCTGAGCTGCGGAAGCGCGCCAGCGCGCAGCCGGATCAAGTCTTTCCGATGATATTCCCGATTGTGGCCGCGGCGGCAGATGCCGGAGATTCAGTGGCGCGCGAGATTTTGCAAGAAGCGGCGCGCCAGCTAGCCGCTCTGGTGGAAATGGTCGCAACTCATGCAGGCCTGAGCGGAGAGAATTTGGGGATCGCGAAAACGGGGGGAACGGTGGGCCGGTCCGCGTTTTATGATGCGCGAGTGGATGAGGCGCTAAAGCGAGCCGTGCCGCACGCGAAAATCGGCGAGTTGCAAATGTCTCCCGCGGAGGCCGCGGCACGCGCCGCGAAATATTAGGATGTCCGAGGCGACGACAACTCGCGAACGCGCACTGGTCGCTGCCGGCGAAGAGCTTGCGGCGCTCTTGCACCACCCGTCGGCGGACGTGCTGATGGCGCTGCTGGACAATCCTGCGCTGGATGAAACGAAACTTTGTTTGCTGCTCGAAAGAAAGGATCTGCCGGGAGAAATTCTGGAAGAGGTGGGGCGGCGGAAACATCTGTTGAAGAATTACAGGGTGAAGCGGGCGCTGGCGTTTCATCCGCGGGCGCCGCGACTGATCAGCTTGCGGCTGCTGGGGGATTTATACCTGATGGACCTGGTGCAGTTGACGCTTTCACCCGGCGTCCTGGCAGAATTGAAACGCAGCGCGGAAGAACAATTGCTCGCGCGGCTGCCGCAGCTTCCTCTGGGACAGAAAATCACGTTGGCGCGGCGCGGGCCGGCACGAGTGGCGGGCGCGCTGCTCGCCGATGGCCACGCGAAGGTGATTCCCGTCGCGCTGGACAACCCAAACGTGACGGAAGCGCAAGTACTCAAAGTTCTTTCACGCGAAAAACTGCCAACCGCGCTGATTCCTGCGATCTCGCATCATCGCAAATGGTCCGTCAGTTACAATGTGCGTCTCGCGCTGGTCCGCCACCCGTTATCGCCGCTGGCGACAATTCTCGCGTACCTGCCGGAGATCACGGTGTCGGATTTGCGTGAACTCGCCGCGCCGGGTATCGTTCCCGAGAGCCTTCGAAAATATTTGCAAGCCGAAGTGCAGCGCCGCATGCGCACCGGCGGAAGAGGGGAGAAGCAGAGTGCTGCCTCGGAGGACCCTTCGGCGCCCAAGTCAGAATGAAAGGCGCTTGTTCCCAAAATGTAATTGCCGGGAACAAAACATCCACGAGCGGCGTCGTATGTGTTGTGGGGAAAGATAGCGTATGCTTGGACTCAAGGAACGGCGATTTTGTCCCGGCGCCGCGGAATGTAATCCCTGGCAGGGGGTTGCACGAGAACTATGGGCAGTGGGGATCATCCGACCCGGCGTCTCGAACGCCGCTGGGCGACGCGGTACTCGTTTCGCGCCGACCTCGAGATCGAGTGGGGTTCCGCGGTACTGCGCGCGAGCACGCGCGATATCAGCGCCAATGGAATGTTTATCGAAGCCGTGGATCCGCTCTGGATTGGCGCGGGATTCACGGCGCACTTGAATCTCAAGCAGCCGCTGAAGGTCGATTGCTCCGTGAAACGAATCGAACCGGGGCGCGGGATGGGCGTTTCCGTGGCACTTGCGGAATCCGAAAGCCAGAAACTCTACCAGGATCTTCTTTCCTCGCTCTCCGCGACCGGCGCTTGAGAGCGATTTATACTAGAGCCGGACGCGGCCTGGTTGGCGTCCAGCCTGGGGAAGAATGACACGCTGCCTTGATTGTGGTTCCGAGCGCACGGCGGATCAGTGCTCCGCGTGCGGGCTGACTTCCGCGGCTGCCGAAGTGATGTTTCGCCGGCGGTTCCTGAAGCGCACGATATTTTTTCTTGCCGGGTCGCTGGCGTTTCCCTATGCCAGCCAAATTTATGCACCGCTCGATCTAGACTTGATGCTGGTGTTCTTCGGCGTAATTTTTTTTATAGCGCTGGCGATTGCCGTGGTGCTCGAACGGCGGGCACGCAATCGCCAGGATCTTGAAGTGCTGAAGCGCATTTACGCGGGTTTCATTCCACTGCCGTGGATTCTGGCGGCGACCTTATTCCTCAACGGAAAATTGGATTCACCAAAAAAACTGACCTACCACGCTACAACGGTGGTCGGCCGCTACAACATGTCTGGAGTCGTGCGCGGCACACGACGGCTCTTCGTGCGCTCGTGGCGCGAAGGACAGAAGTACGAGCGGCTGGCCGTGGATGCCGACGATTACGATCGTTTTCAGTCCGGCGATTCCGTGGTCGTGGGCGTCGAGCCGGGTGCGCTTGGGATACCCTGGTACTACGGCGTGTACCGGCGCTGAGGACCGGAAACTAGAAATTTGAAACTTGAAACTGTGATCGAGCTTTCAATAGGCCGGCTTGCCGTCGGGTTTCAAAGGGATCTGCAGCTCCAGGACGTGACCATCCTTGCCGAGGCGGAAAGACACGCGCAGCAATTGCCCGACATTGCGCTCTTTCCATTCTGAAATTTCCAGGGGCTGATCCGGTGCGTCGGAATTGGACCACTCCACATCTTCACCATGCGGCTTCACGGTTTGCGGATCGAGTTCGTAGACTTCTCGCTCTTTCATATCGAGGAGCAAGTAGCGCTTCCAGAGATGCACCAACAAGAGGCCCTTCTTCTCCGTGTGATACATGTTCCACGATTTCGGGGCCTCGCCATTGAATTTCACGATGGCGAAAGCGACGGGCTTCCAAAGCGTCTTTTCAGCGGCCCTCAAGCCGGCACTCAAAGAAAGTCCCAACAACAGTATCCCGGCGGCGGAAATCAAACGATGGAATCTCATGCCTTTGGTAGATGCTCGTTTTCCATTGGCGGCGGAATCTCCCGCAATCCGTACAAGATTGGTCACTCAGTCTCGGTATTTCGAGTGTACGGAACGGGGCGGCGAAAGTCGACCACGGGGATGAAGGTGCGCCGTGAAGGTCTGAAACAATTCCGATACAGCAGCGTCACAGTATTTCTTTCGCTCGTACACCGAAAAAGGAAAAGCCCCGCCGGAGCGGGGTTTCCTCATAATGGGTTCAATGGAATGCTTAGCGGTCGTTTCGGTCGTCGTCCCCGTGGTGGACGATCACTTGTCCGCGAACTTCCCCGCCGGGGAAGTTCACCGAGTGCAAATTCACGTAGCCGGCACGCTGACGGATGGCACGCAGAGCGCTGGCCAGGTCTCCGGGTGTAATGCCCTGCGCCGTCGGACCGGTGACGTTAGCCGGAGTGATACTGCCTGTGAAAGTTCCTGAAGTGGCTGCTGGAGTGAATGTGAGAGAAGATCGCGTTGCTCGTGAGGTCTTGGAACGTCTCGGTGAAAGTGATGGAACCGTTCTCGTGAATGGTGGCTTTGAACGAGGCCGTCGCATTCGAGTTGATTGCTGGTACCTCATTCGCGCCATGCAGGTCGGCGGTGAGGGTGATGACATCGTCATCCGAAGCTGCCGTCGCGACGCTGAATGCCGGGACGAGTAGCGCTAACAGTAGGAATTTCTTCATGTTTGGTTTTTCTCCTTCTCTTGAACACTTTTGCAGGATTCTCGGAAGTTGCGGGGTGCAGGCAACCCAACCGGAATTCCCGGATCTCGAACCGTCTTTGCACGAAACCATACTTTAACCGCCCTTTTGAGTCAATCCAGTTCTATAAACGTTCGGTTAATGCGCGGCCCGGGCGAATGAATCATCAAAAATCAATTCGTCGCCGCGCGGAAGGCCACCATTTGCATGATAAAACCGCCGTCTTGAAACAAAGGGGCAGTTGCAGTGTAACTCCCTGTGGCACTCACGACGCGGCGCCCCTGTTCGTCCACATTCAGTTTGGTCTGAAAGGCGCCAACTATCCCGGCGGCGAAATCCGCGGGCAGATCGCGGTCCATCGCGACGACGGGGACGACGACGAGAACTAGCTCACGACCAGGCTGGAAGAAAAAAGGCTGGACAAGGTCCGGCCTCTCCGTAGCCAGGCCGATGCCGGTGATCAAGGCTTCGGGGTCGGGGGCTTGTACGAGATTTGTGTGACCGTTTGATTCACGACATGCTTCGGCGGTTTCTTCTTAGGCGGCTTCCTGACTTCGCGTCTTCGTGCGTCTTTGTTACCCATGGCCAACAGCTTGCCACAGGTTGCCAACCATAGCTAGAGGAGGCTATCGGTTTCCTCTAGACCTGCTGCCGCAGCGGAGCGTAATACCGAGCAATTTAGCCCGCGAGTACTCTGCATTTTTTCTGCCGCGATCCTCTGAAACGTTTCATGGCCTTTTGACACTATGTTTATGCCACAGACCAGCCTCAGTGCTGTGATTCACCAAGGCGAGTCCACAGGGTTCAGAGAGCAAGTTGTGCGACAACTGACTTCCTCTTCCCGAAGATTTACCTCGCGAGTCGAGGCGCCCGAAGATGTGTGGATTTACTGGCGCTGCGATGGACTAGACGATCTCTCGCATGTTCAAAATATCAGCTTAGGAGGTTTGTTTATCGAAACGCCGAGGCGAACAGCGGAGGGTACTACCGTCAGCCTGAGTTTTCTCGTTCGGGAAGGACAAGTCCGTGCCGATGGTATCGTGCGACACGCAATTCCGGGCACGGGAATCGGACTCAAATTCAGGGCCGTGAGGGAGGAAGACCGGCCGTACCTGGCGGCTTTGATGGCGAGGATCCGCGCAGAGCCCCGAACGCGAAGCGTATCCTGAGCGGACAACCCATGCGCGGGCCATTTCCGAGGCTACGGGAAGGGACGTTGCAGCATTTGGTTTTCAAAGACATTTTCTCTACGAGACAATCCCCCCTGGAATGCCGCGTAAAGTCTCTCGAATTTAAACTAGCGATACCTCATGCGAACAGGCGCAAGGAGCTTCTCTCCCAATGATTTGCTAAAGTGACCCTCTGGCCCCGGCGACAGGCGAAGTGGTACGTGGCCGCATTGTGCAGTGAGACCGTCTTGCAGGCGAACATTTGTCTTCGGCTTGCCATTCCTGGCGATATTCCTGTCTTGCAGGCGCTCATCGATGCGTCCGTACGCGGCTTGCAGGCGCAGGATTACACGCCGGCGCAGATTGAAGGTGCGCTCAAGACCGTTTTTGGAGTGGATAGCCAATTGATTGCCGACGGGACGTACTTCATCGCGGAGGCAGTACCTAGCGGAAGTGAGAGCGATGAACCAGAGTATGACGGAGCCGCGAGTCTAATTGTCGGCTGCGGCGGCTGGAGCAAGCGCAAAACACTCTATGGCGGCGACCGCTGGACGGGCAGGGAAGACAAGCTTCTCGATCCCCTTCACGACGCCGCGAAGATTCGCGCGTTTTTCATCCATCCGGCCTGGGCGCGGCAGGGCATCGGCGGAATGATTCTGGAAGCCTGCGAAGCGGCCGCGCGAGAGGCAGGATTCACGCGATACGAGATGGGTGCGACGCTGACGGGGGCAAAGCTCTTCGGGGTAAGAGGCTACGTTGCGGTGAAACCGATCTCCATTCCACTCATGAACGGTGAAGTGCTCCCGGTGATCCACATGGAGAAGCGGACGTAGGACTCCACCAGCGACATCCTTCCCAATCGAAGCTCAATGCCAGGGAATGGGAACTTCGAGCTCCCGCTCACGGCCCACTGGTTCCAGCAGGTATAATGCCGGGCGATGATTTCAGCGGCAGACATTTTGCGGCGGGTATATGGCACGTTTGCGCGAGTGTTCCCGCGCTGCAGCATGATTTCGCAGGCGATTGCCTACAATCTGTTCCTGGCATTTTTCCCGGCGTTGCTGGTCGCGGTGGCGCTGGCCACGAGCCGAATCGGGGGCAAGACCAGTCTGCTTGACCTGATTACGGATTTGACGCGGTTCTTGCCGCCGGGGAGCCAGGCTATCGTTTCGGAGTTCCTGGTGAAGCGCGGCCCGGACACGTGGAAGATCGCGGCCTTGGGCTGGACTGGGACATTGCTTGCAGGCTCGCAAGTAATGAAGCTGATCATGCAAGGAATTCACAGCATCTACGGAGATAAGGAGCCGCTGGGATTTCTGCACCGGCAAGTGCGCGGGTTGATGCTCTTGCTGGTGACCATCGCTCCTCTGCTGGGCGCAGCTATACTCGGGATTCTTGGAAAGCCGCTGCGGCGATGGATTGCGCTGGAACTCGGAAAACACACGAATCTGCAAGGCTGGTGGAATTTCATTTTTCCAGCGACGGCGATTGTGCTGGCGATGATGGCTTTGACGGTGATTTATCGCGTGGCGCGGCCGCGAGAGCACAGTCTGCGGAACGTCCTGCCAGGAGCCATGCTGGCGACGCTGCTCTGGTGGCTGGTGAACGTGCTGTTTGGTGTTTATGTTCGGCGTGTACCGTACAACGTAATATATGGTGGTCTGGCGGCGGTGATCGGTCTGATCATCTGGATGCAGCTATCTGCGGTGATCATTTTTCTCGGGGCGGCCTGGAATGCGGAGCTGGCGGAAAGCCGGGAAGCGGTGCGAGCTCGTGGGTGAGCAGATCGTACGCGTAGCGTGCTATTCCGGATACAAGGGCGATGAGCGTCCGGTACGTCTATACTTTCGCGAGAAAGCCCTCGAGATCGTGGAGACGGAGGATCGCTGGTATTCGCCTGGCGCGACGTTCTTCCGTGTGGTCGTGGATGGCGGCGACCGCTACGTTCTCCGCCACGAAGAGGCGCAGGACGTGTGGAGCCTGATCGGGTACCGGGCGATTGCCGATTGACACAAAAATTAACGAAAGCGTATAGTCAAGGCACGAGTCCGCAGTAGGCATCCCCAAGCGCCGGGCCTCGCGGCCACCGAGGGATGCGGGTGCCAGAAGGGCAGTGATGTCTCACCCAGGTTTTTTCCAGGTCTTCCGGTGTCTCACCATCCTGACCCTCCTTTGCTGTGCATTTTTTCCCGGCAAGCGTGTGATAGCTCAAACACCCGCGCCAGCGCCATCTGCACAAGACACATCGGCTCAGCCAGATGCGACCCGCAAGCCCGCGCAATCGCCGCCATCAAGTGACAATCAAGAGGTGTCGAGCCGGGACACGCCGACCACGTTCAAGGTCAGAGTCAACCTGGTGCTCGTGCGCGTGGTGGTCCGCGATGCGAGTGGCAAGGTTGTCAGTGGACTGAAAAAGGAAGATTTTCAGTTGTTTGACAACCGGAAGCCGCAAACGATTTCGTCCTTCAGCCTGGAGACCCCGGAAACCCGCGCGGCTTCCGCGGTGACTTCCCCGGGGGCTGCGGCGTATTCGTCAAGCGCCGATCCCATTGCCGGGAAGGCCGTTGTTTTGCCGCAGCGATTTGTGTCCATGGTCTTCGATGATGTCCATCTTTCGATGGAGGATGCGACGTTTGTGCGCGATTCCGCCACGCGCTTTTTTGGCTCGCTTGCGTCCAGCGACCGCGTGTCGATGAACACAACTTCCGGACAGTTTGCCCAGGAGTTCACGGACGACCACGACGCGTTGAAGAAGGCTCTGTTCGGGATCATTCCGCGGCCGCTCGGTGCCAACGGTTTTCATGATTGCCCGGACGTAGGCTATTACCAGGCAGACCTGATCGTGAACAAGTCCGATGGGCAGGCGCTTGCCGTGGCCACCGAAGATGCCGTGCAGTGCGCATTTGGCGGGGATGAGCGCATGGCGGCCCAGGCACAAAACTTGGCGAGAGTTGCGGCCTTTCGGGCCGTTTCAGCGGGAGACGCCTCGTCACAGTATGCCTATCGGCATTTGGAGGATATAGTGCGGCGGCTGGCGAGCATGCCGGGGCAGAGGGTGCTTGTATTTGTCTCGCCGGGATTCCTGCAGACCACGATTCAGTCCGAGGCTTCGGAGCTCGTGGATCGTGCGACGCGGGCAAACATCGTAATCAATGCGATTGATGCGCGCGGCCTTTATGTGCCCGACGTGATGGGGGACATTTCCAACCCAGCACATGACGCGTTTAGGACCGCGGGCTACAAGGCTTCTTACCGAGTGGCCGCGCAATCCGCGCAAGACGACGTGATGGCGCAATTGGCGGATGGAACGGGCGGGACGTTTTTTCACAACCGCAACGACGTAGATGAAGCCATGCGAGAAGCGGGCGCAGCGCCGGCGCTCTCCTATTTATTGGGTTTTTCTCCGCAGAACCTGAAAATCGATGGGCGCTACCACGCGCTGAAAGTCTCGCTGACAAACAGGGAAAAATTCAAGATTCAGGCGAGGCACGGGTACTTTGCGCCACGGTCGATCGCCGATCCCGCGGAGGCAACCAAAGAGGAGATTCGTGAAGCGTTGTTTTCGCAAGAGGAGATCCGCGACCTGCCCATCGAATTACAGACGCAGTTTTTCAAGAAAGACGAAGCTGAAGCGCGGCTCGCGGTATTGACTCATCTGGACGTAAAGGGCATCCGCTTCAAGAAAGCGGAAGGCCGCAACAACGACAAATTGACAATCGTCACGGGAATCTTTGATGAGAATGGAAATTACATTACGGGCGGAGAAAAAATTATTGAGATGAAATTGCGGGACACTACATACGATCGGCTGAGCCGTTCAGGGTTCACGGTGAAGTCGAGTTTTGACATAAAGCCGGGGACGTACCTGGTGCGGCTCGTCGTGCGCGACAATGAAGGCGCGCAGATGGCCGCCCGGAATGGGGCAGTAGTCATACCTTACTAGAACACTAGGACGTGGTGGTTCAGGCGGAGGTTCTCATGAGTACCAAAAACAACGGGAAACTAAGAATTCAAATGGCCGCGTGGTTAGCTGCCGGCTTGGCGTGCGCAATTCCCTTGGCGGTGCGCGCGCAGGAGCAGCCCGCCCCGTCACCGCAGGCGGCCCCGCCGGCTGCGCCGCAGCCTGGAGTGATGATCAAAAAGGAGTCGAAACTGGTGCTGGTCGACGCCGTCGTGACAGACAAGAAGGGAAACTATGTCCATGACTTATCGCAGGCCGATTTCAAAGTTTTCGAAGATAACAAGGAGCAGCAGGTTTCTTCTTTCTCCGCGGGCGTGGATGCGGCTGCGCAAGCGAACGGGCAGCGGCGCTATCTGATTCTTTTCTTCGACAATTCGACGATGGCCATGCCGGACCAGATCCAGGCGCGTGGCGCGGCCAAGAAATTCATCGAGGCCAATGCCGGTCCGGATCGCATGATGGCGGTGGTCGATTTTGGAGGTTCACTGCGCATCGTGCAAAATTTCACGGCGAACGCAAATTTGCTGCAAGCGGCAGTCTCTGGAGTGAAGAGTTCTTCCGTGGCTCCCAACGCGCCGGCTTCGGATGTGCCGATCACGGTGGCGTCCGCGGGTCTGCCCTCTCTTGGGAATGCCGCGGCGGACTTTGGCGCGCGAAGCATGCTGCTGGCGGTCCGCAGTCTGGCGAAAAACCTGCGAAGTATTCCGGGCCGGAAGATGGTCGTGCTCTTCTCCGGCGGATTTCCGCTGACGTCCGAAAATCAATCGGAGCTGACGGCGACCATCGATGCTTGCAACAAATCGAACGTCGCGGTGTATGCATTGGATGCCCGCGGATTGACTGCGCCGGTCCCGGGCGGGAGTGCACGTAGAAATACGCCGAGAGGCAAGACGCACGCGGTTTCGAATCGGCCTTCGAATCGCAGGGCTTCCGCGCGGCCTCGGATTTTGTTGGCGGCGTTTCCGGCGAGTGCTATGCCTGATCCGCAGCGGCCGGGCGGCGGCGGTACAGGAGGTGGCGGAACGGGTGGCGGCGGCCGAGGCGGAGGCGGTGGGACGGGTGGCGGCGGTACAGGTGGTGGCGGCCGAGGCGGCGGGGGTGGTACTGGAGGAACCGGCGGTGGTACGGGAGGAACTGGTGGTGGGGGCAGAGGCGGCGGTACCGGCGGAACGGGTGGTGGCGGGCGAGGTGGGACCGGCGGCGGAACGGGAGGAGGAACCGGGGGAGGAACAGGAGGCACGCGCAGCGGGGGATATGTCCCCGGCAACTACAACACATCTCCCTATAGCCAGCCGCGAACGATCGTGCCGCAGTTTCCAACTTCGGCTTCGTCGAATCAGCAGATTCTTGCTGCCCTCGCGGAAGGAACAGGCGGATTCACGATCTTCAATACTAACGATCTGCTCGGCGGCCTGGAGCGCATCGGTCGTGAGCAGAATGAATTTTACATTTTGGGATACGTGCCGGCGGACACGCCGGAAGGCAGCTGCCACACGATAAAAGTGAAGCTGAATCGCGGCGGATTAAGCGCGCCTCGCTCGCGCAGCGGTTACTGCAATACCAGGTCGACAAACGTATTGGAAGGCAAGCCGCTCGAAAAACAGCTCGAAGCGCACGCGGCGAGCTCCCAGACCGGATCCATTCATGGAGCGCTCCAGGCGCCGTACTTTTATACCGCGCCGAATACGGCGCGCGTGAACCTGGCGATGGAGCTTCCCCCGGATACGGTCCAATTCAACAAGGAAAAAGGAAAGTATCACGCGAACCTGAACGTCCTGGGCATCGCTTACCGGCCGGATGGGACCATCGGCGCGCGATTTAGCGACACCGTGAACATGGACCTCGAGAAAGATGAATGGAAGGATTTCACCAAGACACCGTATCACTACGAAAACCAATTCGATGCCGCACCAGGAACGTACAAGCTCACCGTGGTCCTGAGCGCCGGCGGCGACACGTTCGGTAAGTTCGAGAAGCCGCTGACGATCGATGAGTACGACGGAAAGCACTTCAGCTTGAGCGGGCTGGTGCTGGCGAGTTCCGTGCAAAGGCTAACCGACATTCCTACCGGGCTGGATTCCGCGCTGCTTGAGGATCGCACGCCGCTGGTCGTGAAGGGCATCCAGATTACTCCTTCCGGTAGCAACCGTTTCAAGAATACGGACAACGTGGTGGTCTATACGGAGATTTATGAGCCACTGCTGGCCTCCGCGAACCCTCCGCTGGTCGGCATGGCGTACACGATTCTCGAACGAGAGAGCAATAAGAAACTGTTCTTCACGGATGTTCAGCGCGCTGATGAGTTCGTCCAGAAGGGAAATCCAGTGATCCCCATCGGGCTGAAGGTCAAAGTGAACGATCTAAAGCCTGGCTCGTACCGCTTGCTGATGCAGGCCGTCGATAGCGAAAAGAACAATGCACCGGGCCGAATCGTGGATTTTGACATCGCGGAATAGGGAATTCCTGGCCGATCTGCGCGTGCCTTGCCACCTTCGCAGCGTTGAAGCGCCGTCAGGCATCGGCGTAAGTCCTTTCCTGCATGTGGATGAACGTTCTGTTCCGGCACACCCGCCGGACTTCCGCAACTTATTTTCCACGCCAGGGTTATCCTATGGATGAAGGCCCTGCCCCCGAACACGCCTGACAGGAGAGTGTCATGAAGCTGCAACAACGCCCTGCCTCGCCGTTTTTCCCGGAAATTGCCGCGATGACGAGATCTTTCCTTGCCACGGTTCTTTCTTTCGCACTCGTGTTTTCGCTTGGCCTCGACGTCTCGGCGGCCGCCGCGCCGCCCGCGGCTGCAAAAGACAAAAAGCCAAAGCAGGACCCCTCGCTGAAGGGATTGCCGATTTCCGAACTCAGTCCGGATGAAGCGATTCTTCATGCGCTGAATCGCCTCGCCTATGGTCCGCGGCCCAGGGACGTGGAACGCGTCCGGCAGATAGGCTTGGCCAAGTGGATCGAAGAACAACTGAATCCGGGTGCGATTGACGACAAGGCGCTGGAAGCGCGGCTTCAGAACTACCCCACGCTCCGGCTGTCCACCGCCAAATTGATCGATGAATATCCGCAGCCCAAGCAGGCCGCGAAGCTTGCCGGGTTGACGAAAGAGGAGTTTAAAGTTCAGCAGACAGAAAAGCGCCGCGCGGATTCTGCGGCAGAGACGGTTGCCAGGGATATGAGGCAAGCACCGGCTGGCGGCGATGGTGAAGCGCCGCAGCAGAATGCCGAAGGCGCTCCAGCAAAACAAGAAATGGACGATGCGCCGGCGCCCATGAAGATGGATCGGCCGCGCGGGAATCTCGCGACCAATGGGGGAGGCGCACGCAACGCGCTTGGAGGAGGCGATCCAAACAACGTGCCGCGGGCGGTCGCCGACGACAGCAAAAGGCCGCAGCGTATCGTGGCTGAACTGGGGATGGCCAAAGTGACGCGCGCCATCTACAGCAACCGCCAGTTGCAACAGGTGATGGACGATTTCTGGTTCAATCACTTCAACGTATTTGCAGGCAAGGGCGAGGATCGCTACTACCTGACTTCTTACGAACGCGATGTGATCCAGCCGCACGCGCTGGGGAAATTCAAAGATCTTCTGACTGCGACAGCGAAAAGTCCGGCGATGCTTTTTTACCTGGACAACTTCCTGAGCGCCGATCCGAAGGCCGCGCAGCGGCTGGCCGCGGAACGCGCCATGCGCCAGCAGAGGCGCCGCGGACGATTCGGCGGGCCGTGGCCGCCGCGTCCGGCGCCAAATCCGCAGCAAGCCGCGAAGAAGAATGAGCGCGGGCTCAACGAAAATTATGGGCGCGAATTGATGGAACTGCATACGCTCGGTGTGGACGGCGGCTACACGCAGAAAGACGTCACCGAAGTCGCGCGTTGCTTCACGGGCTGGACGATGGACAAGCCGAGGCAGTACGCGGATTTCAAATTCGACGAGCGCTTGCATGATCCGGACCCGAAGTATGTGCTGGGAAAAAAGATTCACGCCGGCGGCATGAAAGACGGCGAGCAGGTCATCGAGCTGCTCGTGCGTCATCCGAGCACGGGGAAATTCATTTCCACAAAATTGGCGCGCCGTTTTGTTTCGGACAATCCGCCGCCGTCGCTCGTGAATCGCATGGCGGAGACTTTCAAATCCAGCGATGGTGACATTCGCGCGGTGCTGAAGACCATGATCTGGTCGCCGGAGTTCTGGTCGCGCGATGCGTATCGCGCGAAGATCAAGACCCCGTTTGAACTTGTCGTGTCCGCGGCGCGCGCCACCGGCTCGGATGTGGACACGCCGCTGCCGCTGGTGCAGTGGATTGGACGAATCGGCGAGCCGCTTTATCAATGCCAGCCGCCGACCGGCTACGCGGATAAGGCCGAAGCGTGGGTGAATACCGGCGCGCTGCTGAACCGCTTGAATTATTCCCTGGCTCTTGCGGGAAACAAGATGCGCGGCACTCGCACGGATGTGGCTTCGCTGCTGGGCATGGATTCATCGACGGATGCGAAAGTGGCGCTGGACCGTGCCGTGCAGGTATTTCTCGGCGGGCACGTGGCGCCGACGACGGTCGAGACGCTCCAGAAACAGTTGGAAAACCCGCAGGTTCTCCAGGCCAAGCTCGATGATCCGCAAAAACAAGTGGACCTCGGCGTGGTTGCGGGGCTGGTGCTGGGCGCGCCGGAATTTCAGAGAAGGTGATAAAGACGCCATGAGCTACAAATGTTGCGAAGGTGTACGCGACCTGAAATTTTCGCGGCGCTATTTCTTAAAGCAGGGCGGCGTGGCCATGGTGGGCCTGAGCGCGATGCCGGCCTTCTTGCAGCGCGCGGTTGCGGCAACGCCCATGCCGAACAAGAAGCAGCTCGTCGTTCTGTTTCAGCGCGGCGCTGCAGACGGCCTGAATATTGTCGTGCCGTTCGGCGAACCAAACTACTACCGGCTGCGTCCTTTGATTGCGATCCCGCAGCCCAAGCGCGGCGCGGGAGATACGGCGATCGACCTTGACGGATTTTTCGGTCTGCATCCGAGCCTTGCGCCCCTGGAGCCGCTGTTTCACAAGAACCAGCTCGCGATCGTCCACGCGGCAGGCTCACCCGATCCGACGCGCTCGCATTTCGATGCGCAGGATTTCATGGAATCGGGCACGCCCGGCTTGAAATCGACGGAAGACGGCTGGCTCAATCGCGCGCTCGAAACCGTCCCGGAAGAAAATGCTTCGCCGTTCCGCGCCGTGGCGATGGGGCCGAATCTTCCGCGCATCTTGCACGGCAATGCGCCAGCCATTGCGCTGCCGGACCTGAAGCAATTCAAAGTAATGGCGCAAGCGCCGGGAACCGGCCAAATCGTGGAAGGCGGCTTTGAAGCCATGTACGCGCAGACCGTGGATCACGCGCTGCACGGCACGGGCACGGAGACGTTTGAAGCCATCGATCTTCTGCGCAAAGCGGATCCCGCGAAGTATCAGCCGGAAAACGGCGCGCAATATCCAACGAGCCGCCTGGGACAGAGCTTGCAGCAGATCGGGCAGCTCCTCAAATCCAACATCGGCGTGGAAATTCTGTTTGTCGATTGCGGCGGCTGGGACAATCACGTCAACGAAGGCGGCGTGCAGGGCCAACTTTCCAATTTGCTGAAAGATTTGGGCTCCGGCCTGGCGGCGTTTCACCAGGACATGGCCGACCGCATGCAGGATGTCGTCGTAGTGACCATGAGCGAGTTCGGCCGCACGGCGAAAGAAAACGGCAACCGCGGCACGGACCACGGCCACGCGAACTGCATGTTCCTGATGGGCGGCGACGTGAAGGGCGGGCAAGTCTATGGGAAATGGCCCGGGCTGAATGATCACCAGCTCAACGAAGGACGCGACCTCGCGCTCACCACGGATTTTCGTTCCGCGGTCGGCGAGGTTCTTTCCAAACACATTGGTGTGAAAGAACTGACGCCGGTCTTCCCCGGCTTCGACAACAATCCCCGCAAATTCCCGGGATTGATAAAGACTTAGGGCAGAGACGAAAATTCTCCAAAGCGGGGTGAGGTCTTCAAGAGTTTTCCTCCCTCGCCATGCCCATTTGTGCTTTGACACTTCTGCACGTCATGGGTAGTCTTGCGCCAGCGACTGCTGGAGGCGCGGCTCCATGAGAACGACGCGGCGAGAATTCGCGAAGGGGATCACTGGCGCGGTGATGGCCGCCACATTTGCGCCCGCCGGGGAACCCGGGCGTCTGCCGATTGCGTTTTCAACTCTGGGCTGCCCTGCCTGGGATCTGCAAAAAATTCTGAACTTCGCGGGGGAGCACGGTTTCGCCGCCATCGAATTGCGCGGATTGCAAGGCAACCTCGACTTGCCTTCTCACCCGGCATTTGCGGCGGAACGCATCGCTCAGACGAAGCGCGATATTCTCTCTCGCAGTCTTCGGGTCGCCTGCGTTAGCAGCTCAACCAGCCTGCACGAGACCGATCCTGAGAAGCGTTCCAAAATTTTGGCGGACGCCCGGCGATTCATCGACCTGGCTTCTTCGCTCGATGCACCCTACGTGCGCGTGTTCGGTGACAGCCCTGACTCCGGGCATCCCGTTGTTCCGAGTGACGATTTGAAGGCGCGTGTTGCGGATGGGTTGCGCGAATTGGGCGACTATGCGGGCCCGCGCAAAGTTACCGTGATTATCGAATCGCATGATGATTTTACCGCTTCGGCGTCGCTCGCTGACGTCCTGCATCGTGCCGATTCCAAGTCGGTCGGACTCTTGTGGGACGCGCACCACACGTTTGCGGAGTCAAACGAGGACCCGAAATTCACCGTGCAGAAGCTCGGGCCGTGGATTCGGCACACGCACCTGAAGGACTCGGTGGGCAAAGGCGGTGATCGCAAGTATGTGTTGACCGGCCGCGGAGACGTTCCGATCAAGAAGCAAATCGATGCCTTGCGCTCCATGGATTACAAGGGCTTCTACTGTTTCGAGTGGGAAAAGGTCTGGCATCCCGATCTGGAAGATCCCGAGATTGCCATTGCGGACTATGCCCGCGTCGTCACCGACCATCTACGCTAGAAACGTGCCGGCAGGGGAGCGCGGCGCATTCGAGCGATGGCGGTAAGAGAGTAAGGCGGCAAGACCGGGGCGTTTCTGCCCGGCCGACTTTCTGTTCAATCCGGCGCCTTCAATTCCCGAATCCAAATATTGCGGAAGCGAATCGGGTTGCTGTGATCCTGAAGCGCGAGCGGCAGTTTCTCGGGCTGCGGCGAATACGGGGGACGCGCCTTATGCGCCGTCGGGCCAGAGAGTTCGACGTTGTCCTGCGCCAGCACGCCGTTATGCAGCACGGTCACGCGCGCGGGGCGAAGCAATTTTCCAGCGTTGTCGAAGCGCGGGCCATGAAAAACGATGTCGTAACTCTGCCATTGGCCCGGAGGACGCGCGGCGTTCACCAGCGGCGGATACTGGCCGTAAACGGCGGCCGCTTGACCATCCGCATAGGTCTTGTTTTCGTAGGAATCCAGGACTTGAATTTCATAGAGGCCCATCAGAAAAACACCGCTGTTGCCGCGCCCTTGGCTCTCGCCCTTGGGCGGAACTGGCTCGGCAAATTCGACGTGTAACTGGCAGTCGCCGAACGCCTCCCGCGTGTAGATGTAGCCGGTCTTCGGAACGGTCTCGAGATAGCCGCTCTCGACTTTCCATTTCGCGGGGCTGCCGTCCTTGTGCGCCCATTTCGAGAGGTCCTTTCCGTCAAAAAGCACGACGGCATCGGAGGGAGGGCGGCCCGGCGAGTCCTGGGTGCTCGATGTTCCCGGATCAACGATTGCAGGCAGCGGGCGATCGGGATCGTGAATTTTCCATTTCGGATCCACTTGCGCGTTGCAGAACGTGGAAATGCATGACAGAAGAAGAATGCCGATCGAAAGGAATGGAAGTTTTCTCATTGTTTTACCCCGTCTCAGAAGCCGTGGGATTCTACCGCAAATTGAAACAATAGAGAGCCGGCTGGAGGCCGCCCCACTCTTGTTTTCTTCAACTTCTCGAACAAGTCCTACTACGCGGCCGAACCGCGGATGCGCATGCCGTAGAACGAGCGGTAAACGAAGACGAAAGAGACGGCGAAGAAAGCGGCCGCGAGGACGTGTGTCAAGTTAGAACCTTGTGTGGCCGTCATTTGCACGGCGAGCTCGACAGCGAGCAGGCCGAAGAGCGTGGTGAACTTGATGACGGGGTTGAGCGCGACGGAAGAAGTGTCCTTGAAAGGATCGCCGACCGTGTCGCCTATGACCGTGGCGTCGTGGAGCGGCGTGCCCTTCTGCTTCATCTCGACTTCGACGATTTTCTTGGCGTTGTCCCAGGCGCCGCCGGCGTTGGCCATGAAGATGGCTTGATACAAACCGAATATGGCGATGGAGAAAAGATAGCCGATGAAGAAGAAGGGTTCGACGAAGGCGAAAGCCAGCGTCGCGAAGAAGACGGCGATGAAAATGTTCAGCATGCCCTTCTGCGCGTACTTGGTGCAAATCTCGACGACCTTTTTGCTGTCGGCGATGCTAGCGGCCGCGGCACTTTCCAGCTTGATGTTGGCTTTGATGAATTCAACGGCGCGGTAGGCGCCGGTGGTGACGGCCTGCGTCGAGGCGCCGGTGAACCAGTAGATCATGGCGCCTCCGGTAACGAGTCCGAGCACGAAAGGCGCGTGGAGGAGCGAGAGGTTGTTCACGTTTTCAGAGAGACCTTTGGTGAGCGCCATGATGATGGAGAAAATCATCGTGGTAGCGCCAACGACTGCCGTGCCAATGAGCACGGGCTTTGCGGTGGCTTTGAATGTGTTGCCGGCGCCGTCATTGGCTTCGAGCATTTCCTTGGCGCGCTCGAAGTTCACGTCAATGTTGTAATCCTTCTTCAGCTGCTGCTTGATGCCGGGGATTTGCTCGATTAAAGATAATTCGTAGACCGATTGCGCGTTGTCCGTCACCGGGCCGTAGGAATCCACGGCGATGGTGACCGGGCCCATGCCGAGAAACCCGAAAGCAACCAACCCGAAGGCAAACACCGCCGGTGCGAGCATCTGTCTTTCGAGTCCCATGGTGCTGATCAGGTAGCCAGCGGACATCAGCAGCACCATCGCCAGGCCGATGTAGTATGCAGAAAAGTTTCCGGCAACGAAGCCGGACAAAATCCCAAGCGATGCGCCGCCTTCTTCGGCAGATGTGACCACTTCTTTGACGTGGCGGGACTCCGTAGACGTAAAGACTTTGACCAGTTCCGGAATGAGTGCGCCCGCGAGCGTGCCGCAGGAGATGATCGTCGCGAGCTTCCACCACTGCGAAGAGTCACCGCCAAGCGTGGGTATGACCAGCGAAGAGATCACGTAGGTCAGGGCGATCGAAACGAAGGATGTGATCCAAACCAGAGAAGTGAGTGGCGCCTCGTAGTTCATCTTATCCGTGTTGCCGTATCTCGCTTTGGCGATGAAGCCGTTGATGAAGTAGGCCGCGGCGCTGGCGATGAGCATCACGATGCGCATCACGAAAATCCACACGAGCAACTGGATTTGCAAGGTCGGATTCTTGACCGCGAGCAAGATGAAAGTGATCAACGCAACGCCGGTGACGCCGTAGGTTTCAAAGCCGTCGGCGCTGGGCCCGACGGAATCGCCGGCGTTGTCGCCGGTGCAGTCCGCGATGACGCCGGGGTTGCGCGCGTCGTCTTCCTTAATCTTAAAGACAATTTTCATCAGGTCGGAGCCGATGTCGGCGATCTTTGTGAAAATTCCGCCAGCGATCCGCAGAGCAGCCGCGCCGAGCGATTCGCCAATCGCGAAGCCGATGAAGCATGGGCCCGCGTAGTCGCCCGGAACAAAAAGAAGAATGAACAGCATCATCAGCAGCTCCACGCTGATGAGCATCATGCCGATGCTCATGCCGGCCTCAAGCGGCGTGTGATAAATCGGATAGGGCTTGCCGCGCAGCGAAGCGAACGCGGTACGCGAGTTCGCGAAAGTGTTCACGCGGATGCCGAACCACGCGACGCCGTAACTGCCGGCGATGCCAACCAGACTGAAGACGAGAATGATGGGGAGAGTGACTGCTGTCGGATGGACGGGAGCCAGCCAGCCGAAGTAGAGAACGATCACGACGGCGATGAAAATCCACAAGACCATGAGGAACTTGCCCTGGGTAATCAGATAAGTTTTGCAGGTTTCGTAGATAAGCTCCGAAATGTCGCGCATGGATTTGTGGACGGGCAGATTTTTCAGCCGCGTGTAAATCGCCAGGCCAAAAATCAATCCGAACACGCAAATGACGATTCCGAAGAGCAAGAGCTTGTGGCCATCAATTCCGAGAAACGTCACCTGGGATAGGTCGGGAAGCTTCAAGCCCGCTTCTCCGCCAGCTTCTTGAGCGAGGGACGAAGCCGCGGTGAGCAGCGTCAAGACGGCGGCAGCTAGGCCAAACTTGGTGAGTCTACAGCCGAGAGACCAGGCATTTGCAAGCCAGGTGCGCATTCGCAATCCTCCGTGCATCAGTTGTTTGTGGGGCAAGAATTTCCCCGGTGAGTCCATTCCGGCACACTCTCTCGACCGAGCGCCCTGCAGCGCAACCGCATATCGAATTGTTCTCATTCCACCGGGAAGAAGCCGCCGCACGCCGGTCTGAGATTACCCCTAAAACCGCCGGCGAAGCACCCTGAACACAGGGTGCAAGGGCTGGCACAGGACGCAGATTTATAACATTTCGCGGAGCGGCAGGTCAAACGGGGCTGTTAGGCGCGGGCAGGTGTGCACCGTATCGCCTCGGATACGATGCCATCGCGTTCCTGCAAACCGATGGTAACATTCCAAAGTCCTTAGGGGCCGAGCGATCCATTCCAGACGGGGGTCCATGGGTAACATGCAATTGGTAGAAACGGCGCCGAGCGCGTCAGCAGCGGAGTGCGCATGAGGCACCACTTTTTCATCACCGGCACGGACGCGGGGGTCGGTAAGACGACGTTATCGGCTCTGCTATGCGCTGCGCTGGACGCCGTTTATTGGAAACCGATCCAGACCGGCACGCTCGAAGGCTCAGACCGTGTGACGGTGATGCGGCTGGCGGGAATCGGCACGGATCGAACGCTCGATGAAGTGTATAAATTCGTCCCGCCGGTTTCGCCGGACCTGGCGGCGCGTTGGGCAGGGGTTGAGATTGACCTCGGGCGCATCAATATGCCCAGCAGTTTGATCAACGACTGGCTGATCGTCGAGGGCGCAGGCGGGGTGCTGGTGCCCATTAATCAGAAACAGTTCATGCTGGATCTGATGGTGAAATTCAAGTTGCCGGTGATTGTGGCGGCGCGGAGCGCGCTGGGCACAGTGAATCACACTCTGCTGACCCTGGCGGCGCTTCACGCTGCGGAACTGCCGGTGCATGGCGTGGTGCTGATCGGCGATCAGAACCGGGAGAACCGCGAAACGATCGAGCGCTTTGGCCATGTCCGCGTGATCGGGGAAATTCCCAAGCTGCCGAATCTCCATCGGACGGCGCTGATGCAGGTTTTCATGAATCATTTCGATCGCGCGGCCTTCTCGCAGTAATTGCACGCGCGATTTTCTTCGGCTTCACCGAAGGCAAATGCTGCTCCCCCACAAGTTTTGAGAGACGGATTGGAGAAAATATCTTTGCCATCGAACTTGAGCGGGTGGAAGCAGAAGGTTGTGGCGTTTGCGACTGGGCTGGGGGCGCCGGGGCTTTTTCTTATTTCTTTCCTGGATTCTTCCGTGCTGACATTTCCGGTGATCAACGATCTGCTGCTGATCGAGCTGTCCATCCAGCGTCCGGCGCGGATGCCGCTCTACGCGTCGATGGCGGCGCTGGGGTCGGTACTTGGATGCGTACTTCTTTTTTTCATTGCGGAAAAGGGCGGGGAAGCACTGTTTCACAAGCACGCAGGGAAGAGAGCGCAAGCCATCCACAACTGGGTGGTGCACAATGGATTTGCCGGCATGCTGGTCGCAGCGCTCCTGCCCCCCCCGACGCCGTTCAAGATTTTTGTGGTCGCGGCGGGCGTGTTTGAGGTGCCGCTGCTCAGCTTTATCTCAGCCATCACGTTGGCGCGGCTGATCCGGTACTTCGGCATTGGTTACCTAGCGATCCGGTATGGAGCGAATGCGCTACCCTATCTGGCGGCACACAAATGGCAGGTGACGGCCGTCGCGATTGGGCTAGTTGTAGCCAGCTACGTGCTTTCCCGTCTGATACTTCGGCACCGGCCGAAGGATGGAAGGCTGGATTGAAGGAGGCCCCCACCCCCCATGTTTTTTGTAAGTGTTGATTCTAAAGAATTTAGCGTGTCTGTAAGCTATTTATTTTCAACACTTACGAGAGGTTCTATAAGTGTTGATTCTAAAGGGTTTACATTGCACCAAGATTGTGCAGAATGGGCCGTTTCTCGTGCCTCTGGATCAAAGGGGTTCACTTTCAATGGCGCTGGGGGATGGCCAAAAGAAAATCGACAGCTAGGCTGCCGCGCTCCACAATTCTTCCTGCTAAAAATATTTAAGGCGAAAAGAGAGTTCGGTCAAGAGGGAGATTGCGCGGAAAAGTGGAGACGCAGAGCTATTCCCACCAGAATTCCTGTGAGAGCGGATTCCAGGTGGGCTGCTGGGAGATAACTTTGCCAACGGGATCTGTGTCTATGGTGGCTTGAACAAGCAAACCGGACCGTACGTCACGTGTGTAGGGGAAATCGCGCAAGGTGATCTGAAAGCCCTCGGGCGTTTTTTCGACGCTGGCCTTTGGGAAACGCGCGGCTTGCAGGAACCGGCGTGCCACGGCAGTGCTGCGGGCGGCGTCCAGGGCGGGCGAAGGTTCGGGCTTATAGGATGTCCGGGCGGAATCCGGATCGAACTTTGCAGCGGGCCCGACTTCGACTTCCACTTCATGAAGGGCGCTTTCGGTTTCGATGATGCCGTGCCAGCGGAAGGGCGAGCCGGATTCCGCAAAGGCTGCGACCCTGCGGGGTGATTCGCCGCGATAAGTGCGCGACTGAGCTGCTGCCATGGCGTTGCTGTGCAGAATGGCGCGCGCCCCGAAATAAATGAGCAGCACTGCGAGGGCAACGGATGCGCCGACCTTTCCCTTCGGACCTTTTGACTTGGCGCCGATTTCATCGGTGACCAGGCCACTGAGCGTCGGGAGAAGAACTCCGGCGAGAAGAATTCCCATGATCCACAAATCGAGATGGGCGGCCCAGTCCAGGGCAAAGCGACGAGAGGAGAAGGGCCAAAAGAGTTCCACGCCTGCGCTTTGGCACAGATCCATGAGCAAATGAAGAACAGAAGCGCTCAGCGCGGCCAGAAAGATGAGGGGCGGCGAGATCTGTTTTTCGGCTGGAGGCGGCTTGCGCAGGAGAAATGGAAGCGTTACGAGCAGAGAGAACAGAACGGCGGCAAGAAGGGAATGAAAGTAGGTGCGATAAAAGGTGAGGAAGGCGGAAGGGCCGAAACGAGCGCTCTGGCCATCGAGGTCGGTGATCGTCCCCGCAACCAGCATGGCGAGCGTGGCTGGGCGAGCGAGGCGGGGAAATGCCGCCCGCTTCAAGACGTAGGACGTGAGGCCGTGCGTGATGGGATCCACGGGTAAAGTTATCTCATGAATTTAGGGAACTGGGCGACGGATAGGGTCGCAACCCGAAGACTTGCCGCGCTCCAAGTGGCGGCTCCTACAAAGCACCGGTCTGAAGACCGGCCACTACGATGGTGTACCCGGGACGAGGAGTTTCAGGGCGCGGGGGATGATCTTGAATTCGACGGGGAGACGCGCTAGGGGTTCGCCGTCGACCTGCGCGTAGATGGGATTTTTGTCGAGCGGCTCGCAGACCAGCGTTTCCGCTTTCCAAAAATGGACGCCTTCCGTCTCACGCAAATCGCCGAGCCACAGACTTGGCAAGTAGCTCAGATACCTAAGGCCGCTCTGCGTCGTAAGGGCCATGAGTTCGAAGTGGTCTTCAAATAAATCCGCACCGGTGGTGATCTTGAAGGGGCCGCCGTAGTTTTTGGTGCGGCCGACGATGACCAGAGATGCTTCGATCACTCCTTCGTTGGTGGCGACTCTAAAACGCGGGAAATTGTAGCTGAAAAGCTGACGAGCGCCTTGCCACCAGTACGCCAAAATGCCGAGGCGAGCTTTGAGATCCAAATCGATGCCGTAAACGATCATGCCATCCGGGCCGGCACCGCCAACACTCAGGAAGTATTTTTTCTTTTCGGGCTGTTCGAGCGGGGTGGCCAAACCGAGCGCAATTTCTTTCACGGTGCCGCGAACCAGCTTTTCCGCGGCGCTGGGGATGTCCCAAGGCAAGTCCAATTCTTTTGCGAGAATGTTCGCAGTTCCGCCGGGAAGAAGCGCGAGAGGAACGCGGTGCCCATTTTTCTGCGCTGCGAGACCGTTGACGATTTCGTTCAACGTACCGTCGCCGCCGCAGGCGATGACAAGGTGGCGGCCTTCGTCGGCGGCGCGCTGCGCGATTTCGGTGGCATGCCCCGGGCCGGTGGTTTCTGAGAGATCGGTTTCGATGCCGCCGCCGGCAAAAATGCGCCGCGCTTCATCAAGCAGGTGCCGGCGGCCGCTGCCGCCGTTGCCGGCGTTCGGATTGTGAATCAAAAGAGCGTTTCGAAGTCTGAAAGTCATCGATGGTTTAAGGTGTCCCGTTCGTATAGTAAGAGATTCATTCTATATAATGTCAGGCGCTTTCCAGCACACTCTTCTGCCGAGGGTTTCATGGCCAAAGCCGCACCCGCCGCCGTCAAGAAGGAGATCGAAAATCTCCGCGAGAAGCTGCGTCACCACGAGTATCTGTATTACGTGCTGGACGAGCCGGAAATCTCGGACGCGGCGTATGACCGGATGATGAACCGGTTGAGGGAGCTGGAGGCGGCGCATCCGGAATTGGTGACGCCGGACTCTCCGACGGTGCGCGTGGGGGGAGCGCCGCGCGAAGGATTTTCCACGGTGCGTCACGCGCGGCCGATGCTGAGCCTGGACAATGCGTTTTCCTATGATGCGCTGCGCGAATGGGACCGGCGGGTGCGCGAAGGAAGCGGGCAGGAGAAAATCGAGTACATCGCGGAGCACAAGTTTGATGGGCTTAGCATTTCGCTTCAGTACGAAGATGGCGTGCTCGCGCGGGGCGTGACGCGCGGCGACGGCACGACGGGCGAAGACGTTACGCCCAACGTGAAAACGATACGATCGATTCCGCTGCGCGTGGATGCGGCGGCGCTGAAGAAGATCAAGCTGCGGGCGGATTTCGAAGTGCGCGGCGAGGTGATGATGACGCGGAAGGCGTTCGAAGCGCTGAACCGGCAGCAAGAACAGATTGGCGGAAAGATTTTCGTGAATCCGCGGAACTCGGCGGCGGGGGCTGTTCGGGTGCTGGATCCGGCGGTCACGGCCGCACGGCGGCTGGATTTTTTCGCGTACTACCTGCTGGTGGATGGAAAAGTGCCGTTTGCGAAGCATTCCGAGTCCCTGCAGGCTTTAAAGCAATTACGCTTCCGCGCTTCGGATGATTGGAAGCTGTGCCAGGGGATCGAGGCGGTGATTGCGTACTGCGAGGAGTGGGACGCAAAGCGCGAGAAGCTGCCGTACGAAATTGATGGCGTGGTGATCAAGGTGAACTCCACGGCCATTCAAAATGAACTGGGTTACACGGCCAAAGCGCCGCGGTGGGCGATTGCGTACAAATATCCGGCGCGGCAGGAGACGACGGTTGTCAACGACATCATCGTGCAAGTGGGGCGCACGGGAACGCTGACGCCGGTGGCGGTGCTCGAGCCGGTGCAAGTGGGAGGCGTCACTGTCAGCCGTTCCACGCTCCACAATATGGATGAGATCGAGCGTTTGGGATTGCAAATTGGCGATACGGTGCTGATCGAGCGGGCGGGAGAAGTGATCCCGCATGTTCTAAAGGTGGTCAAGGAAGGGAAGAACCGGAAACCATTTCGCATGCCGAAGCATTGCCCGGAGTGCGGCAGCGCGATTCATCACGTGGAAGGGGAAGTGGCGTACCGCTGCGTGAATGCGGCGTGCCCGGCGAAGCGAAAGGAGTCACTGCTGCACTTTGCGGGGCGGCACGCGATGAATATCGACGGGCTGGGCGAGAAGATCGTGGATCAGCTTGTGGATAAGGGCCTGGTGAAGGATGTCGCTGATCTCTATTCGCTGAAGCTGGAAGACTTGGCTGCGCTGGAGCGCATGGCGGAGAAATCGGCGCAGAATTTGCTCGATGAAATCGAAGCCAGCAAGAAGAACAGCCTGGCGAGGCTCATCTATGCGCTGGGCATACAGTTTGTGGGCGAGCGCACGGCGCAGTTGCTGGCGGAACATTTTTCTTCGCTGGAGGAATTGGCAGCGGCGAAAGAAGAGCAGCTCCTCGAAGTGCCGGAGGTTGGACCGAAAGTTGCCGCCAGCATTGCCGAGTTTTTCTCCGAGCCCGCGAATCTGAAGCTCATCAAGAAATTGAACAAAGCAGGCGTGCATCCGACGGCGGAAAAACGCAAAGTCAAGAGCGATAAATTTGCGGGGAAGAGTTTTGTCTTCACCGGCGGCCTTGCGAACCGTTCTCGCGAAGAAGCCGGCGAAATCGTGCAGCAGCACGGCGGGAAAGTTTCGGGCTCCGTTAGCAAGAAAACCGATTACGTCGTGGTAGGCACCGACCCAGGCTCGAAGTACGACAAAGCTCAGGAACTTGGTGTGACCATTCTCACCGAAGCGGAGTTCGAGAAACTCGTCGGGCTCCGATGATGCCACTCTGATCTTGTAATCTACAACGGGAACTCCCGCATTTGCCTGATCTTCTGAGTTGCAACCGCATCTAGAGTTTGTAACTTTGTGAGGCCTATCGCATACTGCCCGTTCGACTGCCGAGGGCCACAGTTCTTCCAGACCAGTTTGCCAGGGCCGTTGTAGACGATTTTGAACCTCGAATCCTGAAATCGAAGCCCTAGAAGGTGGTTTGGACTGCCACGAAGTCCAATGCTCCTGCTACCTGTCAATTTGATTTGCACAAGCCTACCGTCAGCCATCCTCGCGTCGTGATTCTTCGTGTTGACAGGAAGCAGTTCGAGGTCAAATGCATAGGCAGCCACGACCTCCCCGATGCTACCGACCATATGACCGTCGGGAGTAAATTTCCGCTGCTCGGAGGCGAACTCCTCGTTTAGTTCTTTTACCAGTTTGAACAAAGAAGGAATAAGTCGTTGCACTTTCGCCATTCTCTCACTGCTCCAGTCGTTTCTGTTTGACATGAGTCACCTTGGTTCGAGTATAGGTCGGAACGGGGTTATAATGAGTTTGGCGGGCGGGCCGGGTGATTGCTGGCTTGGTCATCGGAAGATGGCTGGGCGGGAGGAAAGTCCGGACACCGTCCTGAGGCACGCTCTTCACTTGTGAGGAGCGGAACTCTTGACAGGGCAACGCGCCTGGTAACGCCAGGGGGCTTGCCACGCAGGGTTTGCCGGAAGGCAGAGTTGCACGCTTCGGCGTGTGGCGCCGGGTTCAACCCGGCGCGGTGCGGCTGAGCTACGGAAAGTGCCACAGAGAATAGACCGCCGGCGGAGCGCAGCACGGTGGCATCGCGCAGGGAAACCTGCGAGACGTCTTCGAAATGCACGCAACGTTTGGCAAGGGTGAAAAGGTGGGGTAAGAGCCCACCGCTCCGGTGGCGACACCGGAGGCAAGGAAAACCCCGCGTGGTGCAAGGCCAAATAGGAGGGGAGAGCCGGCCCGGCTCGATAAAACCCTCGGGTAGGCTGCTGGATCCCGGTAGCGATGCCGGGACTAGAGGAATGATCGCCGTGACACGCAGTTCGCTTCGCGAATTGCGCGCCGCACAGAATCCGGCTTACAGGCTCGTCCGCCACTATCTATTTTATTTTCAGTTAGTTGTTTGTTTCTTGATCACCGTTTGCGAGTCACTGTGGCCAAACTGTGCCCAATTTTCCAGGCCTTCCCCATTCTCCATCAGCCGACGCACCCGCTCCCGAAGCTCTCTAACAAACGGCGTGTAATGCTTCTCGATCGTCTCGATGGTGTCCCCGAGCAGTTTGGCTACATCGTAAGGGCTGCCGCCACGTGCTATCGAAGTGCGCGTGTACTTAAAGCTGTAGAGCCGGACGAAGAGGCTAAGAAACACCCATTTCTGATTGATACCGATACAGCTTCCGATGATGCCGTTGCGCTGATTATGGCGTTGCGCTCTCCCCAAGTTCAGGTTCTTGCCGTCACGACCGTTGCGGGAAACGTGGATGTCCATCAAGCCAGCCGTAATGCGCTTTATACCGCTGAGCTTTGTGCTTCAAACGTGCCGGTGTTCACAGGCGCGGAAAAACCCCTCAAACGCGCGCATGTGAGCGCAGACTGGTTTCACGGACGCGATGGCCTGGGCGATCACGGCTACGCCCCGCCACGCCGCGTTCCTGAAAAACAGAGTGCCGTCGATGCCATCATCGAGACGATTGAAGGTAACCCGGGCCTGCTGGTGGTCACGCTTGGCCCGCTTACGAATGTCGCGCAAGCCGTGCAAAGGAAGCCGGGTATTGCCGCGAAGGTCAGTCGCTGTGTCGTCATGGGAGGCGCGCCCTGCTGCGAGGGCAACGTAACTCCGGCTGCCGAATACAACATCTGGTGCGATCCGGAGGCAGCCCGCATCGTGGTGAGAAGTGGCCTTCCCATCGAACTCGTTGGGTGGCACCTCTGCCGCGGCGAAGCATTACTGAATCCATCCGACATCCAGCAAATTCTAAGCTTCGGCACACCCGTTGCCAAATTTGCCATTGAGTGCAACAGCCGGGCGCAGCAAGCGATTCTCAAGCAGACCGGGGAACACGGAATATCTCTGCCAGACCCTGTCGCCATGGCCGTCGCGATGGATCCATCGATCATTACTTCGCAATCGGCACACTTCGTGGATGTCGAAACGGAGAGCGAACTCACGCGCGGCATGACCGTCGTTGACCGTCTAAACGTCACCGATGACGAACGGAACCGGGATGTTTGGGCCTCACGTCTCATCGGGGGCCGCAAGGCTAAGATCTTCTGGACCATCGACAGCGTCCGCTGGAAACAAGCCCTCTACGCCTCGCTGAAGTAGTGCTGCACCCGATGGCGCCGCACAACGTTCTCTGTTGCCCGTAAGAACTAGAGTTCATCCTATGTCCAGAGCCCGCCTAACAAGGTAACTCCTGGTAAGCCAGATTACCGCACAGCTGCACAGCTGACTTTAGGCCTCGATTCCACACATTATAAAAGGGCGCCCCTTTTGGAGTAGGTTTTGAGTGCTCGGCTCATTTCCTACAGAAAGGAACACCCTTTATGACTAGCATTAAATATATCGGCATGGACGTTCACAAGGAAAGCATTTCGATCGCAGTCCTGAATTTCGCCGGCAAGGTGATGATGGAATGCGTCATCGAGACCAAAGCGAGCACCGTTCTGCAGTTTACCCACGGGTTGTGTGGAGATTTGCACGTCACGTTTGAAGAAGGAACTTGGGCTGCCTGGTTGTACGACCTGCTGAAGCCGCACGTCACGGAACTCGTGGTGTGTAATCCGCGAAAGAATGCCCTGCTGAAAGAAGGCAGCAAGAGTGACCGGATCGATGCACGCAAGCTGGCCGAACTGTTGTACCTAACTTATGCACATAAATTGCCCTTGTGGCGGTGCAGTGAGCTTCCGCTGCCGCAATCTTTTTTAATCTCCGCTTGATGGTCCCTGTCTGCGTTCCCCCGATGTTGTAAGTTGTTAGAGCTGCTTCGTTTGCCGT
>WNFD01000373.1_pt1 | contig 60603 bp, 64 predicted proteins | sample 5400491 | NCBI WGS metagenome assembly WNFD01 (sample SAMN13153343, study PRJNA577476) | soil metagenome | isolation source: 120 cm saprolite under Douglas fir tree site 2 hole 2 replicate 2 | place: USA:California | collected 2015-04-18 | reverse complement strand
CCATTGACATGCAAAACGTTTAACCTCACAATCCACCAGCATGGTGACGATTGTGGATGTCGCGCGGATGGCGGGCGTGTCGACAGCCACGGTCAGTCACACGTTCTCGGCCAACCGGCCGGTCAGCCAGGAGACCCGGGAGCGGGTCCGGGCCGTCGCGGCGCGGGCCGGTTACCGGCCGAACCACGTCGCCGCGTCCATGGTTACCGGTCGCACCAGGACAATCGGCATGGTCGTGCCGGACATCGGCAACCCGTTCTTCAGCGAGCTGGTCCGGGGCGCCGAGGCGGTAGCGATGGCCGCCGGGTACATGACCATCGTCTGCAGCTCGCAACTCGACGGCGCGCTGGAAGACCGCTGCGTCGAAGTGCTCGCCGACAAGCGGGTGGACGCCCTGCTCTACCTGCCGGGAACCACCCGGCCGCACAAGCGCCTTTCCGACCCCGCGCTGGCGCGGACCCCGCTCGTGATCATCGACGAGGACATCGCCGGGCTGCCGCCGGGCGCGTCGGTGGTCACATCCGACAACGAGGTCGGCGGTGCGCTCGCCGCCGGGCACCTCTGCGACCTGGGCCACCGGGAGATCGGGGTGATCGCCGGGCCGGAGGGACTGCCGACCGCCGAGGCGCGGCTGCGCGGTTTCGCCACCGTGCTTTGCTCCCGCGGGATCCCGCTGCCGCCCGGGCGGGTCGTGCGCGCGTCGTATTACACCCGGGACGCCGGCCTGGTGATGGGCCGCGAGCTGCTCACCAGCCACCCTGAGGTCACCGCCGTGTACTGTGCCAACGATCTCATCGCCCTCGGCGTGGTGACCGCGGCCGGCGAATGCGGCCGGCGGGTGGGACGAGACCTGTCGCTGGCCGGTTTCGACGACATCTTCGTCTCCCAGCTCGTGGACCCGGCGCTGACCACCGTGCGGCAGCCAATCGCGCGGCTCGGCACGGAGGCCGCGCGGATCGCGCTCCAGGCCCTCGAAGGGCGCCGCGGCAAGCCCCGGCGGCTGGTGCTCCCGGTGGAGCTAGTGGTCCGCGGCTCCACCGCTCCAGTGAGCTCCACCGTTCCACTGAGCTCCACCACTCCACAGACTCCGGCCTGCCGGAATGACCGGCACGTCAGCAACGCGCGGCCCACTCGGGAAGCGCCACCGTAACGTCAGAGGGAGGGACCAGGTGACCACTACCGACAGGCGCAGCGGTGCGCAACCACCCGGCGGCAGCCGCAACCTGTTTGTCAGGAACGCGACCGGCCTGGTCCGGGAACTTAACGCATTCGACGCCTTCAACCTGGTGTTCTCGGCGGTACTCATCCCGGTTGGCATCACCGAGGTGATGGCCTTCACCCCGATGTTCTGGCCGCACGCCAACATGCTGGTCTCCTTCCTGCTGGCCACCCCGCTGGTGGCGTGCTGCGGCCTGGTGTACCTGTATTTCACGGTCATCATGCCCCGGTCGGGAGGCGACTACGTCTGGGTGTCCCGCACCCTGAGCCCCTTCCTGGGCTTCTTCGTCAATTTCTCGCTGACGTTCGTCTTCCTGACCTGGATCGCGTTCAACTTCACCTACATGCTCTCGGTCATGGGGCCCGCCCTCGGCTACGTGGCGGGATGGCATGCCGCGGCCCTCACCTCGCCCTCCAACGGCGAGATGATGATCATCGCGACCATCCTCACCGCCCTGTTCACGGTCCTGATGGTCTTCGGGGTCCGGGTCGTCGCCCGTTACATGGTCGTCACGTTCGCCATCGTCTGGGCCGGGATGATCGCGTGGCTGCTCGTGATGGCGTTCGGCAGCCACGGCCACTTCATCTCCGCGTGGAACGCCCACTCCGGCACCACGTACGGCGCGGTCATCGCGCAGGCAGGCAAGCTCGGCTTCAGCGCCGCGGGCGGGATTGGCTGGGCGGCCACGATCTTCGGCATGATCTACTCGTTCCAGGTCTACACCGGCTTCCAGTGGACCGGCTACTTCGCCGGGGAGATCAGGAACGTCCGCAGGACGGCCACCACCTCGATCCTCGGCGCCCTGCTGCTGGCCGCGATCGGCTACGTCCTCGGCGTGGGACTCATCTACAAGTACTACGGCTTCAGGTTCTTCGGCTCCAGCGTGTTCATGGCGCTCGGCGGCGGGTCATCGCACTGGAAGCTCCCGTTCCTGCCCTACCTGCCCAGCATGGTGAACTTCCTGCCCGGCCCGCGCTGGCTGCTCGTGTTCATCGTGATGTGCTTCCTGCTCGCCATCCTGTGGTGGACGCCGACCGGGTTCATGCTCGGCACCCGCAACCTGTTCGCCTGGTCGTTCGACCGGCTGGCGCCGGAGAAGCTGACCAGCGTCTCCGACCGCTTCCACACGCCGGTCATCGCGACCGTGACGATCGGCTGCGTCGTCGAACTGCTCAACTACCTGAACATCTACCAGGGACTGGGCGCGTACCTGCTGAACATCATCGCCGTGATGGCGCTGGCCTTCATCATCGTGTCCATTGCCGCGGCCGCCGCCCCCTGGCTGCGCCCGCAATTGCACGCCCAGGGCCCCGGGTGGGCGAAGCGCAAGGTCGCCGGGATCCCCGTGATCACCCTGGCTGCGGCGGTGTCCGCGATCTCCTGGGCGTTCGTCATCTACGTTGCTTTCCACACTGGCTTCGGAGGTTCGTTCGGACTCAAACCCATGGTGGAAGCGTTCACGGCGCCGCTGATCGGCGTGGTGTATTACGCGGGCGCCCGGCTGTACCGCAGCCGGCAGGGCATGCGCTTTACGCAGACCTTCGCGGAGATCCCGCCGGAGTGAGCGCCGGGCAGGCTGAAGCGGGCGGTGAGCCGCCGATGGTCGAGGCGGGCCGCGGCCTCGTCGCCGCGGCCGCGGCGAGCGCCATCCCGGTCCGGCTGCTGGGCGGCGTCGCGATCTGGATCCGCTCCCGCGACGCCGCCCGGGCCGCGCTCGGGCGTGACTACCCGGATATCGACGTGGTCGCGCACAAGCGCCAGTCGCGAGACCTGCGCCGCGTGCTCGAATCGTCGGGCTTCCTGCCCGAGCGAGTGTTCAACGCCACCCACGGCGCCCGCCGGCTTCTTTATCATTCACCGAACGATTCATGGCACGTAGATGTGTTCCTCGACATATTCGAGATGTCGCACACTCTCGATTTGGGGTCCCGCCTGGAGACGGAGCCGGTGACCCTGCCGGCTGCCGACCTCCTGCTGACCAAGCTCCAGATAGCCGAGATCAACCGGAAGGACCTGTCCGACGTGGCGATGCTGCTCTGGGACCACGAGCCGGCCGCCGGCGATGGCCCGGGCCAGGTAAGCATGACCCGGCTGGCCACGGTGTGCGGCGACGACTGGGGACTGTACACGACGGTGACCGACAACCTGTCGCGCGCCACCCCGCTGCTGGCGGAACTGCCCATGGGCGGGGCCGACCGCGCCCGGGTGGCGGGCCGGATCGAGGCGATCGGGCACGCGCTTGAAACCGCGCCCAAGACGATGGGGTGGCGGATGCGGGCGAAAGTCGGCCGCCGGGTCCGCTGGTACGAGGTGCCGGAAGAGGTGGTCCGATGACGCGGACCCTCTACTATGCATCGGACATTCACGGCTCGGACGTGTGCTGGCGCAAGTTCCTTAACGCTGCGCGCTTCTACGGCGCGGACATCCTGGTGATGGGCGGGGACGTCTCCGGCAAGGCGGTCATCCCCGTGGTAGCTGCCCGCGGCGGCCATCTCGTCCGCCAGCTGGCGGGCGAGCGGGTGCTCGACCGGGCCGAGCTGGACCAGATGGAAACCCGCATCCGCGACATGGGCTTCTACCCGTACCACACCACGGACGAGGAACTTGACCAGGTCTGGGACGACCCGGCGGCGGTGCACGAGGTTTTCATCGGCCTGATGCGCGAAAGCCTCGGGCGGTGGATGGACTGGGCCGAGCAGAAGCTCTCCGGCACGGGAGTGGCCGCATACGTGATGACCGGCAACGACGACCCGCCGGAGTTGCGCGAGATGCTGCAGGAATCGTCCATGGTCGTCGATCCCGAGGACAAGCTCATCGACCTCGGCGAGGGCATCTCGATGATCTCCTGCGGCTGGTCGAACCAGACCCCGTGGGACTCACCCCGGGAAATGACCGAGGCCGACCTTGAACGCCATATCGAGAAGCTGGCCGCCGAGGTCCGGGACGCGAGCCGGGCCGTGTTCAACCTGCATGTGCCGCCGATCCGGACCGCGATCGATCGCGCGCCGGTCCTGGACGACTCGCTCAAGCCGGTCGTGAAGGGAGGCGCGGTGCTCATGGAGTCGGTGGGATCCGAGGCGGTGCGGGCGGTGATCGAGCGGCATCAGCCGATGCTGTCCCTGCACGGGCATATCCATGAGTCCCGCGGTGCGATCAAGATCGGCCGGACGTTGTGCATCAATCCAGGAAGTGAATACGCCGACGGGGTGCTGCAGGGCGCCCTGGTCGAGCTCAACGCCCGTAAGGGGATCAAGAGCTATCAGCTGCCCTCCGGTTAGGGGTGGCGGGCCGGCCTCGGGACACAGCAGTCAGGAGGAAGACGGTGGATCAGCGGGCGTTCGAACGGCGCTTGGTCGAGCAGCGGGCACGTCTGCACGTAAGCCCGCAGCACCTGCTTGACCGGGTCGAACGATCGGGCTACGGGCCGAAGAGCAAGGAGATACTCCGCGAGCACGTGCGGCGGGAGTCGACCGGCCAGGTCGGCTTCGCCCTGTTCGACTGCCCGCCGGCGATCGTCCGCGGCGACGGCGCCCTGGTGTGGGACGCCGACGGCAAGGAGTACGTCGACATGCTGGCCGGCTTCTCGGTCTCGAACACCGGGCATTGCCACCCCCAGGTCGTCGCGGCCATCTCGGAGCAGGCGGGACGGCTGATGCACTACTTCGACCTGCCGGGTGAGCCACGCGAGCGCCTCGCGGCCAGGTTGACCGCGCTGGCCCCTGGAGAGCATCAGAAGCGGGTCGTGTTCGGGGTGACCGGGGCGGACGCCATCGAGCTCGCCATCCGGCTGGCCCGCTGGTACACCGGCGCGCCGATCATCCTGTCCGCCTACGGCGGCTACCACGGCACCACCGGCGCCACCCTGGCGACCACGGCCAAGGGCGGGATGTGGGCCTACCACTACCCGGTCCTGCCCCACGACAGCGGGCACGCCAAGATCCCGTACTCGTATCCCTACCGCTGCCCGGTGGGCGCGTCACCCGAGAACTGCGCGGAGGCGTGCATTGAGTACGTGCGGCGCATGCTGCTCGGCAAGGAGTCGCCGTTCACCGAGCACCGGTCGCACGTGTCGAACGTGGCCGCGGTGCTTCTTGAGCCGATGCAGGCGAGCGCCGGATACATCATTCCCGGAACCGGCTACCTGCGGGGCATGCGCGAACTCTGCGACGAGTTCGGCTTCCTGCTCATCGACGACGAGATCCAGGCGGGCATGGGCCGGACCGGGCGGCTGTGGGCCTGCGATCACGAGGATGTTGTTCCTGACATGCTGGTCGTTTCCAAGGGCCTGGCCAGCGGCCTCCCGATCTCCGCCGTGGTCGCGGCCGACGAGGTGGCGGCATCCTGGGGCCCGGGCGCGCACGTCGCCACCTTCGCCGCCACCGCGCTCGCCGCCGCCGCCGCGAATGCCACCCTCGATGTCTACGAGTCGGAGCAACTGGTCCAGCGCGCGGCCGGGCTTGGCGAATACTTCCTGCATCAGCTGGAGGGGCTGCAGCGACGCCACCCGATCCTGGGCTGGATAGACGCGCGGGGACTGTTCATCGGCCTGGAATTCGTCCGGGACCGGGTCACCAAGGAGCCCGCCGCGGAAGAGGCCGGGTGGATGCTTGACTTCTGCGTGCGTGAGGGACTGCTCTTCGAGAAGGGCGGCTACCTGTATAACCGGTTCCAGCTCATCCCGTCGTTCGTGATCGAGAAGGAACTCATCGACCGGGCCATCGACATCCTCGACCGCGCCATGGCCGAGGCCGAGGCGCGTTCCGGGATCACCTTTAACTAGCTGGGCGTCAGCTAGCTAGCCGGGCGTCGGCCTCACCACAGGTCGCCACTGGTGAGCACGTAGATGAACGGCACAAGCGGGATGATGCCGAAGATGGCCCACGCCAGCTTCGGGCCACGGGCCATGTCGCTGCGGGACGCCAGGTCGATCCACATGAGAACGACAGCGATGGGATGGAAGAAACAGAGGAGGAGTTCGAGAAGCTTCTTCATTGCCCGAATCTACCGGGGGCGAGCCGGGCCGCCGCCCGGTATCCGCGACGAGGCGTCCGGGTCAGCCGGTGCGGGGTTCCCAGCTGAAGTAGCGCGTCGCGTAGAGCAGCCCGGCCAGCCCCCAGGCGGCCACGATGAGCACGTCGGTCCAGTGGAACGGGGTGCCGATGAAACCGGCCTGCATGCCGTCGGCGAAGTGCTTGACCGGGAAGATCCGGGCGATCCACAGGATCCAGGACGGCGTGTTGTTGCCGAACGGGATGAAGATCCCGGACAGGAACAGCAGCGGCAGGATGGTCGCGTTGACGATCGCCGGCGAGGCGTCGGCATTCGGGATGACCGCCGTGATCGCAAACCCGAGCGCGCAGAACGCGGCCGCGCCGACCAGGAGCACGATCAGGAACCGCAGCAGGGTGATCCCGGTGGGGATGTCGGCGTGGTACAAGGTGCGCCCGAAGGCGGCCGTGATTACCACCAGCAGGACCGCGATGATCACCGCGTGCACCATCCGAGCGGCCAGGAACAATGCGCTGGGCAGGGGGGTGCCGTTGATCCGCTTGAGGACCCCGGCGTCCCGCTGGAACGACACCGACATCGCGATGTTGTTGTAGCAGGCGGTGATCACCGCGAACGTCGCCATCGAGGCTATGTAGTAGGTGGAGGTGTTCACCGACCTGGTGCCGATCTGGACCGTGCTGTGGCCCAGCAGGGCGGTGAAGATGACCAGGAACATGAGCGGGAACGCGAAGGTGAAGAACGCGGAGGCCGGGTTGCGCCAGAAAGCCTTGTTGACGTAGCGCACTTGCGACAGAGTCATTGCCGCCGCATTCATACCCTGTCTCCTTCGTGAACTCCCTGCTGGCCGGGCTGCAGCTCGCCCGGCCCGGGTGCGGTGCCGGTGAGGGCCAGGTAGACGTCCTCCAGGGACGGCCTGATCACCTCGAGCCCGTCGAGGCTGACGCCCTGGTCGATGGCCCAGCCGGTGAGTCGGTGCAGGGCCAGCGTGACGTCGTCGGGCGCGAGTTCGGTGAAGCCGTCGGGCCCGGCCGGGCCGGCCAGCCCGTCAGGGGGGACCGCGCCCGGGAGCAGCCGGTAGCGGATCCGGGCCCTGGCCGTGTCCCGCGCCCCGAGGGTGGCGGGCGGGCCCTGAGCGACGATTAACCCGGCGGCGATGACCGCCACCCGGTCGGCCAAGAACTGCGCTTCCTCCATGTAGTGGGTGGTGAGCAGCACCGTCTTGCCGAGCGCGGCGAGGTCTTTGACTACGTCCCAGGCTTCGCGCCGGGCGGAAGGGTCGAACCCGGTGGTCGGCTCGTCCAGGAAGAGCAGTTCGGGGTCGCCGACCAGGGCGATCGCGACATCGAGGCGCCGCTGCAGGCCGCCGGAGAGCTTGAGCACCCGATCGTTGCGCCGGTCGTCGAGGCCGACCAGGTGGATCACCTCGTCCACCGGCCGGGGGTGCGGGTAGTAACCGGCGTACATCCTGACCGTCTCGGCCACGGTGAGGTAGAGGTCAACCCCGGTGGACTGCAGGACGATGCCGATACGGCTCTTCAGCCGGGCCCGGTGGCGGCCAGGATCCTCGCCCAGGACGCTGACCTCGCCGCCGTCCCTGGCGCGGTACCCCTCGAGAATCTCGACGGTGGTGGTCTTGCCCGCCCCGTTCGGGCCGAGTAAGGCGAAGATCTCACCCTGGCGGATCGCCAGGTCGATGCCCCGCACCGCCGGCCTGCCCGAGTAGGACTTGGTCAGGCCGCGCACATGCACGGCGAGCGGCGGCTCGCCAGGTCCGGGTTCCGCTGGCCGCTGAATGATCGTAGACCCCTCCGTTCACACCACGTCCCACGCGTTCTGCTCCATTATGGACGGCCGGCCCTGGCCAGTTCCATGATCACAGAGGTCCTGTCTCAAATAGCTCGGCCAGCACCGTCCGGCCTGCACCGGCACACGGCGCGCCAGCCTGGCTCAGGTGACGCTGAGCTGCACCCGGATCGGCAGGTGGTCCGAGCCGACTCCCTCGACCACCTCACCGGCGATACCTGCGGTCCCCCGGCCGGTCAGTACATGGTCCAGTTGCACGAGCGGCCGGTGAGCCGGGTAGGTCCGGCCGCGCACGGCGCGGGAGTAGCCGGTGGCGGCCCAGGTGGCCGCGCGCGGCATGTTGAGATCGCCGACGATCACGACCGGGCCGGAGCCCGCCGCCAGGTGGCGGACGAGCCGGCGTAGCTGCACGGGGCTGGTGAAGCGGTGCGTCAGGTGGACGTTGGCGACCCGCAACGCCGTTCCGCCCGGTGCGCTGATCGTGACCACCTGCGCGGCCCGGGGGATCTTGTCGCCGGGAGCCTTCCCGAGGCTGACCACTTCGTAGCCGGTCACGGGCAGCATGGTCAGCACGGCGAGTCCCCAGGTCCCGGTGGCGGTGCCGGGGCCGACCCGGAGGCTGGCCAGGTTCGTGCCGACCGACAGCCCGGCGTGCGTGACCTTGCCGCCAAACGCGTGTGCCGCTGCGGCCAGCGGGTCCGGCTGGCCATCGGGGCGCCACACCTCCTGGAGCGCGATGACATCGGCCTTCAGGTGGTGGCACGCCGCCTCGACGTCGAAGGGCTCTCCCCGGCGGCTCACGCCGCCGTGCATGTTCAGGCTCGCGATGGTTACATCGTCTGTGCCGGTGATCGCCGGACGCCGGTTCATAGGCCCCACGGTAACCGGCTCACGTCCCCGGACGGTGGATGACGGCGATGAACCCCGGCGGCAGTTACCTGTATCGGGCCGTTGTTGGTGGATTTCTTCCCGGATCAGTGCGCGTGTTGTATTTCAGCAGTCGAAGTACATCGCGAACTCGCAGCTGCGAGTCTGCTACCTGCGGCGATACCCGCGAAACCCGCTCTGGCCTGCTCAGACTGTTCTTATCCGGTTCTCACCGTTTCCCGCCTCTGCCCAACGTCTGGCGGAACAGAAACGGAACAGCGACAGTCTCTAGCCCTGGCCGCGCTCGGCCACGTAGGTGCCGCGGCCGACGATCGTGACGATCAGCCCGCGCTCGCGCAGCAGCGCCGTGGCGCGCCGGATCGTGTCATAGGCCACGCCGTATCCGCTGGCCATATCGCGTTCGGCTGGCAGCTTCGCGCCCGGCGCAAGGGCGCCCGAAGCGATGCGGCCGGCGATGTAGTCGGCGACCTGCACATACATCAGCTTCGGCCCGGTGGCGTCCCAGTCCGGATGATCACTCACCCTGGCCACGCTAGGGCATGCTGACCTGCGCGTTCCCATGCCACGCCTGGCAGGGCCTAGCAGGGCCAGGCATAGCGCTGTAGCGTGACCACTTGATAGCAAACAACGGGACCCGGCCAGCGCTGCACGCCAACCGGGTCCCTTGATCGCCCCTAGGAGGCGACCCACATGCATGATCCCACCGAACTGCGCGAAGCCTCCCGCCACGCCTGCCGCTGCTCATCGGTCAGCGTCTCGAACCCGGTCCCGCCCGCGCCCATGAACCAGACGGGTACCGCAGCACTGACCGGAACGCCTCGGCATAGTGCGGGTGGACAACGCGAGGAACAACTCGGCGGCCTCGGCCTGCTCGTGGCGGGAGCGCTTGACCGTCATGCCCGCCAGCCGGACGACTCGGCGAACGCCTCAGCGAGCTTCTGGCAGCCCGTCGCGGGTCAGCTGCTTGTTTGCGCAAGTCACAGGCTTGCGACGGCCAGACTGACCATGACGGTCAGTCGGCGGAACAGGTAAGAAGCAAGATCGGTAACGGCTAGTCACTATGCGCTGCCGCCTGCGCCGTGGTCGCCTGGTGCACGCGTGAGAAGGCTCAGGCAGAGCGGAGCAGCACGCGGCGCTCAGTCACAGGTTCGGGTTCGGGTTCGGGTGCATCTTCCAGCTTGACGTGCACCTCATGGCCGGGCTCGGACAGGTAGAGGCTGACTGCCTCTGCGAGTGCCTGCCACAGCTCGTCCATTGTGGCGCCGGACGCAAAGCAGCCGGGCATCTCGGCGACCTCGGCCCACAGCTCGTGGCCGGGCTCGTGGTGGATCCGGACGGTGTAGGTGTCCTGGGTGTCCTGGCCGCTCACTACTTCCCGCCGCCTCCCTAGAGCTCTGCCTGCCGCAGTATGGCCGCTGTCAGGCCGGGTGGATAGCCGCCGCCTCCCTTATCGTGTGGAAGTGTAATCGGCCTGTGGCCTGGCTTGGTCATCTTCACGACGTGCTTGCCGCCCATGGTCTGGGTCCAGCCATTCGCTTCGAGAAGCCGTTTCAGTGACCGCTGGTTGTGCTGCGGCTGACGGCCTGGCTTGCTCATGTGCCGGTCCTGTCTGCTGAGTGTACGTGGCGGGTACTCGGGGAGCTAGCGGACGTCGCCGTCCCTGCTGTTCTGCGGCATTTCTACCACTGATCGTGACCACCTGTGACGCTCCGTGATACCGAGTGATACCGGGTGATACTGGTAGCGTCCTGACCTGCGCAAACGCGAAATATAAAAGAGCTAAAAACTTTGGCGCGCGGTGGGCCTTCATGACGCGGGTGGTGTGGGCCGCCCCCGATGGCCAGGAGGCCACCAGGGCGTTCGAGAAGAAGTCTGACGCGGACCTGCACAGCGCCGCGCGGGAGACCGACGCGGCCCGCGGGACCTACATTGACCCGAAGTCGGCCCGGATCACGGTCGAGCAGTGGTACGAGACGTGGCTTGCCGGGTACGAGACGCGGCGGCCGTCCACGGTCCGCCGGGCCCGGGTGCACGTGAAGCAGATCACCGCCGAGTTCGGGCCCCTGCCGCTCGGCGTGGTGCGGCCGTCCAACGTCAAGGCTTGGACCTCGCGCCTACGCGGCGAGGATGCGGCGGTGTCCTACGTCTACGCGCTGCACGGCCGCCTGGCGCAGATCATGGTGATGCGGTGCACGACGGGCTGATCCCGCGCTCACCGTACTCGCGGCGGACCTCGTCGGGCGCCGCGAAGCAGCGCGCCTATGTCGCGACCACGGAGCACGTGTGGGCGCTGCTCGACGTGATGCCGGCCCGGCTGCGGGGCGGCGATCCTGGTCGGCGCGTTCGGGGATTGCGCTGCGCCGAGGCATGCGGGCTGCGGGTCGCCGACGTCGACTTCATGCGCGGCGTGATCCATCCGCGCGTGCAGTACCCGGCCGAGCCGCTGTAGACGGCGACTTCGCGCACGCCGGTCCCCATCCCGCGGTCGCTGGCCATGGACCTGTCCGCTCACCGATGAGCGCGGCGGCCAGCTCGGGCCGTCGGCGCTGGAGCGCGCTATCCGGTCTGCCCGCGTGAAGGTCAAGGGCCTGCCGGAGGGATTCCGGAATCAGGACCTGTGGCACTACCTGGCTTCGCTGCTGATCGCCTCGGGCGCCGACGTCAAGACCGTTCAGGCCCGCCTGCGGCGCGCCTCAGCCAAGACGACACTCGATACGTACGGGCACTTGTGGCCAAACAGGGACGAGTCCACCCGGGCGGCCGTAGACATGGTGCTGGTCGCCCGGGCGGAACAGATCCGGAACAGGCAGCGTGCGTGATGGCTGCGCCGCAGGTCACGCGCGTGTTGTGTCTCAGCAGTCGAAGTACATCGCGAACTCGTAGCAGCCGGTTCGCCACCTGCGCCGATGCGCCGGAAATCGCCGCTGGCCTGCATAAACTCTGGTCAACATTGGTGGCTGTTAACCGGCGTTGGTTGTTGTCGCGCGGACTTCCCGCGGACTGGCTACCGCTCGCCGGGCGGCACCACGAAGTGACCGCGGCCCATCCTGGAGCGGATCAGGCCCTGCTCGCGCAGCACCGCCAGCGCCCGCTCGGCCGTGCCCTGGCCGACCCCGTACTGCTGCGTGAGCGTCTTCACCGACGGCACGCGCCGCTCGATCTCGCCGGCCTCGATCTGGGCGCGCAGGATCGCGGCCAGCTGCAGGTACAGCGGCTCCTCGGCGTCATGGTCAAGATCCACATGATCACTCTAAGGAACCTGTGTGCTGGCTTGCGTCTTCAGGTGTCCCTCTATGGACATAGGTGGACACTGGTGGACCTTGCGCGTAGCGTGACAGGTCCAGCACGTAAGCGGGCCCCGGCCGCGCCTGAACGCAACCGGAGCCCTTGGTCACCGACCTGACGCATCAGGAGGGCAACCCACATGCATGATCCCACCGCCCCGTACAGCGAGCGGCGCAGGCTGGCCGACATCATCGGCGACGCCCGGGCGGCCCTCGACGAGGGACCACGCCGCAGCGATGGCCTCTACGCCACGGCCCGCTATGCCGGCAGGATCGAAGCGATCCTGTCGGCGGTGTGCGACCGCGCCGAAGCGGTGACCGGGCAAGCCAACGTGTCAGATCTCGCTGTCAGAAAAGTGCCCCCAGGGGGCGGAAATCTGACACCCCGATCTGACAGCGGAAACGCCGCGAAGGCCAAATCGGCAGGGCGTCTGCCGATTTCGGGACTTGGCGCCGCGTCGTGACCGCCGAGCAGGCCATGATCGCCGAGCTCGAACGCGAGTGGCCCAGATGGCAATTCTGGTGCGTCTACCGCTACATGGGCGGCCCGGTGTTCTGCGCCAGGAGATGGGACGGCACTGGTGGCACGCTGAACGCGGGCACCCCGGCCGGGCTGACGGAGCTGCTGGAAGCCGAGATGACGTGAGGCTCCCTCTCTCCTAATGCTCAGGATCTCAGGGAGCCTCACCCTGGCCCCGGCCCGCCGCCCGATCCCTTGCACCTCGTTAAGCAGGGCGGCGGCCCGGTCCGGGAACTAGAGCAGGCACCGCCCGGCGACAGCGCCGGGCCCCGCCCGGGGCCTGGCGTCCGTACAGATACAAACTAGGCGGGCTCTTGGCGGGGCCTGCCGGGCGGTGCCAGAAGAGCCCCCCTGCCGTTTGTGGAGCGGACCAGGGGGGCTCTTCGCTGCGTGGCTGAACGGCCCGTTCCGGGCACCGGAGGGAAACCGGAACGGGCCGTTCGCGTCCCCGGGCCGTGCGCCGATGAACACGCGGCGAGGGGAACGGCTCAGCCCGGCGGGGGCACCGTCACCCACTGCCGGGGGTCCTCCGGGCAGCCCTCGTGCACGAGGCGCCGCTCAGGGTCGGCCAGCGGCTTCCCGCAGCCCGGGCAGTAGATCCCGCCAGGTTCCGGCGGCGCCGGTTCCGGCTTCGGCCTAGGCATTGTTGTGGACCCGGGCCGCCGTCGCCGTCACGATGTCACTCCCGACCCTGCGGTAAGCGAACCAGCCGACGACGCCAGATGGAAGGATGCCGCCCGCGCTGGCCACAAGGGGCTCGAAGACGACGGTCGTGCCGAGCCTCTCGGCCACGACAAAGCTATTGGCATCGAAGAACAAAAGGTTCTTGTGACCGCCGACTGCATTTGAACTGTCCATTGTGGTGCTTTCCAGCACGTCATACCCGAAGATCTCCAGTATGCCGTCGCTGGCCTGGTCGTTGACGATCGACGCGGTGGCCGCGGCGAACGACTGCCGCATGGTGCCAGCGGCGCGCCCGTGCCCTCACCCACGCGGGTATCGCCTGCCCTCGCCGCTTCGGTGACCGGTTGGCCGCGGCGAGGTTGCAGCGGCGGTGCTCCAGCCCGCGCGTGATGCTGCGGTCGTTGTCGTCGTGGCCGAGGTGGACCAGGCGCGGCGGGTCACAGATCGGCCTGCCGCACCGCTATGCCGGAATACTTGCGTGCTGCGGTCCTGCTCGGCGCGTTCGCCGGGCTGCGGGTCGCCGAGTCCTGCGGGCTGCCGGTGGCCGACGTCGACTTCATGCGCGGCGTCGTGTACCCGCGGGTGCAGTATCCGGCCGAGGAACTCAAGACTGAGATCTCGATGACGCCGGTCCCGGTGCCGCGGTCGCTCGCGCTCGAGCTGGCCGCGCACGTGCAGCAGCGCCCGGGGGAGACGCTGCTCACCAATCCGCGCGGCGGGCAGCTGGAGCCGTGGCGGCTGGAGCGTGCCATCCGCACGGCTCGCGGCAAGGTGGACGGCCTCCCGGCAGGCTTCCGCTACCACGACCTACGGCATTAGGTGGACGGCGGGGTTATGCGCCCTGCCGGCGTGTTTCTGCTTGTGGGGGCTGCGCCGGTAGTGTTTTCGTCCGCATAATCCTGGCGGTCGGTGTTACCGGGCCAGCGAGTCGAGCCAGCCGATCAGAGAGGTGTCCGAGGTCCAGTCGGGCAGGGCGTCTGGGGTGAGTGGCTGGTAGGCATTTTCGATCGCTTTGCGTTTGGTCTCCGCGTCTGCGCGGGCGTAGATCTCGGTGGCGGGCACGTCGGCGTGGCCGAGCAGGTCGCGGATGTAGATCAGGTTGACGCCGGCCTGGATCAGGTGCATCGCCCGGCTGCGCCGGAGGGTATGAGGCGTGACCGGCAGTCCGGGGGCCCAGCCGGGGTCGCGGGCCCGGACGGCTCGCACGTGGCGGGCCAGGATTTTGGCCATCCCGGACCGGGTCAACCTGGAGTGGTTCGGTCCGTGGAACAGCGGGTCCGTGTCGGCGCCGAGGCCGGGGTGCGGGTCACGGTGTTCCAGGTAGCCGGCGACGAGCCGTGCGGTCTGGTCCATCACGGGCACGTATCGGATTTTGGATCCCTTCCCGCGGATCGCCGCCGTCATCGGTTTGGAGCGGCGGATGCCGGCGACGTTGAGGTCGCAGAGCTCTTGGACGCGGGCGGCGGTGTCGTAGGCCAGGGCGAGCAGGACGGTGTCCCTGACAGCGCGTGCGCTGGCTGTGCCGGGTTCGGCGAGCAGCGCCTTGACCTCGTCACCGGTCAGGTGCCCCAGATCGGGGGCCGGGGTGTTCTTCTGCCGGATCGCGAGGACTTGGGTGACCTGGTCGAGCCTTCCGGGCTGCTCGACGGCGGTGTAGCGGCAAAACGACTTGATCACCGCGAGGCGCTGGTTGCGGGTGGCCGCCGAGCAGCACCGCTCGGTTTCCAGCCAGTCCAGGAACCGCAGGACCCGGGGCCGGTCGATGTCGGCCAGGCGCAGCTTTTCGGGCGGTATGCGCTCTGCGTCTTTAAACCAGGTGAGCAGCAGTTTCATCGCGTCCCGGTAGGCGGCGACGGTCCTGGGAGAGGCTGCGCGCTCCCCGGCCAGGTGATCGGTGAAGAACTTCGCCAGCCAGCGCCCGGCCAGATCCGGGGGCGGCGCGGGCCGCGGGGTCACGACTCGTCCTCGGGTGGGACGGGGATGACGTAGCCGAACCGGATTTGGGCTTTGGCCATCACTTCGGGGTAGGCGTCCGCGGTCAGCCTCAGGTAGTACTGGGTGCCGCGAAGGTCGGCGTGGCCCATGTAACAGGCCAGATAGGGCAGCATCACGGCCAGGTCCGCGTTGTCTGCGGCCCATCGTCGCAGGTTGGCGACGGCGAAGCCATGGCGCAGCGAGTGCGGGTGGGGACCGCCGGTGAAGTGGGGGATGCCGGCGTCGGCCAGGTAGCCGCGGAACCGGATGTATACGGTCGCCTGGTTGATCGGCCTGCCCGCAGCCCTGCTGTAGAACACGTAATCGCTGTGCTCGGGGGCGGGATGCGCGGCCGCGGTGTAGGCGTCCAGGGTCGCGGTGAGCCGGCCGGTGATCGGGACGGTCCTGCCCTCACCGTTCTTCGAGTCGCGGCTCCGCAGCGTCCCGGCATGCGTGTCCACGTCCGGCAGGGTCAGGTTCAGCGCCTCGGAAACCCTCAGCCCGGCGCCGTGCAACACCCTGAACAGGACCGGGTCGACCAGCGCCTTGTTCGAGTAGCAGGACATGGGCTGAGAGTCGATCGCGGCGAACAGGCGGCGCACCTCACCGTCGGTGAGCACATACGGCGGCTGGTGACGGACACGGACGCGAGTTGCCGCCGCCGGGGTGTAGGCGTCCCAGCCGAAGGCCCGGGCGTGGCCGGCCAGCTGGCGCAGCGCCAGCTCGTTGCGCCGGACCGTGGAGGACCGCAGGTGACGGCCGTAGAGGAACCCGTCGACCGCTTCTTTGGTGACCGTCCCGTCCGGGTAGCCCTCCCGCCGGCAGTGGTCTGCGAACTGACGCAGGACCCGTTGCTGGACTTTGAACCTGTATCCGCCGGCATGGCGCGAGGTGACCAGGTCGGCGACCAGGTCCGGCAGCGTCGTCTCAGGCATCGCGCTCACCAGCCCCGGCCCGCTCGATGACGTCTTCGACGTCCAACACGCAACAGCGCAGCCATTCGACGTCGAACCGCAGGTAGTAGGTCTGGGTCGTGTCGCTCGAGGCGTGTCCCAGCACGGCCGGTACCACCGGCATCGGAGTGCCGTTGCCGATCATCGCCACGGCCAGCGCGCCGCGCAGGGAATGCATCCCGCGGACCTGGCCCGGCGGGAACGTGATCCCGGCGCGGGCGGCGTGCCGCGACAGCCGGGAGGCGACCGGCGAGGCGCCCCCGAACGCGTCGAACGGGTGCTTGACGAACACCTTCGGGCAGGCGGTTTCGGGGCGGCCGCCCCGGACGTAGTCGATGATCGCCCAGCCGACGTCGTCCAGCAGCGGCAGGCTCAACGGCCGGCCCGTCTTGTGCTGGACGATCGTGATCCTCTTCGCCCGCCAGTCGAGGTCGCCCAGTTCGAGGTGACGCAGATCCGAGATCCGCAGCCCGAGCCGCGCGGTCGTCAGGATCATCGCGTAGTCACGTTTGCCGGCTGCGGACTGACGGTCGATCACGGCCAGCACCCTGCGAATCTCATCCGCGGTCCACAGGTGCGGCTCGGACTCGTGACGGACGTGCCGGTGCGGCGGCAGCCGATCCGCCAGACTGCGCGGTGTCCGTCCGGCGGTGGCCAAGAAGTCCAGGAAGCCGGCCAGGCATGACCTCATGGCCGCGATGGTCTTGCGTCGTAGTCCACGCTGGCGCAGCAAGAAGCCCGACATGTCTCGCACATTGAGCGCCGCGAGATCATCGATGCCCACCTCGTCCAGGTAGCCCAAGAACCGGCTGGCCGCCCTGTCTTTCGCGACCACGGTCGCCTCGGCGTTGCCGCGCCGACGGCACGAAACGAGGTAGTCGTCCCTGAGCGGGCGGAACTTCGCGGGACAACCGTCTTTCGCCGGGACCACCGTCCGGTCAACTTCGATCGCCCTGCCGGCCAGCACGTCTGCCATCAACATCACCGGCCGGCGAACCGCCTGGACAGCCCTGTCTTCGACCGGTTCCCGCAATGACCCCAACCTGACCCCGGTCTGGTTCGCGATGAAGTCGATGCACACCCGGTCACTCACCGTGTCCAGGCCGCGCCCGGCCAGGAAGTCCGCGAACCGCTCCAGCACGACCTGCTGGCGGTGGACCGTGCCCTCGGCCCTCCCAGCACCGCGCAACACCGCCAAGACGCGGCTGACGGAGACCCTGACATCTGCCTCTCCCACGAGAATCACCTCTGCATCCGGTAGCGGAATGAACAGACAAGCGATTCTTCGCCGATGCGCGCAGCGCCCAGGAGCGCTGCAAGCCAGCCCGCGCCGTCTCTGATCGGCTGGCTCGACTCGCTGGCCCGGTAACACCGACCGCCAGGATTATGCCGACGAAAACACTACCGGCGCAGCCCCCACAAGCAGAAACACGCCGGCAGGGCGCATAACCCCGCCGTCCACCTAATGCCTCTTATGGGGAATTCCCCATAAGAGGCACTACTTCGCGAGTCTCCTGATCGCCTCGGGCGCCGACGTGAAGACGGTGCAGGCGCGGCTGCGGCACGCTTCGGCCAAGACGACGCTCGACACGTACGGGCATCTGTGGCCGGACCGGGACGAGTCCACCCGCGCGGCCGTCGAGGCGGTCTTCGCCGCCCGGCTGGCAACCGCGGTTGCCACCTAAGGGGGTTCCCGTGGCCGACGAGTGGAGTGATCACCGCAAGATGCTATCTAGCGCCGCTGACGCCATCGCCGACGCGGAGGAGCAGCTCCAGGAGGCGTACGAGGAGCGCGCGAGCGCAGTCCTCGACGCATGGGATGACGGGATGCCGCAGCGGGAGATCGGTTACGAGCTAGGCGTCTCGCACACCATGGTGCAGAAGATCCTCGCTGGGGAACTCGACTGGGAGCCCCGGTCATGATTCTTGCGGACTCTGTGCGGACTGAGGCTGGCCCGCGATGACGTACCCGCAGGCCAGCCGCACCATAGTGACTAGCAGTCGAAGTACATCGCGAACTCGTGCGGAGTGGGGCGGAGCCTGACCGGGTCGAGCTCGTTGGTCCTCTTGTAGTCCAGCCAGGTCTCGATCAGGTCAGGGGTGAACACGCCGCCTTCAAGCAGGTAGTCGTGGTCCGCCTCAAGGGTGTCGAGCACCGTCTCCAGGGATCCCGGGACCTGGGGAATGGCGAGCGCCTCGTCCGGCGGCAACTCGTACAGGTCCTTGTCCACCGGCTCGTGCGGCTCGATCTTGTTCTTGATGCCGTCGATGCCGGCCATCAGCATCGCCGAGAACGCGAGGTAGGGGTTGGCGGACGGGTCGGGCACCCGGAACTCCAGCCTCTTGGCCTTGGGGTTCGAGCCGGTGATCGGGATCCGCACGCAGGCGGACCTGTTGCGCTGCGAGTACACCAGGTTGACCGGCGCCTCGTAGCCGGGCACCAGGCGGTGGTAGGAGTTCACCGTGGGGTTGGTGAACGCGAGCAGTGAGGGCGCGTGCTTGAGCAGGCCGCCGACGTAGTAGCGGCCCATGTCCGACAGCCCGGCGTAGCCGACCTCGTCGTAAAAGAGCGGCGCCCCGTCCTTCCACAGGCTCTGGTGGCAGTGCATGCCGGAGCCGTTGTCACCGAAGATCGGCTTGGGCATGAACGTGACGGTCTTGCCGGCCGCCCTGGCGACGCTCTTCACCACGTACTTGTAGAGCATCAGGTTGTCGGCCTGGTGCAGCAGCGGCCCGAACAGGATGTCGATCTCCGCCTGCCCGGCGGTGCCGACCTCGTGGTGCTGCATCTCCACCGTGATGCCGACATCAATCAGGGCCCGGACCATCGCCGAGCGCAGGTCGGTGTAGTGGTCGATCGGGGGGACCGGGAAATAGCCGCCCTTGTACGGGGGCTTGGAACCGAGGTTCCCGCCGTCTTCCTCGCGCCCGGTGTTCCAGGCGCCCTCGACCGAGTCGAGGTAGTAGTAGCCAGCGTTCGCACTCGTGTCGTACCGCACCGAGTCGAAGATGTAGAACTCGGCCTCGGGACCGAAGAACGCGGTGTCCGCGATCCCGGTGCCACGCAGGAAGTCCTCGGCCTTGCGGGCGACGTTGCGTGGGTCACGGCTGTACGGCTCGCCAGTGAGCGGGTCATGCACGAAGAACGTCATGTTCAGGGTGGAGTGCTCGCGGAAAGGATCGAGCAGCGCAGTCGTCGGGTCCGGCATCAGGAGCATGTCCGACTCGTGGATCTGCTGGAACCCGCGAATCGAGGAGCCGTCGAACATGCGGCCCTCGGTGAAGACCTTCTCGTCGAACGTCTCCGTCGGGATCGTGAAGTGTTGGACCGTCCCAGGCAGGTCACAGAACCTGACATCGACAAACTGGATCTTATTATCGCTGATGAACTTCAGGACCTCGTCAGCGCTCTTGAACATCAACCCTCCCTGAACGGTGCTGCACTGGGGGTAGCCGCTGTGCCCTGGCGCTGCACCGCACGCTGGGCTGGCCGCACGGTGTGCCTGCGGCAGGACGCGCCTTGGACGTTAGCTGGCAGCAATTACCGAGCCGTGTCCCTAGTGTTTCACACGTGTTACGCGTGGGGCCTGCGCCGCGCTCTCGCTGGCCAGAGGCCGGCCGCGGGGTTGCGGCGGGTCCCGGCGCGTGGCGGGGATACGGTGGACGCGTGACTGAGCGACGGTGGCCCGGGGCGTGGCGGCCCGGAATGCGCCCACTCGCCGAGCAGCGCTACCCGGGTGAGCAGTTCGGCCTCCCCGAGGATGGTGCCCGCTCGGTTGCTAGCATGGGCAGGCGCCTGGCGGCCCTGTTCGTCGACTGGATCCTGAGTACGGTGATCGCGCTGGCGATCTTCCACTCCCGGGGCTGGGGCACCCTGCTGGTCTTCGCGGTCGAGGTCTATGTGCTGACCGCGCTCACCGGGTTCACGGTCGGCAAGCGCCTACTGGCCATCCGGGTCGTCCGCCTGGACGGCAAGCCCGTCGGACCCGTCTGGGCGCTGGTGCGCACCCTGCTGCTGCTCACCGTGGTCCCGCCCCTGGTCACCGACCGTGATCTACGCGGCCTGCACGACAGGGCGGCGAACACCATCGTGATCCGGGTCTAGCGAAACCTGCGCGACAGGCGGGCACCCACCGGATGCCCGCCCGTCCTGTCATCCGCCAGTGACCCAGATGCCGCCCGGCGCTCCGCGCTCTCACTGGCAGCCTGGGCCTTGACGCATACAACCTATAATCATTACGATCATCTCCTCTAATAGGAGCGCCAAACCCTCCACCGCCGAGTGCCCGCTACGGTCCGCCTGGGCCCGTGGGTGCACCGGATTCCTGACGGCAGTGGCCTTCCCGGCATCGGTGGGCTGCGGCGCGTTCCAGGTAATTGGGAGATGCCAATGCAGGCACTGCTCCGAAAGGTCACGCCCGGGCTCGCGATCGCTGCGGCCTCGGCGCTCGCTGTGACCGGCTGTGGCTCGTCCTCTTCCGGGGGCTCGGGTTCCAGTGGGTCCACGATGAATATTGGTGTGATCTACCCGTTCACCGGTGCCAACGCCGATCAGGGCGGCATCGGCATGGCCGGCTGCCTGGCCGGGGTAGGCGAGGTCAATGCGGCTGGCGGGGTGCTCGGCCAGAAGTTCGTGTGCAAGGCCTTTGACACCAAGGGTGACCCGGCTGACGCCACGTCCGCGGCGAACCAGATGATGGCCTCGGCCAGCCCGGTGATGGTGATCGGCGCCTCTGACGACGCGGTGACCACCGCGCCCATCGTCACCGCGGCGAACGTGCCGAACTTCGCCACCATCGGTGACCCGCATTTTGACCACCAGACGAACCAGTACTTCTACCGGATCACGCCCTCGGACGCGCTCCAGGGCGTCGCCCTCGGGTACTGGGCGGCCAACCACTTCCAGCGGCCGGCCGCGGTGTTCACCAGCGACCTGGGCGCGCAGACGTCGGTCCCGCCGATGCGTTCTGAGATAACCAAACTGACGCACAAGATGGTCGCCGACGTCACCCTGGCGCCGGGCCAGAGTTCCTACCGGACCGAGATCGCCAAGATCATTGCTGCCAAGCCGGACGCGATCATTTCGGAGATGGACCCACAGTCCGCCGCCACGTTCCTGTCGGAGTACCAGCAGCTGGCCGGTCATCTGCCGATCATCCTGGGTACCCAGCGGACCAGCAACAGCGACTGGATACAGGCGGTGCTCGGCGGGATCGGCCAGGCCAGCTACACCAGTTCCATCAAGGCGATCACGCCTTATGTCCCGCCCACCAGCCCGAGCCACACGGTCTACGCGACCTGGCTGATGAAGCAGAGCGGCAAGGTGAAGGACCCGAGCCAGTATCTCCAGCACCCGTACGCGATCGCCGACTATGACGCGATCAACATCACGGCGCTGGCCATGGTGGAAGCGAAGTCCACCTCCCCGACCGCCTACAACAAATTCATCACCAAGGTGACCGCCGTGACCCCTGGTGCCGTGCAAGTGCACAGCTACGCGGCGGGGCTCGCCGCGCTGAAGGCTGGCCAGCAGATCCAGTACCTCGGCGCGGGCGGGACGCTCCCCTTCAACCAGTACCACAGTGCCGAACGGGCGTTCTCTTTCGACAACTACGACCCGGCGAGCAAGTCGATGACCCCGGTCACGGTCATTCCGGGCTCGGTCCTGAACAGCTGAGCAGACCTGCCGACCCCCGGTGGGCGCGGCCCGGCTCGGCAGGGCCCTCCCCCGGGTCAGCCGGGCCCGGGCCGCGCCGAGGGGAAAGCGGGGCGGCTCTTGCCCGGGCCCAGCCGGGCAAGAGCCGCCCTGGGGGGAAGCCCGGGGCGAGGAAGGGCTGGGACGATGATGCGGATGGACAATGAGCCCGAGGGAGCGAGATAGTGGCACCTACCTGCGGGCGGGCCGCCCGGGCCGGAGCCTGCGCGGCGCCGCGGGCCGGGTGGCCCACGACGATCGAGCCGGACGTCGCGGGAGCTAGCGCCACATGAATCAGTTCACTCTCGCGATCGGCTTCGGGCTCGTGACCTCCTCGATCCTCGCGCTCAGCGCGGTGGGCTTCACCCTCCAGTTCGGTGTGTCCAACATTTTCAACCTCGCCTACGGAGACGTGATGACCGTGTCGGCCTTCATGGCCTACGTGGTGGACGCGGCCGGCGCGGGCATCTGGCTGGCGATGCTGGCCGGCGCCGCGACGGGTGCGGTGGTGTCGGTGGCGATCAGCAGGCTGGTGTTCACGCCGTTCCTGCGCCGCGGAACCTCCAGGTTCGCGATGGTGATGGTCTCGCTCGCGCTCGCGGTGATCTTGCAGAACGCGATCCAGGTGGTAGCTGGCACCAGTTTCCGCAGCTATGCCGAGAGCCAGGGCCGCTCACTGCACTTTCTGGGGATGATCCTGACCCGGTACCAGTTGGTGATCATCGGGGTCGCGGCGGCGAGCATGCTCGCCCTGCACCTGGTCCTGCGGTACACCCGGATGGGCAAGGCGCTGCGGGCCACCGCCGCCGACCCCGAACTGGCCCGCGGTTGCGGGGTGGCCACGGACCGGGTGTCGGCGATGGCGTGGGCGATCTCGGGCGCTCTGTGCGGGCTGGGCGGGGTCACCCTGGCGCTGAACCTGGCCAGCTTCAACTTCACCTTCGGCAACGCGTTCCTGCTGATTATCGTCGCGGCGGCGGTGTTCGGCAGCGTCGGCCAGCCGTATGGGGCGATGGTGGGGGCGGTCGTGATCGGCATGGCCAGTGAACTCTCCGCGATATGGACCCCGGCCCTCAAAGAGGTGGTGGCGTTCGTCATCCTCGCCGTCATCCTGCTGGTCCGCCCGGCCGGGCTGTGGCGGAAAGGCTTCGTACAGATGGATGTGGCGGCGCGATGAGTTCGGCCTATCAGTACTACTTTCTGACCCTGCTGGTGTTCTTCGGCGTGAACACGATCGCCTGCTGGTCGCTGAACCTCCAGTACGGGGTGGGCGGGGTGATGAACTTCGCGTTCATCATGTTTCAGTCCATCGGCGCCTACATCGGCGGCGTGCTCACCCTGGGGCCGTCCACCGGGGCGAGTTTCCAGCAGTACATCCTGGGGGCGACGCTCCCGTTCCCGCTGCCGTGGCTGCTGGCGGCCGCGGCCGGGGGGGTGCTGGCCTGGGTCGTGGGGTCGTTTGCGCTGCGCCCAGCCCGGCGTGATTTCCAGGCGATGGTCATGCTGGTCGTCTCTCTCATCGCCAGCACCCTGGTGCTGACCGAGGCATCCTGGTTCAACGGGCAGAACGGCATCGCTGCGATCCCCAAGCCGTTCCAAAGCCGCCTCAACCTCGGAGAGGTCCGGTACGGCTGGTTCTACGTGGCGATGCTCTCCGTGGTGGTAGTACTCGTATACGGCCTGGTGCACCGGCTCACAGCCTCGCCGTGGGGGCGCCAGCTGCGGGCGATGCGTGAGCATCCCGATGCGCTTCAGTCGCTTGGCGTCAACATCAAGGCCGAGAGCATGAAGGTCTACGTGCTCGGCGGGGCGCTGGCCGCCCTGAGCGGGGCGATCCTGGTCCAGTTCATCGGGGCCTGGTCGCCGGGCTCCTGGAGCACCGGGGAGACCTTCCTGTATTTCGTCGCGATCATCGTCGGCGGCGTGGGCAACAACTTCGGCGCGATGCTCGGCGCGGCGGTCGTGCTGGGCGTGTTCGAGGAATCGCTGCGGTACCTGCCATCGTTCGGGTACGCGGGCGTGGCGGAGGCTATCCAGTTCATGCTGCTCGGCGTGCTGATCCTGGCGTTCTTGTGGTTCCGCCCGTCGGGGCTGGTCCCCGAGCGCCGCCGCCGCCTGGCCCGGGCCCAGCCCGTCCCGGCTGCGGCGGGCGGGGGCCTGGCTGGGGACGCCGGCCAATCACGGACGGTGAGCCCATGACCGCCGCCGCACCGCAACCAGGCGAAGCCGCCACCGGGACCCCCGCCGCCGGGACCCCCGCCGCCGCGACCCCCGCCGCCGGGACCCCCGCCGCCGCGACCCCCGCCGCCGGGACCCCCGCCGCCGCGACCGCTGCCGCCGCGACCGCTGCCGCCGCGACCGCTGCCGCCGCGACCGCTGCCGCCGGGACCGCTGCCGCCGGGACCGCCACGGGGACCGCCGCCGGGACTGCCGCGGAGCCCGCTGCTGCCGGGGCTGCTGCTGCGTTGCTGGAAGTAAGTGACCTGCGGGTGGAGTTCGCGGGGGTCCATGCGGTGGCGGGAGCCAGCTTCGTGATCATGCCGGGTGTCATCACCGGGCTGATCGGTCCTAACGGGGCGGGCAAGTCAACCACCCTGAAACTGATCGCCGGCTCCGAGCGGCCCACCGGCGGCCGGGTGGTCTACGGCGGGCAGGACATCACCGGCCACCCGGTACACCAGGTGGCCCGCCGCGGCCTGATCCGCACCTTCCAGCTTTCGAGCGAGTTCGCGCGCCTCACCGTGCTGGAGAACCTCCTGGTCGCGGTGCCCGGCCAGCGAGGGGCGAGCTTCCTGTCCGCGCTGCGCGGCAAACGCTACTGGCGGGCGCAGCAGGAGGAACTGCTCACCCGCGCCTCCGCGCTGCTGGCCGAGTTCGGCCTGACGCATGCCGCTGACCAGTACGCCGGGGAACTCAGTGGTGGCCAGAAACGCCTGGTCGAGATCATGCGGGCGCTGATGGCCCAGCCCAGGATGCTCCTGCTTGATGAACCGCTCGCCGGGGTCAACCCGAGCCTGCGCGAGGCCATCACCGAACACCTCGCCCGGCTCCGCGACGAAGGCCTCACCATGCTGATGGTCGAGCACGAACTCGCCGCCGTTGACCGCTGCTGCGACTCGGTGATCGTCATGGCCGCGGGCCGGGTCCTGGCCGAGGGGCCGATGCAGGAAATCCGCGCCAACAAGGAGGTCGTCGATGCCTACCTCCTCGGCTGAGGATCGCGACCAGCGGGCGCACCTGCGGCTCACCGCGGTGGCCGCCGGGTATGGCACCGCCCCGGTGATCCAGGACGTGAGCCTCACCGTCGCCCTCGGCGAGGTTGCCACCGTCATCGGCCCCAACGGGGCCGGGAAAAGCACCCTGCTCAAGACGGTACTGGGCATCCTGCGGCCCAGCAGCGGTGAGATCACCCTGGCCGGCGGGCGGATCACCGGCCTGCCGGCCAACCAGGTCATCCGCCGCGGAGTCGGGTACGTGCCCCAGGTCAAAGACGTGTTCGAGCCGCTGACCGTCAAGGAGAACCTGGAGATGGGCGGCTACACGCTTCCGCAGCGCGAGGTGGCCGGCCGCATCGAGGAGGTCATGGACCGCTATCCCGCGCTCGCCGCGATGCGCAACCGCCCGGCCGGGTACCTCAGCGGCGGCGAGCGCAAGCTGCTGGCGATGGGCCGTGTCCTGATGCGCCGGCCCAGCCTGCTGGTGCTGGACGAGCCGACCGCCGGGCTCGCCCCCCAGCTCGCGCACGAGTTCCTCACCCGCCACGTCACCGAGTTGGCCGGCCGCGGCGTAGCCATCTTGCTGGTGGAGCAGCACGCACACGAAGCCCTCGCCATCTCCGACTGGGCCTATGTGATGGCAGCCGGCCAGGTCCGGCTGTCGGACGCGGCAGCCGCCCTCGCCCAGCGTCCCGACCTCGGCGACATCTTCCTCGGACTCGCGGTGAACTCGGCGGCCTCGCCGGAGAGTCCCTGATCCACCGGCGCGCCTTACCTGGCCGGCGGGGGGAGAAGGCCCGGCGGCAGGCCCTCGTGCTGGTCCTGGATCACGTCCACGATCGCGGGCCGTCCGCTGGCGAGGGCCCGATCAAGCGCGGGCAGCAGGCCGTCCGCTGATTCCACCCGCTCACCATGCGCCCCGAGCAGCCGGGCGAAGGCGGCGAAATCCGGGTTGCCGTAGAAGACACCGAGGTAGCGCCCGTCGTGCGCGCTTCGCTGACGGTCCCGGGTGTTGCCGAAGGAAAAGTTGTTATTGATGACGTTCACCACCGGCAGGTTCTCCCGGACCGCCGTCTCCAGGTCCTGGGCGACCATCCAGAAACTGCCGTCGCCGCTCACCGTGATGATCCGCTCATGCGGCCGGGCCAGCTGCATGCCCATCGCCGCCGGGAATCCCCAGCCCATGCTGCCGCCTGCGGCGGCGTAATAGGTGTCGGGGGACGTGAAGTCGATGTGCCGCTGTATCCACACCCCCATGCTCGGCGCGTCCTGTACCAGCGTGGCGCCGGTACGGCCGAGCACCGTGCGCAGCGCGGCGACGAGCGCGGCGGAAGGCACCAGCGCGGCGCCCGGCGGCGGCGCGGGCAAGCCGGCCTGCTGCTGGTAGGCGGCGTGTGCGGCCTTCACCCGCGGGCCGCGCAGGTCGCCTGCTGACTGCTGCGGCCCGGCGGCCGCGTGGCCCGCACCGGCCCAGCCCGCCTCGGGGTGGCCCGTGGTTCCGTGGCCCGTGGTTCCGAGACTCGTGGTTTCGTGGCCTGTGGTTTCGTGGCCTGTGGTTTCGTGGCCTGTGCCCAGCGCGTCGATTGCGGCGGCCAGGGCAGCGGTGGCCTCGGCCGCGTCGGCGCAGATGCCGATCGCCGGCACGTAGTACCGGCCGAGGCTGTCGGCGTCGATGTCGACCTGGATGAGCGTGGCAGCGGGGGAGAGCAGGGTCCACCGCCCGGTGGTGAATTCGGAGAACCGGCAGCCGATCGCGAGCACGACATCGGCCTCCCGGACCAGGTCTTCAGTGACCGGGACGGCCCCGTAGCCGAGGGATCCGCAGAACAGCGGACTGTCGTTAGGAAAGACGTTCTTGCGAAGCCAGCTCGTGACCACGGGAACCTGCAGGCCCTCGGCCACCCGGATGAGGCTGGCGTCGTAGCCGGGCCCGTGCACCCCGCCGCCCGCTATGATCACCGGCCGCTGAGCCCCGGCCAGCAGCCTCGCGGTCTTCTGCACCGCGCGGGCCTGCGGGGCGGGCGGCGCGCTGCGGGCGCTCGGCTGGAAGGTGGCCTCGGCCGGCGCGATCTGCACGTCCAGCGGCAGTGACACCATCACCGGCCCGGGCCGTCCGGAGAGCGCGGTCCGCACGGCGCGCTGCATAAGCTCGGGGATCCGGCTCGTCTCATGGACCTCCACCGACCACTTGGTGATGGGCTCGAAGAACCGGACGAGGTCCATCTCCTCGAACGCCTCGCGGTGGTAGATCTGATCCGGCACCTGGCCGACGAGCGCGAGGACCGGGACCGACTCGGCATGGGCGTTGTGCACGCCGATCGCCAGGTTGGCCGCACCCGGCCCGCGGGATGCCAGGCAGACGCCCACGCCGCCGCTGGCCCGCGCGTACCCGTCGGCCATGAACGCCGCGACCTGCTCGTGCCGGGCCGAGATGTACCGCATGCCGGGCTGCTGGCCGATCGCGTCGATGAGGTGCATGACCGTGGTTCCGGGCAGCCCAGCGACGTGCCGGACGCCCTCGCGCCGGAGCGCCTCGATGGCGATCTGCGCGCCGTTCACCTGCCCGCCTCCACGAGGTGCCCGTCAGCCGAGCATGATGTTGAGGGTCTTGAGCTGGGTGTAGCTGAGCAGTTCATCGAGGCTTTCCTCGCGCCCCACGCCGGACAGCTTCATCCCGCCGAACGGAACCCCGGTGAAATGCGCGGACGATCCGTTGATCCAGAGATATCCGGCGTCAAGAGCGGAGGCGACCCGGTGCGCGGTGTTGATGTCGTTGGTCCACACGCTTCCGGTCAGGCCATAGTCGACCGCGTTGGCGATGCTGATCGCCTCGTCCTCGTCCTTCCAGGTGATGGCGGCCAGCACCGGGCCGAACACCTCCTCGCGGGCGATCCGCATGTCCGGCCGCACGCCGCCGAAGAGGGTGGGCGCCAGGAACAGCCCCCGCGCCTTCTCAAGGCCCGGAGGGCGGCCGCCGCCGGCCAGCACCCGGGCGCCCTCGTTGGTGGCGATCCCGATATAGCGCAGGGTCTTGTCGTACTGGGCGCGGGTGGCTACGGTCCCCATCTCGGTCGCGGGGTCCAGCGGGGAGCCGATCCGGATGGCCGACATGCGCGCTACCACCCGTTCCAGCACGTCGTCCGCGATCGACTCGTGCAGCAGCAGCCGGGAGGTCGATCCGCAGGACTGTCCCGCCGACCGGGCGAAGTTCATGCCCGCCACGGCGCCGGCCGCCACCGCGTCGGGGTCGGCGTCGGGGAACGCGATCAGCGCGTTCTTCCCGCCGAGTTCCAGCGTCACGTCCTTCACCCCAACCTCGGCCGCGTCCCGCTGGATCGCCCGGCCGGTCGCGTCGCTGCCGATGAAGCCGATCCGCCGGATCGCCGGGTGGCGCGCCACGGCGCGGCCGGCCGTCGGCCCATCGCCGACGACGACGGACAGCACGCCAGGTGGCAGGACGCTGGCGAACAACTCGCCCATGCGCAGTGCCGACAGCGGCGCGGACTCCGGGGGCTTGAGGATCACCGCGTTGCCCGCCACCAGCGGCGCGGCGATCTTCCCCGCGGCGAACATGACTGGGTGGTTGAACGGGATGATCCGGCCGACCACACCGAACGGCTCACGAACCGTGAGGTGCAGGTTCTGCGCGGAGGCCGGAATGGTCGAGCCCTTGATCTCGATGCCGAGCCCGGCGAACAGGCGCAGCGTATCGGCGGCGATGGCCACATCCAGGTGCATCCCGGTGACCGGGTGGCCGCCGTCGATGGCGTCGAGGAGGGCTAGCTCATCGGCGTTCTCCTCCAGCACCCGGGCCAGCTCGCCGACCAGGGCGCCGCGCTCCCGCGGTGGCACTCGCCGCCAGGTGGCCGCGGCGGGCAAGGCTGCCTCGACCGCCGCGCCGACGTCGGCGGCGTCCCCGTCCGGGACGGTGGCGATGATGTCCTCGGTTACCGGGCTCTCGTCGCTGAAGTGCCGTCCCGAGCGGGCCGGCATCAGGCGCCCTCCGATGAGCAGTGACCACTCACGGTCGCCGAGCGCGGGCAGGCTGGGTGCTTCTTCGGTCATGGCGGACACCTTTGCTGCGGGAGCACGTTGTTTCCAGGCGGTCTACTAGGTCAAGCCCGGACCGCGCCCATTCGACCTCGTTGCGCGCCCGGGTCACGAGGCCCCGGTAGACGTGGGTCTTGTACGCGACGATGGCGTCGTGCATGTGCTCCGGCCAGGTCGCGAGGCGCAGCCGGAGCAGGGTCGTGTCCCGGTTCTCCAGTTGCTCGACGTGCGCTTCCCACTGGCGCTGCTGTTGCTCATGATGGGCCAGGTGCGCCTGGAACTGGCGCCTGGCGTTGGCCAGGGAGCCGAATTCGAAGTACGTCGCCTTGAGGTAGGCGCCGTCCCGCTCACGGGGCAGCGGAGTGAGTTCCCCGACCCAGCGCCGCAGTTCGGCGCGGCCCTCGTCGGTCAGGGCGTAGGTTCGCTTGGTCCCGTGCGTGCCGCGTGGCTCCTCGCGGCCCTCGATCAGGCCCGCCGTCTCCAGGCGCCGCAGTTCCGGGTAGATCTGCGAGTGCGGGGCGTGCCACACGAAGGCGGCGGACTGGTCGAACTGCTTGGCCAGCGTGTACCCGGTCATCGGCGTGGCGTCGAGCAGGGCCATCAGCGCATGACGCAGCGACATCAGACCACGTGGGCCTCTCTGGTCTCCGGGGCGAACAGCTCAGCGGGATCGAGGAGCCGGCTGGCCAGCCCTTGCGCGTGGGAGTAGCCCAGGAACGCCCGCAGGGTCGCGTCGTTGCGGGTGAGCCCGTAGGGCCAGAAATCGTCGCCCATGAGATGGTGCGTGCGCTCCAGGTCCGCGTAGAGCCACGGAAGCATGTATCGGGTGGCGGCGGTCTCCTCCATCCGGGCCGCGGTCGCCCGCCGGGCTTCCTCGAACGCCTTGTACAGCGACTGGGCCAGCCACGGGCGCTGGTCGTACACATCGCGGCGGAGCGCGACCACATGCATGATGGGGAAAATGCCGGTCTGCGCGTAGTAACGCTCCTCGTGCGCACGCGGATCGGCGAACAGCCGGCGTACCCGCGGGTCCCCCTCGGCGAACGGGCGGGGGGTGCGCGGGCTGTAGAGCGCGTCGATCTCGCCATCGGCCAGCATGGCGTCCAGGGTGGCACCGGGCGGGATCGGCTGGATCTCCACCCCCGGCGGGGGGTCGTGCTGGATCTTGTCCGTCCGCCCGGGCCGGTGCAGGCCGCCGGTCCGGTAGCGGACGGAATCGACGGCGACGCCGTAGTGCTCGGCCAGGATGCCGCGGATCCACACCGCGGCGGTCACCTGGTACTCCGGGACGCCAACCAGGCGGCCGGCCAGGTCGGCGGGCTCGCTGATGCCGCTGTCCGCGCTGACATAGATGCCGTTATGCCGGAAGGCACGGGACGGGAAGACCGGGATCGCGATAAAAGGCGCGTCCTGGCCGAGGCTGATCACGTAGGACGACAGGGACAGTTCCGCGGCGTCGAACTCGCGGTAGCGCGCCATCCGGAAGAAAGTCTCCTCGACCGGCAGGTTGAGGTAGGTCAGGTCGATCCCGTCCGGCCGGATGTCCCCCGTCGCCAGGGGGAGCGTCCGGTCATAATCCCAGCACGCCAGAGTCAGCGGTATACGCACGCTCAGATGACCACACTCCTAATGTCGTTATATACGTATCTAACTACATATTTACCGGGCGCAAAAGCCGTGCCCGTGTGGGTTCCGCTAGGGTGCTGGCGTGCCCACCCACGTCGCCTTGCTGCGCGGCATTAACGTTGGCGGCCGCAACAAAGTCGCGATGGCGGATCTGCGCGCGGTCATGACGTCGCTGGGCTACACCGAGGTCGCAACGTACATCCAGAGCGGCAACGTGGTCTTCACATCCACCGACACGGACACCGCGCTGATGGCGGCCAGCATCGAGGCGGGCATCGCGCGGGCCCTGGAGGTGCGGCCCCGCGTGGTAGTCGTATCGCGTGACGAACTGGCGCAGGTGGTGCGGGACAACCCGTACTCAGCCGAGGCCAACCCGAAGACCGTGCACGCGGTGTTCCAAGCCGAGGATCCTGGGCCTGACCAGGTGGACAGCGTGGCGGCCGCGCAGCGGCAGGCCGCGGTGAAAGGCAGCCGCGATACGGCCCGGTACGTCGGCCATACCCTCTTCCTGCACACCCCGGATGGCTTCGGGCGCAGCGAACTGGCAGTGCTGCTGGCCCGGGCCGGCGGTCCGGTATCCGCCAAGGCGGCGGGCACGGCGCGCAATTGGGCCACCGTGACCAAGCTCCTGGCACTCTGCAACGGCTGACGTGCGGCCAGCGACCACCGCTGGCAACGCGCTGACGCCGCTTGCCCGTCGCGGCAACAACAGCAAACGCATCAGCTGTCGTTCTAACGACAGCGAAACGCATCAGCTGTCGTTAGAACGGCGCTCCGCCACGGCGTCCTGGCTCGCCGGCTCGAACATGCCCAGCGCCAGCCGGTGGTTGTCGTGCCGGTGAATCGCCTCCTCGAGGTCCGGCGTGTCACCTGCCTCGATAGCCTCGATGAGCTGGCGGTGAACCGTGATGTTCGTGTCGTTCAGGACCGGCGGGAGGTCGTCGCCGGCCAGGTCGTTCTCGAAGAAATCCAGCAGCGTGACGTAAAGGCTGCGCAGCGCGGCGTTAGGGCTCAGCTTGGCGATGCGGCGATGGAAGGCCGTGTTGTAGCGCACGTATACCCGCGGCTGGTCGAGGTTCGCGGCCATATTTTCCAGGATCGACTTCAGCGCGCGAATGTCCGCATCCTTACGGTAACGGCCAGCGTGCCGATAAATTATCGGCTCGAGCGCGCTGCGCACCTCGTGATAATCGGCCATGGTGGCCTCGGTCCACCCAAAGCCCATGATCATCGGTCCCCGGCGGATCCGGGACGCCGGGCTGGCCACGAACACGCCGCCGCCCGGACCGGGGCGAGCCTCTACCAGGCCCCGGTTATCGAGCAGCCTGACAGCTTCGTTGACGGTGGCGACGGCCACGTTGAACCGCTGGCGCAGGTCGTCCTTGGTCCCAAGCCGGTCGCCCGTGTTGAGCACGCCAGCGGAGACCTCTTCCTCGATCTCACGCGCGAGCGCCTCAGCTCGGGAGAGGCGAGAACGCTGCAGAATGGGCTGGCTGTTTGCAGGCATCGTAATATTGATTATATGTCTTTTGGGGGCGGCACCATAACCCAGGATCCGTCGTGTGAGCCATCGCACACGGGACGTTAATTCCGTATTAACCCCACGCGTCCAGTCCGGTCTCCCAGGCCTGCAGGGGCACCGCGCTGCGCGGCGTGGCCGGGATCAGCCGGGCGAAAGCCGAACGATGAAATGCGAGGGGCGGATCGCCGGGCCGGTCCGACCCGAGGTCGACTATCTCCCCGACGAACAGCGTGTGGTCTCCCGCCGGGTGGGCGGCGCTGACCCGCGTCACGATCCAGGCCAGGCCGCCGTCCAGGACCGGGATGCCGAATCGCTCGGTGAACGCCGGAGGCTTCTCATGCCCGGCCACGGCCATCCCGGCGAACCGCCGCGCCTGAACCTCCTGACCCTCACCGAGCACCGTGACACCGTAACCGCCGGCCGCCTGGAGCGCCGCGTGCAGCCGGGCCCGCCGGCGCACGCTCACGACGATCAGCGGCGGCTCCAGCGACACGGACATGAGGGCGTTGGCCGTCATGCCCCGCGGCTTGCCGCTTTCCGGATCCTGCGCGCTGATGACCGCGACACCGCTGGCGAGCAGGGACATCGTGGTGCGGAACGTCGCGAGATCCACTGCCGGGCGATCGCTGGCCCGCGCCCGGTCAGAAGAAGGGGTCACGGGGATTGAGCGCGAATCCGAACGCCATCCGGCCGTAGTTCTCAGCAGCGGCATTGAAGTTGCAGAAAACATGGGAGGAGATCGCGCGCACATCGCGCCAGCCCCGCTGGATCGGGCTCTCGTCACGCAGCGCGCTGGCCCCGGCCATCTGCATCAGATCCTCGACCGCTCGCACCAGGATGCGGCTCGTGTAGGTGATGTCGCGGCGGTTGCGGACCCGGTCTTCAAGGGTGATCTCCGCCCCCGAGTCGACCAGCGCCAGGGAGCGCCGCAGCAGCAACTCGGCGCTGTCGATCCGGACCGCCGCTTCGGCCAGGCACAACTGCATCGGGATCGCGGCCGCCACCTGCTCCTGGGTATGCGAGTGCGATTTCGACCGCACATGGTCCCGCCATGCCTCCACCATGCCGCGTGCGATGCCGATCGCCGGGGAGACCATGGCGTGCCCGCCATGCGACATGAAGGGCTGGTTGTACAGGGCAGCGGTATTGACCTTCGCTCCGGGGCTGTGCGCGTGCAGCAGCGTGGACATGGCGACCGTCCGGTGCTCGGGCACGAACACCCCGTCGGCCAGCACGTTGTCCGAGCCAGAGCCGCGCAGGCCGGCGCTGTACCAGGTGTCGACGATGGTCAGCTGGCTGGTCGGCACCAGGAACAGCCGGTACTCAGGATGCTCGTCAATGCCGGACGGGACCATGCCGCCGAGCATGATCCAGTCCGCGTAGCCGGCACCGCTGGCCCAGGCCCAGTCACCGCTCAGCAACCAGCCGCCCGGTGCCGGAGTCACCCGGCCCACGGGGACGAACGAGGTGGAGATGCGGGCGTCCGGGCCGTCCGCCCAGACGTCGTGCTGAGCCTCCTCGCGGAAATGGGCGAGGATGAACGGATGGTCAATGAGGAAGGAGCCAACCCAGCCCATCGACCCGTAGGCCCGGCCGAGTTCGATCGCGATCTCCATGTGGGTGGTCAGGTCTAGCTCGCTGCCGCCCCACCGGCGGGGGACGAGCGTACGGACCAGGCCGGCCCCGGTCACGGCGTCAACCATCTCGGGAAGCAGATGGCGCTCGTCGTCGGCCCGCCGCGCGCCGTCGCGCAGCAGCGGGAACAGCGCGCGTGCCCGGCCGACTGCATCGTCACGGGTCTGCGGGGTCCCAGTGTCGGGGGTCACGGTCACCTGGCACCTCTTCTCGGGGCATCCCGCGGTGTCACCCGGCGCGACGAGACCCGGCCTCTGCGAGGCGGCGTACGCACGGGAACCCGGGTTCGTCGTGGGCCGGCCGCAGGCTGAGTTGGCCGCGGCTCCGCGCAGCTAGCGGTAGCGCGTCTAGGCTATATGCGTATTTTGATTATAGTTGTTTGCCAGGAGGGCGCAAGGCTCGTCTTGTGCTCCCAGGCACCTACTGGGCTGGTTGCTCGCCTGCCCTCAGGGGAGCCCGGGGTTGACCATATCCCTATAATCAAAATAGTGATCTCGGCTGAGTCCGAGCCAGTGCCTTGGGCGAGGCCGGTGCCAGCCGGACGACAAGCAGCCGAGGAGCCGCGCATTGGGCGAGATCGTCGGCGCGGTAGGCGTTCCGCATACGCCGCACTTTCCGGGGATAGTGGACCGTCAGGAGCCACAGGCGGCGGAGATCGAGCGGTTGTACGGAGCCGTCGCGCAGCACCTCCGCGAGCTGGCGCCGGACGCGCTCGTCTTCTTCACCTGCGATCACTACAACATTTTCTTCGTCGAGAGCATGCCGATCTTCAGCATCGGCGTCGCCCCCTCAGCCTGCGGCCCCAGCGACTACCGGGAACTCCAGGCGTACGAGGTGCCCATCGACGCGCCACTGGCCAGACGGATCCAGGCGCACGCGGTGCGGTCCGGGTTCGACGTCGGGATAAGCCAGGAGTTCGAGTTCGATCACCCCGTCACCGTCCCGCTGCACTTCCTGACCCCCGCGATGGATGTGCCGATCGTCCCGGTGTTCATCAACGGCCTGATGCCGCCCTTCCCGCCCGCCTGGCGGTGCCGGGCGCTGGGCACAACGATCCGGCAGGCCATCGAGGAGAGCCAGGATGACCAGCGGATCGCCGTCGTCGCCAGCGGGAGCTTCTCCCTGGAAATCGGCGGCCCGCGGATCAGCGACCACTCGCACACCGGCGTCCCTGATCCCGAGTGGACGGATCGGATCCTGGCCCGGATGCGGGCCGCGGAGCTGGACGAACTGGTGGCGGAGTCCTGCGAAGAGCAGCTCACTCACGCCGGGAACGCGGCTGGCGAGCTGCTGACCTGGATTGCGATGCTCGGCATGATCGGGGCCCGTCAGCCGGCCCTCCTGGAAGCCCAGCGGAACCTCGGTCACGCATACGGTGCCTGGACGGCGGGTGGGAGGCGGGCGTGAGCATCTACGCGGTGAACAAGATCTGCTACCGGGTCGTCCACGAACCGGGGCTTCGCCAGGCCCTGAACGATGCGCCCGAGCAGGCGCTGCGGGCCGCGACCCCGCCCCTGTCCGAGGATGAGCTGCAGGCATTTCTCGCCGCTGATGTCGGCCGCCTGTCCAAGATGGGGGCCAACAACTTCCTGCTCCACCAGCTTGGCCGGTTCAAACTGCTGGGACTGGACCTGCCGACCTACGCCGACCGGATCCGGGCGGCATACCGGGACGCGTTACAGGACCCCGCGACCCGTCAGCGGAATCTAGGCCGTGGCGGCTTCGGCAGCCGGCCGGACTTGGGCATCGGGCCCTTGGGCGCCTGCAGTGACTGCGGCAGCGCCTTGAGCCGGTAGTTCAGCTCTGACACCTCGGCCGGCTTCAGGTTCCTGGGCAGCCGCATGATCTTGCGCTGCAGTTTGCGGATCGGGACCTGCCCCTCCTCCTTGCCGACCTGGATGTCGTAGATCGGCACGTCATAGGCGACCCTGGAGATCCGCTTCTTCTCCGCCGCGAGCAGGCTCCCCAGCCTGGTCGGCGCCCCCTCACCCACGAGGACCACGCCCGGTCTGCCCACCGCACGGTGGACCACGTCCATGTTCCTGTTGGCCGACACGGCGGGAGTGACGGTCCACCCGCCGCGCATGCTCTGCAGGATCGCGGCCGCGGCACCAGGCTGGCCCTCGACCGCCGCGTACTGCGCGGACTGGGCGAACCGCCCGAACAGCACCATGGCCGCGACCAGCCCCATGGGGACGCCGATCGGGATCAGCAAGCCGCCCAATCCCGTGAGCAGGCCGACGATCACGAAGACAGCGATGACGCCAACCCCGGTGAGCACCACGAGGGGCAGCGCCTTGGGGTTGTCTTTGCGGATTATCCCGGCCACCATGCGGATCTGCTTGATACGGCCGGGAGTGGCCGGATCCGCGCCGCCCTTCCGGTTAGCCGCCCCTGCGGGCTTGTTCACCATGGAGGGCAGGATACGAGCCGGGAGGCCTTAGGGGGAAACTGCGGCCCTCCGCGCCGCCGCCTCCAGGTGCAGCCTGCCCGCCCGGTAGGACGAGCGGACCAGCGGGCCGGACATCACCCCGGAGAAGCCGAGGCCCAGCGCTTCGTCGCGGAGCCGGTCGAATTCCTCCGGCGGCACCCAACGCACGACCGGGTGGTGCAGCGGCGACGGGCGCAGGTACTGGGTGATGGTGAGCAGCTCGCACCCGGCTTCGCGCAGGTCAGACATGGCCTGGCTAACCTCGTCGGCCTCCTCGCCCATGCCGAGGATCAGGTTGGACTTGGTCACCAGGCCCGCCTCACGCGCACGGCTGAGCACGTCGAGCGAGCGCTGGTACCGGAAGCCCGGCCTTATCCGCTTGAAGATCCGGGGCACGGTTTCGATGTTGTGGGCCAGAACCTCCGGACGGGCGGCGAAGACCAGCCTCAGGCGATCGTTATGCGCATTGAAGTCGGGGATCAGCAACTCGACCCCGCAGCCAGGGACGGCCGCGTGGATCTCACGGCAGGTCTGCGCGTACAGCCAGGCACCGCCGTCGTCCAGGTCGTCCCGGGCCACGCCGGTGACGGTCGCGTAGCGCAGCCCCATCGTGGCCACGGACTCGGCGACCCGGCGGGGCTCGTCGGTGTCCAGCGGGGCCGGCTTCCCGGTCGCGATCTGGCAGAAGTCGCACCGCCTGGTGCACTGGTCGCCGCCGATGAGGAAGGTCGCCTCGCGGTCCTCCCAGCACTCGAAGATGTTGGGGCAGCCCGCCTCCTCGCATACGGTGTGCAAGCCCTCCCGTTTGACCAGGCTTTTCAGCTCCGTGTACGCGGGGCCGGTGCGTAGCCGCGTCTTGATCCACGGCGGCTTGCGCTCGATGGGAGTCTGGCTGTTGCGGGCTTCCAGGCGAAGCAACCTGCGCCCTTCGGGTGCGAGTACCACCCCACCAGCCTACGTCTCACCCGCAGCCGCCCCGGCCCGCCGTGGTTATCCACAGGTACGGGACCCGATGGAGGGCCGCGTCGGCGGCCGGCGTGACTAACGATGTGACGTGGCGCGGGTTGTCGGGGAGCATGGGCGCATGCCGATGCAGTTTGATCCCCCGTCGGGGACGCGTGATTTCCTTGCCGCAGACGTGGAGGCCCGCGAGCGGGCTTTCGCCACCATCCGGTCGGTGTTCGCGCGCTACGGGTTCGAGCCGCTGCAGACGCCGGCCTTCGAGCGCCTGGACGTGCTGCTCGGCAAGTACGGCGAAGAGGGCGACAAGCTTATCTTCAAGATCCTCCGCCGCGGTGAGCACGAGGCGTCCGGCGAGGCGGACCTGGCACTGCGCTATGACCTGACCGTGCCGCTGGCCCGGGTCGCCGCCGCGTACGGCAGCCAGTTGCCCACGCCGTACAAGCGCTACGCGATCGGGCCGGTCTGGCGGGCCGACCGACCCGGCCGGGGCCGCTACCGCGAGTTCATCCAGTGCGACCTGGATACGCTCGGCTCGACGTCGGCCCTGGCGGACGCGGAGGTGATCTGTGCCGTGCACGACGCGCTCGCCGAGCTTGGCCTGCCCGGCTTCCGCTTCCTGCTGAACTCGCGGCACGTGCTGGCCGGCCTGCTTGAGGCGTTCGGGGTGCCCGCCGATCTCGGGCCCGATGTCCTGATCACCCTGGACAAGCTGGACAAGCTGGCCCCGGAGGAGGTCACCGCCGAACTCGCCGGGCGCGGCCTCGACGAGGCCAAGGCCACGGAACTGGTCACGGCGATGACCGCCCCCGACGCGGCAGAACGCATCCGGGCGGCACTGAAGCCCAGCGAGGAGGGCTCGGCCGGGCTGGACGAACTCGACGCGATGCTGTCCCTGGTGGCAGGCAATGTGCCTGCCGACCGGGTGGAGTTCACGCCCCGCCTGGTACGGGGGCTGAGCTATTACACCGGCCCGATCTGGGAGGTGGTGGCCCAGGGGGTGCCCGGGTCGATCGCAGGCGGCGGCCGGTACGACCACCTGATCGAGCAGCTTGGCGGGCCCGATGTGCCAGCCACCGGGGGGTCGCTGGGCATCGAGCGGATCTTGCTGCTGCTCTCCGGGGATGGCGCCGGCCGTCCCAGCCGGCTGGACGTGGCGGTCACCGTCATGGGCCCCGACTACGCGCAGCGGAGCTTCGCGCTCGCGTCGGCCGCGCGGACCGCGGGCCTGCGGGCCAGTGTCTACCTCGGCTCCTCAGGAAAGCTGGGCAGGCAGCTCAAGTGGGCCAGTGACCAGGGAGCGCGCTGGGCTCTCATCCACGGCGGGGCCGAACAGCAGGCGGGCACGGTTACCGTCCGCGACATGGACAGCGGTGAGCAGGCCGAGGTCCCCGTGCCCGAACTGGCCGACTACCTGGCGCGCGCGGCGGCAGCGGGGGACACGCGCTAACGCTGCCGGGACGGCCGCGAGATACTCGTCCTATGGTGAACGACATTGCACGGGAGCAGGCCATCTACCAGGCGCTCAAGGCGATCGACGAAGTCGCGGCCGCGCTGCAGACGCACCTCATCGAAGAGCATGGTGCTGATCCGGATCGGGCCGCTACCCAGAGCACGTCGACCAACTCGCTGAAGCTGCTGAGGCAGGCACGTGAGCGGCTCGGCGAAGGACTGCGGGCCGTCGAGGCGGCCGGCATCGCCGAGTACGACAAGATCTCCCTGCGTAACGACTGACCCGGCTGCGCCAGCCTTACGCGTATGCGGCACCGGCCGGTGCCGGGATGAGCGCCGTGGTGCCGTACATCCGCCGCCAGGTGCGGGCCCCGAGCACCTCCGCGAGATGGCGTTCGACCGGCGCGGTCATGTCCGCCACGCTCACCTGGCGGCCGGTCTCGGCGGACAGGCTGGTGACTCCGGCATCGCGGATGCCACAGGGCACGATGCGGTCGTACCAGTTCAGGTCCGGTTCACAGTTCAGGGCGAATCCGTGCATCGTCACCCCGCGCGACACCCGGATCCCGATCGCGCCGACCTTGCGGTCCGGCTGCCCGCTCCCGGCCGCGCTGCCGGGTGTCCCCGTTACCCAGACGCCGCTGCGCCCCTCCACCCGGGTGGTGGCCAGCCCGGCGTCGGCGCAGGCGCGGATCAGGGCCTCCTCGACGGCACGCACGTAAGCGATCACGTCAACTGGCTCACCCAGCCGGACGATCGGGTACCCGACCAGCTGGCCGGGACCGTGCCAGGTGATCTGGCCGCCCCGGTCCACGTCGATCACAGGCGCCCCGGCATCGCCGGACGGCCGGTCGAGAGGGCTGGTGCGCCTGCCCGCCGTATACACCGCTTCGTGCTCCAGGAGCAGGCAGGTATCCGGGATGTCATCGCTGGCCCTGAGCTCATGCAGGCGCCGCTGCAGGTCCCATCCCGCCAGGTAGGGAACCGCGTCAGCGCCGAAGCCAGCATGCACGTAGATAAGTTCGCTGGTCACGACGCCCAGCCTATCCGGCGCCACCCGGTGCACATCTGGTCTGCCCCATCTGGATCAGCTCGACGGTTGGCGGGGAATAGCCGTCATAGCGGGTCGTTACCGTTAATGGAGGTGGTCGCGTGCTCGATGAGGCCGAACTGAGGCGAATGAGCCCGGGCGAGCGGGCGCGGCTGGTGCGGGCGATCGCCGCGATCGACAAGCCGATCTCGCTCGGGCGACCAGCGGCGCAGCGCCACCGCGCGATATTCCTGGCGGCCATCATCGCCTGCTGCGTGGGGCTGGCGATCTGGACCAGCTTGCTCGCTCTGACGCTTCCGCGCTACTACCGGGCGGGTGACTGGCGAGGCGCGTGGGTCGGCTTTGACCTGGCCCTGCTCGTCACGTTCGTGGTGACCGCGTGGGCCGCCTGGCGCCGCCGTCAGGTGCTGATCATCTGCCTGGTGGTGCTCGCCACCCTGCTGTGCTGCGACGCCTGGTTTGACGTCACCCTGGACGTTCGCACGAGCGGCTTCATGCTCGCGCTACTGTCGGCGATCTTCATCGAGCTGCCACTTGCCGCCATGGCGATCATCGGCGCCCGCCGGCTCGTCCGGCTCACCATCGGGATGGTCGTGCTCGACGGAAATCCGCGGCCGCGGCTCCCGCTGTGGCGGGTGCCACTGTTCGGCGTTGACACGCCGGCCTGGCCGGGGCTGATTCCGGTCCAGCGGCCAAGCCCGGCGGTGGAAGACTGCGCTCCGCGCCAAGCCGAGAACCAGGACGCCCGCTAGCCTAACCCCGCTCGCCGAGCCTCCGCTAGCCGAGCTCGGCGGCCAGCGCCCCGGCCAGGCTGGGGAGGGAGAACTCGAACCCGGCGTCGCGCAGCCGCCGCGGCACCACCCGGGCACTGCTCAGCAGATCGCTGGTGACCTCGCCGAGTGCCAGGGTGAGCACGGGGGAAGGGACGGCGAGCGCGGCGGGCCGATGCAGCGCGGCCGCCAGCGCCGACGTGAACGCGGCGTTGGTCACCGGTTCCGGCGTGGTCAGGTTGACCGGCCCGGACATCTCGGGGTGATCAAGCAGGAACCGGGCCATCCGGGTCCAGTCAAGAAGCGTCACCCAGCTCATGACCTGCGTTCCAGGCCCGAGCCTGGCCCCCAGACCCAGCCGGAACAGCGGCAGCAACCTGCCCAGCATGCTCCCTTTCCGGGTGATCACGATGCCGCTCCGCAGGGTGACCACGCGCAGGCCCGCCTGCCGGGCCGGATCGGCGGCGGCCTCCCAGTCCCTGACGACTCCGGCCAGGAACCCGGTACCCGCGGGGGCGGATTCATCCACTTCCCGCCCGCCTGTATCCCCGTACCACCCAATAGCAGACCCTGACAGCAGAACGGATGGTCCGCCGTCCATGTCCGCCAGCACGCCGGCGAGCGTACGGGTGCTCGTGACCCGGCTGGCGCGGATCTCCTCCTTGTAGGAGGCGGTCCAGCGGTGATCGGCGACGCCCGCCCCGGCCAGGTTCACCACGGCCCCGACACCGTCCAGCGCACCCGGCTCCAGCCCGCCGCCGGGCGCGGCCGGGTCCCAGCGGATCTCGTCGCCGGTTATAGGCGCCCGGCGGACCAGCCTGAGGACGTCATCGCCGTCCTGGCGGAGGGCGGCGACCAGCGCCGTGCCGATCAGGCCCGACGACCCGATGATCGCGATTTTCATGCCGTCACCCTACCCACGCCCGTCCCACTAACCATTAAGCGCAGCCCGACGCAGTCGTGCCAGCGAGCCGGGGCCGAAACCGGCGGGGGCCGGGCCGATGCGGGAAGGCGCGCCGACGGTGAGGGAGTCCGTTACAGGCCGAGTTCCGTCTCGAAGGAGCCTTCCTCCAGACGTGCCTTCACGGTGCTCAGGAACCGCGCCGCATCGGCGCCATCGACGAGCCTGTGGTCGTAGGTGAGCGCCAGGTAGACCATCGCGCGCACCGTGATTACCTCGCCGAGCGCCGGGTCCTCCATGACCACCGCACGCTTCACCACCGTGCCCGTGCCCAGGATGGCCACCTGCGGCTGGTTGATGATCGGGGTGTCGAACAGGGCACCCCGGCTGCCGGTGTTGGTGAGCGTGAAGGTGCCCCCGGCCAGGTCGTCCGGGCTGACCTGGCCCGCCCGCGTCCGCTGCGCGAGATCGGCGATCTTGCGGGCCAGCCCGCCGACGTTGAGGTCGCCGGCGTTGCGGATGACCGGCACCATCAGGCCGCGGTCGGTGTCCACAGCGATACCGAGATGCTCGGCGTCGTGGTAGGTGACCTGGCTGCCGTTCGGGTCGATGATCGCGTTGAGCCTGGGGTGCACCTTCAGTGCCTCGACCGCGGCTAGCGCGAAAAACGGCAGGAACGACAGCTTGACGCCCTCGCGAGCTTCGAAGTCCGCCTTGGCCCGGTCCCGCAGCCGGGCGATGGCGGTGACATCCGCCTCGACCACCGTGGTGAGCTGCGCGGAGGTCTGTAGTGACTCGACCATGCGCCGCGCGATCAACTGCCGGGCCCGCGACATCGGCTCCGTCGTCCCGCGAAGCTTGGAGGGCTCGACGGGACGCCGGGACGGCGTAGCCGGGCCGGACGGCCTCGCGGCCGGTGCGGCGGCGGCCACCGCGGCCGCAGGGGCGGCGGCAGATGGGGCAGCGACGGCTGGTGCGGCGGCAGGTGGGGCAGCGGGTCCGGGCGGTGCGGCAGCCTGCGGGGACTGCGGTGCGGCAGCCTGCGGGGGCTGGGGGGGCTGCGGGGCTGGCCGGGCCGCGTCGCTGGCCGGGCCGCGAAGGGCTCGGGCGGCGTCGAGCACGTCCTGCTTGCGGATGCGGCCGCCGACGCCGGTCCCGGCGAGGGAAGCCAGGTCCACCCCGTGCTCGGCGGCCAGCTTGCGGACCAGCGGGGTGACGTAAGGGCTATCGGCGCCGGTCAGTCCCGGGGGGGCCAGCTGAGTCGGACCGTTCGCGGCCGGGGGGGCCGCGGCCTGCCCGGAGGCTGGTGGCGGTGGCGGCGCCGGGGCGGCGGCAGGGGCCGCCGGTGGTGTCCACGCCTGCCAGGACGAGGCGGCCTGCGCTGGCACCGGCGTGGCTGACTGCGCCGGTGAGGGCGGGACGGATGGCTCGGGCCGGGCTTGGGGCACGGTCACCGGCCGGGGCCCGCCCGGGCCGCCGAGGTCCGGGGGAGGCCCGGTCGGCGGGGTGCCCAGGCCCGGGAACCCTTCCCCGGCGGGGCCGGTGGCGGCGCCCGGCGCGTAAGGTCCGCCCGCCGCCTGCGAGGCGCTGCCCTGCAGGGCGCTGTCTTGCGGGGCACTGGGGGCGGCCGGGCTGCCCTCGGCTGCCGTCTCGTCGATCACCGCAAGTTCGGCACCCACCGCGACCGTCTCATCCTCGGCCACGGTGATCCCGCGCAGTACGCCGGAAACCGGCGAGGGGATCTCGGTGTCGACTTTGTCTGTGGAGACCTCGAGCAGCGGCTCGTCCGCCTCCACACGCTCGCCTTCCTTTTTCAGCCACCGGGTGACGGTGCCCTCGGTGACGCTCTCGCCGAGCTGAGGCATGGATACGGAGACCGACATGGCTTCCCGTCACTCCTTCGTTTTCAGGGCTCACAACTGCTCGTGGCGCGGGGCATGGTGTGCGCGCACGGCCGGGTTCCGGTCATGCGTGCACGTGCAGGGGCTTGCCGGCGAGCGCGAGGTGCGCTTCGCCGATCGCCTCCGACTGGGTTGGATGCGGGTGGATGAGCTGGGCCACGTCCGATGGCTGCGCGTCCCAGTTGTAGATCAGCTGGCCTTCGGCGATGAGCTCGCCCACCCTGGCCCCGACAAGGTGCACGCCGAGCACTGGTCCAGGCTGGCCGGACGCGTCCTCGGGGGCGGTGGCGATGACCTTCGCCGCCCCCTGCGTCTGCAGGATAACGCTCTTGCCGTTCCCACCGAGGTTGTACGTGAACTCTGTGGTGTCGATGCCGTGCTCCGCGGCGATCGCGGAGGTGATACCTACCGAGGCGACCTCCGGGTCGCTGTAGGTGATCCTCGGCACCCCGTCGTAGTCGATCGGCGTGACCTTGAGCCCTCCGACGCGCTCCGCGACCATGATCCCCTCGGCAAAGCCGACATGCGCGAGTTGCGGGCCGGGGATGAGGTCACCCACCGCGGAGATCGTCGGGACGTTGGTCCGGCAGTATTCGTCGACCCTGACGAAGCCGCGCTCCACGGAGACTCCCGCTTCTTCGTAGCCGAGGCCTGCTGAGACAGGCCCCCGGCCCACGGCGACCAGGAGCAGGTCCGCGTCGAGCGTCTTCCCGCCTTCCAACGTTACTGTCACGCCGGTGGCCGATTCCTTGGCGCTCTCGAACCTGGCCCCCAGCTCGAAGCCGATGCCGCGGCGGCGGAATGCGCGCTCCAGGAGCTTCGAGCTCGACTCCTCCTCGGGTGGCAGCAGGTGGGGCAGCATCTCGACGATCGTGACTTCCGCGCCGAACGAGCGCCACACGCTGGCGAACTCCACGCCGATGACGCCGCCGCCGAGAATTACCGCCGACCCGGGCACGTGGTCGAGCCGCAGGGCGTGGTCACTGGTAATGACCCGGTGGCCGTCGATTTCCAGGCCAGGCAGGCTCCGCGGCTCCGACCCGGTGGCCAGCACCACGTGAGCGCCCTCGTAGACGGTGTCGCCGACGCTGACCTGTGTCGGCGAGATGAGGCGTCCCTCGCCGTAGACGATCTCGATCTTGCGGCTGGCGAGCGTGCTCTGCAAGCCCTTCCACAGTCGGTCGACGACCTTGTCCTTGTAGGCGTTGACGCCTGGCATGTCCACGCCATCGAGCGTCGCCCGGATCCCGAAAGCCTCGCTGTCTCTCGCCAGGTCGGCGATCTCCGCCGCGTGCAGGAGCGCCTTGGTCGGGATGCACCCGCGGTGCAGGCAAGTGCCGCCGACCCGGTCCTTCTCGATGAGGGCGACCCGCTTGCCAAGTTCGGCCGCGCGGAGCGCGCACGCGTAGCCACCGCTACCGCCACCGAGGATCACGATGTCGTAGGGACCGCTGCTTTCCGCCACCAGAACGCTCCTTGATCCGATCGTCTTTCCGGGCCCGCCCGCTGCCGGGCCCGCCTACAGCCGCCCGTCCGCCACGTCCAAGGCGATCTGGACGAGGGTCCTGGTGGCCGCGCCCGTGCCGCCCTTGGGGGTATACCCGTGTGGCGCGCCGTCATTGAAGGCTGGTCCTGCGATGTCCAGATGTGCCCAGCGGACTCCGCTGGGCACGAACTCGCGCAGGAAGAGCCCGGCCACCAGCATCCCGCCGTAACGGTCGGCGGCCACGTTGGCCAGGTCGGCTACGGCCGAGTCCAGGCCCTTCCGGAGTTCGTCGGGCAGCGGCATCGGCCACATCGCCTCACCCGCCCGCCGGGCCGCGTCCACAATGGCGTCCCGCAGCGTATCGTCGTTGGCCATCACCCCGCCGATCCGCGGCCCGAGCGCCACCACCTGGGCCCCGGTCAGAGTAGCGACGTCGACGACCAGGTCGGGGGAATCCGCGGCCGACCTGGCGAGCGCGTCGGCCAGGACGAGGCGGCCCTCCGCATCGGTGTTGAGCACCTCTACCGTGGTGCCGCCGTAGATGGTGAGCACGTCGGAGGGGCGCTGAGCGGTTCCGCTCGGCATGTTCTCGGCGAGTGGCAGGTAGCCGATGACCCGGACGGCCGGCCCGAGTTCCGAAATGGCCTGCATGGCGCCGAGGGTGGCGGCGGCGCCGCCCATGTCGGACTTCATCGCCTCCATGGCCTTGGACGGCTTCAGCGACAGGCCGCCGGAGTCGAAGGTGATGCCCTTGCCCGCGAACACCACGATCCGCCGCGCCCCGGGCGGGGCGTATTCGAGCCGGACCAGCCGCGGCGGGTGCACCGAGCCCTGGCCGACACCGAGGATGCCGCCGTAGCCGTTCTCCGCGAGCGCCTTCTCGTCCAGCACCTCGGCGTCCAGCCCGCAGGCCGCCGCGACCCGTTCCGCCTCGGCGGCGAGCGCCGTGGGCACCAGGTCGGATGGCGAGGTGTTGACCAAGTCGCGGACGAGCGCCACAGCGGCCGCCAGCACCTCGGCGCGGCGCACCGCACCGGCCGCTTCCGGCCCGCCGCCGAGCAGCGTCAGCGCGGCCGGGCGCGTGCCACCCCGCCGGTAGCGGCCGAACGAGTAGCCGCCCAGCAGCGCCCCCAGCGCGACCGCCTCGGCCTCGGTGGCGTCCCGCACGGGCATCGCCAGGGCAATCCGCGGGCCTGCGCTGGCCGAGCCTGCGCCGTCCCCGACTGCGCGATCCGGGGCCGCGCGATCCGGGGCTGCGCGATCCGGGGCTGCGCGATCCGGGGCCGCGCGATCCGGGGCCGCTCCGGCCGCGGTCACGTCGTCCCCGGCTGCGCCGGCCAGGCCGGTAGCTCGCCGGTCAGCGGCCGCCGCCGTGAGCGCCCGCACGGCTGCCCCGGCGGCCCGGCTGAGGGTCTCGCCGTCAAAGGGCGTGCTGGCATCGCCGGCGCCGGCGCCGATCCCGACGGCGACGATCAGCGGCGCGGCCAGCCGTCCCCCACTCGCGATCTTGGTGATTTCCTCCGGCTGCCCCGTGGCGCCCAGCGCGGCGAGCGTCGAGGCGAGGCTGCCGCCAAGCCTGTCGTCAATTTCTTCGGAGCCCGGCGCGGGGATCGGCCCGTCAGGCCCCTGGATCACTCCGACGACAACGGCGTCCGCGTCGACAGAGCGGGGCGGAGAGTCGCTGATGCTCAACGTCGTGGTCACGCGTCCGATGCTAGTGCCTGTCCGGTGCCGGGCTGTCCCAGGCCATGGCGCCGCGGTCAGTCCCCGCGGGAAGGCCTGGCGGCCAGTTCCGGCGGCCAGTTCAGGCGGTCCCGGCGGCGAGTGCGCGGGCCGGTCGAGTTGTCGTCGAGCTTGACTGGGATGCCGGTGGCCTTGGAGAAGGCGGCGGTCATCACCTTGTCGTAGCCTTGGGCTGAGTAGACGACAAGCGTCACCTTGCCCGGCTTGGCAGCGGCCGCGCCCGTCGAGGACGACGAGCAGCCGGCCAGGGCAAGCGCGCCAGCGCTGATCCGCCATCACACCGGGTCACCATCGATGGTGCCACTGGAGGTCATGTGAACGCCGTTGCCCTTGTCCTTACTGTCTTCGTGGCCTGCTCGGTCGAGGCCGTCGAGGCCCTGACGATCGTACTCGCGGCCGGCCTGACCAGAGAGTGGCGCTCGACGTTCCAGGGCATGGCTATGGCCCTTGTCGTCCTCGCGGTCGTAGTGGCCGCCGCCGGCCCCGCCCTCACCCTGTTCCCGCTGGGCGCGCTGCGCCTGGTGGTGGGCGCGCTGCTGGCCGTATTCGGCCTGCAATGGCTGCGCAAGGGCATACTGCGCGCATCAGGCTACAAGGGCCTGCACGACGAGACGAGCATCTACGAGCGCCAGGTCGCGGCCGCCCGGGCGGCCGCCGCCGAACGAAGGCACGGCGTCCATGACTGGTATGCGTTCACGCTCTCCTTCAAGGGCGTGCTTCTCGAGGGCCTGGAGGTCGTGTTCATCGCGATCACGTTCGGTGCTAACCAGGGCAACGTGGGGCTCGCCGCCCTGGGCGCCGCGGCGGCCGTGCTCGTGGTCGCCGGGATAGGCGTGGCCGCGCGAGCCCCGCTGGCTCGTGTCCCCGAGAACACCATGAAGCTCGGGGTCGGCGTGATGCTGACGTCGTTCGGCACCTTCTGGGGCGCCGAAGGTGCGGGGGTGACCTGGCCGGGCAAGGACGCCGCCCTGCTGGTGATCGTCCCGCTCGTCGCGCTGGTGACGCTGGCCTACATAGTCTTGCTGCGCCGGTCCCATGCCGCTGCGCTCGCCGCGGCGGCGGCCCAGCCGACGGCGCCGGTGGTCAGCCCGAGCACCTCACCGGAGGGGGCACGATGAGTCGCTGGCTCCGCTCGTTCGGCGCGTTCTGGTACGACTTCGTCATCGGGGATGACTGGCGCGGGGCAGCCGCGGTGGCCCTCGCCCTGGCCGTCACGGCCCTGCTGGTTCACGCCGCGGGCGTGAATGCCTGGTGGCTGATGCCGCTGTGCGTCATCGCTGCCCTCGGCTGGTCACTGCGCCGGGCCACCAGCGGCGGGTCCTAGGCGACCCACCGGGCCTGTAGCCGGCCGCCGCGCTGACCTTCCGCTTACGCGCCAACCCCGGGAGTTAGCCCAGGTCGCGAGGCATCCCGAAACAAGTTTTGCATTTTGTGTTGGCAGATCATCATCAGCTCCCTCTTGCTAATGTCCACCCTGTGACAGCTGGGAGCTGATGATGAAGCCAGCCACGATCGGTATCCTGGCTACCTTGGCGTTCCTCGCCTCTGCATGTGCGGCAAAGCCCTCCGGTCATCCGAGCGTGAGTCCCGGCGGCCACGCCAGCACCGGCCGGCCGACCACGCCTGCCCGCACCGGGCGAAGCAGCGAACCCGAACCCAGCACCCTCCTGCTCGGTCACCTGATCATGCGCACGTCGGCCAGCTGGCGCGTCACTTACAGCGATGCCAGGGGTGACTACACCGTGAGCACCGGGAGTTGCCACGACGACGTGCTGCTCGGTTCGATGGGAGGCTCCAGGTGTCCGTCGTTCAGCATGATCGTCGGGGCGGGCGGGACGGCCGGCCCGGTCCCGACGGAACAGACCTACAGCCCTGACCAGCCGTACGACCCCTCCTCAGGCGGCCTGGGCTGCCCGGGCAAGGCAGGCAGCCAATGGCGGCGGCTCGGCCCGAGCAACTCCTATAGCCAAGGCTTTGCCCACGTCACCAGCGACGCGACGGCTTACTACACAGTCTGGAGGATCGGCTGCGGACTCGTCGGCCCGGATGGCTCCGCGACTCCCTCGTTCTATTTCGAGCAGCGGGACTGGTACCTCCCCGTGTCGCAGATCCTGATCGTGGACGAGTACTCGATATCCGGGCTGGCCGCCGTGCTGGCCGCCGCCACCTGGCGCTGACCGCGGCCCGGACGCCAGGCTGCCGCTCAGGCGCTCAGGCGCTCAGGCGGCACCCGGTTCTTAACGAAGCGCCAGCCGCTTAGGGCATCGGCCATCGCTGCGACGACGGACGCCCGGGCGGCCCGGCTGGCGGGCAGCACCGCGGCGAGCAGGCCAGCGCACGCGCCGAGGACGAGATACAGAGCAAACCGGCTGTACGGGATGGATACCACGCCACCGCGCCCTGGGGTGCCGGGACGGGCCGGGTCCACCTCAAGGAGGACCCCGGAGTGAGCCTCAGGCGGTGCCGCGCGCCCTGACCAGGCCCGTCTCATAGGCGTAGACCACGGCCTGGACCCGGTCCCGCAGCCCGAGCTTGGCCAGCACCCGGCCGACGTGGGTCTTGACCGTGGCCTCCGACACGAACAGCCGCTGCGCGATCTCGGCGTTCGACAGGCCCTGCGCGACGTGGGCCAGCACCTCGCGCTCCCGTACGGTGAGGCAGGCCAGGTCCGGCGGCGCCGGGTCATTCCCGGCCGGGAACAGGGGCGCGAAACGGTCGATCAGCCGGCGGGTCGTCGACGGCGCGACCACGGCGTCACCGGAGTGCACCGCACGGATTGCGAACAGCAGTTCCTCAGGCGGAACATCCTTGAGCAGGAACCCGCTAGCCCCGGCCTTCAGCGCCGCGTACGCGTACTCGTCGAGGTCGAAGGTGGTGAGCATCAGGACCCTGGGCCGGTCGCCGGCCCGGCATATCTGCCGCGTCGCCTCGACGCCGTCGAGCCTGGGCATCCGCACGTCCATCACCACCACGTCGGCCGCCACGGACCGCAGCAGCTGCGTTGCGGCGAGGCCGTCGCCTGCCTCACCGACCACGGACATATCTGCCTGCGCGTCAAGGACCATACGGAACCCGGTCCGCACCAGTTCCTGGTCATCGACCAGGAGTATCCCGATGGTCACTAGGGCCCGGCCCTCAGGCCCATTGGCAGAACGGAAACCGGGCGTGCTGCCGTCAGGCTCCCGCCGTCCGCCGGGCCGGGCGGCTCGCCGGGGGCCGTCATCCGTGCGGGCGCCAGCGGAAGCCTCGCGGTGACCCGATAGCCTCCGCCGGGCCGGGGGCCGGCCTGGAGTGTCCCGCCGTACAGGGCCACCCGTTCGTGCATGCCGGTCAGCCCGTGCCCGGCGCCATCGGCCGCCGCGGCAGCGCCACGGCCGTCGTCGGTGATCCGCAGCACCAGCACGTCCTCGCAGTACCGCAAGGTCACCTGGGCGGACGCGTTCGGGCCCCCGTGCTTGCGCGTGTTCGTCAGCGACTCCTGGACGATCCGGTACGCGGCCAGGGCCACCCCGCCCGGCAATGGGCCCGGCACCCCTTCCACAGTGAAGGCCACGGCTAGCCCGCTGGCCCGCGTCTGCTCCAGCAGTTCGCTGAGCTGGCCGATCCCCGGCAGCGGGGCGAGCCCCGTCTCCCCGTCTCCGCTGCGCAACACGCCGAGCAGGCGGCGCATCTCGGCCAGCGCCTGACGGCCGGTACTGGCGATGGCGGCCAGTGCCTGACGGGCCTTCTCCGGCTCACTGTCGAGAGCGTAGGACGCGCCGTTCGCCTGCACCACCATCACGCTGACGTTGTGCGCGACCACGTCGTGCAGTTCACGGGCGATCCTGGCCCGCTCGGTGGCCGCCGCGATCTGGGCCTGCGCGTCCCGTTCCCGCTCCAGCCGGGCGGCGCGGTCCTCCAGCGAGGCGTAGTAGGCCCGCCGGTACCGCATCGAGTCACCGAGCACCCAGGCGAGCAGCGCCGGCCCGGCGAACATGATCGAGCCCACAACGATCGTCTGGAGGACGCCCAGCCGGACGGGCGTCCAGCGGACCACGCCGACCACCGAGCCGAGCAGGCAGATAGCCAGGCCGGCGATGGAGACCCGCCGGGGCCGGTAGGCGGCCAGCGTGTACAGCAGGACGACGACGGCGAGGTCCGCTGCGCTCGGCCGCGAAGTGAGCAGGACCTGCAGGGCACCGATCGCGGTGGCTGCGACGAAGGCACCCACCGGGTACTTGCGCCGGAACACCACCGGGATCACCAGCGCCAGGCTGAACGGCAGGGCGACCCAGCGCCCGCCGCTCCCCGCGATCACTGAGCCCGTGCCGATGAAGACGAGCACCAACGCCAGAACGCCGTCCACCAGCCTCGGGTGACGGCGCAACCAGGCGTATAGGGTCGCCACGCACCAAGGGTACGGCCCGGACCTGCGCCTGGTCGTCATCCTGCTGGCGGGGCCGGTGTCATCCTGCCGGGTGATGCTCCCGAGCGGGAGATGCGGCCGCGGTGTTTCCTGCGTGACGGCGGTGGCCTTGACGGACCCGGGTGGCTACTCAGCGGCCTGTCAGAGGAGTCCTTTGACAGACCACTAGGGTTCCGACGTGACCGATTGCCTTTTCTGCCGCATCATCGCCGGCGAGGTGCCCGCGCACTTCGTGCTGGATGACAGCGACGTGGTGGCGTTCCTGGACGCCCGGCCGGTATTCAAGGGGCACGTGCTGGTCCTGCCGCGCCAGCACTACGAGACGCTGGCCAGCTTGCCGGAAGACCTGGTCGGGCCGCTGTTTACCAGGGTCCGACGGGTCAGCGCGGTGATGCCGGAGGCCCTCGGCGCTCAGGGCAGCTTCGTCGGCCTCAACAACACGGTCAGCCAGAGTGTCCCGCATGTGCACGTCCACGTCGTGCCGCGCACCCGCGGCGACGGCCTCCGCGGCTTCTTCTGGCCACGGCAGAAGTACGCCGACGACGCGGAGGCTGAGGTCTTCGCGTCGAAACTGCGCGATGCCCTGGCCGCCCCGCCTGGGCCCACCGTCGGTCCCCCAGCCTGAGGCGAGGCGCATGGCGCGGGGCCCGCAGGGTCCCCCCCCGGGCCGCACCCCCCGGCACCGGGTCCGGGGTGCGGACCACTGCCCGCGCCCCTGACCCGCCGCCCGCACGGCCCACCGCTTGTGACGGCGGCCTGCCTCCAGGCGCCGTGTCCGCGCCTCGCCTCAGGACGATGACAGCTAATCGTGATGTCACTCGCCCCGCTATCCCCGGATTCCGGGATGCGTGGGCCGCTTGCGCTGGATTTAGGATGCGGACAGCGGTAGGTGTGGGCTCTGCTGAGCAGCGGGACTGCGGGCTCAGGCGACAGGTACAGGCGGGACGGCGATGGCGCACGACTCAATCACGCCAGTGACCGCGCATGTCGCCACGCCGTCCGGCCAGCTGATAGCGGTCCCCGAGGGCACCAGGCTGGTGTTCGGCCGGGGGCCTGACGCGGACCTGACGATCTCCGCGGGCCGGGGTCTCTCCCGCCGGGCTGGCGTGGTGACCGCGGTGAGCGGTGGCGCCTGGGTGGCCAACATCAGCCGCACCCACGCCCTGTACGCCGAGGGCGACGGCTACCGGATACGGCTGCCTCGCATGGAACAGCACGGGGAGCCGTCCGGGGGGTGGTTCGTGCGGGCGGGAACGACCTTGGTGGGCTCGCGCACGATGCTCGACGAGGGGCAGGCGCTGCACGTCGTGGTGGCCGGCCAGGGCGAGGAGCACACCGATGTCGAGGGCGCCCGTCACCGGCCGGACGGCGAGCAGACGCTGCTCCCGCTGTATCTGGACCCGATGACCAAGCTCTTCCTCGTCGCCTTGATGTGGTGCCAGCCGTGGCTGCTCGACCCGTCCCGCACTACTCCGCTGCCGCGCACGCCGGAAATCGCCCGGGCCGCCCTGGAGGCGACCGGCGCCTACCACGAGCTCGAGCGTTTCGACGGTGATCCGGTGTTCCGGGACCGGCTATCGGCCCGGGTCGCCGAGCACGTCAAGGTGCTGCGCCGCAAGATCGGCGATCGCGGCCTGGTACGGGCCGACACCCGGCTCTCCGATGAGGTGGTCGTGCAGGTGCTCCTGGAGCACGGCATCATCACCGTGGCCGACCTGGCCAGGCTGGGCGATGCGGCATGGTGTTCCCGGCAAGAGGACCTGTGGTGGACCCAGGCGCCCTGACCAGGCGCCCCGACCGGGTGGCCGGCTGACCGCTGGCGGGTCCGACTTGCCCGCGCCGTCAGGCGGTTGCTGGCCCAGGGTCGCCGCGAATACGCTTGAGCAACAGGCGGCGGCAGAACACCGGAGCAAGTGGCTTGCCGCGGACCAGGTTCGTCGGCTCGTGACCGCGCCGCGCATGTTCTCTGCGAGCTGACGCGGGAAAGAACGCCACCCGCCAGGAGGTTCCCGCCGCTATGCACCCCGGTCCCGGCCCCGGCCCGCTCCACATGATGCGCGGATTCGCTACCGACTCGTCGGTGACCAAGCAGCAGCTGAAGCGGGGGACCGTCCGCAGGATCGCGGGATATGCGCGGCCCTACCGCTGGGATCTCGCGATCTTCCTGCTGGCCGCCGCGCTGGACGCGGTGATCACGGTGACGATCCCGGTGCTGCTCGGGTTGGTCATCGACCGCGGCGTCCTGCCGAAGCGGGTCGATGTCGTGCTGGCGGTGGCCACGGCCATCGCCGGGCTGGCCATCTTCGACGCGTTCCTCAACCTCGTCCAGCGCTGGTACACCGCGCGGGTCGGCCAGGGCCTGATCTACGACCTGCGCACGGAGGTGTTCGACCACGTGCAGCGGCAGCCGGTCGCGTTCTTCACCCGGGCGCAGACCGGCTCGCTGGTGAGCAGGCTGAACAGCGACGTGATCGGCGCGCAGCAGGCGCTGACCTCGACGCTGGTGTCTACGGTGTCAAGTACACTGCAGCTGATTCTGGTGCTGGTCACGATGCTCTACTTCTCCTGGCTGGTCACGGTCATCGCGCTGGTGCTGATACCGATGTTCATCATCCCGGCCCGCCTGGTCGGGCGCAGGCTGCAGCGTCTGACCCGGGAGTCGATGCAGCTCGACGCGGCGTTGGGATCGACGATGACTGAGCGGTTCAACGTCGCCGGCGCCATACTGGCGAAGCTGTTTGGCCGGCCGCGGGAGGAGTCCGGCCTGTTCGCCGAGCGGGCGGCCAAGGTCAGGGACATCGGCGTGGTCCAGGCGCTGTACGGCAGCTCGCTGTTCATCACGCTGACGCTGCTCGCGTCGCTTTCCACCGCGGTGGTCTACGGGGTGGGCGGCGACCTCGTCGTCCGCGGCGCCTTCCAGGTCGGCACGCTGGTTTCCATGGCCCTGCTGCTGACCAGGCTGTATGGGCCGATCACTGCGCTGTCTAACGTTCAGGTCAATGTGATGACCGCGCTGGTCAGTTTTGACCGGGTGTTCGAGGTGCTCGACCTGAAGCCGCTGATCGAGGACCGGCCGGACGCGGTACCGCTCGTGCTTGCGGCGCAGGGCAACGGATCAGCCCGCACCGCCGGGCCAGCAGCGGACATCGTCTTCGACCATGTCTCGTTCCGCTACCCGGCCGCGTCCGAGGTCTCGCTAGCGTCGCTGGAGTCCATTGCCCTGCCTGCGCCCGAGCGAACGGATGCGAGGCTGGGCGTTCTGCACGACGTGAGCTTCACCGCCCCCGCCCGGCAGCTGACCGCCTTGGTCGGGCCCTCAGGCGCGGGCAAGACGACGATCACTCACCTCGTGTCCCGGCTGTATGACCCCGACCAGGGCGCGGTGCGCATCGGCGGGTTCGACATCAGGCTCGTGACTCAGGAGTCGCTGCACGACTCGGTCGGCGTGGTGACCCAGGACGCACACCTGTACCACGACACAATCCGGGCCAATCTCGCGTACGCCCGTCCCGGGACAACCGAGGAGGAACTGATCGAGGCGTGCCGGGCGGCGCAGATCTGGGACCTGATCTCGGTGCTGCCCGACGGCCTGGACACCATCGTGGGCGACCGCGGCTACCGGCTGTCGGGCGGCGAGAAACAGCGGGTCGCCCTGGCCCGGTTGCTGCTGAAGGCACCGGCCGTGGTGGTGCTCGACGAGGCCACCGCGCATCTGGACTCCGAGTCGGAGGCCGCCGTCCAGCAAGCGCTCGCCACGGCCCTGGCCGGCCGCACCTCGCTGGTCATTGCCCACCGGCTGTCCACCATCCGCGAGGCCGACCAGATCCTGGTCATCGACGACGGCCGGGTCCGCGAGCGCGGCCGCCACGACGAGCTGCTCGCGTCCGGGGGGCTGTACGCCGACCTGTACCGGACCCAGTTCGCCCGCCAGGAGCCCGCCCGCGCCGGCCTGAGGCCAGGGCCGCCGGGAGAGCATCCCCCGCCGCATCCGCCTCCGGGAGTTCATGATCTGGCTCTGCCCGGGAGGCCCTGGCCCGGGCGACCCGGCCCGGGCCAGCTCGGCAGCCCGTGACCCAGCCGTTCCCCAGTGGATCGTCAGCCAGTCAGGCGAGACGCCGAGTGCAGCCACTCGAGCATGTCGGGCGGAGCTAGCTGGGCGGCACGCGCGTAGTAGGCAGCCATCTCCTCGTCGCTGAGAATTTCGCGCCCGGCCCCCGAGGTGCCCCGGCGGAAGAACAAGGCAGTGTCTACGGAGATCCCGGGGGGGATCGGAACGAGGTCGTCCGCGCGGTCTCTCATGCGCTCGAACGTGGCCGCCTGAGTGAGCGCGGGCCAGGCCTGCTCCGGAACGGCTATCCCGAGCCTCCCGGCGAGCCAGCGCATCTGGCCCTCCAGGTCTGCGAGCAGGTCGTCGTAGCGCATCAGCAGCACGTTCGGCTCGCCGCGTCTGGCCCAGGCATCGGACAGGTGCCACATAACGCCGGGCAGCGAGTCCGGGTACCGGCGGGGATCGTCATCGTCGGCGATCCACCTGAGCAGAGCGTCGTGCAGCGCCTCGCGTGACGCGGGCGGCTTGAGCGGCGCGGGCGGCTTGGGCGGCGCGGGGGGCCTGAGCGGCTTCAGCGGCCTGGGCGGCTTCGGCGGCATCGGCGGCCTGGACTGGCCGGTGGGCCGCCGTTCCGGCGGGGGGCCGATGCTGTCGGGCGGGGGGCCGATGATTTCGTTGTGGCGGCAGAGCGACACGAAGGTGTCGAGCGGATGCCGGGCCGTCACGATATAGGTGACCCGGGGGTCGAGAGGAATCCCGTCCAGCGGCGTATGCGTCTTGATGAAGCGCCGGTGCCGCTGCTCGCCAAGCTGGGCGTACACGAAGTCATGCGGCATGGCCATGTTGTCCAGCCACGGCGAGAGGTCCCCGAGTGGCTCCGGCAGCTCGGGCGTCTGGAAGATCAGCAGTGCGCAGATCATCTGCACCCAGGTCGTCCCGCTCTTGCGCCGGGTGCTGATCACGATGTCGCCAGGCCGAAACCGAAAGCCGAGCCACCGGCCACTGTCCTCGCCAGGCGATTGATAGTGGAACGGGGCGCTGACCACGCTGGGAGCGTAGCAGAGACGCCGGCCAGCACTGCTGCGCGAGCAGGGCCACTCAGACCTGGCTCACCGTGGCCGGCATGTCGCCAAACGGCAAGCCGTCCGTCGACCAACGTCACTCACGTCACTTCGGCCCCAAAGGCTAGTAGGGCCTTACACCACCACCACAGCGGCGCCAACATGGGCGGCGGGCCTGTTACCGTGGGCGCTGTCGTCGTAGCCTATTCTGGGATCTATGCTCCGGGCCTGGCCCATCGATCGGGGAAGATGCATACATGATTCGAAATGGGGATGCCCTCAGGCTTCGCAACATGGAGGTTAATCCGATTCGTCGCCCGGCTCCTTTGCAAGAGTCCGCGGCGGCGATCCTTTCCGTCGGAAGCGCATTTCCAGACCGATCCTATTCGCAGGAAGAGATCGGGGCGCTCCTCGGCCTGGAGAACAGGGTTGTGAAGAAGCTTCTCCGTTCGTCCCATATCCAGAAGAGGCATCTCTACCTTCCGGCAAAAGACGCCCGCACTGGGCGCCTGCTCCCTGAGTCCGCAGCCGACCTCCATGCTAAGTTTCGGGAAGGAGCACTCGAGATCGGATCGCGGGCCATTCACGCCGCGCTCGACGCCGTATCGCTGTCCACGGCGGATGTCGACTACATGCTGTGTGTCACCTCGAGCGGCTTCATGGTCCCCGGGCTCAGTTCGCTCTTCTCGCGAGAACTAGGGTTTGACCGCAAGCTCCTCCGGGCGGACGTTGTGGGCATGGGATGCAACGCCGGATTGAATGGGTTGAACCCGCTCGTGCAGTGGATAAGGAACCATCCAGGTCAGGTGGCGCTCCTGGTCTGCTGTGAGATTAACTCCGCGATGTACATTCTTGATGAGACTCCGCGCACCGGCATCGTCAACAGCCTTTTCGGCGACGGTGCGGCCGCAGCCGTGCTGACCAGCTGTACCGGGAACAGCACCGGCCCTGCGTCATTCGGCCCGGCGCCATCCGGCCCGGCGCCATGCGTGATCGATTTCGAGAGCTTTTGCATCCCCGAACAGTGGGCGGCTATGCGGTTCGACTGGAATGCCCCTGCTGGAAAGTGGAGCTTTTATCTCGACCGAGATATCCCCTATGTCATAGGCTTCAACATTCGCGAGCCTCTGGAAAGGCTGCTGGAGCGGAATGGCCTGGATTTCTCCGCCATCAAGCACTGGGTACTGCACACCGGCGGAGGTGCGGTGATCGACTCCGTCAAGCTCAGCCTGGGGCTCGAGGAGCACGATGTTCGTCACACGCGCTCCGTGCTGCGCGACTACGGGAACATCTCGAGCGGTAGCTTCCTGGTCAGCCTGGAGCGCCTGCTTGCTGAAGACTGCGCATCGGCTGGCGATCGAGGCGTCATGGTCACGATGGGCCCGGGAGCCCAGATCGAAACCGCGCTTCTCCAATTCGGGCAGGCCGAGACATGCTGACCATGATCGATGAGGGTGACGGCGAGCGAGTACTGACGGTCCAGATCCATGAGGCGACGATCGGCGCCGAGCTCATCAGCGCGCTCGAGTCCGTGCTGAACAATGTTGAACACGGCGAGATCGAGAACTTCGTGCTTCAGTTCAGCGGCGACCCAGACTCGGTCACCGGAGAGTTCCCGTCGTGGCGACCCGGTCCGGTCCGGAGCGACATGCGGTATTTCGCCCGCTGGGATGAGGCTCTCTCGCGGATTTCCAGGCTGAAGGCCAAGACGTTCGCGGCCTACGACGGCAGGGTCGGCGCGGCGGCCGTCCATGTCGGCTTGGTCATGGATCTGCGGCTGGCCTCGGCGCAGGCCAGGCTCTCGCTGGGGAGCCTTTCCGAGGGGCGCTTCCCAGGTATGGGGGCGTACTGGCTGCCGAAGTTCGTCGGTCTCGGCCATGCGCGGAGGATTTTCCTGCTCGGTGAGGATATAACGGCCGAGCACGCGTCCCGGCTCGGGCTCGTGGACGTTGTTGACGACACCGTCGAGGCAGTGGTAGATGCCACGATCAAGGCCATGCGCCCAGTAACGCCGGAGGCGGCGTGCTTTACCCGCCGAATTCTTGACGACTGCTATTTGCTGGAGCGTTCCGCGGCGGCCGAGCTGGCCAAGGCGGCTCGATACAAGGTGGGAATTCCGAATCATGACGACTAAGCGCAGTGGCGAGCGTCAGCGCGAGAAGGAGTGGTCAATGTCCGAAACCCTCAACCCCAGTTCACCTCGCAGTTCGCCCCGCACGGGTACCGTTCTTCCCGAAGGCCGGCCCTTCTGGATCGTCGACGGGCAAGCCTACGACTTTACGGAGTGGATGGGCCGTCATCCCGGCGGCTCGATATGGTTCGCGCAAACTGAGGGCCGCGATATCAGCGCCCTGCTCCACACATACCACCGGGAGCCAGCCCGGCTACAGAAGGTCCTCGCGAAGTACCAGATTGAAGAACTCGCCGGCCAGGACGTACGCCCCAAGCTTGTTGCACCCTTCCGATTCAGCGAGAAGAACAAAGCCCCCAAGCTTGGTGTACCCACAGAGATGGACATACTCCCCAAACTTGGTGTACCCCCCTTCCTGCTGCCTCCAGAATTCAACGCGCCTACGGATCTGCCGAGACTCGATTATCGGGACGAAGGAAGCCTGCTGGCGGCGATCCGTCAGAGGGTCAATGCCAAGTTCTCCAAGCAGGCACTGAAAAAGTACGACCGCGTGTTTGACGTTGTGACGTGGATTATCGCTATCGCGCATGTCGCTACGCTGGCCCTCCTTATCACCAAGATAATACCTGCCTGGGCATTCGTCGTCATCATGGTGGTGACGCGAACCTCGCTGGCGGGCGCAGGCCATTACCACCTCCACAGGAAGTGGAAGCAGAGGCAGCAGCACAAGTACACGCTGCCGTTCGGAAAAGCGCTCTTCGACATCAACTACGTCGGCACGAGCCTGATTGGAACCGATGGGCACGTGCTACTGCACCATCCTTATCTGGGCTCCGGAGCGGATGTGAAGAAGACGTTCTTCGACGGTATGCTCCGGCTGCATCCTATACTCCGGATCCCGGGCTACACGCTGCACAAACTCGGCATATGCCTGACCGGGCTGCCTCTCCGGGGAAGGGAGATCACCAAGTTCGAGCGTCCCAGGCCGAACCCGCGTAGCGACGCGCCATTCATCCGGGATGGAATCCGAGCAGATTTCTGGCTCATCCGCGCGTGGATCGTGGTTGAGTTTGCCCTGTGCCTGGCGACCGGTTACATCCTGGCCTGGCTGGTGCAGTTCTTCTTGACTTTGTGGTTCAACACCTTCCTCGTCGTGGCCAGCCATGACTTCGAGGAGCCGAACAGCGAGGAGGAGCTCGCTGTGATCCCCGAGCCGCTGCGTGATGACTGGGCGGCGAGGCAGATCTGCCTGAGCTACGACCTGAGCGTGGTCGGCAACCGCTGGATCGACCTTTTCCTCAGCGCCGGCCTAAGCCCCCACCGCGTCCATCACGTCCTGCCGTGGCAGGGTTCCGGCTTCGCCAACCTCGCCTCGGAGGATGCGGTCAGAGAGGTGTGCGCCGAGGTCGGCATAGCCTGGGAGCGTCCTCGGAACCTGATCCTGGATCGGTTTCCGGCCGTGATGAAGCACTATCTGACCTGTCCGGTGAAGCCTTCCCTGCTGCGCATGCTCTCCATGCAGCCCCCGCCCGGCATGCAGCCCCCGCCCGGCATGCAGCCCCCGCCCGGCATGCAGCCTCCGCCCGGCATGCAGCCTCCGCCCGGCATGCAGCCTCCGCCCGGCATGCAGCCTCCGCCCGGCATGCAGCCTCCGCCCGGCATGCAGCCTCCTTCGCCCGGCATGCAGCCCCCGCCCGGCATGCAGCCCCCGCCTCCGGACGGTATGCAGCCCCCGCTCCCGAACCCGCTCGGCACGCAGCCGCGCTCATCGGTCTGGGATCACATCGGCGAGCTCTTCCGCTACACGTCTGAGGGCTGGAGAGGAGTCGGCGTCTGATCGCGGCTGCCGCAACCGGCGATCAGGCACTCCTCGAGGAGGTCCAGCGGCGTGGCGGCTGGCCCTGGCCGGGTCCTGATGCGCCCAGCGTGGGCTGCGGAGCCATCTCCCGCTTCTCTCCTTTGCGTGCTGGCACGCCACCCATGAGGCCGATTCCCTAGGCCCGCTGTGCCCTGGTTGCGGGGAGTGCGAGGCATATCGACGGCGCTGCGCGTCAGGGGTGCCGTTTCTTGCCTGCGGCGCATATCGTCACTGCTATGGCCGAGTGGTGGTCCATCGAGGTATTTGATGGCGAGTTGCTGCCGGCCACGCGCTGGCGGGATACCTACTCGTCCACGCTGATCGAGT
>WNFD01000183.1_pt1 | contig 61069 bp, 50 predicted proteins | sample 5400491 | NCBI WGS metagenome assembly WNFD01 (sample SAMN13153343, study PRJNA577476) | soil metagenome | isolation source: 120 cm saprolite under Douglas fir tree site 2 hole 2 replicate 2 | place: USA:California | collected 2015-04-18 | reverse complement strand
CAGACACCGGGGAGCAGGGCCTGGAGATCGCGGACATGCTGATCCGCTCGGCCGCTATCGACATCGTGGTCATCGACTCGGTCGCCGCCCTGGTGCCCCGCGCCGAGATCGAGGGCGAGATGGGGGACAGCCACGTCGGCCTACAGGCCCGGCTCATGTCCCAGGCCCTGCGCAAGATCACCGGCGCGCTGAGCCAGACAAAGACCACCGCAATATTCATTAACCAATTGCGGGAAAAAATAGGCGTCATGTTCGGCTGCGCTTCCTGGTATACAAACGTAACCCTTGCGGATGGTACCAGGGAAAAGATCGGGAAGATCGTTAACCAGAGGATGCCAGTTGAGGTTCTCTCTTACGACCCAAATCTTGGCAAGATCGTACCGAAGAAGGTCGTCAACTGGTTTAACAACGGTCGGGCCGATGAGTTTCTTCACTTCACCGTTGAGCGCAGTGGCGGTGGAACTGGACACGGGCGCTCCATCATGGATCTCACATCCAATCACCTCGTCCGCACACCGGGCGGATGGCGAGAGGCCGGGGAACTCGCCATAGGTGATCGCGTAATGCTCGCTCAGCCACACCTGCTCAGCCCAATGCAGCGGCAGGTAATCCTCGGAGCCGTCATGGGCGACGGTAATCTCTCCAAGCCAGTACGGAAGGGTGATGAGAGCGCCAGGTTCCGTATGGGCCATGGAGCTAAGCAGGCTGCCTACCTCGACTGGAAGGAGTCATTGCTAGCAAATATTCCACACTGCCGCACGAGCAATGCCAAGGGTGCTGTCTTCGCAGACTTTACTCCGCTGCCCGAACTGGCGGAGCTACGTGAGGTGGTCTACTTCGGTGACGGGAAGAAACACCTCACCTGGGACTACCTCAAGGCACTGACACCACTCGCGCTAGCGGTCTGGTACATGGACGATGGCTGTTTTACCCTCCGTTCGAAGGGTCTACAAGAGCGGACAAGGGGTGGCACGGGCCGGATCGACATCTGCGTCGAGGCGATGAGTCTGGGGTCACGGGATCGACTCGTCCAATACCTGCGGGACACCCACGGCCTCGATGTGAAGCTTACCGAGCGCGGAGTCCGGCGGATCAGTGTCTTGCAATTCACGACGGCAGCCACTGAGAAATTTCAGAGACTCCTTGCCCCGTATATTCATCCATCGATGGAATATAAGCTCCTCCCGCGGTTCCGTGAGAAGTTCGCTGTAGTCACTGAATTCGTGGATCCGACTATGCGGCCAATTCCAGCACGTGTCCTCGATATCAAGCGCAAGACAAACCTCCCTATCATGAGTCGATACGATATTGAGGTGGAGGGCTCCCATAATTACCTCGCGGACGGGATTGTCGTTCACAATAGCCCCGAGACCACGACCGGCGGGCGGGCACTTAAGTTCTATGCTTCGGTGCGGCTCGATGTGCGCCGAATAGAAACACTTAAAGATGGCACCGAACCAGTCGGAAGCCGTACCAGAATTAAAGTAGTAAAGAACAAGTGCGCGCCCCCATTCAAAGCCGCAGAATTCGATATTCTTTTCGGTTTTGGAATTAGTAAAGAGGGCGGACTGATTGACCTCGGTGTCGAGCAGTCGATCGTGCGCAAGTCCGGCGCCTGGTACACCTACGAGGGCGACCAGCTCGGGCAGGGCAAGGAGAACGCCCGCAACTTCCTACGCGACAACCCCGACCTCGCCAACGAGATCGAGAAGAAGATCAAGGAGAAGCTCGGCGTGGGACCGCGCCTCGACGCGGACGCCAGCGGGACCGGGACATCCGGTGTGGGGGCCAGTGGGGCCGGTGCTGCCGGTGCAGGCAACGTCGCCACGGGCAAGCCCAGCACCGCCAGCGTGAGCAAGATCGCCGGTGGCGTCTGATCGCCGCGCCGCAGGCATCGCGGACTCGGCCGGGACCGCCGGCCCGGCCGGGGTCACCGAAATCGCGGCCCCGGCCGATGCCGCCGGGGCCGCCACGGGGTCAACGACGATCCGCAAGAACGCGCGCGGCAGGTCTGCCTGCGCATGCTGACCGCGGCGCCCCGGACCAGCGCCCAGCTCGCGGACGCCATGCGGCGCAAGGGAGTGCCCGACGAAGCGGCCCAGGCGGTGCTCAGCCGGCTGGCCGAGGTCGGCTTGATCGATGATGCGGCGTTCGCCCGTGCGTGGGTGGAATCCCGGCATCACGGCCGGGGCCTCGCCCGCCGGGCCCTCGCGGCCGAGCTGGAGAAGCGCGGCGTGCGGGGCGAGGACGTGCGCACCGCGGTAGGCGCACTCGGTCCGGATGAGGAGATCGCAACCGCCCGGCGGCTGGTGGCGAGGGCGATGGCGGGCACCAGGGGCCGCCCGCTGCCGGCTCGTATCCGCCGCCTCGTGGGCTTGCTGGCCCGCAAGGGCTACCCGGCGCCGCTGGCGTACCGGGTGGTTCGCGAGGCCCTGGAGCAGGAGGGCGTCGATACCGCCGAGGCGGGGATCGACCTGGACAGCATGGGCGAAGCTGCCGCGGACGTTTCAGATGAGTGACCCCATGATTACGAAAGGTGAGTTTCGAGAAGATCGCGAGTCACTGCTTGCCCAAACTGTTATCAACGCTTAACCTCACGGCAGCGAGGTGTTACTCCGCGCCATGCGGAATGAAAACGAACGAATACGGTCAGTGACCGGCTTTCGGGCGGTAACTGGCTTCGGATGGTGAGTGGCTCCGGCCGGGTGGACCGGCCGGGATAGATATGGCTCAGTGACGAGCTGGCTGGCTGAGCAAGCCAGCCGGGAAGGCGGTTTCGGGCCGGGACCCCCGGATGTCCGGCGCCAGGGACGCTAGACCGTCCCGGGATGCCGCGGACTGGTGGCATGGTGCGGCCAGCCCGGCTGCTGGCGTGACCCCTCGCTCCAGGGCATGTCTCTGGCACCACACCCAGGTGCCGGGGCCAGCGAGCAGATTGGGGTGCGCCATGAGCAGCACAATCTCTCTCGTGTTCGTGGTGATCGGCCTTCTTGCCACCCTCTTCGCGCTGGCCATCGTGCTGCGCAGATCCTCGGGGCGTGAGCGCGCCCGCATCGCGGAACAGGGGCAGGCCAGTCTGAAGGACACCGCGGAAACGCAGCGGCGAGCCGATGAAGCAATCAGGGAAGCGGATCAGGTCCGCGCGCACGCGCAGTCCGACGCCGCGGCCATCATGCGCGAGGCAAGCACGGCCGCCGACAAGGCGGCCCAAGCCAGCCGTGATGCAGAGGAGGAGTTGCGGGCGGTCAAGGAGGAAGCCAGAGACCTCCGCACCGACCTTGAGCGGCGAGAAGCGCGGCTGGCCGAGCGTGAAGCGCGGCTGGACGGGGAGTTCCGCAAGGTCGAGGAGCGCACCGGGGCGCTGGACCGCATCCAGGACGACCTGGACCGGCAGCGCGCCGGCCTGGACCGGCTTGGCGAAGAGCGGCGCGAGGTACTCGAGCAGACCGCCGGGCTCACCTCCGACCAGGCCAAGGCGGAACTGATCGCCAGCATCCAGAACCAGGCCAAGCGCGAGGCCACACTGCTGGTCAGGGACACTGAGAACGAGGCACGCAGGGACGGCGAGCAGCGCGCCCGCAAGATTGTCACGCTGGCTATCCAGCGGATTGCCACCGAGCAGACCAGCGAGTCCGTCGTATCCGTCCTGCACCTGCCCGGCGACGAGATGAAGGGCCGGATCATCGGCCGCGAGGGCCGCAACATCCGCGCCTTCGAGTCCGTCACCGGTGTCAATCTCATCATTGACGACACCCCCGAGGCGGTCCTGCTCTCGTGCTTCGACCCGGTCCGCCGCGAGGTGGGCAGGCTCGCGCTGGAGCGGCTGGTCCTGGATGGCCGGATCCACCCTCAGCGCATCGAGGAGGCCTACGAGCAGAGCAAGGCCGAAGTCGAGCAACTGTGCGTGCGCGCCGGTGAGGACGCAATGGTCGAGCTGGCCATCACGGACCTGCACCCGGAGCTGGTGACCTTGCTCGGGCGGCTGCGCTACCGGACTTCCTACGGCCAGAACGTGCTGAGGCACCTGGTCGAATCCGCCTTCATCGCGGGCATGATGGCCAGCGAGCTGGGCATGGATCCCGTCCTGCTCAAGCGCTGCACCGTGCTGCACGACATCGGCAAAGCGCTCACCCACGAGGTTGAGGGGAGCCACGCGCTGATCGGCGCGGAGATCGCGCGGCGGTACGGCGAGCCAGCGGACGTGGTGCACGCCATCGAGGCGCACCACAACGAGGTGGAGGTGCGCACGGTCGAAGCGGTGCTGACCCAGGCGGCCGACGCCATCAGCGGCGGGCGCCCCGGGGCACGGCGTGAGTCGCTGGAGGCTTACGTTAAGCGGCTTGAGCGGCTTGAGCAGATCGCGGCGTCGCAGGAAGGCGTCGAAAAGGTGTTCGCCATGCAGGCCGGTCGCGAGATCAGGGTCATGGTCAAGCCCGAGCGGGTGGACGACATCCAGGCCCAGGTGATCGCCCGGGACGTGGCCAAGCAGGTGGAGGAGGAGCTGACCTACCCCGGGCAGATCCGGGTCACGGTTGTCCGGGAGTCTCGCGCTACGGAGTTCGCTCGGTAGTCGGTGGGTCGGCGGGGCCGGGTGGGCGTGGCCTGCGCTTCGCCTTCGGCTCTTTACGCGCTGGCCACGCCCGCCCGGCCCCGCCTCCGGCTCGGACCTGCTGGCGGCGGTCGGCTGACCTCGGCTGAGGGCTGGGGCTTCAGTTGGCTGCTTCGGTGACTGCTGCGGGCTCGGCGGTCTCGGACAGCGTGGTGAGGGGCAGCGGCGGGATGCCTGGGGTGGCGAAGCCGAGCACCTCGCCGTAGAACGCAAGTTCCGCCTCCATGCAGGCGATGAGCGTCTCCGCCTTCCGGAATCCATGGGACTCGCCCTTGAAGGTCAGCAGCGCGTGCCGGATGCCGTGCGCAGACAGATCGGCTGCCATGCTCTCGGCCTGCGCGGGCGGCACGATCGGGTCGTCGAGCCCGTGCAGCAGCAGGACCGGGCAGGTGGCGTCGGTCACGTGGCCGACCGGCGATCGTTCTATGTAGACGGTGTCGAAACCGGGCAGCGGACCGATCAGGCCGTGCAGGTAGCGCGACTCGAAGTCGTGCGCCTGGGCCGCGAGATCGCGCAGGTCAGTGATCCCGAAATACGAAGTGGCCGCGCTGAACACAGTGCGCAGCGACGTGCCGGTGGTCACCGCGGCCAGGGCGGTCCAGCCGCCGGCCGACCCGCCCCGGATCGCCATCCGGGCGATGTCGGCCTGGCCCTCCTCGGCGAGGGCGAGCGCGGCGGCGATGACGTCCTCCACGTCGACCACGCCCCACTGGCGGCGCAGCCGGTCCCGGTACAGGCGGCCGTACCCGGTCGATCCGCCATAGTTCACATCGACGACCCCGATGCCACGACTGGTGAAGAACGCCTTCTCCAGGTCGAAGAGGCCGACCGCGTGCGAAGTGGGACCGCTGTGCGCCCAGACCACGTACGGCGGCAACTCGCCCTCGGGACCGACCGCCTCCGGGTGGGACGGCGGGTAGACGAGCGCATGGACGTTGCGTCCGAACTGCCCATCGAGCAGAACCGGGCGCGGAACCGGCAGGTAGGCCGCGTCGGGCACCTCCTCGGTCTCCCGGCGCAGCACAGTCGTCTCCCCGGTCACCGCGTCGATCCGGATGACGGACCGCGGGGTCGTTGGCCCGCCGGCCACACCCACGATCGTGTTGCCGTCAGCGGACAGGCCAGAGACGAACTCCTGGAATCCGATGTCGGGATCGGTCATCTCCGCGGTCTCGGGGTCGAGCAGCCCGAGGCGCATCCCGCCGATGCCGTGCAGGACCGCGAGCCTGCCGTCGCCCAGCACCGCAAACGGCCGTCCGCCGAGTTGCCATAGCGGCTCAGCGAACTCCTCCTCGGCGGGGAACAGCGCCTGCGCCGGCTCGCCGACCAGGCCAACCTGGTACACATTCCACCAGCCGGGCCAGTCGGAGACCACATACAGGCTGGACTCATTCCGCCACCGCGGCGCCATCACCGACTCCCGCATGCCGCCCTTGACGAGCCTTCCCTTGGCGGGGAGGTCGCCGCTGAGCGTGGTGACCCGCAGTTCGGTGCCATCCCACGGCATCCGGGGGTGATTCCAGCAGACCCAGGCCAGGCGGCTGCCGTCGGGCGAGGGAGTCGGGAACGCGAAGAAGTCAGAACCCGTGACGAGCTCACGGATGGCCTCCGGGCTGGTCGCCGCCGACCCATCCAGCGGGACCGCGACGATCGCGCGAGTGACCTTGCTGTCATCGTGCCGTTCCTGGACACACCAGATCTCGCTGCCGTCAGGTGAGAGCGTGAAGTCGGCGTAACGCAACGCGGCGTGCCCGTCATGCCCCGCTGGCTCCGGGGTGAGCGGGCTCGGGTCCGGGTCCGCGCGTATCGATTTGCCCCTGATCCGGCCCTTGACCTTCTCCTCAACCTGATCCTGCGGCACAAGGTAGAGCCGCTGGTCAGCGTAGTTCGCGAAGACAATCGCGCCGTTGCCTGCGGGCGCGCCGCCCGGATCCCGCCACTGCGGCAGCGGCAGGTAGGACAGCCCGCCATATTCGTGCACGCGGGTGCGGGCGTCCCACGGGGCGGCCAGCACGGCACGGTGCTTCCCGTCCGGGCCGCAATGCACCACTGTCACCCGCCCGCCCTCGTCGGGCCTGGTTTCCTGCCACCAGACGTTGTCACCAATGACGATGGGGTAAGAAATCTGCAGATGCGCCTTGGCCGCATCCGCCGCACTGATCGGGGATGGCCAGGCACCGTAGGGGATTGCGGTGGGTCCCACGCTCTCTGTCATAGGAATATCGTCTACCACGGCCGGGGTCGCCCACGGAAGATTCCGGACACGCCCCGCTGCGCGTACCCTCGGATGTTGACATGAGCGCCTCTCGGACCTACCAGATACGCACCCACGGGTGCCAGATGAACATGCATGATTCCGAACGGCTCTCAGGGTTGCTCGAGGAGGCCGGGTACCGGCCGGTAGCAAGTGACGCAACCCCGGATGTCGTCGTGTTCAACACCTGTGCGGTACGGGAGAACGCCGACAATCGTCTCTACGGCAACCTGGGCCAGTTGCTCCCCGTCAAAAAGGCGCACCCGGGCATGCAGATCGCGGTGGGTGGCTGCCTGGCGCAGAAGGACCGGGCGGGCATCGCGGACCGGGCGCCGTGGGTCGATGTCGTGTTCGGAACCCACAACATCGGCTCGCTGCCCGCGCTGCTCGATCGTGCCCGGGTGCAGGCCCAGGCACAGGTGGAGATCGTCGAATCCCTGGAGCGGTTCCCATCCGTGCTGCCCGCGCGCCGCGAATCGGCGTACTCGGCGTGGGTCGCCATCTCCGTCGGCTGCAACAACACCTGCACGTTCTGTATCGTGCCGGCCTTGCGCGGCCGGGAGACGGACCGCAGGCCGGGCGACATCCTGGCCGAGATCCGCGCGCTGACCGCTGACGGGGTCCTGGAGGTCACGCTGCTCGGGCAGAACGTGAACTCCTACGGGGTCGGATTCGGCGACCGCAAGGCGTTCGGCATGCTGCTGCGTTCCTGCGGCGGCATCGACGACCTGGAGCGGGTGCGCTTCACCTCCCCGCACCCGCGTGACTTCACCGATGACGTCATCCAGGCTATGGCCGACACGCCCAACGTCATGCCGCAGCTGCACATGCCGCTGCAGTCCGGTTCCGATGCCGTGCTGCGGGCCATGCGCCGCGCCTACCGGCGGGACAAATACCTCGGCATCCTGGACCGGGTCCGCTCCGCCATCCCCGGCGCCGCCATCACGACCGACATCATCGTCGGGTTCCCCGGCGAGACCGAGCGGGACTTCCAGGACACGCTCGACCTTGTCCGGCAGGCTCGTTTTGCCGGGGCGTTCACCTTCCAGTACTCGCCTCGGCCGGGCACTCCGGCCGCGGACATGGACGGCCAGGTACCGGCGGCTGTGGTCCAGGAGCGGTACGGGCGGCTCGCCGCCCTGGTCGAGGACGTCTGCCTGGCAGAGAACGGGCCCTTCGTCGGCCGCGCGGTCGAGGTGCTGGTGGCCGAGGGAGAGGGGCGCAAGGACGGGGCAACCCACCGCCTGTCCGGCCGGGCGCGGGACAACCGTCTGGTGCATTTCGCCCCGGCGGGCACCGGGCCGCGGCCCGGGGACGTCGTCACCACGGTGGTCACCCAGGCGGCTCCGCACTACCTGATCGCCGACGGCGCACCAGTAATGGTCCGCCGCACCCGTGGCGGTGATGCCTGGCAGGCACGCCAGGAGGGGCCTGGCGCGGCGGGCAGCGCAAGCAACGCGCCTGGCGTTCTGAGTGCCGCGCCCGCCGGGGTGCTGCTGGGCATGCCCGCGGTCGGCCGCCCGGCATGACCGTTGCTCCCGAGATCCAGGCGTAACTCCGGAGGTCCCATGACGCAGGGCATCGTGTCCGTGCCGAGCCGCTACCCCGTGGCCGCTATGGTCCGGCGGCTGCAGGCGCAGGTCGAGCAGCACGGGGCAGCTGTGTTCGCGGTCATCGATCACGCCGCGGGCGCGCGCCGGGCCGGGCAGCAGATGCCGGAGACCCAGGTTCTCATCTTCGGTGATCCGGCCGTCGGCACGCCGCTCATGCTCGCGGTCCCCGACATCGCGCTCGACCTGCCGATGCGGGTGCTCGTCCGGGACGACGGCGCTGGCGGGAGCGTCGTCGCGTGGCAGGACCCCGGCTACGTCGCTGCCCGCTTCGGGGTGCCGGAAGGCCGCCTCAAGCCATTCGCCGCGGTCGCCACCCTCGTAGCGGCCGCGCTGGGATCCGATCCAGCATCCTGAACACCCCGGCAAACCGCGGCTGCGGGTTGCCGGGGCGCGGCGCAGGTCAGCGCATGATCGGCCGACCCAGGGGGATTGCCTTGCCGCCAGTGGCGAGCGAGGCGGTGTTGAAGAAGAGGTAGACACCGACCGCGGCGAAGGCCAGCACCACGTAGCCTGCGGTCTTCACCAGGCCCGTGGATGCGTTGGCGGTGGCGAGCAGGAGCAGCAGCAGGGCGACGTCGATGAGCACGAACACCAGGGTGAATGCCGAGGGAAGCCGCAGGGTGGCCAGCGTCAGCATCACGATCACGATCAGCCAGGTGGTCAGGAACAGTTCCTGGCTGTGCACCGCCGCGCCGGCGGCGATGGCGAGCCAGTTGTGGAACAGCCCGAGCAGGAGTAGCGCGTAGCTGAACCAGAAACCGGCGAAGATGCCGAAAACGCCGGCCACCGCGGTCTGGCCGACGAGCGCAGCCCAGATTGTCGCCAGGAACAAGCCTGCCGACGTGGCCGCCAGGATGATCGGCAGGGCGGCGCCGACGGCACCGGCCGGCACCACACCGACCAGCGCCAGGCCAAGCACCACCGATCCGACGATGAAACTCGGCAGTCCCAGTATGGCGGGATCGCCGGCCTGCATGCCGACAGCAGCCGCCTCAGCTGCCGCTACCTCCGAATGTGCGCCGGGCTGGGCGGAGTCACCAGCAGTTGCGTCGAGCGCGGTCATGGGCTGCCCCTCTCACAGGGAATGTTCGCCGAGCCCCGCAACGGGCGCGGGCCATGATCCATCTCTACCTCGCAGGCCGCCTGCCGCCGTTCTCAGTTTGAGCCGCTACGCCGCGTCCGCCAGCCTGGTCGGGGTTGGCTCGGCGCGTGCTGTTGGCCGGGCGTGCTGTTGCCGGGCGTGCTATCGGCCGGGCGTGCTGTTGCCGGGCGTGCTATCGGCCGGGCGTGCTGTTGCCGGGCGTGCTATCGGCCGGGCGTGCTGTTACCAGGCGTGCTATTGGCCGGGCGTGCTATTGGCCGGGCGTGCTGTTAGCCGGCGTGCTGGCGTCGCTGGTCGCGTTGCGCTCCAGGCGGCCGAGCATGTCTTCGAAGTTCGCGATGTCTTCGTCGCTGATGCCGCGCCGGAGCCGCTGATTGAACGCATTGGCCGCGCTGCTCAGCTGGCGGAAAATGACCTCGCCCTGCTCGGTCAGCTCTACCCGGTGGACGCGGCGGTTCTCCGGATCACGCCTGCGGGTGACCAGGCCTTGGTCATCCATCGTGTTCAGGTGGTGGGTGAGCGTCGCTTCCGTGATCCCCACCGCACCGGCCAGTTCCCGCTGGTTGCCCAATTGCTGGCTCTTGAGCGAGATGAGCACGAGCCAGACCGGAAGCGATCCCCCTGCTTCGGTGAGCGCCTCATCGAACGCGCGGCTCACCGACCGGGCGGTGCGGGCCAGCCGGAGGCCGACGGGCATGTGTGCGGGGCGCGGCATGGGCCAACGATAGCAACGGCTGACATAACCTTTGACGTCGAACGCTTCGATATCCATGTTTAGTCAGCGAGACACCGCGGCGGGTGCCGGCTCCCGCGCTCCTGCTGCCACAGCGGCCGACCGTCGGCGGCCTCGACCCCGGGATGCGGGAAACACTGGCGCCTCGGTCACGTTCAGCATGAAGGTCGCTCTGGTGTGTGCCCTCCCTAAAATGGGGCATGTGATCGCGGTGGTCGGCCCCACGGCGGCAGGCAAATCTGACCTGGCGCTCGGGCTCGCGCTCGCCCTCGGCGGCGAGGTGGTGAACGCGGACTCCATGCAGCTGTATGCCGGGATGGACATCGGGACCGCCAAGCTGACCGCGGAGCAGCGCCAGGGGGTGCCACATCACCTGCTGGACGTCTGGGACGTCCGCCGCACCGCGAATGTGGCCGACTATCAGCGCATGGCGCGCGAGGCGATCGCCGATGTCCTGGGCCGGGGCCGGGTGCCCGTACTGGTCGGCGGATCAGGGCTGTACGTCCGGGCCGCGCTTGACGACCTCGACTTCCCCGGCACCGATCCTCGGGTGCGGGCACGCCTGGAGGCCGAGCTCGCGGACGGCGGCTCCGGGCTCCTGCACGCGCGGCTGGCTGGGATCGACCTTCGCGCCGCCGCGGCCATCCTGCCGTCGAACGGCCGCAGGATCGTGCGCGCGCTGGAGGTGATCGAGATCTCCGGCCGGCCGTTCACCGCGGTGCTGCCCCGGTACGAGTCGGTGTACCCGGCGGTGCAGATCGGGGTGTCGGTGGCCAGGGCGGAACTGGACCGCCGTATCGCCGGGCGGACGTCGCTGATGTGGCAGGCGGGCTTCGTGGCCGAGGTGGCCGGGCTGGACCGGGCCGGCCTGCGAGAGGGGAAAACGGCCAGCCGGGCGCTCGGCTACGCGCAGGTGCTCCGGTTCCTGGCCGGGGAGTGCTCGCAGGACGAGGCCCTGGCTCAGACCATCCAGGCCACCAAGCGGTTCGCCCGGCGGCAGGAATCGTGGTTCCGCCGGGATCCCAGGGTGATCTGGCTGGACGCGGACGGGGTCGGCGCCCACCTGCTTAGCCGGGCGATGGCTACGATCGGGCCATGCGGTTCGCGAAAGGGCACGGCACCGAGAACGACTTCGTGATCCTCCCGGATCCCGACGATCTCGTCGGCCTGTCGGCCACGCTCGCCGCCCGGCTGTGCGACCGGCATGCCGGGCTGGGCGCGGACGGGGTGCTGCGCGTGGTGCGCACCGCCGCCCTCGTGGCCGGCCCGGCCGGAGTGCCTGATGGCCCCGTCAGCGGAGCGGCGGCGCACTTGACCACCCGAACGCCGGATTCCGCTGAGTGGTTCATGGACTACCGGAACGCGGACGGGAGCGTGGCCGAGATGTGCGGCAACGGCCTGCGCGTGTTCACCCGCTTCCTGATCGACCACGGCATGGCCGAGGGCCCGGCCCTCACGGTGGCCACCCGGGGGGGCCTGCGCCGCGTCAGGGTGGAACCCCACGGCGGCATCACCGCCGACATGGGCCCCGTCCGCGTGCTAGGCCCCGGCCGCGCCGTGTCCAGCGGCACGGTCCTCGACGGCCTGCGGATCTCCGTCGGCAATCCACACCTGGCGTGCCTGGTGGACGCCCCGCTGGACAAGTTCGATCTCTCCGCGCCGCCCGAACTTGATCCGGGGCAGTTCCCGGCCGGGGCGAACCTCGAACTGGTCCAGCTGACCGGGTCCGCCGCGATCGCCATGCGGGTGCATGAGCGCGGATCCGGCGAGACCCGGTCCTGCGGGACCGGCGCCGTGGCCGCCGTGGCCGCCGTGGCCGCCGCCAGCGCCGCAACGATGCAGGCCACCGGGGCGGAACGGTCCGGCAGCGAGTCCTGGCAGGTCCGTGTCCCTGGCGGGGAGCTCACCGTGACGCTGGACGCCACCACAAGCTGGCTGACCGGCCCGGCCGTAATCGTGGCCGAGGGCGAGCTGAACCCGGCTTGGCTCGCCGCCGCGCAGCGCTAGCCGCCCTCCCAGCAGAGCCAGCGGACGAACTCACGGCGTAATCCCCGTGAGAATTTCCCCTGGCGGTAACCGCCAGCTTCGACCCCCGCCGCTCTCCCGGGTGAGGTAACCGCACGGACGCCGTCGCAGCCCGATGCCTGAGCCCGGATTTCAGCTGTCTACATCGTCGGGCAGCAGGGCGGCGGCCAGTATTCGCCCTAGCCACCGGCGATACGTCTCCGCATTCCAGGCGCGAGCGCGCATGAGCTGGTCGAAGACCTGGGGCGAGGTCAGCACCCAGCAGGAATCGGCGCCTTCGGACGCCGATAGGCCGGGTCTGAGCCATCCCATCGCTGCGAGGTGGCCGACGAACCCGCTCACTGGCCGACCCGCGCCACGCCACAAAATATGCCAAGCCGGAGCGCTCTCTGCTCCCATACCTGCTGCGGAGGCCCGCCGCGCTCAGCCTGCCCCTGCATCTGGCTCGAGCCGGGGCTTTCAAGACCGAACCGGTGCCGGATCCCCGTGTCTTCACCACCCGCGGCATCCTGGCCGGCGTCCCCGGCCGTCCCGAGGCGATCCCGGTGCCCGGCCACACTCCGGGGAGCACGGCTTTCGCCTGGCCTGAATACGGGGTCGTGTTCACCGGCGACGCCTTGGTTACCGCCGACGGATTGACCGGCGCCACCGGTCCGCAGCTGGTCAACCGCGGTTTCACCCACGACAGCGCGGCAGCCCGCGACTCGCTCGGGACACTCGCGCGGCTGAGCGGGTATCAGGTGGTGCTTCCCGGCCACGGCAAGCCGGTCACGACCGGCATCGCGGGCGCGGCGGGCCAAGCCCGTCAGGCGCATATCGCGTGAACGCATGCTGCGTTATGCGCCGGAATGATTCAGGTTCGAGCCTGTAAAGCGTTGAGGGGCGTTATGGCATCGGTTCCTCGTGTACTCCTCTCCGGTCTGCTCACCAACGCGCCATCGTGCTATTGCGCACGCCCACATCGTGGTCATCTGGCATGTGCTGGCCACCGGCAAGACCTACGCCGACCTCGGCTCGGACTTCTACGCCACCCGCGCAGACCCGGCGAAGGAAGCCCAGCGGCTGATCGCCAGGCTGGAAGCCCTCGGCCACAAGGTCCCCTCGCACCCGCCGCCTGAACCGCTAACGCGGACTTCCGCTCCGGTAATTCGGCCCCACTCTGCTGACCAGACCTGGTTACGGACCTGCGGTGTTGCCGCAGCCTGACCTTGGCACAAGCGCTATGTCAGGGTCGGAGTAGAGGATAGATCTGCCTAGGTGAAGATTGTTATCTAGGTGATACATGGCGGATGTGGGGTGAAATGCCCTGGCTGAATCACCCCAGACGACAGCAAGCTGGCACGGACGGGGCATTACCGGACGGCGGCTGGCTGCCGCGAGCAGGCGCGGTCCTGTGATAGATCAGCGGGATGACCGCTGTATCGGCCCCACGGCCGGGCTGGGAGCTGCTGGCCGGGCAGGTGAATCAGCGGCGGTACGAGGCGCTGCGCGGCTACCTGTATGAGGGCCTGTCGCTGCGGGCGGCGGCTGATGCCACCGGGTACACCCGGGACGCGCTGGCGTCGCTGGTCCGTGACCTGCGCGCGGGCAGGCTGACGGTGTTCGCGGCACCAGGGACCCCCGGCCGCAAGAGCGCCCCGAAGAAAGACGCCGCCCGCAGCCGGGTCATCGGGCTGCGCCGGGCGGGCCTGCCGGTCTACGAGATCAGCACCCGGCTCGGCCAGGAGGGCACCCCGCTGGGCCGCAGCGCTGTCAGCGACATCCTGCGCGAGGAGGGCTTCGGCCGGCTGCTGCGCGGCCCCGCGCCGGAGGCCAGCACCAGCCCGGCCACCTCCGGGCGCGACACCCGGCTGCCGGCCGCCGGCATCATCGACTTCGCCGCCCTGCCCGCACGCGCTCACACCACCATGGCCGGGCTGCTGCTGGCCATCCCGGACCTGGTCGCCTTGGACCTGCCGGCGCTGGCCGCCGCGGCCGGCTACCCCGGCACCCGCGTCATCCCCGCCACCTCCTGGCTGCTGTCCCTGCTCGCGCTCAAGCTCACCGCCACCCGGCGGGTGTCCCACGTCGATGACCTGCTCACCGACCCCGCCCCGGCGCTGCTGGCCGGGCTGTCGATCCTGCCGGAGAAGACCGCCCTCACCGATTACTCCTACCGGCTGTCCCACGACCACCAGCTGCGGTTCCTGGCCGCCCTGGACAAGCAGATGATCGCCAGCGGCCTGGCCACCGCCGGGGAGGCGATCTTCGACCTGGACTTCCACGCCGTCATGCACTGGGGCCACGATCCCGCCCTGGAAAAGCACTACGTGCCCGCCCGCTCGCAGCGCGCCCGCTCAGTGCTGACCTTCTTCGCCCAGGACACCGGCAACTGCAACCTGGTCTACGCCAACGCCGACCTGACCAAGGCCACCCAGAACCGGGAGGTCATCGCCTTCTGCGACCACTGGGAACAGGTATCCGGACCGGACCCGCACATGCTGATCATGGACCAGAAGGTCACCACCCAGGCCATCCTCGGCGAACTCGACGCCCGCGGCGTCAAGTTCGCCACCTTGCGGATGCGCTCGCCCAGCCTCATCAAGCGCATCAACGCCCTGGCGGCCAGCGACTACAAGACCGTGACCCTGAACCGGCCCGGCCCGCACAACCGGCCCAGGGTCCATGAGTCACAGGCGGTGAAGCTGACCAGCTACCCCGGCACCGTCCGCCAGCTCATCATCACCGGCCTGGGCCGCGACGCGCCCACCGTCATCATCACCAACGACCAGCAGATCACCACCAAAGCGCTGATCGAGCACTACGCCCGCCGGATGACCATCGAGCAGCGCCTCGCCGAGATCATCCAGGCGTTCTGCGCCGACGCCCTCTCCAGCGCCGTCAACCTCAACGTTGACCTCGACGTCGTCCTATGCGTCCTGGCCCAGGCCCTCACCGCCGCCTTCCGGCTGCGCCTGCCCGGCAACTACGCCCACGCCACCCCCGATACCCTCCAGCGCCGCTTCCTGGACACCCCCGGCGAAATCACCAGCGACGGCACCAGCATCACCGTCAAGATCAACCGCCGCGCCTACTCACCTGTCCTCCGCCACGCCAGCCTCCCCGCCGACACCACAGTCCCCTGGTGGGACGGACGCCCGCTCCGCTTCCAGTTCGCCTAACCCAAGGGCCGAAGTACCGGTGCGGAAAGCCGCGCTAATCACCAGGACCCGGCTCCGCTGGCGCTCAGCCGGTGCTGTCGCGCTACTGGCTGTGTGGCTGTCGCTGCTCGCCGCCACATGCCTGATCGACTCGCGCCGCTTCCCTGCAGCGTCCGCCCACCTGCGCACGGCGGCGCAGCTGGCCCGCGAGACCGGCCGCGCGGAGATCGGTGCTTGGTGTCTGGAAACGAGGGCATAGCAGGTGCTCACCAACGGGGGACTGCCGGCGCGCGGCCGCGCTCTCGTTGGTGTTTAGGATCGAGCCGACCATGTTCGTCTGGGCGGACAAGTCGTAGAGCAAGGGTGACCGCTCCGACCAAGCCGGTGCCCACGCGCTGACCGCGAACCTGCGCCAAGCTTCACCTAGAAGGCTCGCTCGACCGCCTGCGCGAGCGACCCGCTCTGAGCCTGGCCGACCATATCCCACAATTGCGCCAGGCTCATTTGCACGAAATGCCCGAAGTCATCCGTTATGACGATACGTTGAGCAAGCGGCGCACGGGCGTCCACTAACAACTCTGGGCAGCCACACGAGCATTGCTGACAGAAACGGGCTACAGGTAACAGACCTCTAGGAAGCTGATCCATGAGTCGATTCCCCTCTACGTGAGCCAACTCCGCCCCCTAAAGCGAACGACGTCATACGCTTGATGTCAATCGCCAACTGGCCAGGTTGATGTTGCCAACTCACTAGTCGCGATGACGCGATCTTTTCTAAGGTGCCCCACCCGCACCGTCCACCGCCCGCAACCTAGATCGCCAACTGAGGGTAACGGGCTACCGCCTCACAGGCGGGAAGGTAGCACGGGCAGCGAGCAGAATAGCCCGCTCGTATTCAGCCCTAGATTCCGAGCTGTATCGTAGTTTCAAGAGCACATTCGACACGCTGAGCCGAGTTGAGAGTGTGTCCGGATGGGCCGTGCCGAGCGCTGCTGTTTGCAGGTGCAGAACATCGACGTACGAATGTAGCGCCCCGTCGAGATAGCCCTGACGCTCTTGGACGGCCGCCAGCATATAACGCGCACGGAGTAGACTTGGATGATCTGGCTTGAACATGTTCTCATACTCTGCGATCACGTCGGACAGCACCTGTCTTGCGGCTTCGTGAGAGCCCCCACTCGACAGTGCCGCCGCAAGGTTCTGGCATGTCGTCAGAGTCTCCGGATGTGACGGTCCTAGGGCTTCGAGCTGTGTGGCGAGAACCGTTCTATAGATCTCTTCCGCATCGACACTGGACCTAGAATCGAATAGTGCGTTTGCAAGGTTATTTCTAGCGGTGAGCGTCCGTGGATGCCTTTCGCCGAGCATATCACAGTAAGCCGCCTCTACCTCGCGCAGCATGTGCTCTGCCTCCGTGAGCGATCCTTGGATGTGAAGCAAAGAGCCGAGACTAGATAGCGTTCGCAAGGTCTCCGGATGGTTGGGTCCGAACGACCATTGACGCTCGCCCAACACTCCGCGAAATATAAGCTCCGCGTCATCCAAATGACCTCTATCATGCAAAACAATGGCCAAGTTGTGCCGGGCACTCAAGAGAATCGAACTACTCCGGCCTATCTGCTCATAAAAATCGATGAGCCTTCGTAGCAGATCCTCCGACTCCTCCAGCCTTCCAGTGTCCCGCAAGATGACGGCGAGCCCCAGACTTGAATTGAGAGTCTCAGGGTGGTCACTTCCAAGGACTCGCTCACGAGCCTCCAGTACGGTCCGCTGCATTGCCTCGGCCTCGTGCAGCCGCCCCAAATCTCTCAGCGTCTCGGCAAGTGCAGCCCAGCTGCCTATGGTGTCAGGGTGGTCTTTCCCAAGGACTCGCTCACGAGCCTCCAGCACGGTCCGCTGCATTGCCTCGGCCTCGTGCAGCCGCCCCAGGTCTCTTAGCGCCACAGAGTAATCGACCTCGGCGTCTAGGCTGTCTGGAGCATCGGCTCCGTGCAGGCGCTGTCGAGTTGCCAATACCTGCCTAGCAATGCGCTCCGTCTCAGCGAGTCTGCCTTGCTCGCGCAAAATCCGCGCCAGACTCGACAGTGTCCGCATCCCGTCAGATGCCTCGCCTCCGGGCCGACGTTCGCGGCCATGGATTACCTGCGACAGCATCTGTTTCGCCTGGCTCAGTTCCCCCTGGCTGTGCAACAGCAACGCGATCAACTCGAGCGTGTCGAGAGTGGCCGGGTAATCAAGACCGCAGCTTCGCTGGCGGACCTCAAGTACGCGCTGCAACAGTTCTTGTGCCTCCCCAAGGCCGCCACGGACGATGAGTATCCTCGCGAAGGAAACTGACATCTGCAGCAGTGCGGAATTTTCCGCAGGTAGGTTCGACGCAAGAGACAATGCATCGCGCCCGAGTTTCTCGGCCGACTTGTGCGCTCCGGTCCTCGCCAGGCGCTCGACCGTCTGCCGTGCTGCCGTGACCGCCTCTTCGATAGCCGCAACTGGGCTGTGGCGTGGCAGGCTGACAATGAGTGCCTTGACGTGAGAAGAGAGCAGGAACCACTCGCCCCAGTCGAAGTCGCCAGATCCCAGTTGTTCCTGGACTGCCCTGTGCAGCACGACCGCCGCACTGAGCCTGGCTACGTCGGCGACTGCCGCCGATCTGTCCTCCAGCACGTCAAGGCAGGCAGCGGCAATCAGCGGATGGACGCGGATCGATGCAGCGCCGCCAAAGTCGGTGCAGCTATTGGGGCGCGGCCGCACACTTACGAGACCCGAAGAGCGCAGTATCCGTATCGCCCGGTGAATCCTCTTACTGTTTTCCCGGCGTGGCACGGCAGGTAGCACGCCATACTCGACCAGCGGACCGACATCGAGCATTGAACAAGGTACTGGAATCCCCGGAGCGAAATGCGAAATAAGAATCAGTAGGGCAGATACTTCGGTCATGCCATCATGATCTAGACGGCTGAAGATCAGGCGAATAATGCTGGCGAGCTGGCCTCTGTGCTGAGTTTCGCCGCCGACCTGAGATTCTCGTGCCGTATTCCGAAGCTCACCCAGGTATTCAGCGAAGGAGCGGGTGGACGATATTCCCGAGCTGAGATACTTGGCCGTTAGCTCAACTGTCAGAGGATTGTTTTCAAGATACTGAGTTAGCTGCGTGGCCTTTTCGTCGCCACCGCCGTTAGCCGCGCGAGACCGAAGGAGACGCATAGCGTCGTCCGGGCCTAATGGGTCTACGGGATGAACCGCTCGATGCCGGTCATTTAGCGCGGCATTGACATGACGGCTGATCATGAAGACAAGCCCAGCGTTGCTTGGCCTGACCCAGTCACTCTGGTCCAGTGGAGGCGACTGGCTTCTTCGTGAGTCGCAGTGAGCGTCTACTTCGTCGAAGACCAACATCCACGGAACGACAGCTCGTTCGAGATGAGACCAAACCAAGTCTGCGAGGTTCCGCCGGCCCGCACGCGCCGCCCTTAGTTCTGCTGTACCTGCACCAAGCTGGATGGCCACTGCGATCATGCAGAGTTCGATCGACTCCGCGGCACCATGCACCCACCAGACTCTTATCCCACGTTTTCGGGCGCGCTCGGCTAGTGTCAACGCCAATACTCTTTTGCCAACTCCTGGCTCGCCTGCAAGCACGTGCAGCTTCCGGTCGGGCTGCGATAGCAGCCGATCGAGGTTCCCGAGGAGTTCAAGCCGACCGTAGAGTTTGGCAGGAAGCAACTCGATTGGTGGTTCTACCAGCCCAGCCAAAGCCGACGGCTGCCATATTATGGGCCGCAGGCCAAGCGTCGCCTGTCCTTGTAGCGCTTCTGTTCTATCTCCAGCAAACTCCATGTACATGTTGGAAGACAGCACATTGGCTGGTGCAACCGAACGGTCAACAGGGCTAGGCTGCTCCTCGCCGTAGCGTGCGGAGGCAGTACGATCTGATACCCTTCCGACGCCGATCTGAAGAATACCGTCCGGCGACCGGCGCTTTGTCAGGACGAAGTCGTCGGTGCGATGTGTTAAGGGCGACTTGTGGGTACCCTGTTGAACTACAGCGACGATTCCGCGCAGATCCTCCGCAATCTCTGGTGTTGCCGTGAGAAGCTGCAGCAGTTGGTCCTCCCACCGCTGGACGAGGTACGACTTGGCGCGGTGGTTAAGGCATCCTGTAGCCTCTCCTAGCACCTTGACAGTCCAGGTGAGCTCGTCCTGGAACTGGATGAGTCCTGCCGAACGCGGCTCATCCTGTTGTTCAGCGCTGATCCAGGGCTCCACTTCGGCCCATAGGCTGGCCGACGAGGCCGCCGAAACTAGAGCGTGTGCGGCGGTGCCGCACAAAGCCGTCAACTCGTCGGTCATTGTGACCTTTCTGAGCCGCTCACAGTCAGCGCTCCCGCCCGCGCGGAAACTCGTCGCTAATCCTCATGTTCCACCCTCTGAGCCCAGTAGTCACGGTCTCTGGCGTATTTCGCGGCGTCCGGGCTGTCGGGGCCCTGCGCACTAATCCAACCGTCCACAAGCTCGTCGTACGCAGAGAGAGCGCCTTGCGAGTCGCCTGCCTCCCCCCGCCAGTACGCGAGTTTCGCCAGTGCGCCGAGCGTTTCATGATGCACGGGACCATGATCCCAACCCCAGTCGTCCCAAAGGTCCCTGTAGATGTCCACCGCGCCGCGCGCGTCGCCTGCGCAGCCCTTCCAATGACCGAGCGCATCGCGGCTAAACCGGGAACTCACGTGCCGCACGCCGAGGACCCGCTCTCGGTCTGCCACCAACGAGGTGAATTGGTCGACCGCGGCCGACACGTTGCCGGCCCAGCCGGTCATATATGCCAAGTTGTGACGGGTGGCCAAGACCACAGGGTGCTCGGCGCCGTGAATCTGCTCCCGTGCTCGCACCAAGTGCTCGAACTCCTGCACCGCCTCCTGGAGACGACCCGAACAGCCCAGCCAGTAGGCCCGGATGTCCCGGACGCCCAGCACATGCGCATCTTCGGGCTTTGCGATCCGGAGCATGTCGGTAAGTGTCCGCCCAAGGGACGCGACGACCTTCGCCGGCGCCTCACCCTGCTGCCCCGCCAGGTCTGCGTCCTCGGCCGCGCTCGAGCAATCACGCAGCAGCTGATCCAATTCGCTCGCGCCTACCGAATGGTCCGTTCGCAAAGCTTCGCCGCCTGGTGGCATACGAACGACCGCTGCATCACGAACGGCGGTACGATCCGCTTTGCTCGCGCCGGACACCCGACCCTCGGGCGCCGGGGCCGTAGGGTGCAGCAGTGGGGCCGCGAGGATGAGGCGGGTATTACTCACGCCGTCACCGGCGGGCGCGCGTCCCACGAGGGCCAACTCGGCCGCGGTGGACTGCACGGACTGCTGCGGCTCTGGGTATCCCGCGCTCCGCAGCCTCCTCCGGAGAACCGGAAAGAGGTCAGCCATGGTGATGCCCGCCGCACCGCCGACTGTCGCATCTCGTAGGACATCGAGCAGTGCCCCAGTGAAGACGGTGTGCTCGGCACCTTGAGGGGCCAACGAGATCTCGTGCGTCGCCGAGGAGGTCAGCGTGTAAGTCCCGGTGATCTCGGCCTGGTCACGCACGAGCGGAGCCAGGTCAGCCATCGCCATCTCGGCTATGGCCCGCCCGGAATAACAGGACTCGAAGATGAATACCTTGATGACCGCTGGGCTGATCCTGATCGACTGGGTCAACATCTCCAGCGGGAAAGCAGACCAATGCAGGCGCTCGGGATCAGTGTGCTCAAGTGCGATGTGCAGCTTTCGAGTGTTCACGTCGATGAAACTGTGGCCCGACAAGTAGACTAGCAGGACATCCTGCGCTTGCTCAGCAACCTCTTTCACGTGAGATTCCAGCCAAGACGGTTCCTGGGGTCCTTCGATGGTGTGACAATGCTTATCGTGAAAACCTCCGGCTTCAGCTTTTGTGAGCAGAGTTCGAAACGCACGGAGATTGTTTGAAACAGCGGGGATGGCATTGAGTCTGTCATATTTGGCCGTACCGATGAGGACGGCCCTGGATTTCTCGCGCTCGGGGAACCGCACCACTCTAGCCCTCGGAACCTCTGCCGCGTTCCAAAGCGTCGCGGAGAATATGATCGGCGTTATCGGCGTTCTTGGCGTCTATCGTTACCTTTGTTCCGTCGGGTGCTTCAGCCTCGATGTGGATCATCACGCCGCGTTGAGCCATGTATTGATCAATCCACGACTTGATGGACTGTATAAGGACGGTCACGGCTCCTCCGCCGCCGGCTGCGGCCACCAGGACATCGATGGCTGTCCCCATGGCATCTGGGCGGTCCGCACCTGGGCAAGATATACCTATCTTTCCGGTAAGTACGGGATCGTCCGCCAGCCATGCGCGCAAGGAGTCAAGAGTGGCCTTCTGACTGGCCTGCGTTGCCGATAGCAAGATCTCCATTGGGGGCCTCTTTCCGGTCAACGCTCAAAGATACATTGCCCTCAGTGGACACAACTAGTAGACCTGCCCCTTTGAACTCACCCGTCTTCAGGTCACGAAATCTGACTACAGAGCGCTTTCAGATGATTACCTAAAGTAACAGCGATTGTGGTTCGGGTGCTCGTGTAGTTGCTAGCCATTCAGCGGAGTCAGCCCAGGCGCTCTGGGTCGCGGGCCAGTCGAGGCGCTCGCAAGGACGAAGGGACATGCGGGTGCCGAAAACTCGTCCACGTCACGCGACCAGGCGATGTTCGTTGATCAGAGCTATTCGCGGCACCGCCACCAGGAGTTCTTGCGGTTCCTCAAGAGAGGTGGCCGCTGCCCATCCCGCTCAGCGGTCGCTGGCGTGGGCCAGCCGCAGGCCGATGGTGACCAGTGCCCATCCGGTGCGCTGCCTGAGCGCCCGGCCGTGGCGGTGCCGGGCCGTACTCGACGGCCGCCGCCTAGTACGCTCCGCCAGTTCGCGCAGTTCCTTGGCGTGCTGGCGGGCCAGGCACGAGGCCAGGTAGGGGTGCGGGTGCATGGCTGTGCTCCTTACGGCGTCGGGGCATCTGGTGCCTAGCTCATCCGGGTCGGGTTGCGGCGGTGCGGGATACCAGCACGTCGCCGGTGACAGTGCGGCACTGCAAGGTCAGGTCGGCGTCGCCGCCGGCCTCGGACGGCTCGAGTTCGCTGCGGACCTGGCCGCTGACGGCGGACAGGTCGAGATAGACGCCAACGCCGGCGGGTATCCCGACCCCGATGTCGCCGGATACCGTGGCGATCTCACCGCGGCCAGTGCTGATCGCACCGATCCGCACATCACCGCTCGCGGTCCTGGCCCGTACCGACGCGCACGCATTCTCGATCCGCACGTGACCGCTGGCCGTCTGGACCGTTGCCTCGTCGCCCGCGCGTTCGGCCGCAACCTCGCCTGAGGCTGAATGGACGCGCAGTGGCCCGGCGGCATCGCGGAGCCGCACAGCGCCGGATGCCGTGCTGACCACGACCGGCCCGTTGATCACATCGACGTCGAGATCGCCGCTGGCGGTGCGCGCCTTAAGGCCGCCCAGACGGCCGGTGCAACGGATGTCCGCCGAGGCGGTCACCACCGTACAGGCCGATTCGCTGGGCACGAGAACCGTGAGTTCGAGGGCGGCACTGCCGCGCAGCCAGGGGCGTTCGGGCGCGATCACGAACAGCCTGCCGTTGCGGAAGTCGACCCGGGCCCGATCGGCGGCCTCCTCATCGCGCTTGCTGCCCGGGCGCTGGGGGAGCAAGGTGACCGTGGCGGTCGGGGTTGGCTCGGCGATGATGGTGATGTTTCCCGCCGGGAGCCGGACCTCCAGGTCGATCGGCCCGTCGGTGGGGAATTCCCAGGAAGCCATGGTTTGGTCCCCTTCCTATCGAGACGCCCTGCTCGGACAGGCACGTCAGCTGCGGGCGAAGCCGGTGATCCGCTGGCCGGGCCCCCGCCGGGACGGCGGCGGGGTGGAACCGGCGGAACTATCGACGGCCCGGCTGACCGCGCGGATAAGCCAGGTGTTGACCGACACCCTTTCCCGGGATGCGGCGGTCTCCATTCGCGCCTTGAGCGTGTCGGGCAGGCGCAGCGTCACCCGGGCGGTCCCTGAGTCCTCGTCGCCGAGGCGTCTTAATGACGCCGCCGACGAGAACGGGCGTCAGCCGCCAGTCAGTTCCTCCACCGTGAGGCCCCGGAACGAGGCGTCGAGCACTTCCGCGATATGCGCCACCGCCGGGACGGCCGCGCCTGCGGGCTCACCAAGCGCGGAGGCGATCTGCAGGCTGCAGCCGGGGTTGGCCGAGATGACCAGGGATGCCCCGGTGTCCCGGATGGCCGCGGCCTTCCGCTCGCCAAGCTCACCGGCGGCCTCCGGCTGCAGCAGGTTGTACACGCCCGCCGAGCCGCAGCACGTCCCGCCGTCCGAGACCTCGGCCAGCTCCAGCCCCGGGATGGCCCGGAGCAGCTCCCTGGGCTGGCGGCGGATGCCCTGTGCGTGCCCGAGGTGGCACGCCTCGTGATAGACCGCTTTCACCGGCAACGGATGCCTAACGGCCATCTGCCCGCCGCTGCCATCGGCGAGTTCGGCGAGAAACTCGCTGAGGTCACGGACCTTGGCCGCGGCCCGTGCCGCGCGCCGTGGCCAGTCCTGCCCGTCTTCCCGGTCATCCTTGAGCAGCTGGGCATACTCCTTCATGGCCGAGCCGCAGCCCGCTGAGTTGACCACGATCACGTCAACCCGAGCGTCCTCGAACGCGGCGATGGCCCGCTTGGCGAACCGGGCCGCCTCGGCCGCCCGCCCGGTGTGCAGCGACAGTGCGCCGCAGCAGCCCTGGCCCGGCGGGATGACAACGTCGCAGCCCTCCGCGGCCAGCACCCGTGCCGTGGCGGCGTTGACGCTGGGGAAGAAGACCTGCTGCACGCAGCCGGTGAGCATGCCCACAACGGCGCGGCGCGGCCATTGCGCGGGAATGTGCTCGGGCGGGGCCGCATCCCGCGCCCGGGGCGGCGCCACCCGCAGAGCCGCGGCCAGCTCCGGGGCGACCTTGCGCACGGTGCGCGACTCACGCAGCCAGCGGTCCAGCCCCGCCCGCTGAGCCAGGCGCAGCGGGCCGGCCAGCAGCCGGAGGCGCCGGGGGTAGGGGAACGTGGCGAAGATCGCGGCCCGGACCGCGCGCTCGCGCAGGGACCGGGCGGGGCCCGGCAACGCCCCAGCCGGCGGCTCCTCCGTCCAGGTCCGGGCCGCCTCGATCAGCCGGTCGTAACGGACCCCGGACGGGCACGCGGGCACGCAGGCCATGCAGCCCAGGCAGCGGTCGAGGTGGCTGGCCGCCGCCTCGGTGACCTGCGCGCCGTCCAGCATCTGGCTGATCAGGTGGATGCGCCCCCGGGGGGAGTCCATCTCCTCGCCCCAGAGCTGATAGGTCGGGCAGGCGGGCAGGCAGAACCCGCAGTGCACGCAGTCATCCACCACCGACCGCAACTCGCCCGAGGGGTCGAGGATGCCCGCCTGCCGCGCCTGGTGCGCCCGTGCTGCAGATGGGGCGGCAGGCCGGGCGGCAGGCTGGGCGCTGCCGCGGGCTGGCTCCCTCATCAGATCCCCCCTGCAAAACGGCCAGGTGCCATCAGGTGCCCTGGATCGAACTGGTCCTTCACGGCGCGCATCAGGTCGAGGCCGGGCACCGGGCCCCACAGGTCGACCAGCTCACGCACGTCGTCGGGCGCGTGCAGCACCACCGCGCTGCCCCGCCGCGGCGGCCCCTCGCCCGGTTCGGCCCGGGCCAGGGCCTCACGCAGGCCGGCCAGGAACGCCGCGACCGCACCAGGCGGCGCGTCCGCGCGCACGCTGGCGTGCAGCACCCCGGCGGCGGCCGACCCGGCCACGGCCGGGTCAAGGCCGGCCGCGCCCGCCGCGATGTCGATGGCCTCCAGCACGCCGCGCAGCGCGGTCGCCCAGAACGCGATTCTGATCAGCGTGCCGCCCGGGCCAGCGCCGCCGGGGCCGGTGCCGCCCGGCGCCGCGCCCCACCACCCCGGCTCGGTCCGCGACGCGACCGAGCCGGCGCCAAGCGTTCCGCGCATCGCCGCGGCGCGCTCCGCTACCCCGCCTGGATCGCCCTCGAGCAGCACGCCGACCCGGACCGGGCCGCCGCGTGCGGGCCGGTCGATCTCCACCGCCGAGGGCGCGAGATCCGACCCGGCGGCGGCGGCCACGGCCTGCGCCGCGGCCGCGGCCCCGTACAGGTCGTCGGTGACGAACGCCGTCGCCGCGGGCAGCGGGTGCAGCCGGAAGGTGGCCTCGACGATCAGGCCGAGCGTGCCGTAGCTGCCGGCGAACAGCTTGCCCAGGTCATAGCCTGCGACGTTCTTGACGACCTTGCCCCCCGACTGTGCGACAGTTCCGTCGGCGCGGACCACGGTGATCCCGATGACCAGGTCACGAGGTGTGCCGTAGCGCAGCCGCCGCGGCCCGGCGGTCCCGGTGGCCAGCACGCCGCCGATCGTCGGCGAGCCGTTGCGGCCCGCCCCGCCGATCCCGCCGGTCCCGGGCAGGTCCAGCGCGAGTTGCTGGCCGGCCGCGCCGAGCACCCCGGCGAGGTGCGCCGTGGTGACGCCGGCCTGCACCCGGGCCACCAGGTCGCCTGCCGCGTGCTCGATCACGCGATCCAGCCGGAGCGTGTCGATCACGACGTCGCAGCGGCGCGGCGGCGAGCCCCAGGCCAGCTTCGTCCCGCCGCCCCTCGCCACCACGGCCAGGTCATGGTCGGCGGCGGCCTGCAGCACCGCGCTGGCCTCCTCGACGCTGGCCGGGGACGCCACCCAGGACGGCATCACCCCGGCGACCGCATCCCGCGGCCACGCAGGCCGGACCGCGCGGCAGGCCAGGGCGAGCGCCCCGGGAATGGTGTCAGTGGTCATCGGCCACCAGCAACGCCATCAGGACCGCTCCTCATCAGAACTGCTCCGCCTGCCCGGCGGCAACCAGCGGATGCACGCCCCGCCGCACGCCGGGTACCTCGCCGCACAGCCGCGGGGTCGGGAACACCTTGCCCGGGTTGCACAGGCCCGCCGGATCGAACGCGCAGCGAAGCATCTGCATCGTCTCCAGGTCATCGGCGCTGAACATCTTCGGCATGTACCTGGACTTGTCCACGCCCACGCCATGCTCCCCGGTAATCGATCCGCCGTGCTCGATGCACAGGTCCAAGATGGCGCCGGACAGCTTCTCCGCGGCCTCGCACTCCCACGGCGAGCTGTCGTCATAGAGCACGAGCGGGTGCAGGTTGCCGTCCCCGGCGTGGAACACGTTGGCCACCCGGATGCCGGAGGCCGCCGAGAGCTGGGCGATCCGGTCGAGCACCCGGCCCAGGGCGGTGCGCGGGACCACGCCGTCCTGGACGATGTAGGCGACGGCGATCCGGCCCACGGCGGCGAACGCAGACTTGCGGCCCGCCCAGATCACCGCCCGCTGCGCGGGGTCGGCCGCTTCCCGGATCTCGGTGCAGCCCGCCTCCTCGCAGAGCTTCCGGACCGCGGCGCTGTCCCGCCGCACGTCCGCCTCGGGCCCGTCCAGTTCGACGATCAGCACGGCGCCCGCGCCGGCCGGGTACTGGCAGTGCACGGCCGCCTCGGCGGCCTCGATGGAGAGCGCGTCCATCATCTCGATCGCGGCGGGCACGATCCCGGCCCCGATGATCGCCGAGACCGCGACGCCACCCGCGCCAGTCGTCTCGAACGCGGCCAGCAGCGTGGTGACCGCCTGCGGGATCCGGGTCAGCTTCACAACGATCTTGGTGACGATGCCGAGGGTGCCTTCGGAGCCGGTGAACGCGCCCAGCAGGTCGTAGCCGGGCGCCGCGCCGGTGCCGTCGCCCAGCCAGGTCAGCTCGCCGGCCGGGGTGACGATCTCCAAGCCCGTGACGTGGTGCACGGTGAAGCCGTGCTTCAGGCAATGCGCGCCGCCCGAGTTTTCCGCCACGTTGCCGCCGACCGAGCAGACAACCTGGCTCGATGGATCCGGGGCATAGAAATAGCCGAACGGGCGCGCCGCGGTGCTCACCGCGAGATTGGTGACTCCCGGTTCCACGATCGCCCGCTGGCTGGCCGGGTCGACGGCGATGATCCGGCGCATTTTCGACATCACGATCAGCACGCCGTCGGTGCGGGGGAGCGCGCCGCCGGACAGGCCGGTGCCCGATCCGCGGGCCACGAACGGGACCTTGGCCGCGGCGCAGGCCTTCACTACGGCCGCGACCTGCTCCGCGGTTTGCGGGAGAACCGCGAGTGCGGGCGCGGCGCGGTGCGAGGTGAGGCCGTCGCACTCGTAGGTCCGCAGCTCCAGCGGATCGCTCACCACCCCGCCGGGTCCGCAGATCTGCACCATGCGGGGGACCAGCGTCTCGATCATCGGTGTTGCCTCCGGCCCTTGAGTCATCACTGTCCAGACTGCCACTTCGGGTCGCCGTGCAGGTAACCAACTCGCGGTGCATTTCCGGCGGTCGCCGGTCATCCGATGCCGCCCGTGCCTGGCTGGGTGCCGCAAGCTCGGCCCTGGTCGAGGCGCAGAGTGCGATACGGGTATGGGGAGCTGTGGCGCGTCGTCTCTATGACTGCACCAGGCTGATGACATGGCCGCTGACTAGGATGACATGGGCGCTGACTAGATCGGTGCTCAGTTGGCCCGTGTTAGGCTCCTCCTACGTCAATGACCCAGGGGGGAAAATGACTGGATTGATACGAAAGAGCTTTGATTCCCCGGAGGAGACCCGCCCGTTTCATGACGGCAAGGGCAAGCTCGAACTGGTGAATCTCGATTCCGGAGCAGTCGGCCGTGCGACCTTCGAGCCGGGATGGCAGTGGTCGAAACATGTCAAGCCCATCGTCCAGACCGAGAGCTGCCAGGCCGCTCACATGGGCTACTTCATCTCCGGCAGGATGAAAGTCGTCATGGATGACGGCGAAGAGATGGAGTTCGGCCCGGGAGACTTCGCTGTCATGGCGCCAGGACACGACGCGTGGACAGTCGGCCCCGAGCCCTGCGTCGTCATTGACTGGCAGGGCTTCGCCGACTACGCCAAGGGCTGAAGCTGGCAGAAGGCCGCACCTGGATGCGATGGATGGTCGCCTCGAGGTAAACATTCGTCCCTGTGCGATTCGGTGATCCCTGGCCGGGGGTATTCCTTAGGTCTGTGAATGGTTTCCGTTGGTCAGATGACAGGCAGCAGTGCTGCGTTGGGCCTGCGGGGTCACCGGCGGGCCGGGTGGGCCTCCGACGGTGGCGATGACCGTCCGGAGCCGACTACCTGATCTGGTGAGCTGACGGGGCTCAGGCGTTGGCAGTGACCAGAAGGACACCCCTGGAGGCACGCACCTCGCCGTTCTGGAGCCGGGCGCGTAGGGCTTCCTCGATAGCGACGAGCGCTCGCTGCCGAGTCTGCTCGTCGACGTCCCGGAGCGCCTGGCGAAGCACGCCGACTTGGATGCTAGTCAGGGCGACCTCAGGTATCCGGTCCTCATTGATCACGACCTGATCGGCGTGGGGTGCGATCGCGACGGAATCGAACCCGGCCGCGTCGAGCACAGCGCGGAGCCGGTCGGGATCGGCCAGGGACATCGGGCCGGGTTCTTCCGGGCCAGGCATCGGCGGCAGCGATCCGGTGACCGTCGCCACGGCCGCACCCGGGATGAGCATCCACTCATTGTCGAGCACGCTCTGCCAGCAGACGAAGGACAGCACCCCCCCGGGCCGAAGCGCTCGGCGGATGTTGGCGAAGGCGGCCGCCGGGTCGGTGAAGAACATCACGCCAAAGCGCGAGTAGGCGGCGTCAAACCGGCCTTCGCCCAAATCGTGCGTCTGTACGTCAGCGTGGAGGAACTCGATGTTCCCAATGCCGAGCCGCGCTGTTCGCTCGCGCCCCCGAGCGAGCATTTCGGCTGCGATGTCAACCCCGACAACCTCGCCGTCCCGGCCGACCCGAGATGCCAGCTCCAGCGTCGTCCGGCCCGCTCCGCACCCCAGATCGACCACTCGCTGCCCGGCGAGCAAATTCAGGCGATCCATGGCCAATTGACCGGGGAGCCCGCCCACCTTTTCTAGCTCGTCTTCGAGCTCCAGCCACGTCGGCGCCAGCTGCGACCAGAACTCGGCCTGCTCGATGTTGGCGAAAGCCACAGTCAGATCCTCCAGTCCATGAGCACAGTCATGCCGCGAACGGACCTACTCAGGGCATCCGCTCGTAGGCGGGGAGGGTGAGGAACTCCACGTAGTCGTCGGCCAGGGCGACCTCGGTGAACAGGGCCACGGCCTGGTCGTAGCGGGGCGCGTCGAAGGCTGCGCCCGCGCTCTCCCTGATCGTGGCCAGTTCCTCCTTGATGATCCGCTCAGCCAGGTCCCTGGTCACCTTCGGGCCGTCGTCCAGCGTGACGTCGTTGTGCAGCCACTGCCAGATCTGGGACCGGGAAATCTCGGCCGTCGCCGCGTCCTCCATCAGGTTGAAGATCCCCACCGCGCCGTTGCCGCCCAGCCAGGCGGCCAGGTACTGCAGCCCGACGCTGATGTTGTTGCGCAGTCCCGCCTCGGTGGTGACGCCGGGTGTCTTGGCCACCGCCAGCAGGTCGGCGGCGGTCACGCTGACGTCCTCGCGCTGCCGGTCGAGCTGGTTCGGCCGGTCGCCGAGCGCTGCGTCGAAGACCTCACGGCAGAGTGCCACCAGGTCCGGGTGGGCCACCCAGGAGCCGTCGAAGCCGTCCCCGGACTCACGTGTTTTGTCGTCGCGGACCTTGGCCATCGCGATGGCATTGACCTCGGCATCACGCCTGCTCGGGATGAACGCCGCCATGCCGCCCATGGCGTGCGCACCGCGCCGGTGACAGGTCTTCACCAGCAACTCGCTGTAGGCGCGCATGAACGGCGCGGTCATCGTGACCGAGTTCCGCTCGGGGAGCACGAACTCGTGCCCCCGCTTCCGGAATTTCTTGATCACGCTGAACAAGTAGTCCCAGCGGCCCGCGTTCAGCCCGGCGCTGTGGTCGCGGAGCTCGTAGAGGATCTCGTCCATCTCGAACGCCGCGGGAATGGTCTCGATGAGCACCGTCGCCCTGATCGTGCCCCGGGGGATCCCCAGCGAGTCCTGGGCCAGGTTGAACGCGTCGTTCCAGAGCCGCGCCTCCAGATGGCTCTCGATCTTGGGCAGGTAGAAGTACGGCCCGGATCCCGCCTCCAGCTGACGCCGCGCGCAGTGGCAGAAGTACAGGGCGAAGTCGAACAGGCTGCCGGACACCCGCTGGCCGTCCACGAGCAGGTGCTTCTCCTCCAGGTGCCAGCCGCGGGGCCGGACCACGATCGTGGCCAGCTCCTCGGCCGGCCGCAGCCGGTAGGACTTGCCCTCCTCGCTCGTGAAATCGATTGTGCGGTCCAGCGCGTCCAGCAGGTTGAGCTGGCCGATGATCATGTTTTCCCAGAGCGGGGTGTTCGCGTCCTCGAAGTCGGCGAGCCACACGTTCGCCCCCGAGTTCAGCGCGTTGATCGTCATCTTCCGCTCGGTCGGGCCGGTGATCTCCACGCGGCGGTCGACGAGGCCAGGCGCCGGGGGCGCCACCCGCCAGGAGGTGTCCTGCCTGATCTGCTGGGTGCCGGGCAGGAAATCGAGCATGCCGCCCGCCGAGAGCCCCTCCTGCCGGGCCGCGCGGGCGGCGAGCAATTCGGCGCGACGAGGGCCGAACTCCCGTTCCAGCGAGGCGATGAGCCCCAGTGCCTCGGGGGTGAGGATCTCGTCGTAACGATCTCCGTCCGGGCCGGTGATCTCCACGCCCTCGCTGGCCGTCATATCGCGCTCCTTCTGGTCATGGGTCACCCTCTGGAAGCACATTTCCAGATCGCGGAACAGACGCTAGCCGCGCGTCGCGGCGCCGGTCAAAGTGTTCCCGGCCACGCCGGGGGCACAACCTGCGGGCTGCGAGTGTTTATTCAGATGAGGCCAGCCAGGAGGCATGACAGCATTGACCGACCACCGCACCGCGGTCCACTCAACCTATCCCGATGAGCCAGAGATGACATTTCCTGCAGAACGAACTCCGCCCGCTGATGAGTCAGCCCGTCCGGGCGAGCCCGGACGAGCTGACGAGCGTCCCGGCGCCCGGGTCGTGGCCGTCACTGGCGACCACCATGCGGCGGACACCGGCGAGCTGAACCTGCTCGACCGGCAGGCGCTGCGCCGGGTGGCCGGGCTGTCCACGGAGCTCGAGGATGTCACCGAGGTCGAGTACCGTGCCCTCCGGCTGGAGCGGGTGATCCTCGTCGGCGTCTGGACCGAGGGGACGCTGGCGAACGCGGAGAACTCACTCCGGGAGCTGTCGCGGCTGGCCGAGACGGCCGGATCCGTGGTCCTCGACGGCCTGGTGCAGCGGCGCGGGCGGCCCGACCCGGCGACCTACATCGGCTCAGGCAAGGCGGCCGAGATCGCCTCCCTGGTGACCTCCTTGGCCGCGGACACCGTGATCTGCGACGGTGAGCTCAGCCCCAGCCAGTTGCGCCGCCTGGAGGGCGTGGTGAAGGTGAAGGTCATCGACCGGACGGCGCTGATCCTGGACATCTTCGCCCAGCACGCCCGGAGCAAGGAAGGCAAGGCACAGGTGGAGCTGGCCCAGCTTGAATACCTGCTGCCGCGCCTGCGCGGCTGGGGCGAGTCGCTGTCCCGGCAGGCGGGCGGCCGGGTGGCCGGAGGCGGCGGGATCGGCACCAGAGGTCCCGGTGAGACGAAAATCGAGACGGACCGGCGGCGGATCAGGACGCGTACCGCGAAGCTGCGCCGTCAGCTCGCGGAGATGTCGGTGGGCCGGAAGGTCCAGCGCCGGCAGCGCAGCCGCCGGGAGGTCCCCGCGGTGGCGATCGCCGGCTACACCAACGCGGGGAAGTCAAGCCTGCTGAACCGGCTGACCGGGGCCGGGGTGCTGGTGGACGACTCACTGTTCGCTACGCTCGACCCGGCGGTGCGCCGGGCCCGGACCCCGTCCGGCCGGTGGTTTACCCTCACCGACACGGTCGGCTTCGTCAGGCACCTGCCGCATCAGCTGGTCGAGGCGTTCCGCTCGACACTCGAGGAGGTCGCGGAGTCGGACCTGATCGTGCATGTGGTCGACGGCAGCGACGCCGACCCGCAGGCGCAGATCGCGGCCGTCCGTGAGGTGCTCGGCGAGATCGGGGCCGGGCGCGTCCGTGAGCTCGTCGTGATCAACAAGGCCGACGCCGCCGACCCGATCGAGGTGGAGGGGCTGCGGCTGAAGGAGCGTGGCTCCGTGGTCGTGTCCGCGCGGACTGGCGCCGGGCTGGCCGACCTGGTCGCCGCCATTGAGGCGGCTCTGCCGCAACGCGACCGGGAGGTCACCGCGGTGGTTCCCTACGGGCGCGGCGACCTCGTGGCGCGGGCTCACAGCGAAGGCGAGGTGCTCGCCGTCCGGCACGGGCAGGACGGCACCGAGCTGATCGCGCGCCTGCCGCCGGACCTCGCCGCGGAGATCGACGGCATCTCGGTTCCTAGCTGATCGCGCCTGCCGCCGGACTGGGCCGCGGAGATCGACGGGATCTCGGTTCCGGCTCCTGGGTGAGCTGGGCTTTTGCCGGCATCCGCCGGGCATGGATTAAATTACTCTTTAGTACGATGAACCGAAAATGTCTCCCGCCCGTTTAGGCTTAACTGATTTATGCAATGGATTGCACGCGCATTTACCGGTATGTTGATCATCGATCCGCTCCGGGGCCCCGGAGATCTATGTCGCGCTGTGCGATCAGATCGTTATGTATCGTGATGGATTTCGGACAGGCGTTCGCTGGTCCTGCCGGGCCTCTTCGCGCCGTGTGCGGGCATGCTACGACTGGCGTCTAGGGACGTGAGGCCTGTGCTGGGCGGCGATTGCGGCGGCCCCGGGAGTCCCGGCCGCAGTCACGCTGTGCAGTGGCGGCGGCCCGGATTGGATACGGACGGTTGATCCCGGGGAAAGGTCCGCGATTTCGGGCCTGAGTTCTCCGTATACAACCTGTACAGGGACCCTGTAGTGCAATACCGTGACTGAACCGATATGTTGGTTGCCGCATCCTCGTAGGACCTAATAGCCAGGCCTCGTTACCGGCCGAGTTACCGGGTCATCTGCGGGGCCCATCCAGTAGGCACGAGCTATGGCAGGTGACCGCGCATGACGAATGTGAGCATGGCTCAGCGCACGCCTGCGGGACGGCCGCGTGCGGGATGGCCTGCAGGATGGAGAGCCGCGCGGTGACCGTCCGCCTGCTCACCAACATCGGCCGCCTCTGGACAGGGTCCGAGGTGTGGAGCAACGCGGCCATCCTGACCCACAACGAGCGCATCGCGTGGGTCGGGCGGGCCTCCGAGCTGCCCGCCAGCCTGCCCGGCGTGGTGGAGGACATCGTCGATGTCGACCACGTCGAGAACCTTGGCGGCGCCCTGGTCACCCCCGGGCTGATCGATGCCCACACGCACCCGGTCTATGCGGGCAACCGCTGGGCGGAGCTGGCCATGCGGTCGGGCGGATCCTCGCCGAACGAGATCGCCGCGGCGGGCGGCGGCATGGCCTCGACGGTCACCGTCACCCGCGGCACGGACCCGTGGACGCTCTGCAATGGGGTGCGGGAACGGCTGCACCAGTGGCTCATGTCCGGGACCACCACCATCGAGGCGAAGACCGGCTACCACCTGACCCGCGACGGGGAACTTGCCGATGTGCGGCTGCTGCGCTCGCTGGAGGGCGAGCCGAACATGCCGCGAGTGCACGTGACGTTCCTCGCGGCGCACGCGATCCCGCCCGAGTACTTCGGCCGCCGCCACGACTACGTGGACGCGGTCGGCGCCTGGTGCGCCGACGCGGCCGCGGCCGGTGCCGACAGCGTGGACGTCTACTGCGAAGAGGGACGGTTCACCGAGCGGGAGGCGCGCTGGGTGCTGCACGCCGGGCGGCAGGTCGGACTGCTGCCCCGGCTGCACGCGTGCGGCGAGTCCCGCACCGGGGCGGCGCGGCTCGCCGCCGAGATCGGCTGTGCGTCCGCGGACGTGCTGCTCGAGGCGTGTGACGAGGACGTGGCGGCGCTGGCCCAGGCCGGTGTGGCCGCCGTCGTGTGTCCGGGCACCTCGCTGCAGACGGGCAAGACGCCGCCGGTTCGCGCGCTTCTCGATAAGGGCGTCGCGGTCGCCCTGGGCACCGATCACACGCCCGGCGGGAACGGGATGACGTCGATGCCGCTCGTCATCGCCCTCGCCATCGACCAGTTCGGGATGAGCGTGACCGAGGCGCTGCGCGCGGCCACGCTGGGCGGAGCGCAGGCGCTGCGCGCGCCGGACCGCGGCGCGATGGTGCGTGGCCGGTTCGCCGACATCGTCGCCTGGGATGCTGACCACGAAGGCGCGTTCACCTGGTCATACGGGCTCAAGCCGAACCGCATATGGCGTGGTGGCGAGCCGGTGCCAAACTAGCCCAGCGCCACACTAGCCCGGCGCCACACTAGCGTCGGCTTCCGCAGGCCGCCCTTCCGCGGGCCGCCTCCCGGGCCATTCGTCACCGGGCCCCCGGTACCAGCGGTCCGGGCCGAGCAGCAGTGCCGCGGTGAAAGCCAGCACCAGGCCCAGCCGTAGCTGCCCGAGCAGCGCGGCGTCCTTGGTCAGCAGCGGGGCCAGGTTGAGGGCGGCGAACGACGCGAAGCACCAGGCCGGATACGGCCGGCGGGCGCCCGCCATGTCCCAGAGCAGCGCGCCCACCATCACCCCGGCGGTGTAGTACCCGTGCACCGCGGGGTCCAGCGCGATGCGGGCCCCGACGCCGAGCAGGATGACCGCGGGCCAGCGCCGCCGCGCCACGGCGATGACGCCGAGCGCCACGCCCACCGCGAGCTGCGCCGGGCGGTCCCACGAGGGAGTGCGCGGGTCGGTGACGCCAAGCGCGCGCAGCGCCGAGGCGGGCAGGTTCCAGATGGTGAAGTGGGCGGCCGCGGTGAGGGTTCCCGGGTCGGCGATCACGAATGGCAGCCACGCAGCGCAGGCTGCCGCCAGGGCCCAGGCGACCGCGTGCCACCGGGCCCGGCTCGGCAGGACGAGCAGGACAGGCAGGAAAACAAGGGCCCACGGCTTGGCGTCCGCGGCCAGGCCGACGCACAGGCCCGCGAGGGCCGGCTGGCCGGTGGCGGCCGCGCGCACCGCGAGCACGGCCAGGGCCAGCGCCAGGCCATCGTCGAGGTGGGTGTACGCGACGGAGAGTTCGACCCACGCGATGAGAAACACAGCGCCGCCGGCCAGCACGGTCCAGCGCAACGCCTCAGGCCGGGCGGTGAGCTCCGGCCGGACCTTGGTGGCGATGCCCGCGATGGCGCGCACCAGGACCAGGCCCACGGCGGTCAGTGCGACCTGCGCCGCGACCAGGCCCTGATCGGGCCCGAGGTGCCGGAGTACCTGGGCGACCGCGAAGGACACCGGCCCGATCTGGAGCTGCGGATGGCTCGCGTACAGGTGCAGGCCGCCGCCGCGGGGTAGCCTGCCCAGGCTGGGGCCGAAGAGCAGCCGGCTGCCCTCGGTGAAGAACTTCCAAGCGATGCCACCGCCCGGGGCGAGGATGGCGAACCAGGCCAGCGTCCAGCCCCCTAGGACCAGCCAGTGCCAGTTACTGGCGACACGGGCCACCAGGCTGGCCCCGGGAGGCGCCCTCCGCGGGGCGCGCCACCCGCCGCTCCCCGGGGCCCGCGCCGTCCCCTGGTCCGGCTCAGCGTCGGCCACACATAGATGCTCGCCTATGGGCCTCAAAGAAACGCCCAGAAGCCGATCCCACGGCAAAAGCTTTCGTAATAACTCTTCTCGCCGTCCTGGCCGTCCCAGCCAGCGGTGCCGTCCGGTCCGCCCGTCATATGCTGGCCGGTATGTCTTCAGGCGTCACGAGTCGTTCGGCCGCTCACACCACTACTGGCGACACCGCGGTCACGGTCGTGGTCGGCGACGAGGAACTGCTTGTCGAGCGGGCGGTCGCGCGCCTCGTGACCGGCGCCAGGAGCGTCACGGGCGGAGGACAGGCGGGGATGGCCGATGACGTGCACGACGTGCGCGCAGCGGCGCTCAGGCCCGGCGAGCTGGCCTCGTTGACCGCGCCGTCACTGTTCGGCGGCGCGACCGTCGTGGTGGTCCATGACGTGCAGGACGCAACCAAGAACGTCGCCGACGAACTGGCCAGCGCCGCGGCGGACCCGGCGCCGGACGTCGTGCTGGTGCTGACCCATGCCGGCGGGGCAAAGGGCAAGGCGTTGCTGGCCACCCTAACGGGGCAGGGCGCGGCGGTTGTCGAGTGCCCGAAGATCACCCGGCTGGCCGACCGGATGACGTTCGTGCGGGGTGAATTCCGCCAGGCGGGCCGGACCATCGAGGAGAGCGGTGTGCGGGCGCTGCTGGACGCCCTCGGGTCGGACCTGCGGGAGATCGCCGCGGCCTGCGGGCAGCTCGCGGCCGACACCACCGGGGTGATCGACCAGTCCGTGGTGGCCAGGTACTACCGGGGCCGGGCCGAGGCGAGCGGTTTCACGGTGGCCGACCGGGCGGTCGAGGGGCGGCTCGGCGAGGCGCTGGAACTGTTGCGATGGGCGTTGGCCGTCGGCGTGTCCCCGGTGCTGATCACCAGCGGGCTCGCCCAGGGAGTCCGGCTGCTCGGCCGGGTGGGCAGCGCCCCGCGCGGGCAGGCCGGTCCGGCCCTGGCCGCCGAGATCGGCGCCCCGCCGTGGAAGATCGACAAGGTGCGGCAGCAACTGCGCGGCTGGTCGCCTGAGGGGGTGGCGCGGGCGCTGGCCGCCGTGGCGGAGGCGGACGCCCAGGTCAAGGGGGAGGGCACGAGCCCCGGCTACGCGCTTGAGGTGGCCATCCGCCGGATCGTGGCCAGCCGCGCGTCGCGCTGACCGGCCATCCGTCGGCAGGGCCAGCGGCTGACAGGGCCAGCGGCTGACAGGGCCAGCGGCTGACAGGGCATCCGCCGACAGGGTCCGGCCACAGGCCTTCCGCCGACAGAGCCAGCGGCGGACCGGGCCAGCGGGCTGGTCAGCCCTGCAGCTCAGCGCAGCGCCTGGCGATGGCGGACTTGCGGTTCGCCGCCTGCCTCTTGTGGATCACGCCTTTGCTGGCCGCCTTGTCCAGGCTTCTCACAGCGGTGCGCATCGCCAGCGTGGCCTCGTCGGCGTCACCCGCGTCCGCTGCCTCACGGAACTTGCGCACCGAGGTCTTCAGCGATGACTTGACCGCCTTGTTGCGCTGCCGGGCCTTCTCGTTCTGCTTGTTGCGCTTGATCTGGGACTTGATATTCGCCACGCGGAAGCCTCGCTAGGGATCTGATCTGGGTGGCCGGCCCGCACGCGGATTCTCCCGCGCGGCAGCGCTGCGCACGGGCCGCAGCGCATACATGCCGACGACGAAGGATAGCCCACCGGGAGGGCCGGCCTCAAACTCAGGCGTGTCTCGCAGACCTTCAACCTGCTGCGCGGTGTTGGCTGCACCCTCGCCGGAGGGTGCCTCGCGGCGTTGTCGTCGTCGCCGATAGCTCCGAGCCACCGTTGACTGCACGTCGTCCAGGCGGAGCCGGGGCGCGGGCATCCCCGGCGACATGCGACCATGGATCACGGCGGGAGCCAGGCCTGCGGCAGCCGGGCAACGGCGCCGGATTCGTCCGTCGCAGCCATCGTCCCGCCCCACCCGGCCCGACCTCAACCTGGCGGATTCCTGTGTCACCACTGCCCGAGCAGCCCGTTACGGACCACGGGCCACCCGCGCCCGTTCCGGGCGGTGGCCAGCCGGCCCCCATCCCCGGCCAGACCGACATGGGCATCATCAGGAATTTCTGCATCATCGCGCACATCGACCACGGCAAATCCACGCTGGCCGACCGCATGCTGCAGCTGACCGGGGTGGTGGGCGAGCGGCAGATGCGCGCACAGTACCTGGACCGGATGGACATCGAGCGCGAGCGCGGCATCACCATCAAGAGCCAGGCGGTGCGGCTGCCGTGGACCGGGACTGACGGCCATCAGTACGTGCTGAACCTGATCGACACCCCCGGCCACGTCGATTTCTCCTATGAGGTCTCCCGCTCGCTGGCCGCCTGCGAGGGCGCGATCCTGCTGGTCGATGCGGCCCAGGGAATCGAGGCGCAGACTCTGGCCAACCTCTACCTCGCGCTGGAGGCCGGCCTGCACCTGATCCCGGTGCTGAACAAGATCGACCTGCCTGCCGCGCAGCCCGACAAGTACGCCGAGGAACTCGCCGGCCTCATCGGCTGCGCCCCCTCCGACGTGCTCCGGGTCTCCGCCAAGACTGGCGATGGAGTGCGCGAGTTGCTGAACGCCGTGGTGGCGCAGGTCCCGCCGCCGCAAGGCGACCTGGAGGCTCCGCCCCGTGCGCTGATCTTCGATTCCGTCTACGACACCTACCGTGGCGTGGTCACCTACGTCCGCGTTATCGACGGCCGCCTGACCCGCCGCGAGAAGAGCCTCATGATGTCCACTCGGGCGGCGCACGACACGCTCGAGGTGGGCATGATGTCGCCCGAGCCGACGCCGTCCGAGAGCCTGGGCGCAGGCGAGGTCGGCTACCTGATCACCGGCGTGAAGGATGTCCGGCAGGCCCGCGTCGGCGACACCGTGACCAGCGCGGCCCGGCCCGCCGCGGAGCCGCTGGCCGGGTACGACCATCCGCGGCCGATGGTGTTCTCGGGCCTCTACCCGGTGGACGGGGACGACTACCCGGAACTCCGCGACGCGCTCGACAAGCTGCGGCTGAACGATGCCGCGCTCGTCTACGAGCCGGAGACCTCCACGGCGCTCGGGTTCGGCTTCCGGTGCGGATTCCTCGGCCTGCTGCACATGGAGATCGTCCGGGAGCGTCTGGAGCGGGAGTCCGGACTCTCGCTGATCTCGACCGCGCCGAACGTCGTCTACCGGGTGGTGCTGGATTCCGGCGCGGAGCTGATCGTGACGAATCCCAGCGAGTTTCCCGACGGCAAGGCGGCCAAGGTCTTCGAGCCCGTGGTCCGGGCCACGATCCTGGCCCCGGGCGAGTACATCGGCACGATCATGGAGCTGTGCCAGAGCAGGCGCGGCGCGCTGCTCGGCATGGAATACCTGTCCACCGACCGGGTGGAGATCCGGTATACCATGCCGCTCGCGGAGATCATTTTCGACTTCTTCGACCATCTGAAGTCGCGCACCCGCGGCTACGCCTCGCTCGACTACGAGCCGGACGGCGAGCAGGAGGCGGACCTCGTCAAGGTGGACATCCTGCTGCAGGGGCAGCCGGTCGACGCGTTGAGCCAGATCGTGCACGCTGACAAGGCGCGCGAGTACGGCATCGCGATGACCTCGAAGTTGCGGGAACTGATCCCGCGGCAGCAGTTCGAGGTGCCGATCCAGGCCGCCATCGGGTCCAAGATCATCGCCAGGGAGAATATCCGGGCGCTCCGCAAGGACGTGCTGGCCAAGTGCTACGGCGGTGACATCACCCGCAAGCGCAAGCTCCTCGAACGGCAGAAGGAGGGCAAGCGCCGGATGAAGACCATCGGCCGCGTCGAGGTGCCGCAGGAAGCCTTCGTCGCCGCGCTGTCCACCCAGCAGCCGGACCGCCAGCGTTAAGCCTAACGATTGACCGCCGCCAGCCCGCCTCGCCGCAGCGCGGCCTACAGCCGCGAGCGGGCCTCATCCGCCCAGGTCATCCACGGACGGGAGCGGCGTGCGTGAACGCGATGGCCGCAATGACGATGAGCGTGATGACGAGAGCGATCAGCGCCGCGCCGACCCAACCCAGTATCAGCCCGGTCAGGGCCAGTCCCGCGCCGTCCTCCCCGGTCTGGCGGATCTGGCGGCGGGCGACGTGACCGAGCACGATCGCCGGGATGGTGGAGAGCCCCACGGTGAACGGCTGGCCCACTCCGCACGCCAGCGAGGCCACAGCCAGCTGGTTGAGCCGCCGGCCGGCCGTTGCGTACAGGACAGGTCCGCCGCCCGGCAGCTGGGCGGTTACCAGCTCCAGGTCGGCGCGGGTGGGCACGGTGTAGGCCTGCCCCATCCGGGCGTCGTATTCGTCCTTCGGCATGCGCCCCTCGGCGTATCCGGTCTTGAGCACCTCCACAGCGCGTTCCCGGTCGGCGTCCGATGCTCTCAGGCCACCGCCAACCATCCCGTATCCTGGCCCGCTCGCCATTGTCGCCTCCTGCCGGTTGACCCGGCCCCAGGATAACCTTCCGCCCGCACCAGCCCGGCGGCCGGAATCCCGTTCGACCGGCCACCGGGTGTCTATTACCGTGCATGTATGGCGAGTGCACGGGTGGTCTCGGTGAACATCGGCGCGGCGACCGACGCGGAGTGGGCCGGGCGGGTCGGGCGATCCGCGATCGACAAGCGCTCGGCCGCAGGCCCGGTGCGTATCGGGCGGCTCGGCGCCGCTGGTGACGAGCAGGCGGACAAGGCGCACCACGGCGGCTACGACCAGGCCCTGTACGCCTATGCGCGCGAGGACCTGGACTGGTGGGTGGAGCGGCTCAGCCGTGAGCTGCCCGATGGCACGTTCGGCGAGAACATCACCACGGCCGGTCTCGACATCAGCGGCGCGCTGATCGGCGAGACCTGGCGGCTCGGCACCGCGCTGGTCCAGGTCACGTCCCCGCGTGTGCCCTGCGTGGTGTTCGCCGGCTGGATGGGCGAAAGACACTGGGTGAAGCGGTTCGCGGACGCCCGGCGGCCCGGTGCCTACCTGCGCGTCCTGAAGGAGGGCGCGGCCGGCCGTGGTGACCCGGTGGAAGTGGTCGACCAGCCGGCCGAGCGGGTCACGGTGGCCGAGTCGATGCGCGCCTTCTACGGCGACGCGGACCTGATGCGGCGGTTGCTCGCGGTGGAAGGGCGCGGCGCCAGTTGGGACGAGATCGCGCCGTCGGTCCTGGGCCGGTCCCCGGCCGCCGGCTGACCCGGCATGCCTACTGCGCGCGCTGATCGGGAGAGCTGACATGCCAGGCACCCTTCCGGCCGGCGAGCCCGTCCCGGCCGACGGCGGACTGCCCGCCAGCGCCATGGCCGGGCTGGGGAAGCATCCGTTCGGCTGGTATGTGCATGTGCCGTTCTGCTCGACCCGCTGCGGCTACTGCGACTTCAACACCTACACCGCCGCCGAGCTAGGCTCCGGCGTGTCCAGGGACACCTACCCCGGCCTGGCCATCGAGGAGATCCGGCTGGCCCGCCGCGTGCTGGGCACCGTCAGCCTGCCGGTGCGCACGGTGTTCTTCGGCGGCGGGACGCCGACCCTGCTGCCGCCCGGGCGGCTGGGCGAGATCCTGCGCGCGATCGATGGCGAGTTCGGCTTGGCCGCCGACGCGGAGGTGACGGTCGAGGCGAACCCGGAGACCGTGGACGAACGCTCGCTGGCGGCCCTGCGCGCGGCCGGGGTCACCCGGATCTCCCTGGGGATGCAGAGCGCGGCGCCGCACGTGCTGGCCGTGCTCGACCGCGTGCATGAGCCGGGCCGCCCGGCCCGGTGTGCCCGGTGGGCGCGCGACGCGGGGTTCGAGCACGTGAGCCTGGACCTCATCTACGGGACGCCAGGGGAGAGCGCCGCGGACTGGCGGGAGTCGCTGGATGCCGCGCTGGACGCCCGCCCGGACCACATCTCCGCGTACGCGCTCATCGTGGAGGAGGGCACCAGGCTCGCCGCCCGGATCCACCGGGGCGAGATTCCGGTGCCGGACGACGAGGCGATGGCGGACGCGTATCTGGCCGCTGATGCGGTGCTCGCCGCGCGTGGCCTGGGCTGGTATGAGATCTCCAACTGGGCGGCAGGCCCGGAGGCCCGCTGCCGGCACAACGTCCTGTACTGGACCGGCGGCGACTGGTGGGGCGTCGGCCCGGGGGCGCACAGCCACGTGGCCGGCACCCGATGGTGGAACGTCAAGCATCCGGCCGCCTACGCGGCGCGGCTGGGCGCCGGAGTCAGCCCCGGCCGGGCCCGCGAGGTGCTGACGGAACAGGAGCGCAGGACCGAGCAGGTCATGCTGCTGACCCGGCTCGCCGCTGGCTGCCCGCTCGATCTCCTCGACCCGGCCGGCCGGGCCGCCGCGGCGGAGGCCGTCGGTGACGGTCTCGCGGCGCCCGAGGCTCACGCCGCGGGCCGGGTGGTGCTGACCAGGCGGGGCCGGCTGCTCGCCGATGCGGTGATCCGCGGCCTGACCGGCTGACCGGCAGACCGACAGATCGGCTGACCGGCTGGCCGACTGGCCGACAGACTGGCAGATCGGCTGGCCGACAGACCGGCAGATCGGCTACCTGCGCGGCGATACCCGGAGCCAACTGGGGAACTCATATCGCTCGCCCCGGCGCGCGGCGCGTACCGCGCGGACCAGGAACACGACCATGACCAGCCACAGCGCAACGGCCAGCGGGGAGGCGACGATCACCGCGACCTGGACCGAGTCCAGCGCCAGCATGGTCGCGATGATCACCACGCAGAAGCCGTACAGGACCGCGGCGAACGCCACTCGCAGTGCCTCGGCCGCGTGCTGACGGGCGAAGGCCGACCGCCGCCTGCTCATCAGGTAGACCGCGAGCGGTGGCAAGATCCCGGCGATCGCGACTCCGAGGTAGCTGAACTCAGCGAGGCGCACCTCGCGGTGGCTGGGTCGACGGGACGCCGGGACCTCGGCGGCCAGACCCGGCGGGCCGGGCGCAACCGGGCCATGCTGAGCCGGAGCGGGCTGAACCGGGCCGGGCGGGCCCCGCCGGTGGGTGGTCATAGGCTCCCCTGCGTGGTGTGCTGCCTCCATCACGTTAGCTAGTACCCGGCGCTGTGACGAAGTCGATTAGCTCTTCCACCCGGCCGAGGAGTTCTGGTTCCAGGTCGGCGTAGCTGCGGGCGGCCGACAGGATCCGCTTCCAGCCTGCGGCGGCGTCGGCTTCCCAGCCCAGTGCCTGCAGGATTCCCTCCTTCCAGGGTGTTCCCCGTGGGATCGCGGGCCAGCCGGCGATGCCGACCGCGCCCGGCTTCACGGCCTGCCAAATATCGACAAATGGGTGGCCAACCACCAGCACATGCGCCCCGGTGACGCCGGCCGCGATCCTGCTCTCCTTGGAACCCGGCACCAGGTGATCGACGAGCACGCCCAGGCGCCGCTGCGGTCCGGGGGAGAAGCTGCCCACGATCGCCGGGAGGTGATCGACTCCTTCCAGGTACTCGACCACGACGCCTATCTCACGCAGGTCGTCTCCCCAGATCTTCTCGACCAGTTCGGCGTCGTGCCGGCCCTCCACGTAGATCCTGCTGGCCCTGGCCACCCGCGCCCGGCTGCCCTGGCCGCCGGGCGGGCTGGGCGAGGCCAGCGACCCGGACGCCGTCCGCGCCGGGCCCTGCGGCCGCGGGGTCACCGGCATTGGCCTGACCAGGGTGACCGGCGTGCCCTCCAGCAGGAACCCGGCGCGGGCCAGCGGGAACACCCGCTGGCGGCCGAACCTGTCCTCCAGCGTGACGGCGTTCTTGTCACAGGCCACCACGGCGCCGCAGAAGCCGCCGCCGGCTTCCTCGACGACCAGCCCGCGCTCGGCGGGCACCTGGGGTGGCTCCCGGCGCCTGGCGCGCCGCCCGCCGTCTGCCAGGACGTCAGGTCCGTAGTCCCGCTGCATGCCACCTCCTGCCGGGCCCGGGATACGGGCATGGGCGCGATGCGCCGTGGCGGCCTTGAGCCGGCCGTCGGGAGCATCGTCCGCCAGCCGCTATGCTCCCAGTGCGGTTGCCTGGGTGTCACGGCGCCCCACCCGCCTTAGACTTGGCACTCGGGATAGTGGAGTGCCAAGGGAGGTGGTCTCGTTGCTCGACGACAGGAAGCTCGCCGTGCTGCGTGCCATCGTGGAGGACTACGTGTCCACCACGGAACCCGTCGGCTCCAAGTCCTTGGTTGACCGGCACAACCTGGACGTCTCCCCGGCGACGATCCGCAACGACATGGCGGTGCTGGAGGAGCAGGGCTACATCGTGCAGCCGCACACCAGCGCGGGCCGGGTTCCCACGGACAAGGGGTACCGGCTTTTCGTGGACCGGCTGTCCGGTGTGAAGCCGCTCTCGCCAGCGGAACGGCGCGCTATCGAGACGTTCCTGGCCGGCGCCTACGACCTCGATGACGTCGTGACGCGCACCGTCCGGCTGCTGGCCCAGCTGACCAGGCAGGTAGCGGTCGTTCAGTACCCGTCCCTGACCCGGTCATCCATCCGGCACGTGGAACTGGTGCCGCTGGCATCCAAACGGCTGCTGCTGGTGCTGATCACCGACACCGGACGGGTCGAGCAGCGCGGTGTCGAACTGCCCGACCCCATCGAAGAGGACGCGGTCACGCAGTTGCGTGCTGTGCTCAATGCCTGCCTCGACGGGCGGATGCTGGCCGAGGTAGCGTCGGTCGTCGCGGAGTTGCCGCAGCGGGTCACGCCTGACGAGCGGCCGAACGCCACGGCGGTCTTCTCGGTGATCCTGGATAGCCTGATTGAGCGGCATGAGGAGCGGGTCGTCGTCGGCGGGGCAGCCAACCTGACCGCCACCGATTTCTCCAAAGGCCTGCGGGAGGTCCTGGAGTCGCTGGAAGAGCAGGTGGTGCTCATGCGGCTGCTGGGCGAGACGGGTGATCATTCCTCGCTGACGGTCCGGATCGGCGCGGAGAACCCGGTCGAAGGGCTGCGCAGCACGTCCCTGGTGGCGGCTGGTTACGGGACCGGCGACCAGGCACTGGCGAGGTTGGGCGTGCTCGGCCCGACACGAATGGACTACCCGACGGCGATGGGAGCGGTGCGCGCGGTGGCACGATACGTCGGCCAGATCCTGGCGGGGTCCTAGTGGCCAACGATTACTACGGAATTCTCGGCGTCCGCCGTGACGCCCAGCCTGATGAGATCAAGAAGGCGTACCGGCGGCTCGCCCGCGAGCTGCACCCGGACGTGAATCCGGACCCGGCGACCCAGGAGCGCTTCAAGGAGATCAACCAGGCCTACGAGGTCCTCTCCGACCCGGAGAAGCGGCAGATGTACGACCTGGGCGCCGACCCGTTCGCACCGACTGGCGGTGCGCCAGGGGGTGCCGGGTTCGGCGCCGGGTTCCCGTTCAGCGACATCATGGATGCGTTCTTCGGTGCCGGGGCCACGTCCCGGGGCCCGCGCAGCCGGGCCCGCCGCGGGCGCAACGCCACCATCCGGGTGGAGATGGACCTCGCCGAGTGCGCGTTCGGCGCCACGCGCGACCTGGTCGTGGACACCGCGGTGGTCTGCCCGACCTGCTCCGGCCAGGGCACCGCGCCGGGCACTCATCCGGAGACCTGTGACGTCTGTGGGGGGCGCGGCGAGGTAAGCCAGGTCACGCGCTCGTTCCTGGGCCAGGTGATGGCCTCGCGGCCGTGCCCGGCCTGCGGTGGGTTCGGCACAGTGATCCGCCGCCCCTGTCCCGAGTGTGATGGCGACGGCCGGGTCCGCACCCGGCGCACCATCAAGGTGCGCATCCCGGCCGGCGTGGAGGACGGCACGCACATCCAGCTGGCCGGCGAGGGCGAGGTCGGCCCCGGAGGCGGGCCGCCAGGTGACCTGTTCCTGGAAATCCTGCAGCGCCCGCACGCGATCTTCGAGCGGCAGGGGGACGACCTGCACTGCACCGTGACGATCCCGATGGTTGCGGCCGCGCTTGGTGCCACCCTGTCCGTCGACACCCTCGACGGTCCGAGAGACCTAGACCTACGTCCCGGAACGCAATCCGGCCAGGTAATCCCGATGTACGCGCTTGGTGTGCAGCACCTGAACGATTCCGGCCGCGGCGACCTGATCATTCATGTCACGGTGGAGACACCGTCCAAGCTGGACGAGGCGCAGGAAACGCTGTTGCGGCAGCTGGCGACGCTGCGCGGGGAGGAGACCCCGCCCGGCCGCTTCGCCCCGGGCCAGCAGGGCTTCTTCTCCCGGCTACGTGACGCGTTCAACGGCCGCTGACCGGCCCTCGCGGCCGGGCGCGCGGCGATGAGGGCGGCGGGGCCCACGCCGCCCGTATTCCTGGCCACGGCGACGGACCTGGCTGGCGACGTGATCGTCCTGTCCGGCGCGGAGGGGCGCCATGCGGCCACGGTCCGCAGGCTGGCCGTGGGGGAGCGGGTCGATGTGGCCGACGGCGCGGGCACGATCGCCGAGTGCGTGGTCACCGCGACGCAGCGCGGCGAGCTGGTACTTGCGGTCACAGCCCGGCGGACGGTGCCGCGTCCGGAGCCGGCCATCGTGGTGGTCCAGGCGATCCCCAAGGGGGAGCGGGGCCAGCTGGCCGTGGAACTGATGACCGAGGTGGGGGTGGACGCCGTGGTGGCCTGGGCGGCGGAGCGCTGCGTCGTCCGCTGGGCGGGTGAGCGCGCCGAGCGGGCCCTCGCCCGCTGGCAGGCGACCGCCCGGGAGGCGGCCAAGCAGTCCCGCCGGGCCCGGGTGCCCGAGGTGGCCGGGCCGGTGACGATCGGCGAAGTGGCGCGCCTGGCCGCTGCGGCCTCGCTAGCGGTCCTCCTGGACCCAGCCGCTCCTGTGGCGCTCGGCCACCTGGCCCTGCCGTCTTCCGGCGACATCGTCGTGGTAGTCGGACCCGAGGGCGGGGTGAGCCCGGCCGAAGCCGGGGCCCTGGCCTCGTGCGGCGCCGTACGCGCGCACCTGGGCCCGACGGTGCTGCGGACATCCTCGGCCGGGGCGGTGGCCGCGTCGGTTCTGCTGAGCCACTCTGCCCGCTGGGGCTGAACGCCGGCCGCTGGGGCTGAACGCCGGCCGCTGGGGCTGAACGCCGGCCGCTGGGGCTGAGGCCTACGATGCCTTGGACGACGCGTGGATCGGGGGCGAGCAGAGCACCGGGAGTTGCTTTGCCCTCGTCGTCGCGACTTGGCCTGCGTATGCGCCTGCGCCTGCGCCGGTCAGGCTCGTACTGGTGGGCGACACGGTCGGCGAAGCGCTGATGGTGATCGTCGGGGTCGGCGTGGCGCTGTGGGTGGGGGTCGGGGACGGGGAGGTTGACGGGGCCGTGGCGGTGGGCTTGGGCGTAGCGCTGGATGAGCAACTCGGCGCCGGCGCTCCCGTCGGACTGCCCGTGGGGTAGGTGGAGGACGCCGGGACGATGGGCGCTACGTTCACGGCCGGGCTGCTGGCGGGGGGGGTGGCCTTGTGGTGGGTCGCGGCGGGGTTGGAGATCTGGTTCGTGGGGGTGATGAACTGCTGGGCCTGGCCGAGCGCGAACACGCCCGCGACGACGATGCCTACTGCGGCGGCGACGGCGATGACCGGCCTGAGCCAGGAGGCGGCGGGTCCCAGCCGGGTGAACACGGGACCCAGCCGCGCCCGCAGTCCGGTCGGCGAGGGCTGGGTACGGTGCTCCGCGCGACGCTGCCAGGCCACCTTCCAGCCTGTGGCGGCGAGCAGTGGCGGCGCCCAGGCGACGAGCGGCCGCAGCCGGGCCAGGGCGGTCCGGAACCAGCCGAGTACCTGCCCGCTGCGGGCCGGCAACTGCATCCGGGTGGCCAGGGCCAGCAGCCCCGAGCGGACTCCGGCGGCGCCGGACTCCAGCCAGCGCAGGATGGGGCGAAACCAGTCCAGGAACTCGGCGAGCAGCACGAAGGAGCCAGCGCGGCGTGCGCTCACCCGGCCGCGGATCCGGTCAAGGCCGTCAGCCGCTGGCTCAATCGACTCCGCCGCCGCGCGCAGCGCGCGCCGGAGGATGTCGTCGTAGTCGCGTTCCGGTGATGTCATCGCGTCCTGCCTGGGCCCCTCGTAGCCCTTGTGGCCCTCCTCATGTCTCCCGCTCCAGGACGGTCCGCAGTGCCGACATGGCACGGGCCGTGTGACTCTTGACCGCTCCCCTGCTGATCCCCATCGCAGAGGCGATCTGGGCTTCCGAAAAGTCGCCGTAGTACCTCAGCACCAGGGCCTCACGCTGCCTCGCCGGCAGTGCCCGTAGCGCGGACACCACAGCGGACCGCTCCATCAGGACGATGGCGCCGTGCTCAGCGCTGGGCATGTCCGGCGCCGGCTTCGGGGCGTTCCGGTCCACGACCATCCGGTGCCGCAGCACGGATCGCGACCGGTTCACCACCGACTGGCGGAGATAGGAAAGCGCCTTCTCGCTGTCGCGCAGCCGACGCCATGCGCCGTGCATGGCCACGAACGAGTCCTGCACCACTTCCTCCGCCGTACCGACGTCGCGTACCAGGAAGGCCGCGAGCCGCACCAAAGAGCGGTAGTGGGTGGTGTAGATCGCGGTGACTGCCCGGTCGGCATCCCACTCAGCCGTGACCGCACCCACCGCAGCATCAGCCACTAGGGTCTCGGTCACGTGAATAGGACGCGCTGCCACGCCGTCCGGTTCACCGGGAGGCATGTCGACTGCGTGCACCCGACCCGCCTGCACCGCTCGGCTTCACCGAATCGATCCCCCCATGCTTCTCCGTGCCCCTATCCGCAATGCCATGACTGTTCTGGAGGCCACGCACCGCGGAGGGACTCGCGAGGAACCGCACTCTGCCGGAGCCGTAGCACCGCGGGGGGCGTGCGCCGTGGGTTTCGCAACATTGCAACCATATATGTCGTCGGTGGTCCGAGCCTGCTAGAGGCTAAGATCGCTTCGTGCCAGAGTGCCAATTCTGCAGGATCGTGTCGGGCGACGTGCCTGCCTCGCGGGTGCTCGAATCGCCGCGAACAGTGGCCTTCCGTGACATAAGCCCGCAGGCGCCGACGCATGTGCTGGTGATACCGAAGGATCACTATCCGGATCTCGCCGCGCTCGCCGCGGTCGGCGACGGCCTGCTGGCCGAGGTGGCGGCCCAGGCACATCAGGTGGCGCTGGCTGAGGGGATCGCCGGCAGCGGCTACCGCGTCGTCTTCAACACCGGCCCGGAGGCGGGGCAGACCGTTGGTCATGCGCACGCCCACGTGCTGGGCGGTCGCAGGCTCGCCTGGCCACCCGGATGAGGCCGCGCGGATAGCATGGCGAGCGTACGGCGCGATTATGCGCCTGGCCTCAGGCAGAGAGAATGAATTGACAGAGACTCCCGGCGATCCCAGAGACCGCAAGCCATCCGGCGACGGCACCCAGGTCAAGATCGTAATTCCGGATGACCACTCGATGGTCAGCCTGCTGGGATCGCGTGACGAGCTTTTGCATGTGATCGAGGAGGCGTTCGACGCCGATATTCATGTGCGCGGCAACGAGATCACGATCACCGGCGCGCCAGAGGAAACGGCCCGGGTGGCGGGGCTCTTCGACGAACTCACCGAACTGCTCGCGGGAGGCGCCGAACTGACCGCCGACGAGGTGGCCAGGGCCGTGGCCATGCTCCGCAGGAAATCGGGAATCCGCCCGGCCGATGTGCTTTCGCTGGGCATCCTGTCGGCCCGCGGCCGGACCATCCGGCCCAAGACGCTCAACCAGAAGCGCTACGTCGATGCCATCGATGAGCACACCATCGTTTTTTGCATCGGGCCGGCCGGGACGGGCAAGACCTATCTCGCCATGGCCAAGGCGGTCAAGGCGCTGCAGGCCAAAGAGGTGAACCGGATCATCCTCACCCGGCCCGCCGTGGAGGCGGGTGAGCGGCTGGGATTCCTGCCCGGCACGCTGTACGAGAAGATCGACCCGTACCTGCGGCCACTGCACGACGCGCTGCACGACATGCTTGACCCGGAGTCCATACCGCGGCTCATGGCGGCAGGCACCATCGAGGTCGCGCCGCTGGCGTACATGCGCGGCCGGACGCTCAACGACTCGTTCATCATCCTGGATGAGGCGCAGAACACCTCGGCCGAGCAGATGAAGATGTTCCTCACCCGCCTCGGGTTCGGTTCCCGGATGGTGGTCACGGGCGACATCACCCAGGTCGACCTGCCCACGGGCCAGCCCAGCGGGCTGCGGTTGGTCCAGGACATCCTTGAGGGCCTGGATGATGTCCACTTCTCCCGGCTGACCAGCAACGACGTGGTACGGCACCGGCTTGTTGGCGACATTGTCAATGCCTACGAGCGTTACGATGCGCGAATCCGGGGGACGGCGCTGCCGCCGGAGCGGCTGCCGGCGGCGAGGCGCGGGGGTGCTGCCATCCAGCGGCGCGCCGAGCGCGGGCCGGGCCGGGCCGACTCCCGTGGCGCGGGCAAGCGCGCTCAGTGACCGGTGGCCCGGTGAGCATCGAGATAGCCAACGAGTCAGGGATCGGCGTCGATGAGGCTGATCTCGCGGCGATGGCCCGGCACGTCCTGGACGTAATGCGCATTCACCCCCTCGCCGAGCTGTCCGTCCTGCTGGTTGACCTGGCGACCATGTCGGACCTGCACCAGCGGTGGATGGGTGAGCCTGGCCCGACGGATGTCCTGGCCTTCCCGATGGATGAGCTGAGGCCACCTGCGCCGGGCAACAGCCGCGCGGACCCGGGGCCCGGCGCAGAGCCCGGTTCGGTTCCCGGCCTGCTCGGCGATGTGGTGCTGTGCCCCGAGGTGGCCAGCCAGCAGGCGAGCCGCGCCGCGCACCCCCTGCGGGACGAACTTGAGCTGCTGTGCACCCATGGCATCCTGCACCTGCTCGGATATGATCACGCCGAACCCGATGAACGTGCCACCATGTTCAGCCTGCAAGATGAGCTGCTCGGCTCATGGCGCACGGAGCGCGGGTCCGCCCGCGACGGGGAGGGGCAGGAAGGGCCCGGGTGATGCCAGCATGGCGTGGCTGGTCGTCGCGGCCATCGTTGCGACGCTGCTGGCGGGGTTGTGCGCCAGCGCCGAGGTTGCCCTGGTGCGGGTGTCCCGGGCAGGCGCACCAGCGCTGGCGCCGGGCGCGGACGGTGATGCCTCTTCGCGGCTCCAGGCGATCCTGGCCGAGCCTTCCCGGTACCTGAGCGTGCTGCTGCTCGCCGGGGTCTCCTGTGAGACCTCGGCCACGGTGCTGATGGCTGCGGCGCTGCTGCACTGGCTGGGTTCGGGCTGGCGCACTTTCCTGCTCATCGCGGTGATCATGATCGCGCTGCTCTACCTGGTCGCCGGGATCGGGCCCCGGACCCTCGGCCGCCAGCATGAGCGGCGGGTTGCGCTGGCCGCCGCTCGCGTGCTGTATCCGCTGATCCGGATGCTTGGCCCGCTGCCCAGGCTGCTGCTGGCCACGAGCAGGGTCCTCACGCGGGGCCGGTGGTCGCGGGACGGCGCGTTCGGCTCCGAGGAGGACCTGCGCGGCCTCGTTGATCTCTTGGAGCAGCGAAGGGTCATCGAGCCGGGTGAGCGGGAGATGATCCACTCGGTCTTCGAGCTGGGTGACACCATCGTCCGGGAGGTCATGGTCCCGCGCACCGACATCGTCTTCGTGGAGCGGGGCAAGACCCTGCGCCAGGCTCTGTCGCTCGCGCTGCGCAGCGGTTTTTCCCGGATACCGGTGGTGGGGGAGAACGAGGACGATGTGATCGGCGTCGCCTACCTCAAGGACCTGGTGAACCGCAGCCAGGAGAACCCGGACGGCGACTCGGTCGAGAAGGTCGAGTCGGTCATGCGGCCCGCCACGTTCGTGCCGGAGAGCAAGCCGATCGATGAGCTCCTCAGGGAGATGCAGCAACGCCGGATTCACCTGGCGATCGTCATCGACGAGTACGGGGGGACCGCCGGGCTGGTGACCATTGAGGACATCCTGGAGGAGATTGTCGGTGAGATCACCGACGAGTATGACCAGGAGCAGCCGGCGGTGGAATGGCTGGCCCCGGGGCGAGCCCGGGTGACCTCCCGGCTTCCTGTGACCGATCTGGCCGAACTGTTCGGCGTGCGGATCGACGCGGAAGACGTGGAGACGGTCGGCGGCCTGCTGGCCCATGCGCTCGGCCGGGTGCCCATTGCCGGGTCGGAAGCCACCGTGGCCGGGCTGCGGCTCACCGCGGAGAGCCTGGCCGGACGCCGCAACCGGATCGGCACGGTTACCGTGGAGCGGCTCGTGCCCGCCGTCCCCGGCGGCGCCCCGCAGCAGCCGGACAGCGCCTGATCACGGCCGGCGTCCGGGGTCTGACCGCCGCTCGGCTCCGGGTCTGACCGCCGCCCGGCGCCCCGGGTCTGACCGCCGCCCGGCGCCCCACTGCGCTGCGCCCCCCTACACTGGGCGTGGTGAGCGAGCCCGCACCTGGCCAGGAAGACCTCAAGATCATCATGCTGGCCCGATCGGCGCGGGCCCGGGTGGCTGCCGCCGAGGGGGCTGCGGTCCGTGATGAGACGGGCCGTACCTATGCCGCTGCCGCCGTGGCGCTGCCGTCGTTCAGCCTGTCCGCGCTGCGCCTCGCGGTCGCCATGGCGGTCTCCAGCGGGGCGGCCAGCCTGGAAGCCGCGGCGCTGGTCAGCGACACCGACGCAGCCGACCCGGCGGACCTGGCCGTGCTGCACGACCTGGGCCCGTCGGTCAGGTTGTTCCTCGCCGGGACGGACGGCGTGCTCCGCGCCACGCTGGTGCCCTGATCGCATCGACCGGTGCGGCCTTTCCATGATCGCGGTGGATCACTGGTCGCCGGGGGCGCGCAGAGGAACAACACGCCGGCTTGACGCCCCAGGCGCCCAGGCCACGGCCCGAATTCGTGAATATGAACAACGCTTTGTTCCGAGGCGGGCCCCGGCGACCACCTATCCACCGCGATCATGGAGGGTCTGCCCGGGGTCCGGGATCCGGGGGTTGTCCCCCGGGTTAGCAGGGCACCGCGATCATGGAAGGGCCTGCGCGGAACGCGGCGCGCCGGGCGTGGGGGACAATCGCAGGGTGGGATCGCCGCAGACACCTCCGGAGTTCAGGTCGGGGTTCGCTTGCTTTGTGGGCAGGCCGAACGTCGGCAAGTCGACTCTGATGAACGCGATGGTTGGCACGAAAGTGGCGATCACGAGCAGCCGCCCGCAGACGACCAGGCGGGCGATCCGCGGCATTGTGCACCGGCCCGACGCCCAGCTCATCATCGTGGACACGCCCGGCCTGCACCGGCCCCGCACACTGCTCGGCGAGCGGCTGGACAGCCTGGTGCGCTCCACGCTCACCGAGGTCGACGTGATCGGGTTCTGCGTGCCCGCGGCCGAGCGTATCGGGCCGGGGGACAAGTACCTCGCCAACGAGCTCACCGGGCTGGCCAAGACCCCTGTGGTTGCGATCCTGACGAAGACCGACCAGGCGTCCACCCCGCAGGTCGCGGCGCAGCTGGTGGCCGTCGCCGGACTGGGGGACTGGGCAGACATCGTCCCGGTTTCCGCCGTGTCCGGCTTTCAGCTGGATGTGCTCACCGACGTCCTGGTCAGCCACCTGCCGCACGGGAGGCCCCTCTACCCCGATGGTGAGCTCACCGACGAGCCTGAGGCGCAGCTTGTCGCCGAGCTGATCCGGGAGGCGATCCTGGAAGGCGTCCGGGATGAGCTGCCGCACTCCATCGCCGTCGTCGTGGAGGAGATGGGGCCGCGGGAAGGGCGCGACGACCTGATCGACGTCCATGCGTTCATGTACGTCGAGCGGCCCAGCCAGAAGTCCATCGTCATCGGTGCCAAGGGGGCGCGCCTGAAGCAGGTCGGCAGCCGGGCGCGGCAGCAGATCGAGGCCCTGCTCGGCACGAAGGTCTATCTCGACCTGCGGATCAAGGTGGCCAAGGACTGGCAGCGCGACCCGAAGCAGCTACGCCGCCTCGGCTTCTATGACTGAGCCGGGCGAGGCGTCCGGGCGGGCCGGCGTGAGGTCGCTGGCCGGGCCTCAATGCGCCCGGGGGATCGCGAGCACCTGCGCCACATCGAGCTGCCAGGACGCCCAGCTATCGACGGGCTGGAAGCCCAGCAGCGCGTTGATGGCGACCATGTGCGAGTTACTGTCCGCGTTCCCGGTGACAACCCATTTCAGCTGCGGTTCGCGCTCAGCCAGCAGGTCAAGCATGGCCACCTTGAGCAGCAGGCCGAGCCGGTGCCCCCGGTGCGGCCGGGTGACCGCCGTGAGCTCCTGGAATCCCCAGCCAGGGATCTCGGGGTCGACGCCGAGCTGGGTCAGCCCGGCGAGCTCGCCACTGCGGGCGCACTGTGCCGCCACCGAGTAGTAGCGCTGGCCTTGCAGCACGATGCGCCGCTGGCCGGCCCGCACCCGGTCGGCGTCCCAGGACTGGGCCTGCGTGGCCGCATCATGCGGGGCGTCGGCCATGGCGCCATTGACCGCGGCGACCTGGCCCAGGTGCTCCTCAGGGACGGTTCCTTCCCAGCACAGCACCCGATAGCCGCGCGATGCTTCGCGTGCCTCGGCGCGTAGACTCGTCAGAGCGCCGGCCGGGACGGCCGTCAGGTCGAGGATCCGGCGAACTTCGGTGATGCCGCGCCGGGCCCCGAGCGCCCGTGCGAAGGCCTCGCCAGCCGAGCCGTCCCGCGCATCGACGGCGAGCGTCGTGCGGCCGTCTTCACCGGTCCGGGCCGCCGCATGGCGCAGCAAGGTGGTTCCGAGGCCCGCGCGCCGCCTGGCCGGCGTGACCTCCGGGTGGACATACGCCAGATGTCGGTTCTCGCGCCGCGGCATCGCGACCGTGTAACAGCCGTCGACCCGGTCAGGTGACGGGCTGGCCGACCACACTTCGGGCTGGTCCTCAGTCCAGCCGCAGGCCAGCCAGCCGGTGAAAGACCGTAGCGACATCGGCGGGTAGTGTGGATCGTCGACCGGCGCGCCGGCGAGATGGACCTGGTAGCAGGCCCGAGTCCGGGCCGGGTCGGCCTCCGGGTCGAATCGCTCGATGCGCATCCCTCCATTCAAGCCAGGGGTGCGGGCCGGCGCGACGCATTATTCGCGGGTGCGGGCAGCCGCTCATTCGCAGGTGCGGCCGCCACTCATTCGCGGGTGCCGGACGGGTGCGTCGCGGGTGCGGGGCAGCCGCTCATTCGCGGGTACGGGGCGGGCGCGTCGCGGGTGCAGGGCAGCCGCTCATTCGTGGGTGCGGGGCAGCCACCAGGCTCTGTCGTGGCGGCCGGCAGCAACCGCGGGACCTCGTTAAGTCTGCTAGGGTCGATGACGATGCTGCGCGGAACCCTCCTGCTTATCTGCCGCGGCGGGGGCCGATAAAGGCCGGCTCCCTCGCCGCGGGATTCTTGCGTGACCGCTGGCCCCAGCCCGATCCGCGAGGGAGCAGTTTCTCCGATGCAATCCAATCAAGATCGTCATGCCGGAGGCATGCAGAACCAGCAGAGCAGCGGGATGCCGTGTCAGCGCTACGCACCGTTCAAGCCCGTTGACCTGCCCGACCGCGGCTGGCCCGGCAGGTCAATCACGAAGGCCCCGCGCTGGCTGTCCACCGACCTGCGGGACGGCAACCAGGCGCTGATCGACCCGATGAGCCCGGCCCGTAAGCGGACCATGTTCGACCTGCTGGTACGGATGGGCTACAAGGAAATCGAGGTCGGCTTCCCGTCGGCCAGCCAGGCCGACTTCGATTTCGTCCGCAGCCTCATCGAAGGCCACCTCATCCCGGATGACGTGCAGATCTCCGTGCTCACCCAGGCGCGGGACGAGCTGATCGAGCGGACGGTGCAGTCGCTGGTTGGCGCCCCGCGGGCCACCGTGCACCTGTATAACGCGACGGCCCCGCTGTTCCGCCGGGTGGTATTCGGCGTGGACCGGGCGGAGTGCGAGGCGCTCGCCGTGGAGGGAACCCGGTCGGTGATCAAGTACGCGGAGGCCTACCTGGGTGACTGTGACTTCGGGTACGAGTACTCACCGGAGATCTTCATGGACACCGAGCTGGATTTCGCCGCCGGGGTGTGCGAGGCGGTGATGGACGTCTGGCAGCCGGGACCGGGCCGGGAGATCATCCTCAACCTGCCCTGCACGGTCGAGCGGTCCACGCCCAACGTGTACGCCGACCAGATCGAGTGGATGAGCCGGCAGTTGCCCCGGCGCGAGCACGTCTGCCTGTCCGTGCACACCCACAACGACCGGGGCACCGCGGTCGCCGACGCCGAACTCGCCGTGCTGGCCGGGGCGGACCGGATCGAGGGCTGCCTGTTCGGCAATGGCGAGCGGACCGGCAACGTATGCCTGGTCACGCTCGGCCTGAACCTGTTCAGCCAGGGCATCGACCCGATGATCGACTTTTCCGACATCGACGAGATCCGGCGCACCGCGGAGTACTGCAACCAGCTTCCCGTGCACCCGCGCCACCCGTACGCGGGCGACCTGGTCTACACGGCGTTCTCCGGCTCGCACCAGGACGCGATCAAGAAGGGGTTCGAGGCGCTTGAGGCGGACGCGGCCGCGGCCGGGGTGCCCTTCAGGGAGTTTGGCTGGGCGGTCCCCTACCTGCCCATCGACCCGGCCGACGTGGGGCGCACCTACGAGGCCGTGATCAGGGTCAACTCCCAGTCCGGCAAGGGCGGCGTGGCCTACATCATGAAGGCCGAGCACCAGCTTGACCTGCCGCGCAGGCTGCAGATCGAGTTCTCCCGGGTGGTCCAGGCGCACACCGACGCTGAAGGCGGGGAGGTGAGCCCCGCGCAGATGTGGCAGGCGTTCTCGGCCGAGTACCTGGCCCAGGGGTCGGCGACGCTGCTGGCGCACCACACATCCTCGGTGGTGGACGCCAAGGACGCGCTCACCGTGGAGATCCGTCTCGATGGGGTGGACCAGCAGATCGAGGGGACCGGCAATGGCCCCATCTCCGCGTTCTGCGATGCCCTGAGCTCGGTGGGTGCCGCGGTCCGGGTCCTCGACTACGCGGAGCACGCACTGTCCGCCGGGAGCGACGCCCAGGCGGCCGCCTACGTGGAATGCGAGATCGACGGGCAGACGCTGTGGGGAGTCGGCATCGACGCCAACACGGTGACCGCGTCCCTGCGGGCGGTCCTGTCGGCGCTGAACCGCGCCCGGGCGCACTAGGCGTGTCCCGCGGGCGACCCCGCCAGCCCGGCCGGTGCGCGACAATGGCACGGTGAGCCTGTACCGGGACGACGGGATCGTGCTGCGCACCCAGAAGCTGGGCGAGGCAGATCGCATCATCACCGTCCTCACCAGGCGGAACGGGCGGGTCCGCGCAGTGGGCAAGGGCGTGCGGCGCACGAAGTCGCGCTTCGGCGCCCGGCTGGAGCCGTTCACCCATGTCGATCTCCAGTTCTACGCGGGCCGGTCGCTTGATGTGATCACCCAGGCCGAGACGGTGCGGCCGTACGGTGCGCCGCTGTCCGCGGACTACCCGCGGTACACCAGCGGGACGGCCATGCTGGAAACCGCGGAGAGGTTCACCCCGGTGGAAAAGGAACCAGCCATGCGGCAGTTCCTCCTGCTCGTGGGTGGGTTGCGGGCGCTCGGCGATGAGGAGCACGGCCCGCGGCTCCTGCTCGACGCCTTCCTGCTGCGCTCGCTCGCCGTGGCCGGATACGCGCCCGCGATCGAGGAGTGCGCCGTGTGCGGGACACCGGACACGGCGGACCGCGGCACCGGATCGCGGGCGTTCGGCATCGCGGCGGGTGGCCTGACCTGCCGGTCCTGCAGGCCGCCCGGTGCGGCCACGCCGTCGGCGCAGACGGTCGGCCTGATGGGCGCGCTGCTGCGGGGGGACTGGGCCCGGGCCGATCTGAGCCAACCCAGGCACCAGGCGGAGTGCAGCGGACTGGTCGCCGCGTACGTTCAGTGGCATCTGGAGCATTCGATCCGCTCGCTGCGCCATGTGGAACATGCGGCAGGCACCGTGGAACACGCGAGTAATACCGTGGAAGACGCGACTAGCACCGTGGAGCAGGCGGCCGGCGTCGGGAGGGGCCAGTGACGCGGTCCGTCCGCCCGCCGGACCCGCACGCTGACGGCGCCCGGCCCCCCGCCATCCCGGCCGAGTTCCTGCCCCGGCACGTCGCCCTGGTGATGGACGGCAACGGTCGCTGGGCCAAGCAGCGCGGTCTGCCTCGCACGGAAGGCCATACGCGGGGGGAGCACTCGCTCTTCGACGTCATCATGGGCGCGATCGAACTGGGCATTCCCTACCTGTCCGCGTACGCGTTCTCTACGGAGAACTGGCGGCGCTCGCCCGACGAGGTCCGCTTCCTCATGGGGTTCAACCGCGAGGTGATCCGCCGGCGCCGCGATCAGTTGAACGAGATGGGCGTCCGCGTCCGCTGGGCGGGCCGGAGGCCACGGCTGTGGCGCAGCGTGATCAGGGAACTTCAAGATGCCGAACGCATGACAGCGGGCAACTCTGTTCTTACCCTGCAATTCTGTGTCAATTACGGTGGACGGGCCGAGATCGCCGATGCCGCAGCGGCGATCGCCGCCGATGTGGCGGCCGGCAAACTCCGCGCTGACAAGGTGGATGAGAAAGTGTTCGCGCGGTACCTGGATGAGCCGGACATCCCTGATGTGGACCTTTTCGTCCGGTCATCGGGAGAGCAGCGAATTTCCAACTTCATGCTCTGGCAGTCGGCCTATGCCGAGCTTGTATTCCTCGACACCCTGTTTCCTGATTTCGACCGGCGCCATCTCTGGCACGCATGCGAGATCTATGCCAGCCGGGACCGCCGCTACGGCGGCGCGGCGCCGAACCTGCTGCCACGGTTACCTGCTGGCCTGCCGTAGGGCCAGGGCCAGCAGCAGGATGATGATCGCCACGCGCAGCAGTCGCCCCGGCGCGCTCAGCGCGGGCCAGGACAGGCTGGCCAGCCACCCGATGAACGCGGCGACCAGGCAGAGCGCCACGGCACCCACCCATCCAGCCGCCAGGGCGCCGGCCACGAACAGGCCAGCGAGCACGATGGGCACCAGCCAGGCCGGCAGTTGGTGCAGGAACGCAATCGGCTTGGCGCTGGCCTTCTCCAGCGACCGGCGGGCGCCGCTCGCGCCGGGGGTGAAGAGAGCCCCGCCCGTGGGCAGCGGCCGTCGTGGTGGTCGCCTGCGCGTGGTCATCGGCCCCCCTCCCCAGCGCTGAGCTGGGTCTTCAGTCAACGGTTTTGCATGTCACTGGCAAAGATACGCCCTGATAACGCATTTGCGCTCCCCAAGCACGCATGTCCGTCGAATCCCCGGGAACGGGAATTAGTTGGGGAGCGTGCAGACTGCGGTCGCATCCGCGACTGTGCTGTAACGCATTCGGGGGAATGCACATGCGACGCGTAGCCACATTCATCGTGGCCTTGGGGCTCACCATCATAGCGATTGAGGGATCTACAGCAAGCCGGCCGGGGGCCGGCCCGCATGGCGTGGCCGTGACCCGGCTGACCGCACGGGTCACCCTGGGCGGCACACCGGTCAAGGCCGTCCGGTTCGGCGGATACACGATCGACGTCCCAGCGAACTGGCCGGTCTACCGGCTGGACAGCAATCCCACCACGTGCGTCCGCTTCGACCGGAACGCGGTGTACCTGGGGCGGCCCGGACCGGACCAGGTCTGCCCGGCGCACCTGGTCGGCCGGGCCGCCACGATCAGCCTTCAGGTTCCGCCCGCCGCGGGCGTGCCCGCGCTCGGCGAGCCCGTGCTGGGCGGGCCCGCGGTGGGCAGGCCCGCCGTGGGCACCGGGCAGTCGCCGTCGGCCCTGCCCGCGGTGGGCGACCTGCCGCGGGTCGGCGGGCCAGTGCACTCTGACCCGCAAGGCCACCAGCTCTATGCGACCGTCCAGCACCCTGGGCTGTCCATCAGTGCCACGTATAGCGGTGACGCCTCGCCCATGCTCAAGATCATCCAGAGTGTCGCCCGAGCGTCGACCCGGTCGCCAGCGGCCGGGCAGCCGGCGGCACATCCGGCCAGGCAGCCGGCGGCACATCCGGCCAGGCAGCCGGCGGCACATCCGGCTGCACATCCAGCCGGGCAGCCGGCGGCACATCCAGCCAGGCAGACGGCCGTGGCCCGCGAGTCGGCCGTGACCGCGGCCATCTCGGACGTGCAACTGGGCGACATCCGGGCCGGCGGCACGACCAGAGCCCGGCTGACGGCCGGCGCCGGCCGCGCCAATAGTGCTGCCGCACGCGTCGTGGGGAAGGGGTTCGACACCTGCACCGCGCCCTCACTGGCCGTGATGCAGGCCTGGCGGCATGCCTTCTCGTACGCGGGGATCTATATCGGCGGCGCCGAGGCCGGCTGCGGATACGGCAACCTGTCGGCCGACTGGATCCGCTCGGTCACGGCGCTCGGCTGGGGCCTGATCCCCGCCTATGTCGGGCCGCAGGCGCCGTGCAACACGCAGTTCGCCGTGCGGATCGACCGGGGGCGGGCGTTGGCTCAGGGCCAGGCCGCAGCCATCGACGCTGTCCAGCACGCCGCCGCCCTTGGCCTGGGCCGGGGCACGCCGATCTACTACGACATCGAGTCGTTCGACACCGGCAACACAACCTGCCGGTTTACGGTGCTCTCCTTCCTGGACGGATGGACCAGGCGGATCCATGCGTCCGGGTACGTTTCCGGCGTCTACTCGAGCGCGGCCACCGGGGCGGAGGCCCTGGGGCTCGCGACCACCATCTACGGCCGTCCACTGGCCAAGCCGGACTCGCTCTGGTTCGCGTTCTGGGACGGCCAGTCCAACGTGATCGGCACGCCCTACCTGGACCCCTCGTGGTGGCAGGGCCACCGGATCAAGCAGTACCTGGGGCCGCACGACCGCAGGGTGAACGGCTTCACCCTGAAC